>OCHA01000063.1_pt1 | contig 160961 bp, 154 predicted proteins | sample 1538591 | NCBI WGS metagenome assembly OCHA01 (sample SAMN04571710, study PRJEB22368) | human gut metagenome | biome: human gut; material: stool | host: Homo sapiens | place: Luxembourg | collected 2012-09-06 | reverse complement strand
CTTCAATTTAGCCTTGACTTTTTATTTGCAGGCTTTTAAATACACATCATTTAAATATATACAATCTACCTTCCTGTATAAATTATAACATAAGTGCAGAATAAAAAGAAAATTGAGTTCTTGATTTAATTGTCGTTTGAAGCCAATATTTTGTATTTCGCACCAATTCTATTGTTTTTTTATACAAATATGCTATTGTAAAATCAAATATATATTCCGGAAGATATCATGTTGTCAATTAACTATTTACACGAAAGGAATCCAATGATTAAGAATAAAAAGAATACAATAGGGGTTTTGAAAAATACAATTTGTAAAATTGCTAAAAAAAAAGCGACTACAAACTGTCTTAGCCTCATGTATGAACCTAAAAAACCAATTAACTTACGAAAGGAGCTATAAAATATGGCAATAAAAGGATTAGATACCACGAGTAATGTAACAAAAATTCTTGACACAATTAAAAGCCAAGGTTACTCTTTTGTTGTAAGATATTATTCCAAAAGTGGAAATTCTAAAAGAATGTCCGTAGCAGAATCATCTTCAATTATTAAATCAGACTTAAAGCTTGTTGTAGTTTATGAAAATTTACATAACGCATATTCAAAATTTAATGCATCAATAGCTGAAACAGATGCTATCGATGCTATCAATCAAGCCAAAGCACATGGACAGCCATCCAGTACAATATATTTTGCCGTTGACTATGATGCATCTGAATCACAGATAGATGCAAATATAAAAAAGCATTTTAAAGTTTTACAAAGTACGTGTAATTCAGCTGGATATTCTGTAGGTGTGTATGGTTCTACACTTGTATGTAAAAAATTAAAAACAGCTGGAATTGTTAGTAAAACATGGGTCGCAAATGCTTCTAACTGGGGATATGGGACAACCTTTTCAGATTATAATATAAAACAACAATCTCAAATTACAGTAGGGGGAATTTTATTTGATAAAGATGTGGCAACATCCATTACTTCTATTGGGGCATGGTAAATTTCATTATAAATCTGCCATATGGATGTTCCTATTATGTATATGCGTTTGTTTTCTTTCCTCATGTGGTAATGTGAAAGGAAATACAGAATCCCAAGTTTCGGAAACAAAAAAATTTAAAAATCATGCATCTGATATTTGGAGCGCATCCGGCAACAAAATCACATTTGGCAATAAAATTATTTACTCAATACCGGATTTAGATAAAAATTCGAATGAAACACCTGATTTATATACAGTTACCAAAGATCTGGTATACGTTGCATACTTTTCCGTTGACAATAAAATTTCCGTAATTTGTTGCACAAACAGTGGAAAAATAGAAAAACTTTCTTCATTATCTTATGAATCCTATGGCGGACCAAATGCTGTATACATAAGTTTTACGGATGCCAGACATGGATATCTCCTGTATTGTTCTGATCCGGGTGCCGGAATAATGGGTAAAATGTTATGGACAACAAAAGATAGCGGTCACACTTACACACCTGTAAAAGACCTATCAACTGATATACAGAATTATCCGGCAGATATGGCTTTTAGAAATAAATCAAACGGAATGATTCTCACAAGTTACCACGGTGAGGATACTTATGCGTATATTACAAATGATGCCGGTAAAACATGGACTCCCTATGAAATCGATAATTTGAAAGGCAGCAACTATGTGAATGGTGTATCTATCCAAAAGGATGACAAAAGAAACATCTGGGTTCTCACACTACAAATAGCAACAAATCATGGATTGAAAACGGTAATTTATACATCCAATGATCTATGGAAAAGTTGGAGCAAGGTGCAAAATTCTGTACAGAAAGCGACATAATTTTTTATCATTTTTTCATAATAATTGCATGTTAAACTATGTGACCCATCTTTCGATGGTGCAATGTATGAATGTAGCAAATATGGTACTCTTTGTTCTCGGGTGTTTTTATGTTTATTGCAGTTAAAGAGACTCTTCGAAAGAATACGCGAATCCCATAAACTGAAATAAGAAAAAAGACACCTAGTTAAATCACTTGACGATAAGGCCTGGTATGTATAGATGAAAAATTAAGGTTTTAGGTGACGGTTTTCCGAAATTTTAATGTTTGAAACTAGGGAATGTCACCTATATAGTAAAAAATGCTTTTTCAGGTACCGTTTTTTTGAAAAAGTAGTACCTGGAGAAGCATTTTTTGATTCATGTAGACTTTCCGGTATCTGAATGTTAAATTTTCAGTATATAGGTACCACAATGGTATCTTTTACATAAATTTTATTGGCATAGATACCACGACGGTATCTTTCCAACTTATTTTATTTGCACAGGAACCACAACAATATCCTTCAGATAAATTTTGATTATATAGCCCCATCTTTCATTGCGTACATTTTGTTTTGGGCGCGCCTTTAACTGCAAGTTCTGGGTCTTTATATTTGTTCCATAGACAAAATTTGCGGGCATCATTCTTTTACTTATAGTTTTCCCATTCCACAAAATTTGACATACTTTCATGACAATTGTGCAACCAGATATTAATGTGATTATGCGCTTATCAAATACAAAATGCAGCATACAGCGGCACTATTTTTTATGATCCTCAAACGCAAAATTTTTGCCGAAAGTTTGATCGCATAGGCCGGCTGGTACGTATCCATATAAACCTTTAAACTTTTCGCTCTTGTATTGTCAGCAGATTTTACTTCAATCGGGATCAGTTTTCCCTCCCGCTGAATGACAAAATCAATTTCCGCACCACGCGCAGATTTCCAATAATACATGTGATATCCATTAATCGATAACTGTACATTGACATAATTTTCCGTCATGCCACCTTTGAAATCATCCAGTTCTTTCACCATATAAAGTATGTCGTTTGCCATCAATTCTTTTTTTGCACAGAGCAGTCCCAGATCCGACACATAAATTTTAAATGCATCAATATCCCGATAGTTTTCCAATGGCTTTTTAATCTGCTCCACTTTGTATACCTGTGATACAATCCCCGACAGGCAGAGCCACTCAATTGCATTCTCAAATTCGGAAGCCCGCCCGCCTTTTTTGATCATCTTATATTGAAATCCTGTATTTTTCTTTGATAACTGAACGGTAATATTATCATAAGCCAGCCGCGTTTTTTTTATTTCATTCAGGTTGTTATATTTACTCATATCATTGAGGTAACTTGCCAGAATTGTATTTTGTGTATTCCGCACAAGAATATAATCCTTTGTCTGTATAAATTGCATAACACATTCCGGAATTCCCCCTACAACCAGATACTGCCGATAAAGCTGCATGGCTGCATCATGTAGAGCTGCAAGCATCGGAGAGTCTGTCTGAAAACACTTTTTAATCAATTCCACAAGCTGCTCTTCACCCATGGCAAGCATAAATTCTTCCATATCCATAGGATACAGCGTTTTCATGTCTACCTTGCCGACCGGAAAAGAAAACCTGGTCCTGTTGACTGCCACACCGAGCAGACTGCCCGCCACAATAATGTGATATTCCGGAGCATTCCTCACAAAAATATTTCAAAGAAGTCAATGCCCGCTCGCAAAGCTGTACCTCATCAAATACAATCAATGTTTTTTCTCTTATAATTGTCTGCCCAGCAATATGGGATAAAATCGGAATCAAATAATCAGGACTGATATTTTCAGCAAAAGTTTCATTTAATTTTGGATTGGTTTCAAAATTAAAATATGCTACATTTTCATAACAGTTACGTCCAAACTCCAGAATGGAATATTCACTTTTGGAAATTTTACTGGAATTATCTATGCTCCCCAGAATAGTCAAGTCTATGAACAATTAAAAAATTACGGATATACCGTAAAAACTTTGTAATTGTTATAGTTCGGCAGGAGCAATATCAAACAAGCAGGAGTATGGGGACCACCAGACTGCGCTGCTGTATGAAATGGACATCCCTTTTTATAAGCTTTTTGTGTTAAGGATGAATCTGTATCTGACATTCAAGTACATGATACTGTCCGGAGCCTATATGCTGTTAAGTATGTATTTTCTTTTTGAAAAAGCAGACATTACCGTACTGGTCTGTATTATGGCAGAGATTGTTTTTCCTCGGCAGCTTTTTTCCTTATAGGCTGCCTGTCAAACAGTAACTGGACCTTAATGCTCCTTTTGTTTATGTATGTGCAGAATATTTTACAAATGGAAAAATTTTAGGCGGTCTGAATATCTTTCTGTTTCAATATGATGGGATTATCTGGTGGGATGTTTTTGATCATGTGTTAAAGTGTATTTTGTTTTCCGTGGTTTTATATGTGGCAGGTGTTACACTGATAAAAAATCATCGTAAGATACATCAATTATTTTTTACAATAAAGTAAAATGAATCTGCAGCAAGTAAGGAGCGGAGGATTATATGCAGCCATGGAATCTTAAAGTTAAAAAAATAGGCAGAGGTTATTTCTTTATTGCATTAATTTGTTGTTTGTTTTTAACAGGAACAGGTGAATTATTAACAATTATGACTCCGCACAGTGAAAAAGTAGTGGATGTATCTGTAGATGAACAGAATTCTACCGTGATAAATACCAGAACGGTAAATCATGAAGGACGCTGGGTATTCTTTATGATTCTTTATGATTTTTTTGTTGTATTACGCTGGTTATATCTGATTTCTCTTATTATCAAAAGATATCATGATGCAGGATACAGCACAACATATGCGGTTGTAAGCATGCTTTTAATTCCGGTCATAATTGGTATTTTTATCATTTTTCATGTGGCAGTGATGCCTGGGGAAAAACCTTAGAAAAATATACATAGTGAAAGATAAAATAAGAGCCTATGATAAAATCTCTGTAAAATAAACACTATTAAGGTCTTCTATGATAAATTAAATCATGGGAGAGCTTATTTTATGTCTCATCTTTTATCACATAGCCTATTTCACTATCTTTTACTATATTCTAACACTATCAAAACCACTCCGCAAAATAGTACTATTACAGAACCTATTAGAAATGGCCACAACCCATAATTATTTATAAATCCAATAAAATGATTTGTATCTTCATACATTACCCTGTCAAAAGTTGAAATTGCACTCAATACTATAATTTCCAAAAAACCAAATATTAAAAAAATTGTTCCAAGATATTTTTTCATTCTCATTTTTCTCCTAATTCATCTCATTATACATCTTTATCTTTATCTTTTTCCCATTTATTAACAAATCTTTTCCATATAAAAACTCGGCAGAAATTATCCCCATAAAAACAGCATTCCCTAATTTTGTATTGCCAAGGTTTAAAAATACCGCACAAACTACTCCACCTGCTAATATGACAACACCGATTTTACAATAGTTTCTCTTATAACCTTTCAAGTTTTCATCATGAATGACAGGTCCTGTAAAAATATTAATCAATAACAGGCCTCCACATACAATCAATTTTATTGTCAGGGGAACAACCGCCAACCAGATTATTCCATACATTGCTATAACTCCATAAACACTACTATATAAAATACATCGGAAATGCGTTTTTGCATGATATCCTCCAATATAATTCCGAAGTATTAAAAACATCACACACCAAATCAACATTGGGATCAACATTTTAAAATACCATGCACACACAAATATAACCATAAAGGGAATACTCATATTTATTTTCACCATTTTTCTAATATACTGCTTTCATTATATCATATATACATAAAAATGCTGTTCTTCCCTCTCTTTTTGTTCTGTCGTTTGAAGCCAATATTTTGCAGTTCACACCAATTGCACCAATTCTATTGCTTTTTCTATACAAATATACTATTATAGAATTAAATATATTTTTAAGGAAATATTATGTTGTCAATTAACTATCTATCAGGATACCGAGTCATACACTATTAATGGCACTTTATCAGATACAATTTCTGATATCACGGATTTAATTTTGAGTTTTTCTGCTTAAACAAATGGTTCTATAAAGGATATACACCACAGAATTGGGAGAATGGAGATGATTGAAATGCACCGTATTCCACTTAAAATTGTGACAAGATTATCCGTTATATTTACGGTCATAGGTTTACTTCTTGTGATCATAGGTATTTGCACAGGAACTATGATAGGATTGATAATATTAGGAGCCGGGTTAGTGGAACTTGTTGGAACGATAATTTTTATTGCTGTGTTCAGAAGATGTCCTCATTGTGGTAGTTTTCTTAAAACAGGTTGTAATCGATATTGTCCACATTGTGGTAAATATGTGGACGAGAATGATTATATTTACTTCTAAGCAATGATCCTGTTTTTAAGTTGTACTTGAAAAGACTGCGCTGTGGTTTATGGTGTTGTCCGGGCAGATATGAATATCCATACAAGACGCGATGTCAAGAAATTTTTAGAAGGACTCTCTACCGGAAGTTCCAGCCTTCTTAAGAATGTAACCGGTGGTTATCATTACCATACAATTGAAGCTGAATCCGAAGATATTTTAGATGATATTCAAAATGAACTCGCAGAAAAAGGTTTTCTGGCCAAACTGCAGGATTATGAACCTGTAGATTTCTGGGGCGAAGAAGAATCAAATACAAACGTTTAATGCAATCAAGGCGTCAGTCCGGTATTTCCGGAACTGACGCCTTTTAAGCATTGGAAATTGTCAATTCCACTGTTTTGTCTTACATATACTTCTTCACAATATTCTCCATTACTTTCCACTTATGTTCCATATCAGAGACAAGTTTAAACTGTGTCCTTGCCCGGTCCAAATTCTGCCCCGGTCTGTGAATTTTAAAATAAATGTCTCCCTGAATATAATCCATAAGAAACCTCATTCCACATTCATAGGTCATAAGCCTAGCGCCCATCGGAAGCAGCTTTATCTCTTCCTGTGAAAGTTTTCCACCACATCCCTCTATAAAGCCATTCGCACATGCTTCAAAAAGTTCTAAGTTGAACCACACTTTATCCAGATTTTGTTCATCCTCTAATGCTGTACTTGCTCCAATCCGCACCGCATCTCCAAAATCATTCATGGCTGCCCCAGGCATTACAGTGTCCAGGTCAATCACGCATATTCCTTTTTTGGTATCCTTATCCATGAGGACATTATTAATTTTTGTGTCGTTGTGTGTCACACGAAAGCTGATTTTTCCACTTCTCAACAAATCCTGAAAGCAGTCCACAATTTCTTCCCTGTCCAATACAAACTGAATTTCCTCCCTGACTAAATCCGCTCTACCGCACACATCCTCTTCCACTGCCTTTTTAAATCTCTCAAATCTTTCTCTGGTATCATGAAATCCCGGAATTGTCTCATGAAGTGTTTTCGCCGGATAATCCGCTAACATACTTTGAAATCTGCCAAATGCCAGACCGCCCTCATAAAGTATTTCAGGATTATCTATCAAATCATAGCTTACGGTATTTTCAATGAATACATAAGCTCTCCAATACTCACCTTCTGAGTCCACATAATAGGGTTTCCCGTCTTTTGCCGGAATGACATTTAATGTCTCCCGCTCTGGATTTCCACCGTTAGCTGAAATTTTTCTTTTTAAAAATTCAGTGACTCCAACGATATTTTCCATTAATTCAACCGGGTTTTTAAAAATACTCTTGTTCATCTGCTGTAAAATATAATGCCTTTTTACTCCTTGTTCATTTTCAAATGTAACACGGTAAGTATTATTAATATGTCCATTTCCCCATGGAATTTCTTCTTTATATACACCTTCAAAACAGAAATTTGCAGCCACTTCTAATTTTCCGCAGAGCTGTTTTGGATAAAAATTATTCTCTTCCAGCTTTTTCAATGCAGTCATAACCATTGGTTTGTCTTTCCTGTAGGTAACTCCATACCACTTTTCTGTTGTAAGAAGAACTTTTACTTCTGCCTTATTGTTATCTAACAGTCTGCTGACAACTGACGGAAGATAATATTCACATTTCAGTGGATTATGTTGCAGCCCCTCCTGCAGAAAATCACGAAATCCATACTCAACTTCTGACAAAAATCCCTTGCTAAATCCCCATAAATTCATGGAAACAATCGTATCTCCTGCCAATTCCGTATAACTTTTTCCATCATCTTCCGTATATGCGGCATTCTCTCCACGTTTTACAATCGTTGTATGTTCTATTACACTGACAAGTTTTCCAGCACCATCAATCTCACAGACACCTCTTGCCACACTTCCATTCTCCGTCAAAGTATTTTTCAACTGATATCCTACCATTGCATACTGATACTTTTCATTATCTTCATGCACACTCAGATAATCATAAATCTGCTTAAATGCTTCTCTTCCATAATAGTCGTCTGCATTAATCACTGCAAATGGTCCGTCAATCATATCTTTACAGCTTAAAATTGCATGCGCAGTTCCCCATGGCTTTACTCTTCCGGCCGGAACTTCAAATCCCTCCGGCAGATTTTCCAGCTCCTGAAATGCATATCTTACTTTCATAATCTTTTCTATACGATTCCCTATGACATTATGAAAATCTTCCGCATTCTCTCTTTTTATTACAAAAATAACCTCTTCAAATCCTGCAAGATAAGCATCATAAATAGAAAAATCAACAATAATATGTCCATATTCATCTACTGGATCAATCTGTTTCATTCCACCGTAACGGCTTCCCATTCCGGCTGCCATAATTACAAGTACAGGTTTCTTCATATTCTTTATACCTCCTGATTAAACAGCGTACCATTTAATCTCATTTGCCTCTATTTTCAACGCAAAACTGCTTCCATCGCCGCGATAGATAACCGTATTCTGTGGCTCGTAGGTATTATTTACAACACAGAATTTGCCATTTTTTACATATGCATGTACTTCCACATTGAAATTTGTACTAAACCACTGATGTAATAAACTTTCGCCATGTGTACTCCACAAAATGCTTCGATAAAGAATTCTGCTGTTCTCAAAGCTATATGGCAGTCCACTGATATAGACCGAACGGCCCTCGCCAAATTCATGCACAGCCATCTGAACTTCTTTGTCCCTCTGTACCAGAATTTCTGTTCCCTCATACGCAAACATATTCTTCTTGCCCTCTCCGAAGTCAACAGGCTTTGTTGTATCTGCAAGAATAAAGTGATTTTTGTGTTCTTCCCAGTTATACTTATCGTAGTTTAAGGTAAATCCGGTTTCTTTTTCCACACCAATTAAATCGGCAAGCTGCAGATAATGTCCCTGATACTGGTGTCCTGCCGGTTCCCCGACACCGATAAATCCACCGCCCCGGTAGACAAATTCACGAATGGCTGCGGAAATAACTGCATTCTCCCAGACTGCCCCGCCGGTGTGTGCCGTATCCCCGTCCCCGACATTGATAATGACATCAATATCCTTTAATATATCCTTATCCTTTAAAATATCATCAAAGGAAATAAATTTCACATCAAACGGTGCGCCGCTTAACGCCTCGATAATTCCCGCATAACTGTAATTCTGTTTCTGATATAAGGCATGGTGTACCATATGGCAGCCCCAGCTGCGGATTTTGCCCCAGCTGTTTAAAACAGCAACCTTCTTCACACAGTACGGTGTTGCTCCTTTTGCATTCTCATACAGTTCACGGAATTCATTGCACACGCTCTCCACATAGTCCAAAAACTCCGGGAAATCTAATGCAAGCTTTAAATATCCGCCATATCCGATACGGTCGATTGGTTTTCTTAAGATGGCACGGCGTGCTGTCACCCAGTTTTCCTTTGCTTCCTTGACAGGATCTCCGCCCTCATGGAAGGTGTCCGGGAAAAAGTATGGAAGGAATCTTCCTTCTGTATATTTTACACCTTCAATATCAGAGATCAGACGAAGTGTACTTCCGTTTCCAACGCTTCCTACCACTGCGTCAAGACCGATCGTTGCAAACTCTTCCATGAATGGTTCTGTTCCGATCCAGTGATCCCCCAAAAACATCATTGCCTCTTTGCCGCATTCATGTGTGATGTCAACCATCTCTTTTGCAAGCTTTGCAACTTCCCTGCGCTGGAATGCCTGAAAATCCTTATATTCTTTACCAGGTACACGGTACTGATTGTTATAATATCCCTGGTCAATGATATATTCCGGGCGGAATTTATAACCCATTTCTTTTTCAAACTGCTCTAAAATATAAGGGCTTACTGACGCGGAATAACCATACCAGTCCACATATTTTTCCCGCTTTAACTCGTCAAACATCAATGTAAACTGATGGAAAAACGTCGTATAGCGGATGACATTGACATATGGATGCTCTGCACAGAACTTGCGCAGACGCTCCATGGAATATTTATGTGTTTTCGGCTGTCTTACGTCAAACGTAATCTGATGTTCGAAATCTTTCCAGTCATTTGTCACCGCATTGTACATATGTACCGGATCCCAGATAATATATGCCAGAAAGCTTACTGTATATTCATGAAACGGTTCTGCCTCATGAATACAGACGCACCCTGACTCCTCATTATATTCCCACTGTTTGGTCGATACCACCTGACCTGTGGAACGGTCAACAACCTCCCACCATCGTTTAATATCATCTCTTGTATTGACCTGCATTAACTCATCCGAAATCCCCTTCATCAGAGGAATTTGCAGTTCGCTTTCAACAGCCGTATAAAATCCACTCATAATATAACACTGCTGCACCTCATCCGGGTTTGCCTTCGCCCACTCATTATCTTTTCTCGTGGTGTAGTAAGTTGCATAAATCTTTGCCCCGGTCTTTGTCAGCTCTTCCGGGAATTCTGTTCCGTCACAATCGCGGATTGCATCTGCACCCCAGCGTTTCATTAACTCAATTGTCTCTGGAACCACATCCAGATTTGTAGGAATTGTGACACGGCCTGTATTTTTCTCACTCATTTTTCTTCCTCACTCTATTTCATCCATATAATTACTTTCTTTTCTTCTTTTCTGCAAAAGGGCAATTATAAATCCACAATGCCATTAATAAACAGATAATTCCAATAAGCATAATTCCTAAACCTGTCATTTTTCCTGTCATACCCCATCCAAAAACAGACAGGCTTATTCCGGCAATAAAAAGAGCTGCCATTAAAATTATTCTGCATTTTGTGTGCTTTTTCCAAAATTCCATTTTAATCTCCCTTCTCATCAACCCTTTAAACCACCAACAGTCATTCCCTGTGTCAGTTTATTCTGAACACATATATATAAAATTAATGTAGGAAGCATTACTATTACAAGTCCTGCATACATAATTCCATACTGTGCTGCTGACTGCTGTGCCTGCATCAGATTTAATAATCCTACCGGTAACGTTTTCGGTCCCTTTGCCGAACTCATTAGTGTCATGGAAATGATATATTCATTCCAAAAAGAAAGAAAATTAAACAAGATTACTGTAATAATAGATGGTTTTGCCATTGGGAAAATAATTTTCCACATCGTTGTACTATAACCTGCTCCATCAATATATGCCGCCTCTTCATAATCATGTGCCAATGTTGAAAAATACCCTGACAACAGATAAATTGTAAACGGAAGTGCTGTCGCAGCATATACGATTGCAAGTATGACCAGATTATTTAAAAGAAAACTTTTCCCAATTACTGATTTCAGCCAATTGTCTCCATCTCGCAGCATCAGAAAAATTGGAACAACAATATAATTCACGTTAATAAAAAGACCACCCATAAAAGCCGCATTTAAAGATTTGCTTCCTTTAAATTTAAAACGTGACAAACAGTAAGCTGCCGGCAGTGCAACAATTAAAAGAATTACAAGTGCCAAAGCTGTAACCAATACGGAGTTTAACATGTAATCTCCCATTTTTGCTGTATTCCAGGCATCAATAAAGTTCTGAAAATAAAAACCCTTCGGCAAAGTCCACGGATTTCCATAAAACTCTTTATTTTGCTTAATGGATGCCATAAACACCCATGCCACCGGAATAATAATACTGACTGCAAGCATTATTAAAACTAAATAGATAAAAAATTTATACAACCGTTCCGCAGAATTCGGATTATTTTTCTCTCTCATATTTTCTCTCCTTAAAACTCCAGTGGTTCACGCTCTGTAACTTTATTTACAAGTGCAGACAATGCAAACGAGAAAATAAATATTACAACACCTATTGCCATACTGTATCCATATAATCCGGCATCCTTCTGTCCATACATATAGCTTAGTGACACTTCAGAAGCTCCGTTTGGACCACCTGAAGTCATAGCTTTTACAAAAAGAAATGCCATATTAATAGTAGAAATAATAAAAAATGTTAATGTTGTACGAATATTAGTCCAGATCAACGGAATTGTAATCTGAAAAAACTGAACGAGCCTGCCTGCACCATCTAATCCGGCACTTTCATACAGGCTTTTCGGCACACTCGCCATAGATGCCATGTACATGACCATATAGTAACCAATCGCCTGCCAGATCATTGCAATAATAAGACTGACGATCACAAGCGATTCACCTTTCCACAAAATCGGGTTCTCCATTTTATGAAACAGTCCGATAATACTGTTTAGCATTCCGTTCTCCGGCTTATAAATTGCAGAAAAAATACCTGCAATTACTACAACCGATAAAATATTGGGAATATAAAAAATAATACGGAAAAAATTCTGTCCCCTGATTTTTTCTCTTGACAGAATGCCTGCAAAAACAAGTGCAAATGCAAAGGTAACTATTGTAACAACAACAATAAGTAAAATCATGTTTTGCATGGATCTTATAAAATTAGTATCCGATATTAATGTTTTAAAATTTTTCAGGCCAACAAATGTTTCATTCGGTGAATATGCACCTTTTTCAAATAACGACATCCGGAATACATTTAAGGTAGGCAATATCATAAACACAAAAAATAAAATTACTGCTGGTGCTATGCATACCACCAAAAAACCGCTTCGTCCTCTGGCTTTTTTCATACTTTCACGTTCCTTTCAAACAAACCGTACTATTTAAAATTCGGCGGACAAAAATCCTGTCCGCCGACTCATTTTTACCACTATAGCATTAAGGAAAACTAAAAACTCTTATTTCAAATTTGCCCGCATCTGGTCACTTGCCGAAATAATTCCATCAATCCACTCCTGCTCTGTCATATCTCCTGATACCAAAGAGTTTACAGGGTCAAAGAATACAGTACGTACTTCAATACCCGGAATTGCTTCAAATGATGCAAAATTGCCCATGGCTGCCTTTGCTCCATTATCATAGATAGAATAAAACATGACATTATCACCTTCTAATTTATCTGCAATTCCTAATACCGGCTGAATAGCTCCTGCTTTTGCAAAAATTTCACATGCTTTATCACTGTATAAATATGAGATAAATAATTTTGCTGCATCCTGATGTTCTGCACCAGAAGGAATCCATGCCTGTTCAAACCATGTATAACTATAACTGTCTCCTCCCGCTTTTACCGCCGGAAGAGCTGTCATACCCCACTTAAATCCATCTGCACGAGGAGCATCTGCCATTTCACCGACAATCCAGGTTCCATTTGGCATGAAAATTGCCTTATTATCAAGTACCAACTGCTGGTTCTGTGTAAAATCCTGATCATTTGCCTGTGCCGGTGTAATAGGATTTGTGTACTCAGCTAACTTTGCAACAATATCAAAACATGTCTGTGCTTCTGGTGTTTCCCAGATACCTTCTTCATAATTTGTAGCCTTATCAAAGAATTCAGGTCCGCCTGCGGCATACATTAATGCATAGAAAAATGCATCAAAATATCCTGTTGTCGGATATGTAAATAAATAAATTCCCTCTTCTTTTGCTTTATCTCCAAGTTCCCACATTTCATCCCAGGTTGTTGGAACATCCCATCCTTTTTCTTCTAAAAGACCTGCATTATAAAACAGACCACATGGGGAATAAAACATTGGTGCAAGATATGTCTTTCCATCACCATAAGGATTCGTCAATGATGTATCTGTAAATCCTCCTGCAATCTTCTCTGAAACAAGTTTATCTTCTCCCGGAACTTTCATAGATAAGACATCTGTAATGTCAGTAATCATATTTCCCTTAATAAACTGTTCCGTTAACGCAGCTTCACGTCCCGTGGCCAGATGAATAACATCCGGGTATTCGCCTCCCTGCATGGATGGTCCTATTACATCCTCCAATTTTTTATCTGTTGTAAGTTCTACCTGAATTCCGGTTTCTTCTGTAAATGCATCTGTCACTTCCTGCCACATTTGCGAACCATAACCTGTCTCAATCGCAGCTACACTGATTGTTGTTCCAGCATAAGCTGCATATGGATCATCTGATGTTGTCTGTCCAGTTTCTTCTGTCTTGCTGTTATCTGACGCAGAATTCTCCGTTCCTGAATCTGTACCGCACCCTGCAAATAAAGATGCTACCATTACCATACTCATCATTGTACATAAAATTTTTTTCTTCATAGTAACCTCCCATTTTTGTTATTTTTTACTATAAGTTCTTATGTTTCCTTCCCTACATTTGTTATTATATAGTACGCCATCTCTTTTTCCTATCCATATATTGCTCTATATTTTATAATTCTTGCTTTATTTTAAAAATCTTGTTATTTTATTTTTTTTATTGTATACTAAGTACAACATCGTTCCATTTTGACCAGGAAATCATTGCAATTATAACATGAAAGGACTGTATTTTCCATGAGCAACCGCAAATTTAATCTGGATAATGAGGTACAGCCGGAAATCCATTTCCGCCTGCTTTCCATATCAGCATCCAAATTTGAAAATGACTGGACTTCGTTTCCCCACAGCCATCATTTTACGGAAATCTTCTTTATTAAAGACGGCACCGGACGCATGCTGATTGAAAATGAATCTCTTCCGGTCTCCTCAAACAGCCTTGTCGTGATCGGTGCACAGGTAACACACACAGAGTTTTCCGATCCGGAAAATCCACTGGATTATTATGTGCTCGGGGTGGAAGGATTAAAACTGAATACTGACAAAGAACCGGAATACATTCATGTCCCGGCTTTTGCAAACTCGCCTTTTATCCGCCAGTGTTTTGAAAATATCCTGCGGGAAATGCATAACAAACAGGACCGCTACGCAGAGATCTGCCAGCATTATCTGGATATTTTAATTTTATATTTCTGCCGGAAAGACCATGTATCCTATGAAGTGGTGGATGCGCAGAACAGCAGCCGCGAATGCCACAAGGTAAAACGCTTTATCGAGCACAATTACCAGAGCATGATCTCTCTAGATTCGCTTGCCGAAAACTGCAGTCTCTCAAAATATTACCTTTCACACCGTTTTGCAGAGCTGTACGGGAAATCTCCCATCGCTTACCTGAACGAAGTTCGGCTGGCGTCTGCGCGTGACCTGCTGCTCACAACCAATCACAGCATCGAAGAGATTGCCGGATGTATCGGGTTTTCCTCTACCAGCTATTTTTCGCAGTCCTTCCAGAAAAAATTTCATGAATCGCCACAGCAGTTCCGCAAATCCCACCGTGTCAGGACATGACCATGTTTCATTTTTTACATAAAAAAATAATTTTCTAAAAATTTCCCCGAAAGAATATCATATCTTTCGGGGAAAGGAAATGGATTTTTATTCTTCCGTTTCTGGAATCCTGGTGGTACATATATCAGATTATTCAGGGAAACTATGCCTATCAGCCGGATTGGAAAGAGAATTTACAATGTTTTGGACTAACCATCGTGCATATTCTGATCACATGTATTATCTATGGCATTATGGGTATGTTTTGTTGTGCAACATCCTTTTATTTCCGCAACCGAAAAACGGTATATTTTGTAAGTATATTTTTCTGGCTGATTGAAATTTTAAAACCTGGCTCCCTGCTTCGCACCAACTCTATTGCTTTTTTATGCAAATATGCTATTGTAAAATTAAATATATATTCTGGAAAATATTATGTTGCCAATTAACTATTTACACGAAAGGAAAACCATGATTAAGAGTAAAAAAAATACTATAGGAATTGTGAAAGATACAATTTGTAAAATCGCCCTGAAAAAAGCAAATACAAACTGTCTTAGCCTTATGTATGAACCCCCAAAACCAAAGTGCACTTGGTATCAACCTCAAAATCAACATTATTTACATTCAAATAAGAAAGGTGGAAATTGATTATAAAAAAATATTAAGTATAATTTTAGTTATGGTATTCATGATTACTTTCAATAACAACGTATATGCTGCAGAATTAGATAATATGCAACATAACGACCAAGCATATGTGTTAAATTCATTTTCAGGAAATAACTTGGAAAGTATTTCTGTGAGATTTTAAAATCACAGAAAATCAAATTGAATTTGAACAGTTTGGAAGAAATTTTTTATTTCCTATACACAAATTAAATATGGATACAAGTGACGGGAAAAACATTCCAGATGCCAATTTTTATACAGGTATATCTTCTGCTATCTTAAAAACAAATATTTTATTTGCCTACAAATACAATTTTATTGTCCTGCCAGAAATTAATATCGTATTCCAGTTCAATATGCTTGGAGCGCCGCATTCTCCTTTAAGGAAACACAAACACTCTTAAAACAAACCGGATATCCCCACGGAATAAGAGGTTTGCGATGTTCACTATGCTTCCATTCCTTTAAATAATCCATTATTTTTCTATACATCACTGCACCTCCATGAAATGTTTACTTTTGGCATATCAATTATTCATGTAAAAATCAACGTATTTTTCATTTGTTTTTACACTAAATTGCATGAATTATTTCTAAAATTATACATTATTTAACACGATTCCCCGTATTACGATCAAATAATTAAAAAAGAAACCGGGCATCCACGTTGTAAACATGAACTCCCGGTTCCACTTTTTTAGTTAAAATTTAAATACTGCTACTCCGTAAGGCGGCAGCTTATATCCGATCGAATAATCCCGTCCATCGCAAGGCTTCTTTTCCGCCTTGTAGGAAACCGGACGTTTCGTATCTTCTGTGTCGCTTCCGCCAAACTGCGGATCTGCACTGTTTAATACCAGCTTATAGGTATGTCTGCCCGGCACACCTACCCGATAATCGTCACGCTCTACTGGTGTGAAACTGATCACAAAAAGCAGGTTATTCTTTCCATCCTTACTCTTTCGCACAAAGCTGAAAATACTGCGTTCGTAGTCGTTGGCATTCATCCACTCAAATCCTGCCCAGGTCGTATCCTGCTCATACAGGCATGGATTTTTGCGATACAGATGAAGCAGTGCCTTTACCCAGTCCTGCATATGTTTGTGTTTCGGATCATCGAGCAGATACCAGTCTAGCTCGCGCTCCTCGCTCCACTCACGCTCCTGTGCAAACTCCTGTCCCATAAACAACAGCTTCTTGCCGGAATGTCCCATCATGAATGCGTAACCCGCCATAAGGTTTTTAAACTTATCCCCTTCAAGTCCCGGCATCTTGTTGAGCATGGAGCATTTCAGGTGTACGACCTCATCATGGGATAATACCAGAATGTACTTCTCACTCTCATTGTAACTCATGGCAAAGGTCATCTTGTTGTGATTGTCCTTGCGGAAATACGGGTCAAGCTTCATATAGTCAAGGAAATCATGCATCCAGCCCATGTTCCACTTGTAGCTGAAATTAAGTCCGTCATCCTCTACCGTACCCGTCACTTTCGGCCATGCCGTTGATTCCTCTGCAATCATCACAGACCCCGGATTTCTTCCGAGAATCAGCGTATTGATATGCTTGAAAAACTCAATGGCTTCCAGATTTTTATTTCCACCATAAATATTCGGAACCCACTGTCCATCTTCCTTCCCGTAATCCAGATACAGCATGGATGCAACTGCATCCACACGAAGTCCGTCTACGTGATAATTCTCAATCCACATCAGCGCACTTCCGATCAGAAAGTTCTTGACCTCATTCTTTCCGTAATCAAAGATTTTGGTTCCCCAGTCCGGATGCTCTCCTTTGCGCGGGTCTGCATATTCATAAGTTGCAGTACCATCGAACTCTGCCAATCCATGCGCATCTTTTGGAAAATGCGCCGGTACCCAGTCAAGAATCACGCCAATCTTGTTCTTATGGCATTCGTTGACCAGATGTGCAAAATCCTCCGGTGTTCCATAACGGGAAGTCGGTGCATAATATCCCGTTACCTGATATCCCCAGGAACCATCGTATGGATACTCGGAAATCCCCATCAGCTCAATGTGGGTATACCCCATCTCCCTGACATAAGGAATCAATGTCTTTGCCAGATCGCGGTAGGAATAAAATCCATCATCGTCCCGCCCCGGATGGCGCATCCAGGAACCCGGATGTACCTCATAAATTGCCAGCGGCTGCTCATATACTTCCTCTTTGGAAAGTTTTTTTCTGGCACTCATCCATTCGCTATCAGACCAGAGGAAATTGGAAATATCCGTGACAATGGAAGCTGTCTCCGGCCGCAGCTGTGCATAATTTGCATAAGGGTCTGCTTTGTACAGCTTTCTTCCGTCCTGCGCGATAATCAGGAACTTGTACATACAGCCAATCTGGACGCCCGGTACAAACAGTTCGTATACGCCCATCGTCTCCGGTGTCACACGTTTCATCTCGTGGGAAGTTTCATTCCATCCATTAAATTCCCCAATCACGTATACACGATCCGCATGCGGTGCCCAGACATCGAAGCATACTCCCTCTTCTCCTTCAATTGTCATTTTGTGAGCACCCATTTTGCGATAAATATCATAATGTGTTGCCTGTCCAAACAGGTAACAATCCATCTCTGTAAAATTACTCATAAATACCCTCCCTGTCTTCTCTTATCTATCTTACTCGAAATCCTTTTCCGTTAGTACAATTCTGTCATCATCCGTATAACGGCTGGCGGTCAGAATACTGATAGCTTTCTTTAACCCTCCATGTGCCTCCCGATGAATTGCTTCATCCACAATGTCTTTCACCTCTGTCAGGGTTGTAGCCTGATCCAGTCTCTGAATATTGCTGATCCGGTTATACAATGCCAGAACCGCCATGTCGTCAATTTTGTATCCAAGTTCTCTGGAATAAGAGCGTGCAAACGTGACCAGCTCATCATTTGTAAAAATCGGAACTGAGATCTGTTCACTGAATTTTTTGGCAAATGTTTCATTCTGCGCAAATAATCTCTTGATGCCCTTGGATGTGTCTTCGAGTATAACGAAAAGACCACTCTCATCTGCGTCCAGCAATCCGGATAACTCCGACACGGTCTTTTTCTCCATATCTCCTGCCTGTTCAATAATCAGGCATCCTCCTGCCACCTTATCCAGCAGCCCGCCGACATTTTTCTGGTTCAATGCTTCCGCATGGATCTTTCCAATCTTTCCATCCAAAACCCCGGTCTCCTGCTGCAGGACTTTGATCATGCTGGTGGCAAGTGTTGTTTTTCCACTTCCCTGTCCGCCTTTAATTACGAGATTCCCCCTCGATGCAGTTTCCTTATTTTTCAGATGGGACGAAGCAACTGTCAACGCTTTGCAGAGCTGATCCTCCATGCCCTTCACCGGCATAAAATACGAAAAAATCGCTTTCTGTTCATCGGTCAGTTCTACAAGCGGAAGATTCTGTTTTTCCTCTTTTCCCAGATCCACCGGTGTGTCTACCTGTGGAATATGTACTGTTTTTCCTTTCCAGGAAGAGCGATCTGTTTTTCTTCTTACAAAAGCAAACTCTTCTTCCCTCTCCTGTGCAAGTGTTGGTTTCTGTGGCAGATCCTCGATCGGAACCTCCTCAAAATCCTTTTTCTTTGTTGTATCTGATTCTGTCTTTGTTTCCATTTCTTCTACACCACGATTCTCATTTAAGTTTTTGTCATCTTCTGTCACATCGGATGTCTCTTCTGCCGGTTTCTGTGCGGCAGCTTCCGTCTTTTTTTTCTGCTGGGAACGTACCATTTCTTCTAAAGATACTCCCTCTGGCCAAAGTTCTTCGGCATCTGTATCCCTGGCAGGCTGTTCCTCTTTTTTGTTCTCTTCCTCTTCTTCCTTTCGTTCTTCCGGCTCATTCGTTGCCGGCGGTGTTTCCCTTTCCGGCGTCTGTGGCGGTGTTTCCGTCGTTTCCTCCACAATATCCGCCTTCTCTGCCAGTACCGCATCCAGTTTTGGCAATACTCCTGTCAAGCGGTCCATAATATCGCCTGCCTCCTGCAGTGCACGCGCTTTGGCGGATTCGAGTTTCCGCTTTCTGGCATCTTCCAGTGCAGCTTCCGCAGCCTTGCGCATTTTCTCCCACTCACTCAGCACTTCCTCAATTGTCATCTGGCCTGTGATCTGATGCTCAATCATGTTTTTCTCATTTGTCATCATGCTCATCTGACCATCGGAGTCTTCTCCCAACAACTCTTTGAAATTTGTCTTGAGTGAACCATCAATCTCCTCATCTGTCTCAATGTGCCGTGTATTCTGTTCCGGCTGTGCCTCAGGCTTTTCTTCCTCCATCTGCATTTTCAGATAAGGAACATCTTCCACCATACGGTTGATATTGTCCAGCGTATCCGTGACGGTTTCTTTTTCGGTTGCATCCATGATCTGCTGCATACCCTTTGCAATTTCCGCCTGAAGATTGACGGTATTAAACCGTTCTGTGTTTACTTCTACTTTTGGAATTGCGACCGGATCATGCACGGTCTCCCCGGCACGCGCCATCTCCTCCACATCAATGTGTGTCAAACCTGCTCTGTCATCTTTTGCCTGACAAAACGACCGATACTTTTCTTCCTGTGTTTTCGTCAATGGCTGATACAGCATTTTCAGTTCCAATGCACGCTCTACATATGGCCCATCTCCAAACCAGAGAACCAGCTCATCACATGCATCAATACACTTCTCACTCATCCCTGCTTTGTGATACAGATAAGCAAGCTCATATGCCCACTCTTCCGTATATTCCTGCTCCTTGAGTTCTTCAAGAATCGGTATCAGTTCTTCATAAGAAGCCCCCTGTGCTTTCTGTATATCATAGCGAAGTACATATTTAAGGGTGTCATGAGGCGCAATCTCCACAAACTCATCATAATAATCCTGTGCCGCCTGAAAATCTTTCATCTTGACCGCCACTTCCGCAAGACGGTAAATAATCATTCTTCCGATTGGTGAGCGGTCATATGCCATCAGCAAAACTTCCCGGCTCTCCTCATAACGCTGTACTTTTTCGTACACTTCCCCAGCTTTTACCAGACCATTTACATTTTTAACCTTATTCCAATTGATAGTATCTGCAATATCTGCTGCCTCATCGTATTTCTCTTCCGCATAGCGGGATTTCATCTGATCAAGCTTCAGATTATATTCGTATTTGTCCAATTGTTATCTCCTTAAAGTATCCCCAAACAGGTCTATCTGTCTATTTTCAAGTATACCATAGGCGGCAATTAGTGTCAAAAAATAATCCGAAAAAAAGAGCTGCACACAAACGCGTACAGCCCTTGAAATTACTGGTTTTTCTTTGTTTCGTCTTTCTTTCCGGAATCTTTTAAAGTTCTCTTTTTCTTTTGTTTTTCCCCGTAATATATGATCGCACCGGTTGCCTCATTCACACCGGCCGCCTCCACATATGCCTCCGTTACGGTTGTAAGGTTTTTCTTCCGTATGCTGTGGTTTACCAGTCTGCGGATAATATAGTAAATCATCGCAAACACCGGAACTCCAAGCAGCATTCCCAGAAATCCAAACAGTCCGCCTCCGATCAGAATCGAAAACATTACCCAGAACGCGGATAATCCGGTGGAATCACCTAAAATCTTCGGTCCGATAATATTTCCATCCACCTGCTGCAGAACGATAATAAATATCAGCAGATACAACGCATGCAGCGGACTCTGGATCACCACCAGAAGAAGTGTCGGAATCGCACCGATAAACGGTCCAAACACCGGAATGACATTGGTTACTCCAATGATAACCGCAACCAGTATCGTATCTGGGATATGCAGGATCAGACATCCAAAATAACAGATTACTCCGATGATGGCAGAATCTATAATCTTTCCAATGATGAAACCACCAAATACTTCATCTGCCTTGTGGAAAACTTCGATAATAATGTTTCCATGTTTCGGTTTAAAGATCGCATACACAATCTTTTTGCTCTGTCCCACCAGGCTTTCTTTAATGGATAAGACATAAACAACGACAATGATCCCAATGATGAAGTTTAATATGGATTTGACCATCGTGATTACGCCGGAAGTAATCTGCAGCAGATATTGCTGCATCTGTGGCAGCAGATCCTTCGTTGCCCAGTTTTCCACCTGATCCGTCAGTTTTGTCAGCATATCACTGATGGTATCTGTCACTCCATAGGCTCCGAGTTTTCCACTTTTCACCATATGGATCAGGCTCTCCACATTACCAGGCAGTGCTTCCACCAGCCCGGTAACACTTGATACCACCGAAGGAACAATTGCCGCAATCAAAAGTACCAGAATCACCAGAAGAAACAGGATTGCCCCGGCAATGGACAATCCACGTGCCACTTTAGCCGCTGATTTTTCTGATTTCATTTTCTTTTTCAGAAACGGCAGCCAATGCCGCTCCTGAAATTTCATAACCGGGTTAAGCAGATAAGCAAGTCCCAGTCCGATAATAATCGGCTGCAATGCACCTGTAATCAGATGCCAGGTATCTGCAACCCCCTTGTACCGGAGCACCAGGAAGAAAAATACGGTACAACAGGCAAAGGTGAGAAATACCATCAATCCGATTTTAATCAGAAGAACCGTCTGACGCATGCCATCCTCACTCTGTTTGATCTGTTCCATCTGTTTTTGTTTTTCCACGTCTGTCATACAAGATCTCCTATCCGCGGTAATAATTGATCAGGCAGCCTTTGAGAATAATATCTTTCTCATCCGGTGTCAGTTCTCCCATACGCAGGGTAAATGGCTTTAAAGCACCATCCTTTACCACATATGCCTCAAATTCTGTTTTTCCGTCTGCGATCGCCTCACGGATCTTTGGAACAAACAGGTAATCCAGATTGTGGAACGGAAGCTCTCCCTGATCAATAACAAACGGGATCATACCCCAGTTAATCAGGTTGGAACGGTATCTCTTGGTCGCATATTCATTTGCAATGTTTGCCCATCCGCCAAGTACCTTCTGGCAGGAAGCCGCCTGCTCACGCGCAGAACCGTCTCCCGGTTTTACTGCAAAAATCGTACTTCCGAAACCAACGTTTGAGCGGTTGACATCGGAGAACGTTGCACGGATGGTATCCATAACCGGATGAATCTCCGGAAGTGCATCCCCCGGACAGGTATCTGCCTCGACAGCCTTCTGTGCCTTCTGTACTTCCTTGGCACGTCCAACATATTCCGGATCCTTTCTGGAAAGTGCAAACTCTGCCAGTCCCAGTGGGTTGGAACGGAAAGAGGATGTCTCTCCGGAAGGAATCAGCTCGTCCGTTGTGGTCACCGGATCGTGAATCTCGGAAACAACTTTCAGCACAAGATTCTCCGGAAGCGGGCTCATAGCCGGCCAGTCCTTGATATTTGGTCCAAACTGGATCTCTACGTCCGGATCTGCCACACCCTTGCTGTCAAATACACGGTTTTCATAAATGGTCTTATCAAAGAAGTATTTCGGCTTGCTGTAGTTTACATCAATATCGGTAGCTGCGGTAAGGAATCCCTTATTTGCAGCGGTTGCAGCGATAGAACGCGCATCCATCAGTGCTACGGAAGCAACCTGTCCGTTCTGTACCTTAGATCCCTCACGGTTCGGGAAGTTACGTGTAGAATGACGGATAGAAAATGCATTGTTTGCAGGTGTATCTCCGGCACCAAAGCACGGTCCGCAGAATGCAGTCTTGACAATGGCACCTGTCTCTAACAGATTGGCAACGGCACCGTTCTTAACAAGTTCCATATAAATCGGAGTGGAAGCCGGGTAAACACTCAGCGTAAACTCGTCCGCTCCAATGGAAGAACCCTTTAAGATATCTGCTGCATCGCAGATATTTTCAAATCCACCACCAGCACATCCGGCAATGATACCCTGATCTACATACAGTTTTCCGTTCTTTACTTTGCTCTTTAAGTCAAGGTCTACTTTTCCATCAAAGCTTACCTGTGCACGCTTCTCACAGTCATCGAGAATATCCATCAGGTTTGCATTTAATTCCTCGATCGTGTATGTATTGCTTGGATGGAACGGCATCGCGATCATTGGCTTAATCTCGCTTAAATCAAGTTCGATAAAACTGTCATAGTATGCAACTTCTCCCGGATTCAGTTCCTCGAAATCTCCGGTTCTTCCGTGGATCTCATAGAATTCCTTCACCTGGTCATCGGTTCTCCAGATAGAGGACAGACAGGTGGTCTCTGTTGTCATAACATCGACACCGATACGGTAATCAACACTCAGATTGGATACGCCCGGTCCGACAAACTCCATCACTTTGTTTTTTACAAATCCGTTGGCAAATACTTCACCGATAATGGCAAGCGCGATATCCTGCGGTCCGACACCCTTCTGCGGGGTACCTGTCAGGTAAATGCCGACAACTCCCGGCATATCAATATCGTAGGTTTTATTCAAAAGCTGCTTTACAAGCTCCGGACCACCTTCTCCAATTGCCATGGTTCCCAGTGCTCCGTAACGGGTATGGGAGTCTGATCCAAGGATCATCTTTCCGCCGCCTGCAAGCATTTCCCTTGCGAACTGGTGAATAACTGCCTGATGAGGAGGAACATAGATTCCACCGTATTTCTTTGCACATGTCAGTCCAAACATATGGTCATCTTCGTTGATGGTTCCACCGACTGCACACAGACTGTTGTGACAGTTGGTGAGTACATAAGGAATCGGGAACTTCTCAAGACCTGATGCCCTGGCGGTCTGGATGATGCCGACAAATGTAATATCGTGGGAAGTCAGCTTATCAAATTTGATCTGCAGTTTTTCCATGTTGCCGGATGTATTGTGGTTCTTTAAAATTCCATATGCAATGGTTTGTTTCTTTGCATCTTCCGGTGTAACAGTCTTTCCTGTCTTTGCATTGACAGCAGATGCCGCTTCCGGTGAATTAATGACAACATCCCTGCCGTTGACCAGGTATGCGCCGTTCTCATATAACTTCATAGTTTCCTCCTTGTTTTCGAAATCATAGTTAATGATAATTATATAATAAAATGTATTTTTATGCAACGACTGCAAACGTAATGGATGCCGCAAACAGATCGCCATCTACCAGGATTGCAAACTCACCGCCCATCAGCTGTGTAAGATTCTTTGCAATGGACAGTCCAAGACCGCTTCCCTCTGTCGTGCGGGATTCCTCTCCCCTCACAAAACGCTCCGTCAGGTCTTTCCTCGCCGCTCCCTGTTCCGGCAGCGGATTTTTCGAAATATTTTTGATACGGAAAACCGCATGGTTCTCCTCTACTTCCAGATCTACATAAACCCGGGTATTTTCGAGTGCATATTTTGCCGCATTGGTATACAGATTTTCAATTGCACGGTAGAGCTGCCGTCCGTCTGCCCGGATCATCACCGAATTGTGCGGCAGTTTCGTCACAATGGTCAGCCCCCGTGCCTCAAAACGTTCATTGAACTCACCACCCGTCTGGTACAGCAGTTCTACCAGATCGATGGTCTGCATATCCAGCTGGATATTTCCGGAACTGATCTTTGATGCTTCGACCAGATCCTCCGTCAGCTGTTTCAGCCGCTGGGATTTTTCATCCAGAACCCGGATATAATTACGTGCATTTTCGTTTTCCAGGTTTTCACGTTTGAGCAGATCCACATAATTGACAATGGAAGTAAGCGGTGTTTTGATATCATGGGAAACATTCGTGATCAGGTCTGCCTTCATCCGTTCATTCCGGATCCGCTCCTGAATGGCTTCGCTCAGCCCTGCACGGATATTATTCACAGAAGCTGCAATGCCTCTTTCCTGTCCGTGAAACTGTTCCACATCCAGTGTCGTATCCAGTGCCCCTGCCGCAATTTTTTCAATTGCATGCTGGATCTCATATCTTTCGCGCGCCTTACGCGTACACAGTCTGGGATTCTGTCCGGAGATAAACACCCGTCTCAGGAAGCTTCCTGCCTGATAGATCAGACTGTATGTCAGAAGGGTATTGTTTTTGACCCGCCGGACAATGCTCAAATAAAACAGCAGGAATACAACATCGACCAGATACCCGACTGTTCCGACCGCTACCATCAGTCCGGACAGTTCAAACTGGATGTCATGGAGATTTCTCCCCAAAAAGAGCACAAGATAAATGAATGCCACAAAAAGTGCCATCTGGATATCCGTATAAATTTTATCAATCCAGGTCAGGTAAATGGTTGCATCCTCCTCTGACCGGCGCCCTGCAACACCTGTCAGATAGGCAAGGAATACAAAGCTTCCGACCATGCCGATCACCATAAACAGGCTGAGAATACCCAGCCCTCCGATATGTCTGCGCAGATTGTATCCGATCCCATAGATTCCGCAAAGCATCATAATCAGAAACATCTGATGCATGACAATGGCTGCGCCCTTTTTTCCGCTGGAGAATTCTTTCATAGACAGCTACGCCCCCGCTTCGATTTTATAGCCGACACCCCAGACCACTTTCAGATACCGCGGTTCTTTCGGATTGATTTCGATTTTTTCCCGGATATGCCGGATGTGGACAGCAACTGTATTGTCTGCGCCAATTGCTTCTTCATTCCAGATTTCCTCATAAATCTGACTAATGGAAAATACTTTTCCTTTATTTTTCATTAAAAGCAGAAGAATGTTGTATTCGATCGGAGTCAGTTTGACCTCTTCCCCATCTACCGTAACTTTTTTTAATTCATCGTTAATAACCAGGCCGCCGGCTTCATAAACGGCATCACCGGAAGGGGTGCTCGAAAGTGTGGTATAACGCCGCAGCTGTGACTTCACACGGGCAACCAGTTCCAGCGGATTAAACGGCTTGGTCACATAATCGTCCGCCCCCACGTTCAGCCCCAGAATCTTATCCGCATCTTCTGTCTTGGCAGACAGGATGATAATGGGAATGCTGCTTGTTTTACGTGCCTGGAATGTCGCACGGATTCCATCCAGTTTCGGCATCATCACGTCGATCACCATCAGATCAATTTTCTTTGTGCGAAGCATCTCCAGAGCCTGTTCCCCGTCATATGCTTTTACTACCTGGTATCCTTCCTGAATCAGGTAAATCTCAATTGCGTCTACAATTTCCTTGTCATCATCACACACCAGAATCGTCATGCGGATGTCCTCCTATCAGGTTCTTGATCTTGTTCTGAAAGCCGGCGGATTTTTCTTCTGCTGCTTCCTGTTCTTCCTGTTCATCTTTCCACTTAAAATAATCAGCATCCAGATTCACACGCAGTTGTTCTTCCAGCTGCTTTAACTCTTCATCGTCATCTTCTACCGTAACCGGTGCCGGAATCTCCGGCTTCGGTGACAGCTTCTTTGGTTTTTCCACCGGCTTTTCCACTGGCTTTTCTACCGGTTCTTCCGCAAGGTCTTCTACCGGTTCTTCCGGTACGGAAAGTCCCAGCTTATCCAGATATTCCTGGTTAATCTTAATATCGGTCTGCCGGTTTGCGTAAATTGCTTTTTCTTCCCGCTTCTCCTGTTCGTACTCCGGTCTTCCTTCCATCTTTTCCTTCTCAATCTCGCGGTTCCGTTCCTCGATGATCTTTAAGTACTTTTCGGTATCAACCAGATCCTGCAGCTGTCCTTTGAGTTCGGATTTGTTGGTTCTTAATTCCTGTTCTTCTTTTTCCATCTGTTCTTTAATTTCCTGATAGATGGCACCGACCTTTTTGTCCGCCTCCTGCATAATATCCTGCATACGGTTTAACGTTTCATCCATATACATGACAGATGCCGCATAAATGTCCTCTGCCTTACGGCTTGCATCCCAGATGATCTGATCTCCCTTTTTATGGAAATCGCGCTCTGCCTTGTCACGGCTTCGAATGGTCAGCTCGTATTCATCCATAATCTGATAAATACAGGTATTTAATTCTGCCAGCAAATCAATCACCTGCTGCTTATCTATGATAACTTTACTCGGCTCTTTCGGATACGGCTCACTCTTCGACAGCAAAACGTGAAGACTGCGCAGTACCTTTTCCGTATTGTCCTGTGCTCCCATGTGTCCTGATTCCTTCCATAATAGATAATTCCGTACTTTCTATTATAATCAATCCCCCTATAATACGCAATATTTTAGATTCTTAGGTTTTTCTAAAATTTTTTCTAAAATTTTAGTACACAAAACTTTATTTTTTGCAGACACAAGGTTATAATATTTTTTTGAAAATGAACCTGTTTAATAAAGGATATATACTATGAATATCGTCAAAACTTACGGAAATTATATTAAAAAATATGCCGGCACCCACCCGGCAGTTTCCCGCAAAATGATTGACATCGGATTACATCTCGAACAGTTCCGGACTGAACATTTTGCAGAAAAAATAATGCCGAAAGCATATCAGAAGCTGAATACGCTCGGCGTAAAAAATACGCTTCATGCGCTGGAATACCCGGAATCCACGGTCTGGTGCAATCTGTTTGCACCCGTGGAAATTTTCCAGTGCTTCGGACTCAGTGCGCTTTCCATGGAATGTCTTTCCTCGTTTCTCTCAGGATTTACGTGTGAAGACTATTTTATCGACCGCGCAGAAAGCCGGGGAATTGCCTCCACGCTCTGTTCCTATCACAAAGATTTTATCGGTGCCGTAGACTCCGGAATTATTTCACCTGCCAGACTCGGTGTGACAACTTCCATGATTTGTGACGGCAATATTAACACATTCCGCTATGTCAGCCGGCACACGGATCTTGACACTTATGTGATCGATGTGCCGGACAGCTGTTCTCCGGAAGCCGTGGAATATGTGACCATGCAGCTGAAAGAACTGATTCAGAAACTGGAAGCACTGACCGGAAAACGTCTGTCCATGGATGACCTGTCGGAAACACTTGCCCGCGAAAACCAGTCGAAAGCTTATTACAAAGAGTTTTTAAAACTGCAGGCAGAGCGCTATTATCCATCGACACTGACTCTGCAGATGTACATGCTTTTTGCCACCCACTTAAACATCGGAACACCGGAAACCCTTGACCTGTTCCGCAGTTTTGCCGAGGATATCAAACAATATCCGAAATATGACGGCACCCGGATTGTGTGGGTACATCTGCTTCCTTTTTATCAGGAAACACTCAAACACTATTTTAACCTGAACAGAGATTACCAGATCCAGTGTACCGAAATGAACCTGGATTACATGGACGAATTGGATACCACCCACCCACTGGAAGCACTTGCCACTAAAATGCTAAACAATCTCTATAACGGTCCATACGAAAAAAAAGCAAACATGGTCGTAAAACTGGCAAAAGAAATGCATGCCGATGGCGTCATTAACTTCTGCCACTGGGGCTGTAAGCAATCTGCCGGCGGAGTATTCCAGCTTCGCGAAACACTCAAGGCCGCGGATATTCCACTGCTCGTTCTGGATGGCGATGCCATGGACCGCCGGAACAGCCATGACGGACAGATCAAAACCCGTCTGGAAGCTTTTCTGGAAATTCTGGATAAAGAGAGGAATTCATCATGTTAGGTTATGTATGTAAATATACCCCCATGGAATTATTTGAAGCCATGGACACGGAAATCACACGTCTGGAACCATCCGTTACGGATTTTAACCATGCGGATACCCTGATGCACGCCAACATCTGTTCCTATACCAAGGCCGTGCTGGAAGATGTGATGGAACATGACTATGAGGGTGTCATTCTGACTACCTGCTGCGACAGCATCCGGCGTCTGTATGACACATTAAAAAGCCAGTTCCCGGATAAATTTTTCTTTTTGCTGGATATTCCCCGCAAATTTAATGATTTTGCAGTAGCACTCTATGAGCGCCAGTTAAAACAAATGCTCACGGAGTACGAGGCTTTCTCCGGAAAAACACTGGATCTGAAACGTTTTGTTTCCATGATGCAGAACAAAGCAGCTCTGAAAAAACAGGAAAACACCCGCATGTCTGCCAGTGCAGCGTCCGAAAAAGGAAACGGACAGAAACTCAATATCGGAATCATGGGTGCCCGATGCAACAATGAAATCCGTCAGCTGCTTGTCGACCGCGGTGCCAATCTGCTGTTTGATTTAACATGCACCGGACTTGCACGTGATTTTTCCATTACAGAGGATCAGGTCCTGCATTCTTATGCTGCCGCGCTGCTAAACCAGATTCCATGCATGCGCATGTTAAAAGCAGCAAACCGTGAACATTTTCTTGACGGTTTTACCGACCGCCTGGATGGAATTATATATCATACCGTCAAATTCTGTGACTCTTATTCTTACGAGTATGCGGATTTCCGCCAGCGGCTGGATCTGCCGATTCTGCTGGTAGAAACCGATTCCACCAGACAATGTGCCGGACAGGTCCGGACCCGTGTGGAAGCCTTTATGGAAGAATTGAAAGTGAAAAAAGGATTGTCCCTGACCGGGGAAAAACAAATGATAAAAAGAAAGGGTGATACTGTGTATACATTAGGAATTGACAGCGGCTCTACCTCTACAAACGCCGTAATCTTAGACGAAAACAGACAGATCAAAGCATTTTCAGTTGTCCGCACCGGAGCCAAATCTTCCCAGAGTGCAGATGCCGCACTGGCAGACGTTCTGAAAAAGGCCGGACTTGACCGGGAAGATATTTCCCTGATTGTATCCACGGGTTATGGTCGTGTCAGCATTCCATTTGCGGACAAAAATGTAACCGAAATCAGCTGCCACGGAAAAGGTGCGCATCTTCTCTTCCCGGACGTTCACACGATCCTCGATATCGGCGGTCAGGATAGCAAAGCCATCCGGCTGAATGACAATGGAGAAGTTGCCGATTTTGTCATGAATGATAAATGTGCCGCCGGAACCGGCCGCTTTCTGGAAATGATGGCGCGCTCCCTGGAAATCAGTATCGATGAACTTGGCCCGGTATCCCTGCAGTCCAAAGAAAATATTGAAATCAGCAGCATGTGCAGTGTTTTTGCTGAATCGGAAGTTATCTCCCTGATCGCACAGAACAAAGAGATTGCCGATATTGCACATGGAATTCACAAGGCAATTGCCGGGAAAGCAATGTCCCTCCTGAAACGTGTCGGTCTGAATCCGGGATATATGATGACTGGCGGTGTTGCCAAGAATCCGGGTGTCGTCGCCGTGCTGGAGGAGCAGCTTGGAGAAAAACTACATATCTATGAGGAACCAGAGATTGTCGGTGCACTGGGCGCGGCATTGTATGGGCTTGAGGAGATCCTATAAACCAGAAAATAATTTTACAACAACAATCGTGATACGATTTATTTTCCAATCGTATCGCAATTGTTGTTTTTCTGTTACTGTTATAAATCATTTGACTTCTGTCCGAAAATACGATATTCTGTTTTTACTGGGTTTATAAAATTATATACCACAATTACTTATGCGATACATCGCCATTGTACCGCAATCACCACTCATGGAGAGCATTTCGCTCATAAATTTCCATTAGAACCACAATTTCATAGAACTAGTCATAACAGCTCTGTTTTTTATACTTTCTATATTGTAAAAGCAGATGCTTATGATATATACTAAAGGAAAGGTAGGACGCTACATGGGGAACACTGACATTTTGACAACTTCGTTGCCAGATGCCGACACAGAAAACACAACAGAACACAGCACGATTTTCGACGATGTATTCCGAACCATCGCGCAAAAAATGCCGCAGCTTCTCATCCCTCTGATCAACGAAGTTTTCCATACTTCTTACAGCGAGGAGGAACAGTTTGAACAATTGCGAAACGAACATTACGAAAAGTACGGAACCGTGATCACGGACTCCATTATCCGGATTGGTGGACATATATACCATCTGGAATGCCAGTCCTCTAAGGACAGGACAATGGTTATCCGGATGTTCGAGTACGACATTTCGATTGCACTTGAACATGCTTCTTTGGGGGAACATGCAATTTGGGAGATTGCGTTTCCTCAATCGTGCGTGCTTTATATCCGCAATCACCGTTCGCTTCCAGATTATCATGAGGCAATCGTAACGTTTGCAGATGGTCAGAAAGTACGTTACCGCGTTCCGGTTTTGCAGGCGAAAAGATACACGGTGGATCGGATTTTTGAAAAACGGCTGCTGATTCTGCTTCCGTATCATATCTTACGGTATGAACATTTTTTGAAGCACAATGGAACGAATTCGAAAAAAGTGAAGCATCTGCTGGACGATTTCCGGGAGATCAACCGAAGGTTAGAGGACGCGTCCGAAAAAGAACAAAAGTCACATCTTTATATGGATATGATTGTTTTAATTGAGAAAATCGCGGATTATATTATTCCAAAAGACAATGATATTAGGAAAGGATTGGGTGAGATTATGGGTGGTAAGATTTTGAAGTTACGGTCTGAAGAATTGCTGGAACAGGGCGAAGCCAGAGGAGAAGCCAGAGGCAGAATCGATGCAATTCAAAATATGATCAAATATAACGTTCCAAAAGAAAAAATTTTACTGGATTACACTTCAGATGAATACGAAGAGGCATTAAATTCTATGCCAGTAAAAGTATAAACACACACCAAAAGGGGCTCCGAAGAGTCCCTTTTGATTTGTAATGACCATATTTACTTTTACTGTAACAGAGAAAGTACACCCTGGTTAGACTGATTAGCCTGTGCGAGCATAGACTGTCCAGCCTGTGCAAGAATGTTGTTCTTGCTGTAGTTAACCATCTCTTTTGCCATATCTGTATCACGGATACGAGACTCAGCAGAAGATGTATTCTCGGAAATGTTATCCAGGTTGTCGATGGTGTGCTCTAATCTGTTCTGTACAGCACCGAGTGCGGATCTCTGGGAAGAAACCTTAGAGATTGCATCGGAAATAGCATCGATTGCATAAGTTGCTGCTGTACCGTTCTTATCAGCTACATTTAATCCCTTGATGCCAAGATTTGCAGAATTCATAGTATCAATATCTACAGTGATCTTGTTTGTCATGTCAGCATCTGCCCCTACATGAAGGCTGAAGCTTAATGTGTTGGCAACTTTAGACTGTCCTGTTTTAATGTAAAATGTTCCATTACCATTTGCTCCATCAGTTGCAGCATAATTCTTATCAATACCAACCTTTGCATTTCCTTCAGTATCACCAATCTGGTTAGCTGCAAGTAATTCCTTTGCTGCCAGATCATATGCCTTTGTTTTAGAAATAACTGTCACATCATTATCAGAAATTCCATCTGCTGCAGCTGCACCTGTAGTATTATTCTTGGCATCGTTCATTCCTGTGATGCTCTTTGTTCCATTTTTCACAGTAGCACCAGCTTTTACTGCCGTTTTAATAGCCGCTACATTTGCAAAATCTGGTGTTGTAGTAGCGTTTTCATCATTTGGTGCTGTTGGTGTTTTTGCATACCATCCAGCAGCAATTGCTCCTGTATGAGCTGTAGTATCTTTTGCTACTGCTGCAGCATATGTATATTCCGTGCCATTAATTGTCACTTTCTTATTAGCTGCATCTGTCACATCAGTTCCATTAGCCGTAAACCAAGCATCTACATCTGCATCAGCTGCTCCAATGGTATAATTTTTTCCGCCAATACTTACGCTATCACCAAAATTTAATTCATCCATTTTAAATGTAGCTGTTCCATCACCATTATCGGTCAGAGTTCCCTTTAATCCGGCATCATGTGCCTTCATATTAATTGTCTTCTCACCGTCATCACCCTTTAACAGGTAAATCTCATTGAATTTGGTTGTCTCTGCAACACGGTCGATCTCTGTATTTAACTGGTCAATCTCATCCTGGATAGCCTTACGGTCTGTATCCTTAGAGTTTGTACCGTTTGCTGCCTGAACTGCAAGCTCATTCATACGCTGTAACATGCTGTGAACTTCTGTTAAAGCACCTTCAGCGGTCTGTACAGAAGATACACCGTCCTGTGCATTGGAAGAAGCCTTGTCCAGTCCACGGATCTGCTTTCTCATCTTCTCGGAAATGGTAAGTCCTGCTGCATCATCTGCTGCACGGTTGATTTTGTAACCGGAAGATAACTTCTCGGTTGACTTAGCCTGTGCTCCGGATGTGATACCAAGCATTCTGTTTGCGTTTGCTGCCTGCATGTTGTGTTGTACTACCATACTCATAATAGAATCCTCCTTGAACTCCCACTTTGTGGGGTATTATGTTTTTTCCTCTGGAAATCCTTTTCCTGAGGTGTTCTTATTGCGCCACTTTGCAGTAACGCGTCACAAGCATCTTTTGATGCTTTGCGACCTTGTATCAAATAAGCGAAGCGTCCCGGGTGTGCCCCACCTATTACCAGAATTTAAAACAGATCAGGAGTTAAATTTATCTTTCAAACTCTCTGCATCTTTCTTTGCCTCTGCCTTCATCCGCTCGTTCCACAGGATTCTCTTAATTTCCTGCTGTGCCTCTCTGGAAATGCCCGGCTCTGCATAATAGGTTTCTCTCCTTCGTGCCGGATTTTCTTCCGTGGTACTTCTGGCAATATTGAGTTCTCTCGGGGCATCAATGAGCAGCCTTGCGTGATTACCCGAACCACCTACGTAGACCACACGGATGTCATCCCCGATATTTACGTATTGTCCCTGTTTCAATGAAAGTTTCAGCATTTTTTACCTCCATGTACGCAAAATCTTTTTGCTACGTTTTGTAACTTTTATATCGTCCATTCGCTACAGTTTGTTAACCTCTATTTTTTATAATTGCTACATTTTGTTACTTTTTATCTAATTTCTCCATTCTCGTTCGTTTAAAAACCGTTTATTTTTGTGCATATTTTACATTTTTATGCAACATTCTGTAACTATATGACTATTTTTCCACTTCCCACAATAAATTAACTTCTGTTTTATCAATAGCTACTATCTGTAACATTTCATGATATGTGAAAAAATAGACTAATTTTAAGAAAAGGTGGTATTTTATTATGAGTGAAAAAAAACTTCCTCAGAAATTGAAAGAACTGAGAAAGGTAAATAATTACACGCAGGATTATGTAGCCGCGGTACTTGGTATTGTCCGCCAGACATACAGCCATTATGAAACTGGCAGACGGACACCGGATGCCGAAGCATTATACAAATTGGCGGGTCTATACAACATTTCGATTGACGATCTCATGCATCTGACCGTTGATATTGACCGTGAAGTTTCCTATGATGCACCGGTTCCTTCCCAGTCCAGCGAAGACTTATCTGAGTTTCTTGAATTTTTTAATGATCCCGCGAATAAAAAAAAGTACATGTTTCATACGAATCTGGAAAAAGAATTGCTTTTTTATTTTAACAAGATATCCGAAGAGGATAAGAAAGAAATTATTGAATTTACAAAAATTAAGGCCCGCAAGCCTTTATAACAGAAAAATTGCTTCTCCAGATACTGTTTTTAATGGTATCTAAAGAAGCAATTTTTAATACTATGGAAATTATAATTTCACTACATGCACTTTATTCCGGTTTCCGCAAGCCTCTTGTATTTTTTTCCACAAGCTTGCGTGTCACCATCATCTGATGTCCACAGCCCGTGCATTTCAGGCGGAAATCCGCGCCCACACGCAAAATCTCCCATTCATGGCTGCCACACGGATGCGGCTTTTTTAATTTCACAATGTCTCCCACTTCATACTGATACTGATTCATAGTTCTCTCCTTCTTTTTCTTCCCTTATAGACAATTGTAAAACCCACGGCGGCAAGAGCCGGAGTGTGTTTTGCAATTGTCTATTATTTTCTCTGGCTAACACTTGATCTGTGAAAAGACATTTCCAAGTCCATCCTGGATAAGAAGATCCGCACGCGCATCCATTGGAGTTGCACTCTTATTAATCAAAACAAGCTTATTTCCCCTGTAATAATCAATCAGGCCGGCTGCCGGATATACAGCAAGCGAAGTTCCTCCCACAATCAGCATATCCGCATGGCTGATATAAAATACCGCATCCTGTAATGTTTTCTGGTTCAGCCCTTCTTCATAAAGAACTACGTCAGGCTTCACCGGACCACCACAGACAGGACAGACCGGAACTCCTTCCGAGTGGAGAATATCTTCCGCGCTGACAAACTGCCCACAGCGTTCGCAGTAATTGCGCAATACGCTTCCGTGCAGTTCCATGACGTTTTTACTTCCGGCTTTCTGATGCAGGCCATCGATATTCTGGGTCACTACCCCTTTCAGTTTTCCTGCTTTTTCCAGCTCTGCCAGCTTGAAATGAGTGATATTTGGCTGCGCATCCAGACAGAGCATTTTGTTCCGGTAAAACCGGTAGAACTCTTCCGGATTCTGCCGGTAAAAACTATGGCTTAAAATGGTCTCCGGCGGATACTTATATTGTTGATTATACAAACCGTCCACACTGCGGAAATCCGGGATTCCGCTCTCGGTCGATACCCCTGCTCCACCAAAAAATACAATGTTGCCCGATTCCTCCACCCATTGCAAAAACTGTTCCGTTGCTTCCATTTTTTCTCCTTTCTCCGCGAACAGGGAAAAAAGAGGCTGTCACCGTGTGACAACCCCTGTCTGATTTCCTGTGCTATATGGCAAATTGATATTTTTAATATTCTTATAATAAGGATGCCAGTTGCTACTATACAGCCTCTGTATTATAAAATACATCTTTCTTCATCTCTCCGGCAATTTGCTTTGCATTCTCCAGATCATCCAATATCTGGTATGCCGGTGTTGTTGCGTCTTTTAAATTCTCCCGGAGTTCTTCCAGTCTCTGCGCATCCTGTTGCTGCTGCTCACACTGCTGCTGGATATGGTTCGCCTGATTTGCCATCTCATCCATGGAACTTGAAATCTCTTCGCTGACAGCTGCCAGGGAACTGATGGAATCGGAAATCTTTCCCACACTCTTCTGGTTCGCATCATTGATCTCCCATGCAGAATTAATCTTCTCGCTCATATCCCCAAGTGCCTCCACCGCGGTGTTTGCACTGTCTGAACTCTTTGCGGATGCTTCTTTGATACGCTCCACGAACTCACTCATGTTGGCTGTCATGTTCTGGGTCTGTTCTGCAAGTTTGCGGATCTCTTCCGCAACTACTGCAAATCCTTTTCCGGCTTCTCCTGCACGGGCTGCCTCGATGGATGCATTCAGTGCCAGCAGATTGGTCTGGCTGGAAATGGAGTTGATCCCTTCAATGACTTCATTCATATTACTGATAATGTCAAAAAGCTTCTCCATATTCTGTTTCATGGTACTTGATTCACTGATCGTCTTATCGGACAGATCGCGGATAGCCGTCAGCTCCTGCTGTCCCTCTTCGATATTTTTGTAAATCGCTGCAGATTCTTCCGATGCAGACAATATCGTATTGGTCAGTTCCTCATGCTGGTTGGAAACCTCCCCTGCCACACGCGAACTTTCTGACGCAGACTGCGTAGCGTCCTCCGATGCCTGTGCAATCTGCTGTGAAACAGATTCCATCTTGGAATTATAATCTTTTAAGGCGTCCACAACCTCTGCGATCTGTAACGATGCGGATGCATTCTTTGCCAAGATCTGACCGAACTGGCTGCGTCCGTTCACCAGACGGGTATACAGCTGCTGTATCTCCGGATCTTTTGAATAATCTACATTTTTCAATTCCAGAACGGCCTGCAGACCGGCTCTGTCTGTCTTTTTTCCAAATGCCATATTATATACTTCCTCTCTGTTGTAACATACAAATCTCTGTATCTTCTGCCTTTTATTCTGAACTAAAATATGTTTAAAGTCAACATATTTCTATCATAATCCGGATATTTTTTGACAATTTTGCTGCTACACACAGGTTGCCATGCGAACAATAACACGATTCTTACAACTTTAGGTTTTCCACACAAGAAATACACTTGCCACAATTCCGGCAGTGGTTGCAAAAAGGGCTCCCGGAAGTGTATATCTTGTCTTTTTTACTTTTACCGACATAAAATAAACCGACATGGTATAAAAAATGGTCTCTGTGCTACTGAGCATAACCGATGCCGCACGTCCCAGCATCGAATCTGCACCATGTGTTTTGTAGATATCCAGTAAAAGTCCCGTTGCTGCAGAGGAAGAAAACATTTTTACCACAGCAACCGGGATCAGCTCGGTCGGAAATCCTGTCGCCGCCATTAATTTCCCAAGCCACCCGGAAATAAAATCCAAAAAACCCGAAGCCCGCAAAATACCTACTGCTGCCATCAGTCCGATTAGTGTCGGCATAATCTCTACTGCTGTGCGGATTCCGCTTTTTGCCCCTTCCAGGAAATCCTCATATACATGCTGCCGGTGCATCAGGCCATTTCCCACAATGAGCAATACCAGAATCGGAATGACTGCCTCAGATAAGTACAGAATCAAATTCATTTTTCCACCCTCCCAAATGCCTGCCGGAGCTTGATGAAAATGACAGCTGCCAACGTGGAAATACTAGTGGCAATGATGGCCGGTCCTACAATTGCAGCCGGACTTACGGCTCCATACTGGCTGCGATATGCAATGATATTCACAGGTATCAGCTGCAGGGAAGAAATATTAATGATAAGAAAATCACACATCGCGTCTGTCGCCTGATTTGACATTTTCTGCAGCCGCTTTAACTCTTTCATGGCAGAAATCCCTGCCGGGGTTGCCGCCCAGCCCAGCCCCAGAAAATTGGACACCATATTCGTTGCCATATATCTGCCTGCTGTGGAATTTTCCGGAACTGACGGAAACAAAAAACGTAGTATCGGTCCCATTGCAGATGCCGCACGGTTTACCATCCCCCCTTTTTCCGCAATCTTCATAAGTCCTACCCAGAATGCCATGGCACCTGTCATTGTCAGGCAAAGGCTTACCGCTTCCTTTGCCGAAGCAAGTGCCTGGTCGGTCACTGCTCCAAGATTTCCAGTCATTGCAGCATACACCACCCCGACAAGAATCATTCCACCCCATAAATAGTTCATCCGCGCCTCCTGTTTGCGTTCTTAAATCATTGTATGGGCTTTGCTTTTTTCATATTCCTTTTGCAATTACCGGATAAACCCAAAAGGGAAGGCATAGCCCAGGCTTTCCCTGCATAAATTTTCTTAAGTTTTCTTACAGGAGTTTCTGGTATGAAACATCTTTTGAAAAAACACCGGATGCTTTCCGTGGGTATTTTTCTGGCTGCGGTGCTCTCCATTATTTATGCAGCCATCCTCTCACCTGCCGGAAAAAGTACCGGTTCTTTTTCTGAATTTTGTACCACGCTTTTTCGCGAAGAGATGAAATCCAACACCATGAATCTGCACTTTACGCTAAAAGATCCAAAAGCTGCCGGCATTGACTCTTATGAGATCACGCTTGGCAGTCTGTCCGGTGACAGTCCTCATAACCAGGCCAGACAGCTCAAAAAACTTTCGGAAGAACTCAAAAAATATTCTCACCGCTCTCTCAAAGGAAAAGACCGCTTGACCTGCCGGCTGCTTTCCGATTATATTTCACGCCAGCAGAACCTTGCTGCCTATCCCTATTACGATGAACCTCTGACCCCTTCCGGTGGTGTCACCTCACAGCTGCCTGTGCTTCTGGCAGAGTATACTTTCCGCAATACCAGAGATATTAAAGATTATCTCGGACTGTTGTCGCAGATGGATACTTATTTTTTAGGGATTTTAGATTATGAACAAAAGAAAGCCGATGCAGGACTTTTCATGTCCGATGAAGCCTGCTTAAAAGTCATTGAAGGGTGTGAAGTTTTCACCGAACATCCCGATGACAATTTTCTGATCGATACGTTTTCCAACCGGTTAAATGCCATGGATGGGCTTACGGATACCCAAAAAAATGCTTATTTGAAGCAACATTCCAAAGTTCTGAGTGATCATGTCATTCCGGCTTACAGCCAGATGATCAAAGGACTTACCATGCTGCTGGGACGGGGACATAACAACTGGGGGCTTTGTAACTTCCCGAAAGGAAAAGCCTATTACGAGGCGGTCGTGTCTGCAGATACGGGCTGTGATGACAGCGTGGAAGATCTGTTTTCCCAGATTGCCAAAGCCCGGCGGGAAGATCTCACGTTCTGTCAGAATCTTTTGGAAAATAATCCGAAACTTGCTTCCCAGTCTCCGAAACCCGATGCTGCCTTGAAAGAGGAAAATGCCATGCTTTCCCGGCTGCAAAAAGAAATCCTTACGGACTTCCCGGCACCACCACAGACAGACGTGGAAATCTGCCACGTTGATCCGGCACTCAGTGAGTACTTGGCTCCCGCCTTTTATATTACGGCTCCGATTGATGATATTTCACATAACCGGATCTACATAAACGATGCTAAAAATGATACGGATATCTATTACTTTACAACGCTTGCGCATGAAGGATATCCCGGTCATCTGTACCAGACCATCTGCACCTCCTCCTATGGTGCTCCGGAAGTCCTCTCCCTCCTCAACTATCCGGGTTACACCGAAGGCTGGGCAACCTACACGGAAATGCAGGCTTTTTATTATGCCGGACTTGATCCGGATCTCGCCTCCCTGTTACAGCACAACCAGGCTGCAACACTCAGTCTCTATGCCACAGCGGATATCGGGATTCATTATTTTGGATGGGAAAAAGAAAAAACCGCCGCATTCTGGAGCGAATACGGCGTAGATGATACTGCCACGGTAAACAAAATCACGGATCTGATCCTCGAAGAACCGGGAAACTACCTAAAATATTATGTTGGCTATCTGAAATTCCGCCAGATGCGTGAACAGCTTGCGCTCGAAAACAAAAGCTTTTCGGTGTCTGCATTTCACGAAGCAATCCTTCGCACCGGTCCTTCGCCTTTTTCCGTTCTCGAAGAAACCGTGCGGGATCAGTTAAAATAAAGTCCATTGATCTTTTTTATTTTAACAGTGCCTGATAGATATCGCGCTTGCTGACCCCACGGTCTTTTGCAACACGTTTCATGGCTTCCTTGCGGTCAATCCCCTGGGACTCGTAATGCGCCATGTGTTCCTCCAGGGAAAGTGCTTCCCATCCGGCCTGTTCCTCCTTTTTCATCTCTTCGCGGGAGCGGCCGGCAATGATGAGGACATATTCCCCACGCGGCTCATTGACTTCGTAATAGGATAAACTGTCCGTAAGCGTCATCTGCAGCTTTTCTTCATGCCGCTTGGTCAGTTCCCGGCAGATGGTAAGCCTGCGGTCTCCGCCGAGGGTATCCGAAAGTTCCTGCAAAGTGCGCACAAGGTGGTGTGGTGCTTCGTAGATAATAATCGTACGTGTCTCGGTCTTTAATTCTTCAAGCACCGCCTGATGCTCCTTTTTATCCTTGGGAAGAAACGCCTCAAATGCAAACCGGCGTGTCGGAAGTCCCGACATGGTCAGTGCGGTGATACAGGCGGCTGCGCCCGGCAGCGAAGTGACCGGAATCCCTTCTTCATAGCAGATGCGCACAATATCCTCCCCGGGATCGGAAATGCCCGGTGTCCCTGCATCTGTAATTAATGCAATGTTTTTACCCTCACGCATTTTTGCGACAAGCTGGTAGGCCTTATCGATTTTGTTGTATTCGTGATAGCTGGTCATCGGTGTCTTAATCTCGAAATGATTGAGCAGCCGGATGGAGTTTCTCGTATCCTCTGCTGCGATCAGATCCACTTCTTTGAGTGTCCGCAGTACACGGTATGTAATATCCTCAAGATTGCCGATCGGGGTGGCACACAGATAGAGTGTGCCGGTTTTATGTTGTTCCATGGGAGTTCCTTCCTCTTCGTTTCTATACAGGCGATTGCGAAACAGGTACGAACGTTATGCGCTGCACCGGTTTCGCAATTGCCTGTATTTAAGAATAGGATGAAACTATCATACTTGTCAAGTCGCAAAATTATAACTGACTCCGCACCGCACACCGGGCAATGCAATCATTAATCGAATACTCCCTTTCCCATTGAAAAATATCGTGCTAAAATATATCTGGAAGTAAGAAAAGAGGATTTCATTTATGCACGATAACACACAGCATTTATATAACAATTTGGACTTACGAAAGCTGCTGATCCCGATTATTGTGGAACAACTGCTTTCTTCTTTAATGGGGACCGCCGATACCATGATGGTCAGCAATGTCGGCTCTGCCGCAATTTCTGCCGTTTCCCTGGTGGACTCCATCAATATTCTTGTCATTCAGGCACTGTCTGCCTTATCTGCCGGGGGCGCGATCCTGTGCTCCCAGTATCTCGGCAGCCAGAACAAAAAAAATGCCAACCGTTCTGCTCGGCAGGTTTTGTTTGTCATGGTCATTCTGTCTGTAACTTTATCCGTTTTCTGTCTGATATTCCGTGATCCGCTGCTTCATGTAATCTTTGGGAAAGTAGAACGCGATGTCATGACCAATTCCCGGATTTATTTCTTCTTTACTCTGTTATCGTTTCCGTTTATCGGACTGTACGATGCCGGTGCTTCGATTATGCGCTCCCAGAACAACAGCCGCAATCCGATGATCATCTCGGTTATTTCCAATTTTATGAACATTGGCGGAAATGCGATTTTGATCTTTGTACTTGGCATGGGCGTCGAAGGTGCGGCGATATCCACTCTGGTATCACGTATTTTCTGTGCCATCGTCGTTATCTGGCAGCTGCGCAATGACAATGCCCCGATCTGTATCCGCAATTATTTTTCCATCCGCCCCGACTGGTATCTGATTAAAAAAATCCTGTTTATCGGAATTCCGTCCGGTATTGAAAACAGTATGTTCCAGTTCGGTAAACTTGCCATCCAGTCTACGGTTTCCACACTTGGAACCGTAGCGATTGCCGCGCAGGCAATGACCAATATTCTGGAAAACTTAAACGGTATTGCTGCCATAGGCATCGGAATCGGACTGATGACCGTGGTCGGTCAGTGCCTGGGTGCAGGGCGCAAAGATGAGGCCATCTATTATATTAAGAAATTGTCCTGGCTGTCAGAGGCAGTCATCATCGCAAGCTGCCTGCTCGTTTTTGCACTGACCAAACCGATTACCATGCTTGCCGGAATGGAACCTGCCAGCGCAAAACTGTGCTTTTTCATGATAAGCTTCATCACGATCGTAAAGCCAGTTTCCTGGGTACTTTCCTTTATCCCACCCTATGGCATGCGCGCTGCAGGTGACGTAAAATTCTCCATGATCACCTCCTGCTGCACCATGTGGCTGTGCCGGGTAAGCCTGTGCATTTATCTCTGCCGGGTATGGGGATTCGGCCCGATTGCTGTCTGGATCGGTATGTTTTCCGACTGGACGCTGCGCGCGATCATTTTCTCCATCCGTTTCCACTCCCGGAAATGGTTAAATCATCGCGTCATTGAAAAATGATGATATTCCGTTTTGTGATCTTCCTTTGCATATTTTTCTTCGATGCTGTTTTTCATTTTATCGTATGCGGCAGCCATTCTGTTTACATGCTGGTCAAAACTGTCTGATTTTACGGCATCTGCATTACCATCTTTTTCATATACTTCTGACACTTCACTCTCAAAGCGGTTCACGTAGTCCTGATAACTGACCGAGGATAGCTGGTTGTAACTGTCCATTCCTGCCTGCGACAAAAAAAGATTGTCCGCGTACGATTTCATCTCCGTCCCGTTCATCTGCTCCTGCAGCCGTGCCGCTGCCTCTTTCCTTGCTTTTTCACTTTTTGCTTTCTGTTTTTCATGGATTTTATCAGCCCAGGTGTCTTTCTTATCCTTGTCCAGTTTGGTGCTGTTTCGCGTCTGCCCGCCATCATCATCTTCCGCAATTGACCAGCCACTGACACTGCCATCCGCATTGATGACCGTTCCTGCCGCTTTTATATGGTAGCCCATACCTCCCTGGCTCATTTTTCCGCTGTATACCAGCTGCGCACAATCATAAATCAAAGCCTCATATTCCACACGTTTGTCGGGATCATTTTGCATCTGCACCAGAATATTCGGTGCGATCTGAATATTGTTTGTGCCTTTCTGTGAAAAGTTCTGTGTGTTTGTTGTAAAATTCACGCCCGGATACCGGTCCGAAAGCGCTTTTAGCGATACGGACGTGCCGCTGCCGGATTTTGCCTTCGCATATGTCAGTGCCGTTTCCGACACCCAACTGTTTCCTACTTTTACTGCCATAATCTTATCTCTCCTTTTCACCCCAAAATATATTATCTGTAAAACAGTTTGTTAATTTTTGCACTCCAGTCCGCACCAATCCCCAGATCCACCGGGTAATCCTGAAACGAGGAAACTTTCTGCCGCTGCATATTTTTTTCATCCACTGCATTGTGCCACGATTCCATTACTTTCTTCTGCAGTTCATCTATAAAACCTTCCCCGTAATTTCCACCATGAAAGGTCTCGTCGATCTCTGCCATAACTTTTGCCGATGCAGCCGCAAATTCCGCTCTGGAGTTGTACGCCTTGTTTAAAGCGTCGATACGATCCTGTTTTGTTTCCTCCACAAGTGTTCCGTCCTCCTGTCTGATCCAGGTCGGGTCCCGGTCCGGATCGGAAAATTCTTCATCAATACGGTCATAAATGACCTGATAGGCTTTCGCCATGACGGTAAGAAATTCCTCCTGCGACCGCGAATGATCACCAAGTCCATTTTCTTTCTGGATCTGGTCTGCAACTTCCCCGAGTTCACAGTTGAACATACTTGCCGTGTCGATATTGTTTACCGTATTCAGTTCCTTATAAAGTTCCTCTTTTGGATTTACACCTGTGTGGGATATATTTTCATTGTCTTTTGTGTATTCTCGCCAGTCCTTCGCCTTTGCAAGACCTTCGTCGGAAATTGTTACAGTATCCACTCCGGTTGCTTCTTTTACTGATTTTCCAGGTGTACTTGCCGTGTATTTCTGCGTATCCAGCAAATTTGGTATTTCCGGTCTTTTGTAGTGATAACGTCCTGCGTAAATTTGTGAACTAGAAATATTCAGTGCCATTTTTTCCTCCCATCATGCTCTCTGTGAATATGTCAATATTTTCTTCGTATATATCTGTCACGTTTCTTCGTTCCTGCGCCCGTTTTAATGCTGCTTTCTGTTGTCTTTTCATCAGTTCTTTCATTCTTTTCTGACGCTTACTCCACCATGATTCGTCCTTTTTCCCAGACTTTTTCGGGCTTTCCGTATTCATTGGAATCCCTTCTCCATGATGTTCCTCGATCGATGCGCCGAATTTTTCTACGTTCAGAAATGATGCCTGAAACGGAAAGTGCACCGAACGGTTTTCTATCGTATAGCCAAGCACCCAGGCTTCATACTCCGGGTCATTTTTCATCTGCTCCCAGCCATCTTCGGTGATTGACCACATTTCCTTACAGTTTGCCTGTGAACTGTCAAAAGAGATGCCATCCATCAGGTTCTTAAAAAAAGCTTTATACTCATCCATTGTCATATCGCTTCTGGATATCTCATCGCCACCGCAGTTTTTCATATAGTTTTTGCCTGCCTGGACCTGCTGGTTCACATGAGATGCGGAATCTGGATGCTTCTGCTTATACTCTTTGACAACATTTTTGTATTCCTTTTGCGTCTGCTTCTCACAAGTATTCTCATTCGAAACATCCTTCTTTTGGGATACGCCTGTTTTTATATTTGTATAAGTATAACCCATAGCTGCTGTTGCACTTATATTCATTTCGCAACCATCTCCTTTGCCATATTTTACTAATGTTTATATCGCCCTTTTTCTTTTTTTCTTCCAATCAAATGTAACGAATCGCCCTTTTCATGTAACGAAAAAATCAGCGGGCATATTGTACCCGCTGATTTGCTGATTTCTGTTTCTTATCTGCAATCTATATTCATCAATTCACGCAACTGAAAAGCATTTCATTTACATTTTTGCTGCATCATCTTATTTTGAAAACACCGCATCATTTTTGGAAAGAAGATATACACAATACTGATTCATGCTGATTCCTTCTCTCTGGGAATGTTCTGCCAACGATCTGTGCAGACTTCGTGGAATTCTCAATTTGAATTGCCCGGAATAATCCTCCAGACTATCTGGCTCATGAATCTCTACACCATCTTCTAATGCAGCTTCAAGCCATGCCTTTTTTGCATCTAACGCATTTTCTACTGCACTTTCTACAGTTTCTCCACAGGTAATACACCCTGGCAGATCCGGATAAGAAACCACAAATCCACCCTCATCCTTATCTTCTATAATTTCCATACGATAGGACATTGCCATATAATCATTCAGCGTCTTCATCATTCTCCGCCTCGCTTTCTACAATCTGCCTTACCATTTCTACATATACTTTTTTGATCGGTTCATGTTTTGGTATTGTGATAGGCGCACATCCCTGCTTTCTGAACGTGTAATGACTGCTTCCACTTCTTGGTGCATTCATTTCGTACCCGCAGCTTTCCAATACTTTCCGTAACTCATCAAACCGGAGGTCTTTTGATAAATTGCATATACGTGTTATGAGTTTATCCCATTTTGACATTGTTATACCCTCCTGCTTATATTATATATGGTGTCGTATATGGTGTCAATTATTCTATTCGTTCCTGAAGCATAACCGCCAGTTCAAACTCATTCTCCCGAACGGTAACTTCCGTTTTTCCATAATATTTTTCCGCACACACTTCAATATTCCGAAGCCCCAGTCCATGATTTTTGGAATCCGGTTTTGTCGTGAGCAGTCTGCCATCGCTCCGGCTTCTGACAAGTTTCCCGTCAAAACTGTTTTTAACGATAATAAAAAACATATTCTGGCGCCGGTACGCACTCAGTTCGATAAATTTTCTGCCCTCTTTTTGCCGCCTGCAGGCCTCTAACGCATTATTCAAAGCATTGTTTATGATAATGCTCAGGTCAAAAGCATCCATATTCATACTGGAAGGGAAAAGAAAGTCCGCCTGAAACGCAATGTCATAGTTTTTTGCCAGCTGCACATATCTTTGCATAATGACATCGGTCACCGGATTGCCGGTATTGTATTTCATATCCAGCTGTTCCACGGATGCCTGCAGGGAATCCAGATACTGCCGGAACGCAGTGGGGTTTCCTGTTTCCTCCTGCATCAATGCCTCCATATCCGCGATATAATTTTTCATGTCATGTTTCATCCCGCGGATTCCGGCATAAAGGTTTTCGATATCTCCGATATGCTGCTCCATTTCCCGGATCCATTCCTGATAAATACTGATTTCGATTTTCTGGTTGCTTTCAACGATTAGTTTGTGCAGCATTTTTGCGGTAAAAATAATCATCACAATACACAACAGGGAAGTACATGGAACCATAAGATTCATCTCAGGCCGGCTGTCAAACAGCGAATGAATATCATTGTCCTCCATCGAGAACATCATGCTGCGGATCATCAGACATAACAATAGTCCGGTCACGCTTGGAAATAACACAAAAATCAATTGTGAATTTTCATAGTTTTCTTTCATTTCAAGGTACTTTTTCATCCAGACAATGATCCTGTATGTGAAGACAAGAAGCACCAGAACGTAGCTCAGATTCCAGAACATTTCAATTCCGGAATTCACTTCAAAAAACATGGTTTCTCCATACATCTGCCTGTCCAGAAATAAATATTGATTCAGATCTACCAGCTTTGTAAGCAGCCACAGAAAAAGAGGATAAATGGCAAATTTTAAGAGTTCCATTACGGAATAAAAGGTCACAACATAGTAAATGATTTTGAGTCTGCTTTCGTTGAACAAAAAAATGCCTGCCACACAGATAACCAGCATGCTGATCAGCACCGGCAGGATACTCTGGCGGCTGTTATTCATGACCATGCTTTTCCCATAGAGCAGACTTTTTATAAAGACAGAATAGTGCAGAAAAATCTGGACTGCCACATACTGTCCCAGCAGTATCGCAGCACTATGATATTTTTTGAATGGAAAATGTGGCTGTGCTTCTTTCAACAAAGTAACCAGCAACATTCCCTGCACAAAATAGCTTATGATATCGAAAACGTTGTACACAATATCTCTCATTGCAGTTTATGCCTTTCTCAGATAATTCATATAGGCAGTTACAAAATCGTTATATTTTTGTTTTGCCAGAAACACTCTATCGCCATTTTTCAGTTCAATATTGGCATTGTCATAGCGGACAACTTCCTGCAGATTCACCAAAAATCCCCGGTGCGATCGGAAAAAATGATCTCCCAGTTTCTGCTCTAACACTTCCATTTTTTCGTAAAAACTGTAGGTTTCTTCCTTCATGTTTTTCGTGTGCAGAACGATTTTTCTCGCTTCATTTTCCGCATAAATAATATTGTTGACCGGTATCTTAATGTAATTGCCATCCATTCGGATAATGAGCGGCTGCGTATTCTTTTCCTTTTTGATCTGACTGATCGCCTTGTCCATGACTTCCATGAATTTCTGTTCATCGACCGGCTTTAAGAGATAATGAAATGCCCCTACATCATAGCCTTCAAACACATATTCCTTTAAGGCAGTCACAAAAATAATGATCACATCGGAGGTTTCCCTGATTTTCTTTGCGACTTCCATGCCGTTTGGTTTGCCACTGTCCGGCTTCCGATTCAGGGAAATATCAAGCAGAATGATATCATATACGGTCGGATCGGATAACAACTCTTCCCCATTTGCAAAGACATGGACCTGTGCATCCGTGCATTTCTCTGTCAGTTTTTTTAGGTAATCTCTAATTGGCTGTTCATCATCACATATTGCAATTTTCAGCATGCTTTCATTATTCAAAATCTACGACCTCTTTCTTACCATAAAGAAATGTCCGACAACAGATTCTGAATGGATACATTATTTTCCTGCCCATTCTTTACAAACTTATCCCGAAACATCGCCCCTGCTTTGATCACATTCTCTGAAAAATGTTCTGGCAGATTTTCCGGATTTTCTTTTTTCTTATCCTGCGCCGCTAAAAACTGCTGAGCCCTCTGACTTGAATTTTTCCAGACAGAACTTCTTCTGATCGCATCCTCAAGCATCTGTGCGGACTGATCCTGCTGCTTTGTTCTCCCTTCCAATGATTTCGCATGATCTTCAAAAGATTCCGTAAGTTTTTGCAATGCTTCCTCTTTGGTAAGCACATGGTTTTCATCCTCTTCGGCCGGAGTATTTTTCTTTATTTCTTCCCGGTATTTAGCCATTGCTTCCTGATACTTTGCAATTGCCATGCTTTCCATTTCCTGTGCCCGCTTCGCAACACGGAGAATGGTCTGGTCATCTGTCTGCAGATTTTTCGTCCAATTCTTTTCGTGCGCAGGCTTCCCCGTCTGCCCCAGTCTGATTTTCTTTATCCTCGCCCTGCGCAGTGGCTGCATCAACAGAACCACCCGCGGCCGCGTGCAGTGCAGCAGAAGAAGCAGCTGTTGTTCTCTGATCCGGTGCCGCTTTCACCGCAGCCTTCTGTGCAGCTTTCTTCTGTTTTTCTTCCATTTCCTTTATCTGCTCCTTTACGGTATCAATATATTTATCAAACCCGGAAAGCAATTTGCCCCATTCACTGTCGGTCATGTCACGCCAGTCTTTGTCTTCTTTCAATTCCTGTGCTGTAATCTGACGCGCTTCCCCAAATTTCTTAATGAAATCCGATATAGTTGCATTTTTATCATCGGAAGAACTTTTCCTGCCGGTGGCAGCGTTATTGTATGCATTTGAACTGTCGTAGGTTTGTAATCCTGTAATTCCCATTTTTCTTTTCCTTCTCAAACTTCCTGTATGATTTTGCAAAAAAAGCACTGTATTCCAGATCTTTTAAAATACAATGCTTCCCTGCTTATATTGTATCGGCGCCTATCGTATATTTCTTTAACATCTATTATTTGAATTTCTTTAGCCTGCAGATCTGGTTGTATGATCCTTATTGATTTTATTTTAAAATCGGATCGTTTATGATCTGGACTTAGTTTCATGTAACGAAATGTCTTTTTTATGTAACGAATTTTTTTGCACAAGCTCAATAGTCACCCGATATTCATTATTTTTAGACAATAAGCCATAAAAACAGCCATGCATATTCCCCAAAATACACATGGCTGATTTACTCTACAAAAGCAAATTTCACAGATACCGTCCCGTAACGCTATCTTCATTTCCCACAATCTCCTCCGGTGTCCCAGTTGCAATCACCCGGCCGCCGTCATCTCCGCCGCCCGGCCCCATATCAATGATATAATCGGCGTTGCGGATCACATCGAGATCGTGCTCAATGACCAGCACCGTCGCCCCATTGTCAACCAGCGCATCAAACACGCTAAGCAGCGTCTGCACATCCAGCGGATGCAGCCCGATCGTCGGCTCATCAAACACAAACACCGAATCCGACTGTCCTTTTCCCATTTCGCTGGCAAGTTTCAGCCGCTGTGCCTCTCCGCCGGAAAGGCTCGGCGTTTCCTCGCCCAGCGTCAGATAGCCCAGTCCCAGATTTTTGAGCACTTCCAGCCGCTGATGCACAACCTTTAAATCCGCGGTTGCCTGCAAAGCGGTATTTACATCCATCTCCATCAATTCCGGCAGGGAATAGCGGTTTCCCTGTTTGTTTTCATAGCCGATCTCCCATGCCTCTTTTGCATACCGGGAACCATTGCACTCTGGACACGGCACATCCACATCCGGCAGAAACTGCACATCGAGGCTGATCTGTCCGGTTCCGTCACAGACCGGACACTTTAATTTTCCGGTATTATAGGAAAAATCGCCCGCCTTGTATTTCCGGTTTTTCGCATCCGCGGTCCGGGCAAAAATCTTCCGGAGTTCGTCGTGTACATTCGCATAGGTTGCGACCGTGGAACGGACATTGATTCCAATCGGTGACGCATCGATCAGCTTCACATGGGCGATGCCCTCTGCCGAAAGATCTTTCACATGTTTCGGCAGATGCTCTCCGTTCAGCTGCGCCTGCAGCCCCGGAATCAGGCTTTCGAGAACCATCGTGGTCTTTCCGGAACCGGATACCCCGGTCACCACGGTAAGCCTGCCCTTAGGGATGTCCACCTCCAGCGGCTTTACCGTATGGATGCGGTCGGTGGAAAGATGCAGTTTTCCAAGGGCAAACAGTTCCTCCGGTGCGATCGGCTGACGGATGCGCAGATCCTTTGTCTTTGCGAGAAATGGTCCGATCATGGAGTTTTTATTGGCAATGATCTGTGGAATACTGCCCTCTGCGATCACATATCCACCGCCCGCTCCGGCTTCCGGTCCCATCTCAATCACCCAGTCCGCCTCCGATAAAATCTGCGTATCGTGATCGACCAAAAGCACTGAGTTTCCATCTTTGATCAGATCATGCATCACGGCATTCAGTCCCACGATATTTGACGGGTGCAGACCGATCGACGGCTCATCGAGCACATACAACACGCCTGTCGTGCGGTTCCGCACCGCCCGCGCAAGCTGCATGCGCTGCCGTTCCCCGGTTGAAAGCGTTGCCGCCGCCCGGTCGAGGGAAAGATAAGAAAGTCCCAGATCCATGAGCCTTTTTGCAACGGTCTTAAACGACTCGCAGATGGATTCCGCCATCGGACGCATCTCTTTCGGCAGGGATTCCGGCACATGCGCCACCCATTCGACCAGCTCTTTCAGCGTCATTTTGCAGGCTTCCGCCAGTCCGATCCCACAAAGTTTCGGTGCACGGGCTGCCTCCGACAGCCTGCTTCCGCCGCACTCCGGGCAGACTTCCTCCTTCAAAAACTTCTCCACCCGCTTCATGCCCTTTTCGTCTTTTACTTTTGCCAGAGCATTTTCTACGGTGTATACCGCATTGTAATAGGTAAAATCCAGCTCTCCTGCCTGATTGGATTTCTTTGCTTTGTAAAAAATATGCTTTTTCTCCGCCGGACCGTGATAGACGATATCCTTTTCTTCATCGGTCAGATCTTTAAACGGAATGTCGGTGCGCACGCCCATCTCCCGGCAGACGTCAGTCATTAACGACCACATCAGGCTGTTCCACGGTGCAACCGCACCCTCATCAATACTGATCGAATCGTCCGGTACAAGCGAATCCAGATCCACCGTCCGGACACTTCCCGTACCGCCACACTTCGGGCAGGCTCCCTGTGAATTAAAGGCAAGCTGCTCCGCACTCGGCGCATGGACACGTTCGCCGCACTCCGGACAGATGATCTCCTGTTCTGCCGCAACTTTCAGTGTCGGCGGAACATAATGCCCGTTCGGGCACCGGTGCGACGCGAGCCGCGAATACATCAGCCGCAGGCTGTTTAACAGTTCGGTTCCCGTTCCAAACGTGCTGCGGATGCCCGGAATGCCCGGACGCTGATGCAGGGCCAGCGCCGCCGGGACATACAGCACTTCGTCGACCTGTGCTTTTGCCGCTCTGGTCATGCGCCTTCTGGTGTAAGTCGAAAGCGACTCCAGATACCGTCTGGAGCCTTCTGCATACAACACGCCAAGTGCTAACGACGATTTTCCGGAGCCGGATACGCCTGCAATCCCGACAATCTGATGCAGAGGGACATTTACATTTACGTTTTTTAAGTTGTGGACACACGCGCCCCTTACTTCTATGTATTTTGGTTCGTTGTGACTGTTTTCCATAAAGACATTACCCGTGTATGAATTATCTTGCGTACTTTCTTCCTCAATTATACAGAAAAACATGCGAAATTCCAATAGTATTCCAGACAGAAAAAAGCCGATGCATCCCAGACGATGCACCGGTTTTTCCGTTTACTATATAAAATACTCCCTTGTATCGGCTGTTAAGTCAGCCACCCTTTTAAGCTTTCAGATCCAGTGAACGGATCTCCTGCCGAACCTTTAAAATCATGGACGGGCTGACAGAAAGCTCATCATATCCCATACTAAGAAATGTCTCGGTCAGTGTCGTGTCGGCCCCAAGCTCGCCACAGATACCAACCCAGCAGCCACCCTTATGACCGTTGTCCACAATCATCTTAAGCATCTTAAGGATTGCCGGATGATGGGAATCATAAATGTTGTCAAGCTTTGGATTCTGCCGGTCGATCGCCAGTGTATACTGTGTCAGATCATTCGTTCCGACAGAGAAGAAATCCACTTCCTGTGCCAGTTCTTCGGACATCATGACAGCTGCCGGAGTCTCGATCATAATACCAAGCTCGACATCCTTGTACGGAATCTTTTCCTCATCCAGTTCTTTTTTCACTTCCTCGATGATCTTCTTTATGGTCTGTACCTCTGTGACAGAAATGATCATCGGGAACATGATGGCGATGGTTCCGTAATAGCTTGCCCGATACAGTGCACGAAGCTGTGTCTTGAATACCTCGCGGCGGTCAAGGCAGATACGGATCGCACGGTAACCCATTGCCGGATTATCTTCTTTGTCGAGTCCGAAATAATCCACCTGCTTGTCCGCACCGATATCGAGTGTACGGATGATGACTTTCTTTCCTGCCATTGCCTCGGCTACCTTGCGGTATGCTGCAAACTGTTCTTCCTCGGTTGGATAATCCCTGCTCTCCAGATAAAGGAATTCGCTTCGGAACAGTCCGATGCCGCCGGCATCATTTGCCAGTACCGATGCCACATCCCCAACGCTTCCGATATTTGCATACAGGTTGATCTTTGTTCCGTCCTTTGTGATATTCTCCTTGCCCTTGAGTTCCTGCAGCAGACGCTTTTTCTCTTCATCCTCTGCTTTCTTCTTCTGGTAAGCTTCCATAACGGAGACCGGTGGATCAATGATGATCCTGCCTTCGTATCCATCGACGATACCCATTTTTCCATCGACATCTTCCGGAAAATCGACACCGATCAGTGCCGGGATATTCATTGTACGGGCCAGAATCGCGGTATGGGAATTGGTGGAACCGTGACGGGTGACAAAGGAAAGCACCTTCGATTTATCAAGCTGTACGGTCTCACTTGGTGCCAGATCATCGGCAAGTAAAATCACCGGCTCATCGGCATTCAGGCCATTTCCTCCGTTGCCCTGCAGGATGGAAACTACGCGGTTTGACACATCCCTGACATCGGCTGCACGCTCACGCATATAATCATCATCCATTGCCGCAAACATCTCGGAAAATGTATCTCCGGTCGTTGCCACGGCATATTCGGCATTCACCTGCTGGCCTTCAATCATATTTGTGATGGATTCGATATAATCAAGGTCATTCAGCATCATCTGATGTACTTCAAAGATTGCTGCATTGACTTCACCGACTTCTTTTAATGCCTTATCATAAAGCCCGGCAAGCTGCTGTTTTGCGGTATCTTTGGCATCTTCAAACCGTTTTACCTCTTTTGCGGTATCTGCGATTTTCTCCCGCTTTACCTGATTTTCTGATTTGCGGTATATGGCAAGGCGGCCGATGGCCACCCCGCTGTATACGCTTTTACCCTGAATTGTCATAGCGTCACCTCATCCTTTTGCTGATTCATTCTCCGTAAACGGTTGCCGGAACGGTTTCTTACAGTTTCTCCTCTAAGAATTTGCCAAGTGCTGCGATTGCTTCCTCTTCCTGATCTCCATCCGTCTTTAATACAATTTCCTGTCCGCATTTAACACCAAGACCCATAACTCCGAGGATTCTCTTTGCGTCTACTTCCTTGCCATCCTTACTGATGGTTACTTTACATGGATATGCAGAGGCTGCTTTTACCAGCTCTCCTGCCGGTCTTGCGTGGATTCCCTGCTCGTCTTTGATGGTATAAGTAAATTCTTTCATGATCATTCTCCTTTTCAAATTTTGTTTCTTTACCAATGTTACTGTTTACAAATTTTATTTAACATCCTTTTTGATCAGTCCGAGCAATACGGCTGTAATGACAGCGCCGACTGCCCATGCAAGGATGTATAAAAGCGGATGTCCTACGGTTGCAAATACGAAGATTCCACCGTGAGGAGCCATCAGTGTGCACTTAAACAGTGCGGATAAAAATCCTGCAACTCCGGCACCAATTAAGGTACATGGAATTACGTGAAGCGGATCTGCTGCTGCAAACGGGATCGCACCCTCGGTGATGAAGGAAGCACCCATTACAAAGTTGGATACCTTGGATCCACGTTCTTCCTTTGTAAATTTCTTCGGGAAGAACTGGCAGGCAAGCGCGATTCCGATCGGAGGAACCATACCACCGACCATGATCGCTGCCATGGCAATGTAACATGCCTGAACAGCCGGGTCACCTGGCTGTGCACCTTTTTCAAGCATCTGGCTTGCAGTTGCCAGTACGCCGGTACCGAATACATAAGCAGCTTTGTTGATTGGGCCACCCATGTCGATCGCCATCATTGCTCCGAGGAGCAGTCCGAGTACGGTGATGTATCCCGCATCAGAGATTGCGGTCAGTCCGTTGCTGAGTCCGGTATTGATCAGTCCGATTAATGGATTGAAGATAAAGCACATTAAAATACTGATAATCAGGATTCCAAGTAACGGATAAATCAGTGTCGGCTTGATTCCGTCTAAGGACGCCGGCAGTTTTGAAAACACTTTTTTCAGGAACAGTACAATAAATCCGGCAAGGAATCCGGCTAAGATTCCGCCAAGGAAACCGGAAACGGTGTTACCGCCGTTGGCACCCTGGAATGCAAAGTCTGCGATAAATTTCTGGAAACCGGTTGTGGAATCCGCCCAGTTGTAACCGGTGACTAATGCGTTACCACTCGAGGCTAACAAACCGCCCGTAAAACCAACTGCAAGTCCCGGCCGGTCTGCGATCGAGTATGCAATGTAACCTGCAAGCACCGGAACCATCAGTCCCATTGCCAGTCCTCCGGCATACTTGAAGAATGCCGATAACGGCGTACAGGAACCAAATGCCGATCCACCGGTTGCACCATAGCCCATCAGGGTATCGATCAGAAATGCAATCGCTGTCATGATGCCGCCGCCAATAACGAACGGAAGCATGTGGGATACCCCACTCATCAGGTGTGTGTAAATCATGTGTGCGGTGGAGCCACCCTCTGCTTTTTCTTCTTTTCTGCTGCCCTCTGCCGCATGGTAGACAGGTGCATCCCCGGCCACGGCACGGTTTAACAGCTGCTCTGCCTTGTTGATGCCGTCTGCAACCTTGCACTCGATGACTTTCTTTCCATCGAAGCGGTCCATCGGAACTTTGGTGTCGGCTGCAACGATGATTGCGGTCGCTCCTGCGATCTCTTCATCGGTAAGCACATGCTTGGCTCCGCCGGAACCTCTGGTCTCTACCTTAATCGTGATTCCCATCTCAGCTGCATGCTTCTCTAAGCTTTCCGCTGCCATATAAGTATGTGCGATTCCGGTCGGGCATCCGGTTACGGCAAGTACCTTGTATTTTGCCCCAGTTTCGTCTTCTTTTTCGTCCTCATCTTTTGCGCTTTCCGCATCATCGATGACTTTTAAGAATTCGTCTACGGTCTTTGCATTTTTCAGTCCGTTGGTAAAATTCTCGTCCATCAGAAGTACGGAAAGTTTGCTGAGCACCTCCAGATGTACATTATCCTCGGTGTTTGGAGCTGCAATCAGAAACAGTAAATTGACTGGTGCTCCATCTAACGCGTCAAACTCTACACCATCCTTTACTACCATAGCTGCCAGTCCCGGTGCTTTCACAGCATCTGACTTGCAGTGTGGGATCGCAATTCCTTCTCCGATTCCGGTTGTTCCTTCTTCTTCTCTTGCAAAAACCCCCTTGCGGTAAGTTTCCACATCGCGGATTTTTCCGCTTTTTGCCATGAGATCGACCATTTTGTTTAAAACATCCTGTTTTCCGGCTGCAGAACCGTTCAGTTCAATGCTCTCGGCTGCAAGCAAATCTCTGATTCTCATAGTATACCCTCCTTAAAATAATTTTTGATTTGCATCCATCAATGCAAGTACTTCCTTTTTTGTTGCCAGTTCTTCGGAAAAAGCACTGGCACTTCCGGTACATACACCATAGCGGAATGCATCTGCATAGCTGCCACCATTTAAATATCCATATATAAAACCAGCCACCATGGAATCTCCGGCGCCTACCGAATTGACGAGCTTTCCTTTCGGTGCCTCAGCCCGGAACTCCTGACCGTCTTCCGTCACAAGGACGGCCCCGTCACCTGCCATGGAAACAAGAACATTTCTTGCACCTTTTTCCTGCATGCGTTTTGCATATGTGACAACATCATCCTTATCATTGATTACCGTGTGGAAAATCTCTCCCAGCTCATGATTGTTTGGTTTGATCAAAAACGGATGATAAGCAAGTACATTCATCAGCAGATCTCTGGTCGCGTCTACTACAATATTGAGTTTCTTGTTCTGCAGATGCTCCATGATATCCATATACATGGATTCCGGCATTGTGTCCGGGATGCTTCCGGCAAGTACCAGTGTATCGCCATCCTGCAATGCATCCAGTTTTCCGTAAAGCTTCCGGATATCTTCTGATGCAATCTTTGGTCCCTGTCCGTTGATTTCCGTCTCGGTCTGTGCCCGGAGTTTTACGTTGATACGGGACAATCCTTCGGTAACGTGAATAAAATCTGCGGTAACACCTTTCTCCTGAAGAAGCCGTGTGATGGCATCTCCGGTAAATCCTGCCATAAATCCAAGTGCTGTGCTTTCTTCCCCAAGATTTTTCAGTACCATTGAAACATTGATTCCTTTCCCACCCGGAAAAATAATTTCCTTGCTGGTACGGTTGACCACACCGGTCATAAAGTTGTCCACATTTACAATGTAATCAATGGATGGGTTAAATGTTACGGTATAGATCATTCTTTCACCTCCACAATATTTTTGTATTTTTTAAGTGCCGGCTTGTACAGCTCCGTTGTTAAGATGGTTGCCTGTTCAAAATCAGCAAATTTCACACTGGAAAGCTGGTCAAACTTGCTGGCATCTGCCAGAATATAGCAGCGTTTGCAATTCTTCATGGAATATTTCTTTACCATGGCTTCCTTGATCTCCGGGGTGGAATATCCTTTGCTGACGCTGATTCCATTCGTTCCCCAGAATCCTTTGGTAAAATTATACTTGGAAAGCATCTCCATGGCTTCCTCCCCGACGATCGCCTCTGTCTGGGATTTGAATTCGCCTCCCAGCAGATAAACACGGCAGCCCTTTTCCGCCAGAAGCTTTGCATGGCTGATGGCATTTGTCACAAACACCGCCTGTGTCTCCTTAATAAAAGGGATCATCGCCTCGGTGGATGTTCCGGCATCCAGATAAACAAAATCATCCGGGCGGATGAGGGATGCTGCATACTTTGCAATTGCATTCTTTTGTTCCGCATTCATCGTCTTACGGTTTCTGACATCCTCATCATGTGTACTCACACTCGGCCGTCTGGCGATTGCACCGCCATGTACCTTGGTCAGAAGACCATTCTCATCCATTGTGATTAAGTCCCGGCGGACGGTTGATTCTGAAGCGTCAAGTGCAGTCATAAGTTCCTGTATTGTGGCACTTCCCTCCGCTTCTATTATGGACAGTATCCTTGAAAATCGTTCTTCTGCAAGCATATGCCTCACTCCTTTGTTTTCTTTTTCGTTCACAATCTTTCAAAATCGTTCATTTGACGATTCTTATTATAGTTACATTTTCTGTCATCGTCAATCACTTTCCGTCAAAATCATTCACAAAAACAACATGGGGATTTTGTGCATAATGTCATGTTATTGAACAAGGCGGCTATGGCTCGAAAGGACCGGGGAGGGGGACACCAATGGCAACCCGGCTCATGCTCCTTGCAATTAAGAGGCTGTAGGAATTTTTGTTTTAATTGCTATCAGGCGGACGCAACCGGTGGTCATTCGCCTTCCGGGCTCAGTGACCACCTGCCTCGTACATCCATGTACGAGGCTTGCTGAAAATTGAAAAAATTCCAACAGCCTCTAAAATGCAGGAGAAATCGCCGGGTTGCCATTGGTGTCCCCCTCCCCGGTCCTTTCTACCTAGCAGTTTACAGTACAATTGTTTCACACCATGTCAAAAGCCTATTATGTTTTGTAAAAAGAACAGCATACTTATTGAGAGTATGTGTATTATTTGCTACAATATCCCCGGAATATGACAAAACAGGTTTTTCTGTGAGTTTCTTGGTATTATCTTATAGAAATGCAGAAAACTTTATTTTACAATGATCCATTACAAACACAAGGAGGAATTATCATGAGAGGCGTTGAAACCCGAATTCAGGAAATCCGTCACAAAATTTTTACAGAAGTAGCCCGTATGGCTTATCATACCGAATGGCCTGTAAAGGAACGTATGGAAGAACTTCCATATAAGATTATTCCGGGAGAAACCGGAAATTTCAGAAACGATGTATTTTTGGAGCGTGCAATTGTAGGCGAACGCCTGCGTCTGGCAATGGGTCTGCCAAACCGCAGTGCAGCAGAGCATGCCCCGGTATCCGATGGCATTGAAGCTGCTGACCAGGCAGAAACTTACTATACTCCGCCTCTCATTAATGTCATTAAATTTGCCTGCAATGCCTGTCCCACAAAACGTGTGCACGTAACAGACGGCTGTCAGGGATGTCTGGCACATCCCTGTATGGAAGTATGCCCGAAAGGAGCGGTTTCCTTAGACCGTACCACCGGCAGATCTATCATTGACCAGGAGAAATGTATCAAGTGCGGCCGCTGTGCAAGTGTCTGCTCCTATAACGCCATTATCATTCAGGAACGTCCATGTGCCAAAGCATGCGGTATGGATGCCATTACTTCAGATGAAAACGGCAAAGCCAATATCGATTATGACAAGTGTGTTTCCTGCGGTCAGTGTCTGGTAAACTGCCCGTTCGGTGCCATTGCTGACAAATCCCAGATTTTCCAGACAATCCGTGCCATCCAGTCCGGCGAAAAGGTTTATGCAGCTGTCGCTCCTGCATTTGTCGGTCAGTTCGGACCGAAAGTTACCCCTGGCAAGCTGCGTGCTGCCATGAAAGAACTCGGGTTTGCAGACGTTTTTGAGGTAGCAATCGGTGCGGATCTGTGTGCAAAGCAGGAAGCAGAAGATTTCTTAAAAGAAGTGCCGGATGAACTTCCATTCATGGCAACTTCCTGCTGTCCGGCATGGTCTGTCATGGCAAAGAAATTATTCCCGGATCACGCCAACTGTATTTCCATGGCACTGACTCCGATGACATTAACTGCACGTCTTATCAAAAAGCATAACCCAAATGCGAAGGTTGTCTTTATTGGACCATGTGCGGCTAAAAAACTCGAAGCAATGCGCCGCAGCGTCCGCAGTGAAGTAGATTTCGTGCTCACCTTTGAAGAAATGGCCGGTATTTTTGATGCAAAACATGTGGATCTGGAAAACATGGAAGAAGATCCGGATGGTGTAAGTGACGCTTCCACCGATGGAAGAAACTTTGCCGTTGCCGGTGGCGTTGCTCAGGCTGTCGTAGATGTCATCAAACGGGATCATCCGGAACAGGAGATCAAGGTGGCAAATGCCGAAGGATTAAAGGAATGCCGTCAGCTTTTAAAGCTTGCCACATTAGGCAAATATCCGGGTTATCTGCTCGAAGGCATGGCTTGTCCGGGCGGATGCGTTGCCGGAGCCGGAACCATGCAGGCAATCAAGAAATCCCAGACAGCGGTCGGTCTGTATGCCAAGAAAGCAAACCATCAGTTCTCGAGCGAAACCGAATACATCAAAGAACTGGATAAACTGGTCGATTAAATATCTGCCATGTAAAAAAGCTCTGCGCTTTCGAAAATTTCGAAAACGCAGAGCTTTTTGTCTGTTCTTTTACTGTACCTGAATCCCGGTATCAAAGGTCCATTTCCACTGTCCAAAGGAAGATGTGTATCCGCTGGTTCCTGCAATATCATTGTCAATCATAATTCCGCTGCATGTAGAATGAATCCGCCAGTACCTACTGTTTCCATACTTATGCACAATCGTGCGGCCACTGTAACTATACTTATCTCCTGCAGATCTCTTAATCGTTCCCTTTGCATAGACACCAATATCTTCCAGATAATCCTTTACCGCTTCCATCGAAGAAAATTCTCCGAAATATATGGCTATATGGGAGGAAGAACCGCCCTTGCCATAAACAACAACATCTCCAAGTTCCAACTGGGAAAGGCTTTTCCCACTGCTTTTTCTTCCAATAGACTTCTTTGTGCCGGAATTCCACTGAATCGCACCCTTTGTTGCAACCCCTGTTGTATACGAAATACTCGATCCGCTTACCCAGTCTCTGGTACAATGTGCTCCAACACTGACATTTTTCAGTGCAGTCCCTTTCCGTCCCTTACTCTCCAGACGATTCAGGGCTGCCCGTGTGTATCCACTGCAGTCACAGCGGATTCCATCAACCACACTGCCATAACTCTTTCCCAAAAATCCCTTACACAATGTTTTCCGGTAATTATCCTGTGCCACAACCGCGGTATGATTCTTCGATGCTGCTTCTGCCGGTGCTGCAGTACCCCCTACTACAACTGCCGCCAGCAAAATACCTGCGATCAGCTTTCTGCCCCATGTAAACTTAAACTTCAATGCACTTCCTCCAATTTGTTACAACTTTGTTACTTAACTATAACATATTTTAACAATAAGTAAAACCTTTTTCAAGAAAAATGTGCAAAAAAGTTTCGTTTTTATCTCATTTTTTATGCTTTTTTAATACACTTCATCAGTTCACCGCAATTTCCAATTGAAATCTTTTTTCTATCATCTTAAGATATCGTTCGTCATAACTTGCAGCCACAAGCATTGGTGCATATGCATCCCTTCCACTAATGCGGAACATATAGGGAAATGCTCCAAAATGCTCCAGATATTGCTCTGCAAAATCCAAAATTCCCCGCTGGATTTCCCGGATTCCCTCCGGATTGTAATCATATTTTCCAAACTCCAGCGTAATATCCAGTGCATTCAGATAAATACTTTCATTTTTTGTATGGTATCTGCCCAGATGAAACCCAAAAAAAGAAGGTGTCAATGAGGAAAGTAACAATTCCCAGAATACATTGTAGTCCTTATTCGGATCATGTTTTTTCAGCAGATCCCGATTCATCTGTCCGGAATACAGATATGACACAAGCCTGCCATCCTGCAGAAATGGATCTGATGCATCCGGCTCTGCGTTATGTACTGTATTAGTTCCTGCAACAATTCCTGTAATTTTACAGTCCATTCCCCATACCCGATTGACCAAATGGGAAAGTGCAATCGCTCCGCTTCCCGCCCATCCAATATCAACTGCTGCTACATGCTTACATCCCTGTAAAATCTCTCTGTAATACGTTTCTGCTGCAAGCTGCTGTTCCTTATAACCTGCAGTCACTTCATCCCATTTTGCCTCTATAAACCGCCGAAGCAAGTATGCATTCTTATCTGTAATCTCATCGTTTTCCTGCAAATCAATAAACTTTTGTTTCTCTTTTATGCCGTTTTTCTTTTCCCATGCCGTCCAGATTTCCGGCCAGGCCGAAAGCTCCGGGATCAACTTCTCCAGTTCCATAGAACGCAATGCGTCCCCGATAGAAACCTTTTGGTTCACCTTGTGATAAATAAACCTTCGGAAAAAATCGTGCTTGTCCTCATCTGCCATCAGTTTTGTAGCAGCCTTGCGGGACCAGTAAACATATACGGTTCGGTCATCCGGATATAACTTCTGATAAACCCTGCGAAGAATATCTCCATCCCGCGCGAGAAACAGTACTTGATCCAGATGATGCTGCTCGTAATACGCATGAATAAAATGGCAGTACCCCACAACAAACAACCCGCCGTACACATATCCATACTCGTATTCCATGCTGAATTTTTCTGTACCATTATACAAATGATTCGATACCAGCCCACGGTATGCCCCGCCGATCATGGATGACATATCCATCGGACGGTACAGTAACACATTTTTATTTACATTCTGATAGGGCATGATAGCAAGTCCGCATTTCTGTGCCATTTTATGATCACTGTGCGGATTATCTCCAATATGCACGATACGATTACCAGAAAAATCCCGAAGCACGCGGTGGAACAGAGCTCCACCGGCTTTATTCTCTCCATACTCATTGGAGATGTAAATACGCTCCGCTCCCGTATATCCGGCTTTCTGCAGTATTCTCTCAATACAGGAGCGTGGAAGATACATGTCCGAAACAATGATCATGCGCTTTTCCAGTTCTTGCAGACATTTCCATACCTGCAGCATATACGGATTTGCATAGCAGAGTTTTTCCTCGATTTCGCACTCCAACTGCATCCCCTCCATGGCATCCAGTCCGGTATCTTCCGCCAGATTTTCCCAGATATCCTGTAGTGTCACTTCCATGTGTCCGTTTTTCTGCCTGCATTTCATCCGGGCATCCCATTCTGCCCATACACGTAAATTCTTAAAATCGAGGAAATCAAATTTTTCTCCAATCAGATAAAACACATCTGTCGGCGAAGAAAACGGGCGAAAAATCAATGTATCAAAAATATCAAATGAGATCACATCGTAATCTTTGATTTTTCTGACAAAATCCTCTACAGGAAAAAACTCCTCATCTTTCCAGTGTCCTTCGGATTCGCTGGTTTTTATCATCAATTTGCGTTTTTCATATATTTCCATCTCCGGAATTCTTCCGAGAAATCTACAGAACAATACATAATATGCGAAATTTATCCACAACAAATATGCCCAGGAAAACATTCTGCGCATACCGGTTGCATCATCATGTACCTTATGATACCGGTATGAAATTCCCGGATGCCTGTTTACCAGAAAACTGTATACTTCACTTCTCATATCTTAAAAACCTTTTTCGCCCGGTGCTCCACAAGCCGCCAGCATATCGCATTCTTTACCCTGCAGCTTTTTGCCTTCTGCAGTTTTTTGTGATACTTCCCCGCATCAATCCGCTTCAACCACTCCATGCCTTTTAGGAAATCATTCATTGCAAGGATCACATAATACTCCGAAAGCCAGTCTCCTTTTACATGAAACGCCGTCATCTTATCCTTCCACTGCTGCAAAAGCTGCAAAGACTCCGGCAAAAAACCATAGAGCTGGTTCACAAACAGCGGGTTTCGCGTGTCATAATACTGCATGAGAGGTGTCATCCGCTTGTCGTATGTTTCATGCCACACCTGCACTCCTTCAATAATGATTGGCTTTTTTCCGCATCGCAGACCATATTCCACATCATCACAGTGGATGAAAAACGGAAGCACATCATTTTCCTGTACAAATACATATGGAAAACAGCAAAACCACCAGCCGCCGTAATCCGCATCCGCATCGTAGATCACTTTGCCCTGTGTGTATGCCGTCTCCCGGACATCGCGCATGAACTCCACATGCGAAACCATTCCCCGGTTCCACTTCTCTGCAGCCGTGTACTGGATATATGGATCATCCATGCAAAACATGCGTCCCGCTACCGGGCGGTTCCTGTCCGCCTCCCCGACCCCGGATAAAAAATCAAACAGCAGGTAAAAGCTGCTGATGTCAAAGGCAACATCATCATCCATAAAAATGACATGGGTAAATCCCTCATTTCGTTTACGGATCTCCTCAATTCCTCTCTGAAATCCACCGGAACCTCCTGTATTCCTGTTATAAATACAATGCACATACGGACTCTCCGGCAATTGCAGACTGCTGCCATTGTCCACCACAAAAATATGAAGCCTTCCGTAATACTGCGGGTTGTCCGGATTGAAAAAATCCGATGCCTGCAAAAGCGACAGATTTCTGTGAATAAATTCTTCACGCTGGAATGTGCAGATATTCAATGCAATTTTCACTTCGTTTTTCATGATTACTGCCTCTTAAACTTTTTCAATGTTTATATATCAATAATTGAGCATATTCTCATCAAGCAGAAAATCGAAGATATTCATAACAAGAACCCCGTCCTCATTATAGTAAGGCCCCGGCGAATCCTTCGTAATAATGATTTTTTTGAAGGCATCCCCTGTCAGCATCAAAGAACGCTGCTCCTGCTCCATCTTGGCCTGATCAGGCATCGCATAAGCCGACTGAATATAGTAACGCTTTGATCCTTTGTTGCAGACAAAATCAATTTCCAGCTGCTTGCGCACACTGTTTCCCTTTTCATTGGTACTGTTAATTTCAATAACTCCCACATCGACATTAAATCCACGAAGCTTTAATTCGTTAAAAATAACGTTTTCCATGGTATGCGTTTCTTCCAACTGGCGGAAATTGAGCCGTGCATTGCGAAGTCCCATATCCGTAAAATAATATTTTACAGGTGTATCAATATATTTTTTTCCTTTGATATCATACCGTATCGCACTGTCAATCAAGAAGGAATCACACAGATAATCAATGTAGTTTTTGATTGTGCCGGCACTGATACTCTTCTGCTTCATACTCTTAAATGTCGCTGACAGCTTTGTCGGATTTGTGAGTGAACCGATGGCAGAAGAAAGAATATTTAAAAGTTCCTCCAATTCCGCACGGTTCCGGATTTTATGTCTGCCTACAATATCTGAAATATAAGTTTCCTCGAACAGCGCCTTTAAAAATGTAATTTTTTCTTCCGGCGTTTTAAAATTCAGGACAAGCGGAAGCCCGCCATATACCACATACTCCCGCCAGCCATTCTCCTTTGTCCCCGGATAAACAGACATAAACTCTGCAAAACTGAGCGGGTACATATGAACTTCATCCCCCCTGCCGCGAAATTCCGTAATTACATCCTTGGAAAGAAAATGTGCATTGCTTCCTGTCACATAAATATCCACATTTTTCATACGGATCAGACTGTTAAGCACAGCTTCAAATTCATCCAGAAGCTGAACCTCATCCAACAAAACATAATACATATCCTCATCCTGAATCTGTTCTTTCATATACGGATACAAAACATCCGGATCACGAAATTTCTTATTTTCAAAAGAGTCAAAGGCAATTTCTATAATATGCCGCGGATTCACTCCCTCTGCCAGCAGATGATCTTTAAACAGATTAAAAAGCAGATATGATTTTCCACAACGCCGAATCCCAGTTACCACCTTAATCAATCCGTTGTGTTTCTTGCTGATAAGCTTATTCAAATATATATTTCTCTTAATTTCCATACAATGCGCCTCCTTCTATTGGTTACTTTTGCATATTCCTGCGCTTTTATTCAATAGAATTATAGCATAGTTTTGTATGTCGTCCAATTTTTATTGATTATTTTGGCAGATTTTCAGTGCATGGCATGAGTCATCACCTTTAAATCCCCGTTCCACATTGGAACGGGATTTTTCGTTTCTACCTCAATTCCCGCTTCGCGCACTCCAACGCACTTGCAATCACCGCATCCATGTCATAGTATTTATACTCACCGAGACGGCCTCCGAAAATAACCTTCCCTTCTTGATCCGCCAATGCCCGGTATTCCTTATAAAGTGCTCCATTCTTCTCATCATTTACCGGATAATACGGCTCGTCCCCCGGCTTCCATTCCGAAGAATATTCCCGACTGATAATTGTCTTAGGGAGATCATTTCCATTCTCATCTTTTCCAAACTCGAACCACTTGTGTTCAATGATTCTTGTCCAAGGCGTCTCCCGATCCGTATAATTTACTGCTGCATTTCCTTGAAAATTCGGAATATCCAGAACTTCATTTTCAAAACGAACGGAACGATACTCCAGATTGCCAAGCGAATAATTAAAAAATGCATCAATGGCTCCAGTGTATACCACCTTCTCAGCGATGGCATCCCACTTTGCCCGGTCTACCAAATAATCTACATTCAACTGCACTTCAATTCCATCAAGCAGATTTTCCACCAGCTTCGTGTACCCTCCAATTGGAATCCCCTGATACAATGCATTGAAATAATTATTATCAAATGTAAGACGCACTGGAAGCCTCTTAATGATGAACGCCGGAAGTTCCTTACAGTCGCGTCCCCATTGCTTTTCCGTATATCCCTTTACCAGTTTTTCATAAATATCCCGACCAACCAACGAAATCGCCTGTTCTTCCAGATTCCGTGGTTCTCCGGTAATCTCTTTCTTCTGCTCCTCAATCTTTGCTGCCGCTTCCTCCGGAGTCACGACTCCCCACATCTTGTTAAACGTATACATGTTAAAAGGCATTGAATACAACTCACCCTTATAATTAGCAACCGGTGAATTTGTAAAACGGTTAAATGTTGCAAAACGGTTCACATAATTCCACACTTCCGTATTATTGGTGTGAAAAATGTGCGCCCCATATTTGTGGAAATTAATACCTTCCACTTTCTCTGTATACACATTTCCCGCAATGTTTGGTCGCTTGTCGATCACAAGCACTTTCTTTCCGGCATCGGTTGCCTGTCGTGCAAAAACGGCACCAAAAAGTCCTGATCCTACTATTAAATAATCGTACATTTTCCTTCTCCCTTCACACTACTATTATTTTTCGATACTCATCCGCGACCTCACTCCCCAACATAATATTTGCTATTTTATATGTTCGTCCAACATCGCATAATGAATTTAAATCTTCACGCGCACGCCTTAAATATTCCCCTCTATATTCTTCCTTAATTTTAGAAAGTGCATATCTGTGGGTTTGAATTTTACACATTTGCAAATTGTCAATTAATCGTTGGTCCTTCATGCTTCCAATAGAACGATTCAAATGCTCAAATATATCAAAATGCACATATAGCCGCTCATCATCCGCAGCAACATCCTGCCCTTCTCTTTCCAACCGATAATAATACAAATATTCTGGAATCATAACAACTGATTTTGCACAAGCAAATGTTTCCACCTTAAAAGGCAAATCATCGAACCTCTTTATATCCGTATAAAATCTGATGTTGTTTTTTTCAAGAAATGCCTTACGATAAATTCCTCTCCAGATTGCCACCCGACAATATGTAATCAGCTCATTTATCTTTTCTTCATCATAACACCCATCCAAATATGGATACCATAAAGAATCCGCCGCCGGTTTTATCTTCCCTGTATTTTCATAATACTCATTGTAGCCACACAAACTAATGTCAAAATTGCCACACATAGCCGCTTTCAACAATTTATGATACATATTGATATCTATAAAATCATCCGGATCAATAAAACCAATGTATCTTCCATTTGCATTTTCCAAGCCAGCCTGACGCGCCGAAGCACATCCCCCATTTTCTTTCTCAATCAGCCGGATACGTGCATCCTGCCCCATCCATTTTTTTATGATAGAAACAGATTCATCTTTCGATCCATCACTTACAAAAATAAACTCAATATAATCTGCCTCCCACGCGGTAACACTTTTCAGGCACTTCTCTATATATGGTGCAACATTATACACAGGAAATATAACGCTAAGTTCTACCGTTGGCTGATCATCCCTTTTCCAATCAAGCATCCGTGGCTGCTTATCAACTCTATCTGTTTTCAGATTCACTTCTTCACAAAATTTCCTGCAGTTCTCCCAAATACGAAATGCACTTATTTTACTCTCCACGATAGAACCCAGCAAATATTTAGGATGGTATTTTAAAAGAGGGATTAAATCTTCTCCCTTACTATTTATCGCACAAAATGCCCATTCTTCTTCCATTCCTTGGAAATTATAATAAGGTACAATTTTAAATTCCTGAGGTAATTCAAATAGTCCCCGTGATGCATCATTACGAATTTTATCTTCCAGAGGTCTTATATCTTTCTCTGCTAAGAAACACACAATATAACATTTATTTAGTTTTGTGTATTTAAAAATTTCTTCAATTCTTTCAAAACCGCAATTTCCCATTAGCACTGCAACATTGCATATCTCCTGATGGGATGCCAAAAATAATTCCAATTCTTCCATAACTTAGAACCTCTGATAACGGATTTTTTTAACCAGCAATTTCAACGTATATTTTAATCCACTGTCTTTTATACACTGAATTCCGCCACTGATTATATTTTTCTTTTTTCCACCATGGATTGACCAATACCGATATAAATTATTCCGATCGTCATAATTGGTCAACTGTAAATATGTATCGCCTCTTAAACATTCCAATAATCCCATACGCTTGTCTTTTTCACTCTGTTCCAATTGAAACTCCCCACTATATACAGATATCATTTCTTCTGGAATTTTAGCAAATAATTTATGTAATCCCTCTAAAAGAGGCTGAATATACTCCATATTTGTCATATCAATCATCCACAACGCATAAGTAACGATCATATTTAAGACCGCTGCCTGTTCGTTTTTTCCAAACTCATTTTTTCCCATAACCTCCAATACATCCGCAAAAACACTTAAGATATCCAGTCTTCCAACTCCACGCCCAGACGTTATCTGTCCCGCATTATTGGTTCTATAAATAAATCCCGTATCCGGCAATGCAACGATGTTTTTAGCAGCATGTACTAATTGTACATGCGGTCGAATATCTTCCCACTTTACGCCTTCCGGAAATGAAAAGTCACATTCCCTCAAAAATTCCGTGCGATAAACTTTACGATTTGCATTTACTTCTAACAAATATAGTTCTGGACACTTTTGAGCAGAAAGTGCCTTCACCGAATCCCCTGACTGCACACGAAAAATCCGCTCATATAATTGCTTGTCCATCCAATCTTCCAACAGATGCGAAGCCTCATTATAACATTTCGGCAATGTAAAAATCATGTCCGGGACAAAATCTAAACTATCCAGAAACGCTTTCACTTTTTCTACAAACCGGATATCCTGCCAGTCATCACTATCCAAAAAGCAAACATATGGTGTATCCACAAGATTTAATCCTGTATTCCTTGCAGCTCCCAATCCTCTGTTTTCCTGATATACATATTTTATGCGTCCATTTGATTCTGAAACATATTGGTTACATATATCCGCCGTACCATCTGTTGAACCATCATTTATGATAATCACTTGAAAATCATCGATTGTCTGCCCTATTAAACTATTTAAGCATTGTTGAATATATCGTTCCACGTTGTATGCAGGCACTACAATCGTCAATATAGTGCTTCTTTTTTCTTTCTTAATCATTATCACTCCAGCTTAAATTAATTGTTTATAACTTATAATAGTTCCTTTATATCCAAAATTACGAAGTTTCTTTTTTACTGCCTCATCATTGGCATCACATATAATCATATTGCGACTTATCAATAAGTTTATATCGTTTCGCTGTACCAATGGAATACCTTCCCATTCGGAAACTTTAGAATGATTTTCCACAACATACAATATCTTAATATTCCACTTTTTAAACCATGAAAGGTATACATAAGCAATTTGCGTCTTTCCGTAAAAAGCACACTCCTTAATATGATTGTCTTCTAAATATTTTCTTATTCTTTCTTTGCTATCCTCCAGCAATAATTTTTTAAAATATTTTTCATAATTTATCATCTTATCAGCAACTTGCTTTTCTCTTCGGTTCGATTCAAGTGTTGTTCGTAAAATATCTTCGTATTTCTCTTTGAAAATCTTCTCATAGGATAATTTTAGTTTTTTAAGTTCTGCTTCTTCCTCTATATCATTTCCATTATTTTGAGTAATAATATCTACCGCCTGCTTTGCATAATCATAATATTCCTGAACATAATGCAATAATGCCCGTCCCCATTTATGGTTAATGTCTCCCACCACACCATTGGGAAATTCAATAATGTGACATCCCTTTAAATATTCTTTCACATAATCAAAGCACAGTTGCATCCGATCATTATAACTTTTTGCCACCTCAGGTTTTGTAGGCGATACTTCTATTGTTTTTCCATCAGTCTGAAATTCCACTGCCCTGATTTCAAATAAAATAATATGCTGTCTGTCATACAAAGTGAGTATATTATCACAATATTCTTTCAAATATTGATATAACTCTTTTTTATCCATTTCCAATATATCTATTATCTTGTACTTTGGTGGAAGCACTCCATTTTCAATGTATTTTTTCAATAAATCTGTATGACTTTCCGTAAAATATCCTTTCGTTTCTGGAAAATATAGTATGTTCTTTCTAGATTCAGCGCAATCCATAATAAAATAGTCTGACATTTCTCCCCCCCTCTGAAATAATCAAACACTTTCTTATTTAATTCGAGGATCTGGCATCTCTTTATAAAATTTGATTTATTATTAAATATATCATTTTTTATTTCTCCTCCAACTTTATAACAAGGCGACTTAGTAACTAATGAAATAGGACTTGGGATTTGTACATATTTATTAACCATATATCCACCATTCCCTTCATGCATACCAAAAGTATCTCTACATACACAACATCCCAATATATCTATAGTAGTCTCTATATTTTCATTCATATTTATAACCTCATTTCATTAAAATGCTTGTAGGTTTGCTTCCTCTGATTACCTTCAATATCCTATTTCTAGTCAAACCTCATATCATAAATGTTAATTTCCTAACACTTTGTCCAATCCCATAAAATTCCCATAGGAAACTTTCTATCTTCAAGTAAATTACGATACACCTGATTACATTCACCTGGATCAATTATATCTGATATTATCGGCTCCGCCTTTAATCTTTTATCTGCCATATATCCCAAAACAGTCAAATAATCTCTATGAGCAGTCCAATTTCCTTTTCCAGAATTATAAGGTAATCTGGTTTTATCATGTGCTCCTATAATCGACACCCCTTTTAGGTAAACATATTTGTAAAAGTCAATTACTTCATCCGTCACCCTATTACAACCATTCACAAGTACACGTCCATTCTTTGAGACATATTTTAGTGCGCTTTTTAATCCAGATGTGGTCCCGCTTGTTTCAATTACAACGTCAGGGCCACCGGCACCTGTTATTTTTGTACACTCTCTTATCTTATTTTCTAAATCCATGTCATCCGGTTCAAAAACCGCATCTGCTCCAAATTCTACTGCTAACTTTTTTCGATTTTCTCTATTACCAACCGCCACAACTGGTAATCCCCTCGCAATTTTTGCGAGCTGCACACCAAATAAACCTAACATTCCTAATCCAACAACAGCTACTGATTCACCTATTTCAAGTTGACTTCTTCTTAATGCTAAAAGTGGAAACGATGCTATCCTCGTAAAAACAGCTTCTTGCAGGCTAACATTGTCTGGTATTTTTTCAAGAGACGCTTCCGCTTTTATATTATAGAATCCATGTCCTCCATATGAAACAAAAACCCTATCTCCTATATCGACTTTTTTTACCGCCCCCCTTTTTTTATAACAGTTCCTACAGAAGAGTATCCAGGATTTGTTGGAAACTTTTTTGCTGTATTATTTGAAGCTGATAAATATGCCTTTTCTGTTCCATTTGATATCAACGTATAGTCTACTTTAATAACACATTCTTTTTCTCTTGGCTCTCTAACAACAAAATCCTCAAGCACCGCATTTCCTCTTGATTGAAATATTATTCTTTTTCCAATTTGTTTAGATATCATATATTTTTTACCTACCTCATTCTATTCTAAAACGAATACATTTGTACTTTATTAGAACTTAACAAAATACCTCCCAAAATATAGCATTATTGGCATCATCCGAAACAAAATACTGCAGTTGTCTATCAAATTCCTCTTTAGTATTAGCCGTTATATACTCAAAGCCAACCGATTCTACCCATCCTTTTGCACTAATTGTATGTGCATGTGTTATTGCATCGGACTTAAGATGTCTCAATAAATTAGTTCCACTATTGTTACAAAGCATAATCCTAATATTGGAAGTAAGTTTTTTATTAAAAACAGAATTCATATCATAAAAAAAACTCAAATCGCTAATTAATAAAAAGCATTTCTTTTTTGTCACAACAGCATGCCCCATAAATGTTGACGCAGAACCATCAATTCCATTTGTTCCCATATTACAAAACACTTCTACATCATTTGCAATTTTAAACCTATTTGCAAACATAATAGTATTACCAATTCCTAAATGCACCAAAGATCCCTCCGGAATTGCCTCCACAATTTTGTTAATTGAATATAATTGACTATAATCATTTGTTGTATCTGGTAACACTTGTGAATTTAATTCATTCCATTCCTGTAAATACACACCATCATTTTTTTTCTTTTTATCAGACAATTCATTAAATTTACTCAGGAAATATTCCATCGAACATTCAAATACCCTAGACAACTTTCTGTATGGATCAGCTACCGCTCCATCCTCACTAATCCGCCAATGTCCTAATGATTTTTTCTGCGCCCTTAATCTTGGCAAAATAGGATCATTTAACATTCTTTTTCCACCAAATGTTATTACAATATCCGGTGCCAGCTTTTCATTAAATTCTTCGTTGCTAATACTTCTTAATATATTGAGTGATTGAATACTGTCATCACTTTTGAAATTTGACAACAGATCCGTAATTACAACACAATTAAATCTATCTGTGAATTCCTTTAACAAATTCTTTTTTTTCTCATCCAATGGGGTTTTCTGTCCATAAACAACTAAAATACGTTTCATTTGTTGCAAACGTTCTACTCTTTTTTTCCATACTGCGTCTGTATCCGTTGGCATAATACGTTCTATTGTTCTATATTTAGGTAATACATATGCCTCTTTTGGTGGTACAGGTCTTTCTATGGTTGCAATTGGAATATTAATCTGAACAGGTCCTTTTCCATGATGATCTATTTCTAATAACGCATCACATATTAAGCGTCTACTCTCCCAGTCTCCTAAATACCCATCTGTAACAGGCAATGAAACCGCCTTTTTAATAACATCATGAAATACACTCATCTGTGGAATCGTTTGATCCTCTGTCTGTCCCAACAAACATGGGTATCTATCTGTGCTCAACACAATAAGGGGCACTCCCTGATAAAAAGCTTCGGTAATGCCCGACAAATAGTTTGACACAGCAGTTCCTGATGTACAACAAATTACAACCGGTTCTCTCGTTTGCAGTGCTATTCCTAATGCATAAAATGCAGCACTTCTTTCATCAATTACAGGATATGTCTTAAAATATGAATTATGTTCAAACAACCGTGCTAAATTTAAATTTCTACTTCCAGAGGACAATACAATATGTTTAATACCGTAGCTTTTCAATAAACTAACGGCCATTCTACATCTTGAAAAATCTTTTGATACGGCAACTTCCTTTTTATCTTTCTTCGGCTTGCCAATAACATTAACTTTCATTACATCTTCTATTTCCTTTTTTGGCATTGTTAAAATATCATATAGCCATTTATAACAATGTTTTCTCTCAGCACTCATTATGTTGTCTATTATTTCATAGTTTATTGGTGCTAATAATTTCGGATTTGTCAATATATCATTTGGATTAGAAATTAAATGATCTTCAAATTTAAAAAGCTGTGCTAATGATTGAAATCTCGAAAATCCCCTAGCTTTATTTGTAATCGCAATAAATTTTTTTCTGAAAATAAGCGCAAACGATGCACCATGACAGGAATCGGTCAGAACAAATTTTGCATTTTTTAAATAATATAACCAGTCCTCCACCTGTAAATTTTCTATACAGTTTGGAAGATCCATTAATTTTTTATTTTTTTCAAAAAGCCATGGCAATCCGTCCAGCAAATTAATTACCTTTACATTTCCAAATTCTTTTTGCAGATGTAAAATAGCTTTTCTTTTTTCTGGAGAAGGATCTAAAATATATGTCACTATAAATTCCCCTTCTTCTTTTTGTGAAGCTTTTTCTATTAACGGATCATAAATTTGGGGATCTGCAAGGAAAACAGGATCTAATACCTGCTGCGCTCTTATTCCATAATCTTCTTTGCATATACGTACACCATCTGCTTCTCTTGTACCTATTCCGTCAAATCGACTCATATACTCAGAAATTATCTTTCTTTCTTTATCTGGTGCAAAATCTACTCCATGTCCAAAAGATACTCCATAAGCTATTTTTTTCTTTTCATCGTCTGCAAAGTCTAAATAAAATGCTTTTCCAAAATTTTTACTGATACCATAGTTCCATACTTGGTCTGATCCAATTAAAAAGGCATCACACAGCCCATTCAATGCCTGCATTTGATTTAATTTATACTGCTTACTGATATTGTAATGTTCTCGTGCAAATCTTCGGGAATGTGTTTCTTTTAATTCCACATCATCATCTGTCAAAATTGGTTTATCAATCATAAGTACCGTTTTCCCCATAGAGGATACTATTTGATTCAATGCATAATAGGTTGCAATACTTCCGTAATTGCAGCCACTCCATACTCCAAATATTCCAACATCATAATGCTCTTTTGCATTTAAAATTTCATTCATAGTCTTTTGTTCTCCTATTTGTTGAGATAATTCTCCCAAAATTCGACTTCTGTAATTTGTTCTTTTGCTTTTTGATACTCTTTTGTCACGACTTGTAATTTACGCTTATAATCTCTCTTAGTTTTCCGATATCTTTTTATCAATCTAAAATATTCTTTTCTTGATCGATATCTCAACACCCCTGTTTGATTATGGGGATTTACTGCCAATACTACATCATGCTTATATTGCTTTTCAGGTACATCAAACCAATCATACGCAACAACAGCAGGTTCATGCTTCATCATAAATTTAGGAAGAAGCTGCCAATTGTGAGTTTTCATATACCATTTCATCTTCATTGGTGAAAAAATTTTATCCTGATAAGCTCTATAAATATCACTATAATCTACCTTTATGTCAGAGAAATTCTGTCTTATATCAACCAATGGTTTTATTCTCGATGCCTGTCTTTTCATAATCATCTCACCGTCCGGTTCCATGATAAAAGCTGGTCCTTTCAAGAAATCATCCACAGCATCTAATAATAAATCACAACCTGTATAGTTATAACGGCTTATTTCTCTATCAAATATTTTTTTGATTCTCTCCATATAATCAACTTCTGGAGTTACTCCACTAGCTGCCTGAATAATCAAACTATTCCTATGAACCTGATAAAACTCCATCGGCATATTAAATTTTGTTACAAATCCCATATGCCATATGCAAATACCGTTCATCGTAATAAATTTTGCATGATTTGCAATAGAGAATTCTACATCGTCCCCCCGAATAAAAAGCGGCAATGCCAATCGATTCAGACTTAACTTTGTCCGAGGAATACAACAATACCACCATCCAGCATAATTGTTTGGCTGATCCTGATAGATTTTTTCATTTAAAATAACTGAATTTGCTAAATGCATTTCCATGGACGGTTTCCGCGGTCCATAAGTTCCATCTTCACTGACAAATCCAACATCCTCATGCTGGACATTCATGCGTTCATAATACAGCATCGCTCCGCTGATAAAATGTTCTTTATATTCTGGTTTTACACAACACAAAATATTGTAAGTACGGATAATACTCTCTGGAAGAATTTTTACATCATCATCCATAAGAAGTGCATGTGTTGCCACAAATTGCTCATCTTTAAGTGTTTCTATCATTCCTCTGGTATAACCACCCGATCCACCAACATTAGGATTTTTATAGATATGAATACGCTCACTATTCCATTCGCCTTCATTCAATGTTCTTCCATTATCAATTACTCTCACAAAAATATGATCTGCAAGTTCTTCATCGGAATATATGATTTCATTTTCCAACAATTTTAAATTTCGAGTAATAAAATCCTCTTTTTTAAACGTAACCGTTACAAGAGAAAGATTCACCTCATTCAATTGGTCGGTATCTATATTTGCTACATAACCACCTTCATATATAAACAAATCATCATACGCAAATATCTGAAACGAGACAACCTGACATCTTGTGTCCATAGGAATCGGTAATAAAATGGTTTCCTTATCTATCAACTCATAATAACTTTCTGAAATAATTTCTTTTTCAATCGCATTTCCATTCATGTAATGACCAAACAATTGAATACCAAATTTTCCCTTTACTGTCATCCGCAATAATGGTTGCTTTATATTTGTATATAACTTCCACTTTTCAATCGAAAATGCATTAAAATAAGTAAAAAACTCTGCATGTTCATCTTCTTTCAAGCAATATGCTGACTCATGCACATGATGTGTAAATTTATCCCCTCTATAAAACATCCACCAATGCTGCTCTAAATCCTGTTTGGGAAATAAAAGATTTTGTAATTTTATAATCTTATCCATTTTTCTTCTCCTGCTATACCAATCTATCTTTCAACCATTGCACAGACTTTACACGAAACTCATTTAATTTTCCGTCAACCAAACCATATTTAATCGGTTTTCTACAGAGATACTTCTTTTCTCTCACATCATCTTCGATATAAATCACACGTTCCATCAAACCAAGTTCTTCCAACGTAGATAAGCATTCATATGCATCATTTTCCTGTCGGGACACCACTGCTATAAACGGCTTTTTATATACAATTGCCAGATGGCAGATCACTGCGGAATCCGTTATAATCAATGAACTTTTTTCAATTGCTTCGAGATATTCATCTATTGATTTTTCATTCTCGGCGGTCTGATCTTTTGAATAATCAACCACACGGTACTTTAAGGTTTCTTCTGCCATTTCTGCCACTTTTCGTTTTTGACTGTCTTTTCTTTCAAAAAAAGTGGAAATAAATAATCCATCAGTCTCATGTAAATCCAAATACGGATACTGATCTAACAGTAACACCGGATTACATACTTTTTCCGCCGACAGTCCAAATTCCAAATTTAAAATCTCCAAGGTATTCCGATCTGCTACTGCAATCCCATGAAACCTCTGTAACGCAAAAAAGACTGCATTTTTCGGTCCCAGCGGAAATTCACATTTCCTGCCAAAACTTGGAGCATATGCAATCCTTTTTACAGTATCTTTTTCCTGACTAAAAAAACACGACTCTATGGTTTCCTGTTTACCATATTCCCATCTCTTTGTACTTCCTGTCACAACAGCATGAAGCTGATCCCTAAATTCCTGTTCCGTACCATATGCATGACTTTCCGACAATTTACAGCAATAAGATTCTATATATTCCGATATTTTTGTCTGTCCACATTTTTTGTCATCATATACAACAAAATAATCTCCCAATTTTTCAATTGTTTTATAAAGTGCATATGTTGATAATATCTGTCCCAGATTGGTATTATCGTTGATTGTATCCAATAAAATATTTTTCATATTCCCTTTTACTCCTTTATTGTTCTTACAGCTTTGCGACAATATTTTCTATTTTTTTATTAAAATAAACTGTACCGGCCAGATAACATCCGGCTGCATATAGTCCCAGGATCACCCACATCTTCCAGTCCGGAAATGCACACTCCATCATACATTTCCGGGCAATTGTGATAACAATATAAAGTGGATTTATCAGCATAAAGTTTTGCATCGTTGGCGATAACCGGGTTATATGATAAAAAATAGCAGATGAATACATTAGAAAAAGGGTAAAAATTTTATAAAAATATGTAATATCCGCAAAGGTTACATTAATAACTGCAAGTATCTTTCCAATTCCTGTCATCATGACAAGCAATAGCAAAATATCGGGGATAAATAACAGCCATGTCACACTCGGCGGAATCCGGTAAAGCGCAAGTACAAATGCATAAATCATCAGAGAAAACAGAAAATTGCGGAAAGCCACAAAAATTTTTTCAAGAATGTAAATATTTTTACTTAACCGTGTTTTTATTAAAAAGTTTTTGTTCCCAAACAATGCATTTAAACATAAAGTTGTCCCTGATGTAAACAACCCATAAATGGTTGTCCCCGTCAGAACATACAACGGGAATCCGCCCGCAATTCCAGTTCCTAACATTTTTCCAAATATAAGAACCATAACTATCATATTAATAAGCGGATTGATCACTTCCCATAATTCTCCCATAAAAGTCGACGATAAACTTCTTCTTTTATCCCGCTTCACCAACTGATCAATCACAAACCAGTTTTGCTTCAGTCTCTCTATCCTGCTCTGCACTATAATCTCTCCACCACTTCATTTTCACATTTTCGAAATACCAAAACTCCAACCAGAAACATTGCAATCGTCCATCCAAACATCCGGCCGATATACACCGCTTCCGGTCTTTGTCCATACACCACGCACTGCCGCATCACGTAAATAAATACATACAGTGGATTGCGTTCGATCACCCAGCGCACACCATCCGACATCCAGTCTATGGAGTAAAACATCGCCACAAAAAAACGTAAAATAAACATAAAATTAGAATATATATTTCTGGCATCCCGCTGAAACACGAACCAGATCGACACCAGATATGAAACGCCAGTTGTGAAAATCAATAACAAAATCAGTACCACTGGAATCATCAGATAATACACCGTCACATTTGCCCGATAACATGCCAGCACCAGTGCAAACGGTATACACCCCAGCAGGAAATTCACAAATGCCGTCAGCACACGGGACAACACAAACAATTCCCGCGGCAGCTTCGACTTTATCAGCAGATTCCTGTTATCTTTCAACGTAGTAAGCGACGTCTGTGTCGCCGTCGCAAAAAACTCAAACATAAGAAATCCCACGAAATAATACGCCGGATACTTATCAATTCCTTTATTAAAAATGGTCGAGAACAATACCACAACCAATGCCATACGCATCAACGGATACACACAGCTCCACAGAATCCCCAGAAAACTTCTGGCATATTTTCGTTTCAATTCTCTTTTGGTCAGTTCCCAGAGCACAAACCAATATTGCCGAATACTCATGCTTCTGCTCCTTTTTCTTTTCCCATGCGATAATATGCGCCCAGCACACCCAGGAAAATGGTGTAAAGTACATAGGTCAGAATATAAGGTCCGGTAAACAAGCCCTGCCCCAGATATCCAACCAGTGCTGCAAGAACTGCTGCCTTTTCCGGTTTTCGTTCTTTGCCTTTCGTGTACATCACAAATGGGAGAACATACATCAGGAGCCTGCATGCTGCGCCAAATACCCCCATGGTAACCAGATATTCCAACAGATCGTTGTGAGCAGTACAATACAGCCAGTTCCACTCTACATAAAAGTCGGCTTTCGCAATCTGTGCCTGTGTAACTGTATCCAAAAGTGCCGGTCCGACACCCATAAGTTTCTGCCAGAGCGTGCCATCGCAAAATCCCATAAAGGAGAAATACCAGATGGAACCACGGAAATTAAATAATTTCAGATTGTAATTGTAGATCACATAGAATACCACACCGATAACTCCGACTATGATCAGCCAGATCCATACTTTACTGAACACACGCTCCACACATGTATCAATCTTTGTCCGTATTTTTTCCGGAAAAACCGTCCCCAGCAGGAACAGCAAAATGATTACCATTCCAAAAATCCCCGGAACCAGATACAGACGGTGTGCCAAAAGCAGCTTGGACACACTGTCGGTATCAATTGCACGCGGAGTGCACGGATGTTTCCACAAAACTTCTGCAATTCCACCGGCTATCGCAAACAAAATTCCATTGATCGCAAGATTTTTCAGACGATTGACTTTGCAGAGTGAATACCATACAACAAATAATGCTGCAATGCCAATTCCTATGTAAGTCGTATTTGTCAGCGTGATAAACAGACTGAAATATGCCGCAAGCAAAAGCAGATAGATAAAAAACCGTGCAAACCAGTTTTTCGTAAACAGCGATGCCAGCATAAAAAATGGAATAATGATCGACAAATATCCCGCCCAGAAGTTTACATTACCTATAGTAGAAATAAATATGTTGTACTGCAGCGGAATCTCATCGTGCATGATGAGGAAATCATACCCCAGCCGGTCTATGATACCGATTGCAAGCACTGCGGCGGTTCCGAAATACAGATATACCCAGAGATCTCCCTTTCCGCTGTAGCATCTGGAAATGATAAAATAAACAATAACACTACAGACAATCATCTGTGTTCCCACATCCCACGCATTTTCTCCGGAGATGGAATTTCCGATGTCGGCACTATATACCGTTGACACAATTGCAAGTATGCCAAATAGCAGCATCACAACATCCAGTGCGCTGATTTTTTGAAGCTGTGTCCTCATATTTTTTGAAAATTGATGGTTTTTAATCACAAGCATCAGACTGATGCACAAACTGACTGCAATAACTACAAATAAAATCCGCGAAAACAGCCAATAAATATCCCTTTTATCGTTTAAAATATTATAGTAATTATCCGAATAGTACAGTGGCAATAATGTAAACATCAATACCATGAACATTTTCACGGCTTCTTCTCTTACTTTTTTCAAAATATATCCCCTATTGTCAAGATATAGGAGTCAGTATTTCCTGACTCCTATGGTAAACTCACATTTCATAAAAACTATTTTGTTTTAACTTTTGTTGTAGATGTCCACTTGGAATATACTTTCTTACCATTCTTGTCCAGCTTGTAAGCACGAACACGAACATAGTAAGTAGTCTTATCCTTCAGGCTCTTTACGGTGTAGCTTGTCTTCTTTGTTGTCTTAGACTTTGTAGTCTTCTTTGTAAATTTCTTGGATGTAGAATACTGTACTTCGTATCCTGCTGCTCCGGCAACTTTCTTGATGGTTACCTTTACAGAATCATTCTTTGCTGCAACAGTAGCTTTGGCAGGTTTCTTTACAGTAACCTCCTGCTCCGGTGTTGCGTCTGTAGCTGTAGTCTCTGCAGTTGTTGCTGCAAATACTGGTGTTGCAGCAGGTGCTACAGTTGTTGCAAGTACAGCTGCGGCCAGTAATGCAGCTGCTAATTTCTTCATTTTCATGACAATAAGTCTCCTTTCCTCTGAAAAATGTGAGTTATATATAAAAAATCTGTATACAGATTTTTTACCATATTAATATATTTACTCGCTGTATTGGCTGCGATAGGCTCTGCACACAATTCTCGGATCCCCGATCATGCGCATATTTCCCTGTTCAATCCAGACAACTTTCGTACAGTTATCGAGGATCGTCTGCATCCCGTGTGAAACCATAAGGACGGTGGAGCCGCCGTGGATCAGTTCTTTGATCCTTGCGAGACTCTTTTTCCGGAAGAATTCATCTCCCACAGATAACACCTCATCCAAAATCAAAATTTCTGCCGCACCTGCCACCGTTGCGATGGAAAAGCCCAGCCTGGAAACCATACCGGAAGAAAAATTCTTTACTTTTTCTTCCATGAATCCCTCTAATTCCGCAAAATCTACGATTTCCTGATAATGTTCGTCGATAAATGCTTTGGAGTAACCAATGATTGCTCCATTTAAATACACGTTTTCCTTTGCGGACAGTTCAAAATCAAACCCGGTACCAAGCGTAAGAAGCTGAACCTTCCTCTGATCCACAACCACTCTTCCGGAGGTTGGATTGAGAGCACCGGATACAATCTTTAACAGGGTTGATTTTCCGGAACCATTCGTTCCGATCACCCCTACAATTTCTCCACGATATACGTTAAAGTTAATATGATTTAATGCATACAGTTCTTTGTATGACATCTGTTTTCGAAGGGTCTGTATCAGATATTCCTTAATACCTGACACATTATTGGTTGCAATCCGAAACCGCATAGTAAGATCCTCTACACAGATAACCGGTGGCTCAGATCTTTGCTCTTTTTCCTTTTCAAGGTATGGCAGGATCTGTACCGACCACTCTTTTGCTTCCTGTTCTTTCTGTTCCCGGAACTTTTTGTTTTCTTCCGTGTAATCAACAACCGGACGTTGTTTTTCTATTTTTTCATACACCATTTGTAAGATGCAGGCACTTACGGCCATGACACCAACTGTTTCAAACATTGCAATCCTCTTTATCTATTTTGCTTTAAGGCTCTGCCTTAAATGTGTTACATACTTTGCCATTCTTGCGGATCTCAGATTTGAAGAAATATGTTTTCCCGCATTGACGATTGTCCCTTCAATCCACCCGCTTTCATGGATTACCTTTTTTGACAACCCCAACATGATACATAATTTTGAAAGAATTCTCAAGTCTTTAATTTCTCTCTGCGTCAGGCGATTGGCGATACAGCGCATATGTTCATCGGACAGATCATCCGAAAACAGCTGCATACCATAGTATTTTGCTTCCCATCGATTTGGTCTGGACATGATGGTTTCATACAACTTTCCTGCTATATCTTTCTGACATAGCATGGCTGCTTTATGTTCCGGCTGCTTCGACAGATGATCCATAAACATCCGGAGTAACTCATTGTTTTTCTTTAGCTGCTCTGTGTTTGGATTCTCTACTTGCGAGAATACCGGAATATATCGTCCGGCTTCACAGCAATAAGCTTTTATCATCGGACAAGGTTCACTGTACATCACTTCAAAAAGACAGTTACTGAATCCTGCCTTTTTTCTGATATTCCCCTTTGGCATGAAATAATATGCCTCATATCTGCAATTGTTTCGGTTTACCGGATACTCATATAATCCAAAATAGTATCCTGTCAAAGTAATTCCGGGTTTTTCCTGTGCCAAAAGTGTCTGCAGGCTTTTCTGGATGGTTCCTACCCATCCACTGTCAACAATTGCATAACGGACATTGTCAAGCAGGCCTTCCTGCCGCAGATATCCAATGGTAGTCTCATATGCTGCGTCTGACTTCTCATAAATCCTCTCCAGCAAATGTGTCGTTCCTTCCGCACAACATTTTTTTACCCGTTCTCTTAAATTGAAAATTTCTTTCCGATTTAAGGTTGCATGTAACGATCTCTGATAATTGATTTCCCTGCATACAGCAATCATCTCTTCTTCACTGAGTGCCGCACGGTTTAAGATTTGATAGAAACTGATATCAATCCCCGAAAGAAATATGCGGTCCAGACACGCATCCCCGAGAAGATGATATTCCGGAATACGCAAAGCATAACGGGATACTCGCAGATAACAGATTTCTATGGGAATATGTAAATATTCCACCATTTTCTTTGCAACAAGATACATCGGATATGCATCTCTTGCCAGAAAATACAGTCTTTTCTGTCTGTTTTTTTGTGCCTCTTCCAAAACCCATGCTACATACTGTACCAGTGCCGGTGCCCATAAGGTGACATATATCTGATCCTCCGGTGCACACAGCTGCTTCAGGCACTCCTCCGCAGCACCGGACAGAAAAGTATTCTGTTTTAACAGCGTACGGTACGTTTCCATTCGCGGTTGTATCGTTGCCTGATGTTTCATAAGTCTGCCATACGCTCCTTTTTTCTCACGATCATGCTGGACGGTACAAATCTGCTGACCATCGGACGAAAAATATAGAGCCAGCCTTTCGGCCAGAGGATTCCAAGACCACGAAATCCTTCGTAACGCACCTGGCCTTCATGAAACCGGTTTTTCCATGACCGATTGTGATAATTTTCCCGGTCTACCCGGTAATCAAGCAGGCACTTCTGGATGTTATAACCTTTGTAGCCTAGTCCGAACAAACGCATAAACAATTCATAATCCTCGCATCGCGCAGTCTTTTTTCCTTCATCGTACCCAGCCACCTTTTTGAACAGGCTGGCACGGTACATGACGGTTGGATGAATATACGGCGAATATTTCAGGTAATCGTCCGTACCCGGCTCCTCCGGGCGGACTCCCTCTCCCCATATGCCTCTGTCATCAACCAGCTTGCAGTTTGTTCCGCACCACATATATTCGGGATGGTCTTTCAAAAAACTGATTTCTTCTTCAAATCGTTTTGGATGGGAAATATCATCGGCATCCATCCGTGCAAGGTATTTTCCCCTTGCACTGGCAATGCATTGATTTAACGCATACCCCAGTCCATGATTTGCTTTCGAACCAATGACGCGAATTCTTGAATCTTTATTTTCCAGTTCTTTCATATATGTGTTTACTTTTTTGATAGAAGATCCATCGTTGTATATTAAAAACTCAAAATTCCGATATGTCTGTTGCAATACAGAATTTACTGCCTTTTCAAAAACCTCAAGATCCTGTTGATTGTAAACTCCCATGATCACCGATATCATGGGTCTCTCCCGGTCATTTTCTATAGTAACTTCCGGTACCTTCGGCAGTTTCTGGTAGATCTGACTCATTTTTGCCGCAGACTCATGGAGTGAAAATTTTTTAACTGTATTCTGCGCCCTTGCGGCATATCGTTGTCTTTGTTCTTTATTTTCATATAAAGAAAGAATTGCTTTTGCAAACTCGTCTGCAGAAGCAGCATTACAAACCAGCCCATTCTCCTGATCTATAAGATATTCTCTGGTTCCCCGATTATCTGCTGCAATTAATGGAATTCCACTCGCCATTGCTTCTAATCCTGCCATTCCCATACCTTCACGCAAAGACGGAAATACAGAAATATCCGCGGTTCTCCATATTTTTGGCATATCATTCCGATATCCCTGCAAGAAAACCCGGTCGGATAACCCGTACTTTTTAATCTCTGTTTCAAGATTTTTTCTATTAGGACCTTCTCCGCAAATACTATAGTAGATGTCCGAACGTGCAAGTTTTGCAATTGCTTCAATTACTACTCTGTGATTTTTGTTTTTATTGATTTCACCTGCAGATACAATATGAAATGCATGCTCCGGAATTCCGAGATCTTTTCTTAAGGTATCCCGTTCATGAACTTCATCTTCTTTTAATGGATAAAATTTCTCAAGATCTACACCAACTCCCGGAATCAGTGCTGCTCCCCCATCTTTTTTATAATGAAATTTATCTGCTCTCGTATAATCCTCATGATTTATGGTAATGATAATATCTGAAAATTTTGCCAGAACTTTTTCTACCGGATAATAAAACAACCAGTTTTTTACCGGTGCTCCCTGAAAAAAGTGAAATCCATGTGCTGTGTAAACCACAAATGGCTTTCTTTTACTGAGTACGGCTGCAAGACGCCCCAATACCCCACCATTTGGATTATGACAATGGACAACACTGATCGCTTCGCGGTCTATAATCCGTATAAGTTCCCGCAATGCCCATATATTCTTTCTTATTTTAAATGGATTTTTTTCAATACTGATATGATGCAGTACAACCCCCATATTCCGGAGTGTCTCATCTTTGACCTCATAGATTGGTACACCAAAATTTGTTGCGTAATGAACCTGATATCCTTTTTCCTGAAGAAGTCTGACATTATTTAATTCGAACTGCGACAAAAAACCACTGGTTGTGGTTATAATCAATGCCTTGTTCATCCCTTTTTATCCCTGATCTTTCGTAAATCAAAAAACATTTTCCACTTTTCTGATACTCATCATAAGAGTATCACGATTTTATCGTTTGTCAAGTATTAGTATTTATATGTGATAAATAATAATATACACCATGGTATAGCATCAGGTCAATTGTCACTTATCCCAAAAGATCATTATTGTTTTCATCCTGTCTTATAATATATACATAAATTCACAAATTTTATAATAATTGGGAGGGTTTTAATGCCACGATCTTCGCGAACGATCCGGACTGACACAGAGTGACCTCGCGATCCAGCTTGGTATGACAAGATCCGGTGTCAATGCCTGGGAAATGGGCATATCGAAACCTTCTCTTGAAAATCTTGTAATTCTAAGCAGAATCCTGCATACAACCACAGATTATTTACTTGGAAATAATAATGAAGAAACAATTGTGATTAATGATTTTACTCCCGAAGAGAAAGAAATGGTCATGCGTATGGTGCATTATATAGAAGAAATGCACCAGCTGAAGTGTAAAAAAACAGCCCTCCCGTCAAATAGGGGGGCTGTTTCGTTCCTCGATCAGGAATCTTTTTTCGCCTTATCAATCATATAAAGAATATCTGCAAGCTCATCTTCCGGAATTTTGACATAATCCGCAAGTTCTTTCTGCGTTGGCTGTGCACCGTTCTGTTTTTTCAGATAGTTCACCGCTTCACTTACCAGCGCAACTTTTCCAACCACGGAATTTTCATTCTCATCCTCACCGGTCTGTTCCCGGATGCAGGATTTCATCGCTTCTTCCACCGCGGTAAGAAGTTCCTCTTCCACATCCACTTTTTCGTGGCTGCCGCACAGCTCGCTCAGGCGCAGGAAAAGTGCCATATTTCCTTCCTGCACAATATCCTCAAATCCTTCCGGGGAAACTGCCAGTTTCTTTGCTACTTCCAGTACGTTGCGCAGCCATGCATTGGCAAGCGCGTGTACCATGCTCTCTTCCCCTGCCAGCAGCTTCTTATACATATCAATCTGCTGCTCCTTGGTATACTCCGGAATATCTTTCAGTTCCTCCAGATACATCTGAAACATGGGAGAAGTGGAAATGTTGTCTGTGACGGAATCTTTTGCGGATTCCTTTTTCGCAGAAGATTCTTTGGTTTCTTCTTTCTCTGCGGTCTCCTCATATTCCGCTTCCTTTGTTTCCGGTTCGTTCTCTTCCGGCTGCGGATCATCATGTGGTGTTGACAGAAACTCTAACACCATCTCTTCCTGCTGTGCATTCAAATCCATATCCTTAAAATAGGAAAGGATCTCCTCTCTCGTCATCGGCTCCGCCGAAGTGCGGATAATATCCTGTACCGCACGTATGGTTTCTGTAAATGTATTCTGGTCTAACATATCAGGTCTCCTGTTCCTCATCATAACATTCGCTTCTGATCCGCGAACTGATCTCCTGCAGACATTCTATGAGGATCGGATTAAACTGTCCGCATTCCCCATGCAGGATCATTTCCAGTACCTTTTCATGCGGTACTGCTTTCTTATAAACACGCTCACTCGCCAGCGCATCGTACACATCCGCTACAGAAACTACCTGTGCGGAAATCGGGATTTCATCTCCCACAAGTCCATCCGGATAGCCTTTTCCATCGTAGCGCTCATGATGCCAGCGGCAGATCTGGTGTGCGATCTTTACCAGTGGCTCGTTCTGATAAATGCCAAGCTGTTCCAGCATTTCTGCACCGATGACGGTATGCGTTTTCATAATCTCAAATTCTTCTTTTGTCAGTTTTCCCGGTTTATTCAGGATTTTTTCATCCACACCGATTTTTCCGATATCATGCAAAGAAGAAGCAAGTGCGATCATGGCTCTGGTATCCCCATCCAGATGATACTTTTCGGTTTTCTGCGCCAGTCTCTCCAGAAGCATCTCCGTAAGTTTGTGAATGTGAAGCACATGGCTTCCGCTCTCTCCGTTTCTAAACTCCACAATATGACTGAGAATATGAATCAGCATCTCGCTGTTTTTCTCTTTTTCGTTGATCTGCGCGGTAATCAGGGAAGTCAGCCGACGTTGCTTCGCATATAATTTCATGGTGTTCGTCACACGCTGATAAACGATCTGTGCATCGCATGGCTTGCTGACAAAATCCACTGCACCAAGTGCATATGCCCGCTTCACAGCCTCCGGGGCATCGGCTCCGGACATCATAATAACCGGAATATCCTCAATCCAGTGATTTTTATTCATATATGTCAGGACATCAAATCCATCCATCTTCGGCAATACCACATCCAGCAGAACCAAAGAAATACTATTGACCTGCTGTTCCAGTATTTCTATGCATTTTTCTCCGCTCTCCGCCTGCAGGACATGATAATCCTTGGAAAAAATCATATCCAGAAGCGTCCGGTTGACCTCCTCATCATCCACTACAAGGATCTCCGGAATCATCTTTTCCGGTTGCTTCTGTGCGTGTATCTTTCCCTCATGATCAATCATGTTATTCTCGGTGATGGCCATGTTTTTCTTATTTTTTGCCTGATACATCAGTTTATGTGCGCGAAGCATTGCATGCTCAACAGATTCGTTCTGCGAAATCACGGCACCCATACTGACAGAAAGCTGAATATTGGAATACCCCGGAATCACCGCATTCTGGATCTTTTCCTGAATCTCCTGCAGTTTTTCTACCAGCCCATCTTCCTTTATCTCCGGCAGCACAAGAACAAATTCATCTCCACCATAGCGCACAAGCGTATCCTCTCTGCGGATACAACGCCAGATCACACCAGCAACCGCCGCAAGTGCCATATCTCCGGTCAGATGTCCGTATGTATCATTGCAAAGCTTGAAATCATCCACATCAATCACAACAATTCCGGCATTTCCCGTCCACATTTTTATCTCTTCCTCAAAATACAGACGATTATAAACTCCGGTCAGGACATCCTTATATAATTTTTCATTATATCCGGTCAGTTTATTGATCAGCTTTTCTCTACAGGATATGTCGATTAAGGTGTCGTCCTCCAGATGATTGATCAATTCCATGACGTATGGCTGTCCATCAATTTCCATATACCGGGAGATTACCTGATAGACTTCTGATTCAAGGAATTCCAGCTTAATCATCTGCTTCTTTTCCCGCAACGCTTTATAGGAACTGCAGTTTTCGCACTTACCGTTTTTCTTCCAGAGACTGTAGCACGGACATCCATCCTGCACATTTTCGCACGTTCCTTTCCCTTGCTGGTAAAATGTCCGCTCAACATCTTCTCCTTTTAACAGACGTGCTACCTGAAAAATCTTCTGATAATATTTGATTTCCTGTTCTGCTTCCTGCATGGTCATCCCGTTACCGGATTGCATTACACCTCATCCTCCTGGCATTAGAAATTCAAGTCAATTTTAATCCCCTTCAGATCCTCGTTTACGAGATTGTTCTTTTTAAGAATCGTCTGGATGTGCTGCTGCGCCTCCTCCAGCTTACTCGTACCCATCTGATCCACCGTTACATCTGCCTCCAGCCTGTCTGCCTCGACAGAACCCTCAATCATCTTCTCCTGCTGCTGTTTTTCCTCTTTCTTTTCGTCAATCTTTTCCTGCTGCTCGTCGCGCTTCTCCTGCGCTTCCTCTGCTTTCTCTTTCTCTTCTTCCTGTTTCTCGTCGATGTGATCTACCGCATCCTGTATCAGCATGCCAAAAGCATCTTTATCGGAAGCATCCAGCAATTCATCCGCTGCATCCTGCGCTTTTTGCATATCCTGTGATTTCAGCTGGTCGAGCTTTGCATCTGCCGCTGCCTCAGTCAGAGAAGTCACGTTACGCTGCGCCCTGTCTTTCTTGTTCAGAATGACATCCTTTTGTGCATTCAGCTGTAATGCCCTGGTCTGATAATCGGTCAGAGGGGTATTCTGCAGTTCTTTCAAACGGTCTATCTCTTCCTTGGAAAAGTCATCCGTCTGCACACCTTTCTGATAATCCTGATATTTTTCCAGCAGTTCTAAGTCTTTCTGCTCCTGGGAATCCGAATCCACCCCATAACTCTGCCGCGCGATTTCTTTACTCTCGCGAATCTGTTTCAATTCCTCGTTACACTCACGGACTTCTTTGAGTTTTTCCTCTTTCTGCTGTGCTATCTGATCTCGCTGGCTTACCGCCTTGTTATCACTGTCCCATGCATCCCGGATCAGCTTCATCGCCTGTTTCCGGGCGCTCTGTTTCTTGTCGCTTGCAGCATTGCCAGTGGTCTGGGCAAACTGCAGATCTCCGGCATATATGGTTCCTTTGTCGGATACTTTGTTTTTGCGCGTTTCATCGTCTCCGATTTCGTATGCATTCATGTTAGCATGTGGTGCCTGAATCGTCAATGACATATGATAATTCCCCCTTTATTTTTTCATAATATCATCTTATATATCGGACATTTTCTGGAATTTCTCCATATATCCGGCAAAATATTGTTAATAGGAACTGCTGTCTTTATACTGCTGCTCATCCACCAGATTCTGTCACACGCTCTTTGTCGGAAGACGCAAAATAATATACCGAAGCATCCGACTTCTGCAGTGTTTTCAGATAATCGCCAATCTCTTCACAGACATCTTCCACCACCTGTTCAAATGCATCCAGATCCGTCTGCTTTGCACCGCTTTCATATGCCTCCTGTTTGATTTCTTCCTCCGTCTGCGTTCCTGTCTGGCTGTCTATATACTTGCGCACCGCAAGATTCTGACGAATAACCGGCTCCATATTCTTCCAGTAAGCACTCTCGCCACCGAATCCCGCATAAAAATCGCGGATTTCTTTCCGGTTCTCCGCTTTGTTCATCTGTGTCTTCAGCAGTTTTGCATAATCATCATATTCCTGATCCGACACAGTACATCCGTTCTTTTTTGCAAGTACATACAACGTCTTTTTTGTAATAATATCTTTTATAACCTCTTTTTTTGCGGTTTTTACCGTTTCTCCGTTTTCCACACGCAATGCCACTCCTGCCTGGATTTCCTGCTGTGTTACCGGAATTCCCTGGATACGGTAAACCACCTTTGCAGCCTTCCCCGTAAATCTGGAAACAATTGTTCCAAGCCGGAAAAAGGAAGTTCCTCCCCCTACGGACACACCGACTCCCGCCAAAACAAGCATGGCAAGAACTGCTACAGCTGCTCTCCATTTAAAAGAAGCCTTTCTTTGGTGCATGTCATGTTTTGGCTTATATGTATACGCTTCCTCTATAATGTCATCACTGATTTCACCGATTGCATCGGATAATTTTTCGGATTTTCTCATAACACTACACCCTCCTTCTCCAGTTTCTTTCTCAGCTTTTTGCGCAGACGCATCAGTTTTACGGACACACTGTTTTCTTTCATCCCAAACGTTTCCGCAATCTGTGCGACAGACTCCGTATACCAGTACCGTTTGACGAACATCACGCGGCTGCCGGTATCCAGTTCCCGTAAAAAGCGTTCCAGGACTTTCGTCACCTCCTGTTCTTCCCACGGCTCCTGCTCCTGCGCTGCCGGAATACATTCTTCCAGTTCCGCAAGCGATACATCGTAATAGCTGTTGCGCTTTGCCGCCATGTTATGCCGCAGCCTCTTGACGGACAGATTGCGGGTAATCCTGCAGACATAGGAGACCAGCGGATTCGGGGTCTGCGGTGGGATGCTGTTCCACACACCAAGCCACGTATCATTAACACATTCTTTTGCATCCTCTTCGTTATTTAAGATCCGGCGGGACAGGCTCTGACAGAGTTTTCCGTATTTCTGCGACAATTCGGCAATTGCCTGCTGTGACCGCTCCTGAAATAAGCGGATGATTGCAGTATCTTCCATGATGATTCCTCCCTTCTGTTGGATGCCAGTCCTTTTAAAGCCACCTGCGGCTGGGACTGGAGCATCTCTTATCTGTATACTACCGGTTTCTGGCGGGATGTGACGGGCAGATGTGTTTTTGTAAAAAAAATAGCATCTAACATTTCTGTTAAATGCTATTTGGACACCAATTTAAATTATATATTACACTGACTTCTTTTTTACAATCTGTAATTCATACCCGAGAGCATCTAAGATACGACTAAATGCCCGAATTGTCGGGATACTTTCTTTCCTTTCAATCCTTGATATAACCTGTTGTTTATTCCCTGTCAGCAAAGCTAATTCCTTTTGTGTAATTTTTTTCTTTTTACGTAAAGAAATCATTTCACCAATCAATCTATACTCTGCACGGGACTCATCCCATATTTTTTTAAACTCCGGATCGTTCTCTCTTTGCTTTTGAATTTCCTGCTCTACATTTACTTGCAAAAAAGGCATATTGACCACTCCCTCTAAATAAACTTCCTGCCTAACATATTTCCTAATTCTTTTGCCCGCTTCCGTACTATATTTGCATCCTTTTTTTCTGTTTTATTTTTCTGTTTTCGACAGGAATGGAGCAGATATATATTTTCCTTATCTACTGTAATATAGAATACACGGTTATTTTTCTGAAAATATACCTCATACACTTTCTTTTCCCATCTTTTAAAAAGAATTTTATCAAATTCTCCTTTTTCCATATGCTGCAGTACGGTATAACCATCAATTTTTTCAGCTTCCGGAAGACTATTAATGTATTCATATATTAAATCTCTTCCCGAATTCGAAAGATAATTGTGTAATATCATATGCTGTCTCCACTTTTGTTTTGTAATTACAAAATACAGCATATATGTTGTATTGTCAAGAGTTATTCTCTGTCTTATATATCTTTTTCACTTAATCTACTACGGTTCATCATTTCTCCTTCGAACAGTTATTCCTAATCAAGTCCTTCCCCAAGAAGTCCCAGCCCCTTGCGGTCCGCAAGACTCTGTGCGCCTTCTTTGACTTCCTCCTTCGAATAATCGTGCTCTTCAAGAAATTCCTCCGGAAGTTCATTCAGATAATCGTAAAATCCGAGTGCTACTTCAAATGTGCCCTCCTCATCTCTTTCTAATTCTTCATACAAGCGATTTTCCGCTTCATTGATTTTTCCTGCATCGACCAGCGCAATCAGCCGGGCATATAAACTGTCCGTTGCTGTATGACGATCCTCTTCCTTATATTCATAGGTCGCGGTGTTTTTCCCAAATAAAATTTTTGCAAGCATGCGGGTCATGTCACGTACCTGCCGCATAATAATATCATTCTCGTATGCCATGATTGTTGATTTCCTTTCTTTTTTGCTGTTGTGTTTCCGGTTATTGTGCCTTTTTAGTAGCTGTATATTTTTCAGAAAACAGCACCTTTTCTATCGCTATATCTTTTGGGCTATTATAAGTTTCCTGTAATTATAAAATTCACGATGTTTGTGCTGGCAAATGGCAAATATGTTTTTTACTGGTTGATTATGTCCTGCTTTTACTGGCTGGTGGGACTTTTTGCAACACTTTTTCTGCATATGTCCTGCTCTTGCTACCTCGAGGGACTTTTCGCGCCACTTTTCCTATATATGTCCCACACCCCTCATATTCTTGAAAACCCGGCTTTGATAACCACACTTATTCACTCTTTCTCATCTTATTATACACACTCTCTATATATTATCAATCATCCTACATACTTTGATCTATATATTTATACTGTTGTCCCAATCATATAGAAAAAACACTTTTAATCTTTACAAAAAAATATGAACCCCCCTATTTATGTGAAGCCCAGCAAAAGAGATTTTTTTGCAAAAACCGATACAGTTCCTCATCGCTCCGTATATTTACCCGTTCTGCCCGCAGATACTCCGGCAGACTGTTTTCCTCCGGATACATCCCACAGATATCCACTCCGATCACATCATATTCCGTAACCAGCGTTTTTAATATCTGTTCCAGCATTCCCATTGACATTTTTCCCTGGTCCCAGTTTGTCACTGCATATTTTTCGTCCAGCACATCCTTGTCGATGGAAATATAAACAGGGACTTCATCCGGCAGTTCTTTTATTTTTTCATGTGCTTTTCCGTTTTTTAATTCCTCGTAACTGATTTCAACAAGCTTTCCATCTGTCTCCTGCTGCCTGGCTCCAGACTGTAACTTATCAAGCGCTTTCTTCTCCTGCCCGATCAAAACCAGCCTTTGCAGATACGGGTTTTCCTGCAATACCTTTTTCGCCCAGTTTCCGCAACTTAAGATATCTCCGCCCAGACTTGCATCCTGCATATCCGTGTGATGGTCAATTAACACCAGCGTAAACGGCTCCTTGATAAAATCCGTCATAATTTTGGAAATATAATGATAATCCCCCGAATCTATAAAATGAATTCCGGATACTCCGGCCGGCGCAATCAGCGCTTTTATTTTTTCTTCCGCATCTCTGCTGCAATACAGACGGCTGCCTCCGATCGCACTGCAGTCATGCCACTTTAGTCCCGGTTCTTTTCGCTTTGGATAACATTGTGTAAAATCAAAGATCATGTTTCGGTTTTTCAAACTTTCATCCTCCCTTTTTCACAGGCGATTGCAAAACACGTGTGGCACATGCGCATTCTTTGCAATCGCCTGCGATATATTATAAGAAAAAGGGGACAGCCTCTCGACTGTCCCCCTTCTGAATAATTAGCCTTCAATAGAAATATACTTCTTTTCTTCTACCTTCGGTGCTTCCTCTTTCTTTGGAACTTCCAGTGTCAGAACACCGTTTTCAAATTTTGCTTTCACGTCATCCTGCGTTACTGCATCGCCGACATAAAAGCTTCGGCTGCAGCTTCCGCTGTAACGTTCCTTGCGGATGTACTTGCCATCCTTATCCTTCTCATCGTTATTCTTACTGGTGGTTGCGGTTACGGTTAAATAACCATCCTTTACCTCACCTTTGATATCTTCCTTCTGGTATCCCGGAAGATTCATTGTTACTTTGTATCCTTTATCTGTCTCAGACACATCCGTCTGCATTGTTCCGTTTGATTTGTATGGGAAACCACCAAAGAAATCATTCATAAAATCGTTACCAAAAATACTAGGCATTAACATAAGTCATCTCTCCTTCCAAATCTTAATCATCTATTTTATTATCAAAGTTTCAAGAGATTATTCATTTCTCTCAACCTCTTTTCCCTTTGTTCATGATATGTTATACCACCGTTTTTAGCACTCGTCAAGTATGACTGCTAACAATTTTTGTGAAGATTTTGTGAATTTTCTAAATTATTCTGAAAATTATATTATTTTAGCAGAAAGAGCCATCGTTTTCATAGCTCATTTTCATGTAAAATATGCTGCATTTATGTTACATTATATAAATATATGAAAAAATAAAAAATGCTGTAACGAAACACCGTATTTTTACATCAATAAATGTAACCCATATAAATTCCAGAAAAAAGGAGGTCGCACATGCAGGATATGGACGCAGTCTACCGTCAGCATTTTCGCATGGTGTATCAGTACCTGATGTCACTGACGCACCAGCCGGATGTTGCGGAAGAACTGGCACAGGAAACTTTCTGCCAGGCTGTCAGCAGTATCCACCGCTATGACGGAAGCTGCAAGATCACCACATGGCTTTGTGCCATTGCCAAAAATCAATATCTGTCCTATCTGCGAAAGCACCCACTGCACGAGGATCTGACAGACACCGAAGCGGAACTTCCGCACACACCGTCTGCAGAGCAGGAGGCGCTTTCCTCCGCCGGAAAAATGGAATTGCTGCAATGCCTGCACCAGTTTCAGGAACCCTACCGGGAAGTGATCTATCTGCGGGTATTTGGAAATCTCTCGTTCCGGGAAATCGGACAAATTATGGGACAGAGTGAAAACTGGGCGCGCGTGATGTTTTATCGCGGCAAGGAGCGCCTGCGAAAGGAGCTGAACCAACATGAAAAATGATTTGACCTGTGAGGTCGTACAGGATCTGCTGCCAAGCTATGTCGATCACCTGACGAGTGACGTCACAAATACGGCGATCGAAACACATATCCGGGAGTGTGCCGACTGTCGCCGGATACTTTCCGATATGCAGACTCCGGAACCCGTGCCGGCAGAAACGGCAACGGATGCTTCAACTATCGACTTTTTAAAAAAGAGCAACAAAAGGAACAAACGCCGGATTCTTGCCGCCATCCTGATCGTGACACTGTTGCTCGGCAGCATCTGGGGATATCGGACGTATTTCTACCCTGCACCGCTGAAAAATACCGCACTGATCGACTATGCGGTTACCGTAAAAGACAATAAAACCATTCAGATTAAAGGATCTTTAACCGATCAGACACTTGGTGTTGCCGGAATCGACTACTCCTGTGATCCGGATCACCCGGAAACCGTCACAATCAATGTCAAAACCAACCGCATATCGGCAGCCGGGCACAATACATTTTCCGATAAAAAGACAGAAACCCATGCCGTAAAAAAAGTATATGTAAACGATCAGATTGCATGGGAGGACGGCACCTCTATTCTGCCGAAAGCAGCACAGATTTATGCCACGATCCATCCATACGTCGGTGATATGTCTGCCAATGAAAAAACACTTGCGGCACTTGGCATCTCCAATGTATTTTCGATTGCAAACTTCAAACTGCAGACCACGGAAACCCCTTACGGCTGGACCATATATCTGGATGACGCATTTACAAAAAAACAGCAGACCACAGTTGAAAAAACCATGAAAAACTATGCCATGGTCATTCTCGCCTGCACCAAAAATCTGGGAAGTGTAACGTTTTCCTACACATTGGATGGAAAAACGACAGATTTTACTTATACGAAAGAACAGGGAGAAAATGAATTTCTTGGCACCTGTAACTACTTCCGCAGTTCTGCCACAGAGTTTCAGACACTGCTTGCAAAAACCGGCATCTTAAGCGATCCCGTCTTTTCCAGACTGTCCGGAAACCAGGGATACCGCCTGACGGAGCAGCTCAACAATGTTCCGGATGCGGAAATTACCGGGACGATTCAAAACGAAAAACAAAATATTATTAAGCAATATGAAAGTTATCTGCCGACCAACAGCTGGTCGCCGGGATCAATCAGCAAATCATTTTCTTCCGAAAAAGATGCACTCGCTTATATCGGATACAAAAATCTGCGGTCATTTGCCCTCCCACAGAAAGCAGACAGCATTTCCGTCAACGCAACCGCGGATAAAAAAGGAAACATCTGCTACATCTCGCTTTCCGAACTATACAGTTGTGCAGACGGACAGATCAATGTGACGGCCGCCGCCGATCTCTATACAGAATCATCCAACATCGGTTCCTATATCGATATGGACTATCCATCGTATGAGGAAACGCCGGATGCCGTATCCACCAACGAACTGTACACCACGGCTTCCGGCGATACCTGGCAACTGATTACGACCACCTCTCAGGGTGATGATTTCAATGATTCCATAGACGCTTACCGGACCGAAGACACGATTTTATATGGCATTCACATCGGTTACCCGTCGAACCTGAAAGAAAGCGCACAGGCAGAACTGAAAAAAATTTTAGAAAACGGCATCGGCCAGAACTAAGGGATTTATAAAAAATTAAGAAACCTTTTTCAAAAAGGTATTGAGCCAGAAGAAAATGTTCATTATAATCCATTATAAAACAATAAGGTGAATACCCCGGCCGTATCCGGGAGAAAGGAAACATCCCATCCAGTCTGACTGGATGGGATGAACATTGATAAACATGAAATGGATGATAGCATCTGATATCCACGGCTCAGCATACTACTGCAGACAGCTGTTAAATGCATACAATCGGGAACAGGCCGACCGTCTGCTGCTCCTTGGCGATCTTTTATACCACGGTCCGCGCAATGACCTGCCGGAAGAATATGATCCAAAACAGGTGATTGAACTGCTCAACGCCAAAAAACAACATATTCTCTGTGTCCGGGGCAACTGCGATGCCGAAGTCGACCAGATGGTACTCCAATTTCCCATTATGGCAGATTACTGCGCCATTGCAGACGGTGATACGCTGATTTATGCCACCCACGGCCATACGTATAATGAACAGAACCTGCCTCCACTGCATCGCGGGGACATTCTGCTGCACGGACATACCCACGTCCCGGCATGCGTCCCACACGACACCTATACCTGCATGAATCCCGGATCTGTTGCTATTCCAAAAGCTGGAAGCTGGCACGGCTACCTGATTATGGAAAATGGCCGTTTCCAGTGGAAAACAATGACTAACGAAGTTAAAATGGAGTTTGCAGACGGAAAACGCATTCTCTAAACAAACTCTTTTACGGAAGCATAAATGCCTTCTGCATTCAGGCCATACTTCTCAAGCAGTGCCACTGCCGGACCGGATTCGCCGAAGCAGTCCTGTACACCGATGGTCTTTACCGGTGTCGGTGCCTTTCTCGAAAGTGTCTCACATACAGCGGAACCGAGGCCTCCGATGACGGAGTGTTCCTCAACGGTTACTACTTTCCCGCATTCTTTTGCTGCGGCGACGACAAGATCCTCATCGAGCGGCTTGATCGTATGGATGTTGATCACTTTTGCATCAATGCCGTCTGCTGCAAGTTTTTCTGCGGCTGCGAGCGACTCGGACACACATAAACCGGTCGCAATGATTGCCACATCTTTGCCTTCCCGCAAGGTCACACCTTTGCCGATTTCAAATTTGTAATCCGGACGGTCATTGATGATCGGAACTGCCAGACGGCCAAAACGCATGTAAACCGGGCCTTCGTGTTCATATGCGGCTTTTACTGCAGCTTTTGCTTCGATATCATCACTCGGATTTAAGATGACCATGCCCGGGATGGTGCGCATGAGCGCAATATCCTCATTACACTGGTGCGTTGCACCGTCTTCACCGACGGAAATTCCGGCATGGGTTGCACCGATTTTTACATTCAGGTGCGGATAACCGACCGAGTTTCGCACCTGCTCGAATGCACGTCCTGCTGCAAACATGGCAAACGAACTTGCAAACGGAACTTTACCGGTTGCGGCAAGGCCTGCTGCAATGCCAATCATGTTACATTCTGCGATACCACAGTCAATGTGGCGCTCCGGAAATTCCTTTTTGAAGATTGCAGTCTGTGTTGCCACTGCAAGATCTGCGTCTAAAACATATACATCATCATGCTCCTTTGCCAGCTCTACGAGAGCGTTTCCGTAGCTGACACGGGTTGCGATTTTTGTTACTTCTGACATAATGCTTCACCTTCTTTCTTCAGGTCTTCCATTGCGATCGCATATTCTTCATCGTTTGGCGCTTTTCCGTGCCATCCTACCTGATTTTCCATGAAAGAGACACCCTTTCCTTTGACCGTATGCGCAATGATTGCGGTCGGCTGTCCCTTGGTGTTTCTTGCCTCTGCAAATGCAGCGGCGATCTGATCCATGTCATTGCCGTCTGCAAGGTCAACCACATGGAAATTGAATGCTTTGAATTTCTCGTTGATCGGGTACGGAGAGCATACCTGATCCACCGGTCCGTCGATCTGCAGTCCGTTGTTATCCACGATCACAACGAGGTTATCCAGTTTGCGGAATCCGGCAAACATGGCAGCTTCCCATACCTGTCCTTCCTGAATCTCTCCATCTCCGAGCAGTGTATACACACGGTAATCGTCCCCGGAAAGTTTGGCGGACAATGCCATGCCGACTGCTGCGGAAATTCCCTGTCCTAAGGAACCGCTCGACATATCCACACCCGGAATGTGCTTCATGTCCGGATGTCCCTGCAGATACGAACCGAGGTGACGCAGTGTCTTTAAATCCTCGACCGGGAAATAGCCGCGCAGTGCCAGTGCGGAATACAGTCCCGGTGCAGTATGGCCTTTGGACAGCACAAAACGGTCTCTGTCCGGTTTCTTCGGATCTTTTGGATCGATATTTAATTCTTCAAAATATAAATAAGTAAAAATATCTGCTGCGGAAAGCGATCCGCCCGGATGTCCGGCTTTGGCTGCATGGACGGCAGTCACAATGCCTTTGCGGACTTCATTTGCCTTCAGCTGAAGCTCCTGTTTGTTCATGGTTATTCCTCCGTATGCGTGAACATCAGCCCATGAAAATTGCCTGCGGCAATGGGCTGACGCTACATTTCAGATTTTCTTCGAAAATCTGAAACATTACTCCCCAAAAACTGCCTTGTAGTCTGCCTGGAATTTTTCGATTCCCTGATCGGTAAGCGGATGCTTTGTCATCTGCTCGATTACCTTGTAAGGGATGGTCGCAATATCGGCACCTGCAAGTGCGCAGTCTGTTACATGGATCGGGTTACGGATGGATGCTGCAATGATCTCTGTGTCATATCCGTAAATATCAAAGATCTCTGCGATCTGACGGATCAGTTCGATACCCGGCTGGCTGATGTCATCTAATCTGCCAAGGAATGGGGATACATAAGTAGCTCCTGCGTTTGCTGCAAGGATTGCCTGATTTGCGCTGAAAATCAGGGTAACGTTTGTCTTGATGCCCTCGGAAGAAAGTACCTTTACGGCTTTAAGTCCCTCTACGGTCATAGGAATCTTTACAACCATGTTTGGATGGATGGCTGCAATCTCACGTCCCTCTTTGATCATGCCCTCTGCATCTACCGTTGTTGCCTTTACCTCGCCGCTGATCGGTCCGTCAACGATGGATGTAATTTCTTTGATGACTTCTGTAAAATCTCTTCCCTCTTTTGCGATCAGGGATGGGTTTGTGGTAACTCCACAGATAACCCCCATATCATTTGCTTTCTTAATATCCTCTACATTTGCTGTATCCACGAAAAACTTCATAATAAAATACCTCCATTTTTATTTACGTTTGTTTTTATCTGTCAGCCTTAATATAGCACAGTTCAAAAGCAAACGCAAGTATAAAACAAAAGAGAATAAAAGTTAGTGCAAATAAATAAAAGGCACGGATACGGTTCTCTGCCTTTTGACAGAAAACGTATCTGTGCCTTTTTATATCAAAACAGCTTTCTTTATGATGGAAACCTTTTATATTCCAAGCACTCCTGCAGCACTGCGCAGTTCCGCGGCTGCCCGCTGCAGCTCAGCCGCCTGCTCTTCGGACACATTTCCCGGCTTTGTACGGCTGACCAGTTTCTTTACATAAGAAAGGCTGCTCTTGATCTGGTGACGCGCACCACTGTCGATGGTCTTTTTCTTCTCTTTATAAGCTACTTCCACCTGACGGATCAACGTGTCGGCCTCGCTTCGCGCATCAATATAAGCCTTTCTCTGCCCGTCTGTTGCTTCATATTCCGCGGCTTCTCTTATCGCGCGGTCAATCTCTGCGTCTGACAAATTGGAACTTGCCGTGATTGTGATCTCCTGATGCCGTCCGGTTCCCAGATCCTTTGCGGAAACCTGTACAATACCGTTCGCATCAATATCAAACGTTACCTCTATCTGCGGCACACCCGCCGGCGCCGGTTTAATGCCCCGCAGCTGGAACCGCCCAAGCAGCTTGTTGTCTCTTGCAAACTGACGCTCGCCCTGCAGTACTTTGATATCCACAGATGTCTGGAAATTTCCGGCAGTTGTAAACACTTTACTGAACCGTGTCGGAATCGTGGTATTCCGGTCAATCAGCTTCGTCGAAACACCTCCTACCGTCTCAATAGAAAGCGAAAGTGGTGTGACATCCATCAGGATAATCTCTGCCGCCTGTGATCCTGCCATCAGCGCACCGCCAAGTTTTCCACCCTGCACAGCCGCTCCCAGTGCCACACATTCATCCGGGTTTAAATTGCGTGAAGGTTCTTTTCCTGTCAGTCTGCGCACTTCCTCGAATACCGCCGGTACACGGGTAGAACCACCTACCAGAAGTACCATGCCCAGATCCGCTGCCGTAATTCCCGCATCCGAAAGTGCCTGCTGCACCGGACCTGCCGTGCGCTCAATGAGATCCATCGTCAGTTCCTCAAATTTTGCACGCGTCAGAGTCATTTCCATATGCTTTGGCTCGCCCTTTACGGTCGCAATAAACGGCAGGTTGATGCCCGTTGTGGAAGAGGAGGACAATACCTTTTTGGCCTTTTCCGCCTCCTCACGCACACGCTGCATAGCCGTCGCATCTTTCCGCAGATCCACACGCTCCGTGCGCTGGAATTCCGATACCAGATACTCCGTGATGCGCGCATCGAAATCATCCCCACCGAGGTGATTGTCTCCCGCGGTGGCCAGTACTTCGATGAGGTTGTCCCCGATTTCAATAACCGATACGTCAAATGTGCCGCCACCAAGATCATACACCAGAATTTTCTGTGGCTCCCCGTGATCCAGTCCGTATGCCAGTGCTGCAGATGTCGGCTCGTTGATAATCCGAAGAACATTTAATCCGGCAATCTTTCCGGCATCCTTTGTCGCCTGTCGCTGGGAATCACTGAAATATGCCGGTACGGTAATCACCGCATCCGAAACTGTTTCCCCCAGATATTCCTCCGCATCTTTTTTGAGTTTGCGCAGGATCATCGCGGAAATCTCCTGCGGCGTATACTGTTTGCCATCTATTTTTGCCCGGAACGCACTTCCCATCTCACGCTTAATGGAGAAAAATGTCCGGTCTACATTGACAGCTGCCTGTCGTCTGGCAGCATCTCCCACCAGGCGCTCTCCGTTTTTGGTAAATGCCACAACCGATGGTGTGGTCCGCGAGCCTTCCGCGTTTGTGATCACAACCGGCTGATCATTTTCCAAAACAGCGACACAGCTGTTTGTGGTTCCTAAATCAATCCCAATTACCTTACCCAAGGTCTCTTCCTCCCTACACTTCGTGATATATACAACTGTAAGGCTGGAAATGCCATGCGTCAAGGTTTCCGGCAGATATTTCACTTATTGTTTATACTTTTCATAATTCCTTCTGAATTACCACATCTCCGTGATACATCAGGAAGCGAAGCCCCACGGTCTTTTTGAGATCTCCATGTCCATGGTGCTTCATGTTTCCTGCCACAACTGCAATATTGGCATCTCCCTCTGTATTTGTACGGTCAAATGTAAACAGCGTGGAATTATGGTATTCCACCACCTCCGTATCCACTCCCAGATAATCCGACAATTCCGCACGCGCCCCGATCCGCAGGATATGTCCTCCTGCAATTGCGACACCCCCGTCAATTTCTTTTTTGCTCTGTGGGATTACCACACCGTCGCAGAGTATGATCATTTCTGCATCCATAGATTCGCCTCCTTTTCGACTCTTTTTTCGTTATATAAAAGAAGAGCTTCCTCTTATCCGAGAAAGCTCCTTTGCTAATCACCTGTTCTGTTTACGCCTACTGTAGCAGAAAACGATTGGAAACGCAAGTACACTCCCGTACCTTTTTCATACTACAAAAATACCAACTGCCAATATTCTTCCTGTATACTCTCTGTTCCCGGCAATCTTTGGTGCAAACCTGAGTGCATACTTTTTATCTTTTATTTGTGCAATAGCCTCATCCGGTGTATGATCTATCTTTAATTCCAGAATCATACAATCAGCAGTTTTATCACTTCTGTGTTATGGGCAAATTCAAGTATTTTTTCCATCACCTGAATCCGGTATCTTTTGAAAAAAAGAGCTGATCATGTTCGCCATAATTGTCTTTCCGAATCTGCGTGGTCTGGTGATACAGATATGACGATTTCCCGCACTTACATACGGAAACAGTTCCCTGGGCATAAGTGTTTTATCCACAAAATACGCGCTTAAGCACTCACTTTTATACAAAGTATATGGAGTTATGCTGTTCAAATATGTTCCCATAGTGTGAGCCTGTGAAAAAATCTCTGTAAATTAAACAATACAACGGTCTTCTATGATAAAATATTAAAATCATAGGAGGCCTTTTATTATGGCAAATGTTTATTGTGTCAGGCACTTTGTTTACCAATGCCATTTAGCTTCTCTAGCTTAACAGCACTATTCCATTTTTAATCAACATTTTCTTTCCCCTTATACTCATCCCATTTTCCGCCATATATACAGTCTTCAACATAAGCCATCATGCGGTTATGAAAAAAAGCATAGATCGTTACACCAATGAATCCACCGATGCCTCCAACGAAATAAACCGGTAAATCATATTTTGCCAGGGCAAGTGCAAAAAGCACCCATAAAACATAAACAATGACGATTGTCATAGCATGTTGTTTTAACCATTTTTTCTTAAAGAATTCCTGCTTTTCCTTTAAGCTAAATGTGCTCTCTTTTAGTGTTTCTTTAATGTTTGTTTCTGCCATCTCTTTATATTCTTCCGTGGATAATTTTTTACCACTTAGGAGTTCATTTATGGTCATGCCATACATCGTACTAAGTTCTTCTAACATCTCAACAGACGGCATGTAATTCCCTGTCTCCCAACGTGAGATGGTCTTATTTGTCACTCCCAGTTTTTCTCCTAGCTCAGCTTGTGTTAAGTTGCGTTCCTTACGAAGTTCTGCAAGAAGGCTTCCCATCTTTACCATATCCATTAAAGTGCCTCCATTTATTGTCGTAGCTTTACTCTAACATACAACGTCAAAAATGTATTTACCACAAACAGCGAACCCTCATAAATTCCTTAAAATCAGGCATTCGCTGTTTATGTCCAACAATTTCACACGTGGTTTAGTAAATGAAACTTACCTGGTCAGTTAAAACTGCGTACTTGATAATGTTTTCTTACTGTTTATTGTGTCAGGCACCACATGTTTCAATATTTCTACAACTTTTCGATGTCCGTAACCAGCATATCAACCTCGTCCTCCGTTGTTGCCCAGCTCGTACAGAAACGCTGCGTATCACCTTCGTCTTCAAAATAATATTTTTGCGCAAGCTCCTGCTTCTGCTGCTCCGTCAGAATAACAAACTGCTGGTTGGTAAAGCTCTCCACCGCAAACGGAACACCCTTGTCCTCAAACGCTTTCTTAATCTGCATCGCAAGCGCATCGGCGCGCTTCGCAGCCTCAAAATACTCGCCGCTCTCCAGCATCGTTGCAAACTGCAGTCCCATCAGCCAGCCTTTCGCAAGTACTGCACCATTCTGCTTCATGTAGGCCTTAAAGCGATACTTCAGATCCTGCGCAGTAATAATGAGCGCCTCGCCGAACAAAGCGCCACACTTTGTTCCGCCAATATAAAATACATCCGTCAATTCCGCAAAATCCTTCAAAGTAAGATCATTTTTCTCCGATCCAAGTCCATATCCCATGCGCGCGCCATCCACGAAAAGATACATCCCATATTTTGTGCACACATCATGGATCTCCTTAATTTCCTTCTTCGAATAAAGTGTACCTTTTTCTGTCGGGAAAGACAGATATACCATCTTCGGTTCGGTCAGATACTCCGGCTCGTCCTGATCGTAATATGCCTTGGCGCAAGCGGCGATCTGCTGCGCGGTAATCTTGCCATCTGTATTCGGAAGTTCCAGAATCTTGTGTCCGGTATTCTCGATGGACGCCGCCTCGTGACAGTTGATATGTCCGGTATCTGCAGCGATCACGCTTTGCACCGAAGATAATGCAGCAGCGATCACGACATAATTCGCCTGCGTGGCTCCCGGAATGAATTTGATCAATGCATCGTCATTATCGACCAGCTTCTTTATGATGGTTTCCGCTTTATCGCACCACTCATCTTCCCCGTATCCGGCGTAGCTTGTGCTGTTCGTTGCGCCAAGTTCCTTCAATATGGATGCAAATGCTCCATGGTTGTAATCGTTATTAAATCTTATCATTTCTTACACACTCCTAGTAAATTTACTTTTGTTCAATTAGAAAAGGCGTCAAATAAAATGGTTTCAGTAACAAGTTTTCTTCCTTTCCAACATCCTTCTGCGACAATAAATATATATCATGCACATTTTTCGAAAACTTTTTATCGAATACCTTTATCGACTCATGTTTTCCAGATCCAGATGATTTAATTTCGAAAGCGTTCACTTTGCTTCCTTCCGAGATCAGGAAATCCACTTCATAATAATGCGTACTGCCTGACTTTTCCCATGTGTGATAGAAAAGCTCTCTGCCAGATGCCGCGATCATTTGTGCAACCAGATTTTCATATAAGAATCCGAGATTAGCCGGTAATTTGTCAGAAAGCAGCTTTGCGTACACATCATTTTCTGTCACCGGTCGATCCATAAACATCAATGTAACAAACAATCCTGTATCTGCGAGGTAGAGTTTGTAACTGTCAAAATCCTTTGTGTCTGCTAAACTCACACGTGGATCGGTTGAATTATAACACGGCAAAATTGTTTTTGAATCAATCAACTCATATAATAATTCCTCTGTTTTTGCTTTACTCTTCTTCCCGATTGCTGTTGAAATCCGATATTTTTTTGAATCTTTGGCGAGCTGCGCCGGAATCGAATGATACAATGCAGAAATTCTTCCAGACGCATCAATTTTCTTAAAATCATCTTCATACAATGATATGATCTGTCTCTTGACCATATCAATTTCCGAGAAATTCTTACCTTCCGTGTATGCTTCTACCGCCTGCGGCATTCCCCCAACAGCCATATAAATACGCAGATCTCGCATTAATTTTCGATTCGTTGCCTGTCCGATTGCAGATCCTGTACCATAAATCTGGCGCAAGAGCTCATAATTACCTCCTGTGGCATCACAAAATTCTTCATAGTCCATCGGATATACCTGTATCTTCATCTCCTCCGACGGAATCAAAATGTCTTTTACATTTTTCTTAATCGAGATTAGAGATCCCGTTTCCAGATAACTATATCTGCCATCTGCCACCAGATGCTTGATAGCCTGCCTTGCCTGTGGAAAAAGCTGCACTTCATCAAATATGATCAATGATTCATGTTCGTATAAAGTCACTCCTGTTTCGGCCTGAAGACGCAAAAAGAACATATTTAAATTTCCCACATCCTCAAAACAACTGCGTATATTGTCCGTTGTCTTTGAGAAATCAATCAAAAGATAAGACTTGTATTCATTTTGCCCAAAAGACTCCGCGATCGTTGATTTACCGACTCGTTTGACCCCCTCAAGCAAAGCCGCATATTTGTCTGAGTATTTTGCTTTCCATTCTAACAATCTGTCATATGCTTTCCGTTTAAAATACATCATTACCTCCCAAATATATCCTTGTTATAACATGAACCGGGCATTTCTTCAAGATTATATTTTGCGTTTTTGTCCGTTTCTTCAAGATTTTTATCAAAAAAAGCGCCCTTGTCTGATATGATACCTCTAAAGTAGACAGATTAAATATTTATTGTGTCAGGCACCTCTGATTTCTGATTTCAGGTGCTTATTACCTGAAAATGAATATTTTTTAAAAAGTGGGAATAGAATAATGACAGAAGATACAGATTGTGTTAATATGTGTTTGAAAATTATATTACCGAAAAATAAAAAAATTTCTAAAAGTGGGAATAGGAGATGGCACCATGCAGCTTATGGTAAGAAAAAAGTATTTAGATGAACTGATTGAATTGTATGGAACACCAGATATAAAAGTTATCACGGGGATCAGACGAAGCGGCAAATCCGTATTGCTGCAAGAGTTTGTTACATACTTGCAGTCATTAGAGGAACCGATAAATATTGTAATGATAAACCTTCAGGAATTAGAGTTTGATTATTTATTAGAATATCACGCATTGCATAAGTACATTCTCGATCAATACAAAGAGGGAATGACGAATGTTTTATTGATAGATGAGGTTCAGTTGTGCCCTCAGTTTGAGCTTGCAATCAATAGTATTTACACCAAAGGAATCTATGATATTTACATTACCGGTTCAAATGCATTTTTGCTGAGTTCAGATTTGGCAACACTTTTTACCGGAAGGACGATGGAAATAAAGGTATATCCATTTTCTTTCATGGAATATCTAACTTATTATGAAATTACAGATGGATATGACGATGCATTTGATCAGTATGTCCGAACTGGTGGCATGCCGGGGGCTTATGTATATAAGACTGAGGATAGACAATATGACTATGTTAGAGATGTGTATTCAACCATTCTTGTCAGAGACTTGGTAGAAAAGTATAAGATAAGAAATAAATCAGAGTTTACCAATATATCAGAATTTATGATGGATAATATTGGTAACTTACTTTCTCCAAATAATATCAGCAAAACCTTAAACAATGACCGAAGTGAGATAACCCGAAAGACGGTATCGAAATATATTGGTTATTTGGAAAATGCTTTTCTGTTCTATGAGGCAAAACGGTATGATTTAAAGGGGAAAAAATACCTAGCGAACAATAGCAAGTATTATCTTTGCGATTCATCATTCCGTTATGCAGTCAATGGTACACGTAACATGGATTTTGGAAGAGTTTATGAGAATATTGTTTATCTGGAGTTACGCAGAAGAGGATATGAGGTATATGTTGGCAAACTCTATAAAAGAGAAGTAGACTTTGTAGCTAAGAAACGTGAGACGCAAATATATATTCAGGTAAGCGATAATATTTCGGATGAAAAAACATTTGAAAGAGAACATTCACCACTGCTTGCAATAAGGGATGCATATCCTAAGATGATAATTGCAAGAACGCATCATGAAACCTATGATTATCAAGGTGTGCAAGTTGTTGATATTTGCAGATGGTTACGGGAATAATATCATTTTGAAAATTTTATTGTGTCAGGCACCTCTGACAACGACTCTTTTTTCGTTATATAAAAGAAGAGCTTCCTCTTATCCGAGAAAGCCCCTTTGCTAATCACCTGTTCTGTTTACGCCTACTGTAGCAGAAAACGATTGGAAACACAAGTACACTCCCGTACCTTTTTCATACTACAAAAATATGCCATTTCTTATTCTTTTATCTGACGATTCGATATTATATCATTTTAATGCAAACATTTTTACCGGAAAAAGCAATTCCAAGTTTCAAAATATCCTCAATGCCGTCCGCTTTCATGTCCACATCGTACCGCTTATTATCTATCTGCATCAATGCTTTCTCCGCCAGTTTTTCTAATTCCTCCGCACTAAGTTTACTCTTCCATTTCAGTTCCATAATGATACCCGGATAGTTTCGTTTTCTTGGACACAAACGGATATCGTATCTCCCATCACCGGATTCCCGGTTAGATGTAATCTTATATTGATTATCCATCAATGCAATCAGCCCAAGGACTAGTCCATGATAAAAACTTTCTGATCCAACATCATAAAAGCTGACGGATTTATCGATATATTCAGCAATTGCCTTCTGCAATTTTTGATGGTCATTTGCGTAAAGACTTTCTGCAATCCTGTTTGCCGTAGTCCCGGTAATCGCACCAATCTGCATAAAATGGGATAAAATTTCACTTTTATAAACTGCAGCTATTTCCCTGTTCGGAATGGATACCTCACACAGATAAGAACCATCTGCCTGTAATTCCTTCCTTGGTGTTTTTAAATATCCCGCCACCAGCAACAGACTGTAAATATTCTCCGGATTGTCAGAAAGCGATCTGTATACAACATTCTGATCAATCCTTGCAACCACCCGTTCCCCTTGCAAAAGTGAAAATAACCGTTCTGTTATCTCATCTGTTGCAACCTTCATAACATCCGCGAGAATCTCATTTTTTCCGGTGTTTACCCAATATGCCTGCGGAATACAGCCTTTCGATATATAATTAATTACCGACCATGGGTTGTAAATCTCCTCACTTCCAAACAAATATCCGTCATACCAGTCTTTCAGTTCTTTTTCTTTTTCCGTCACTCCATAATATGCAAGCATTTCATGAACTTCTGAAGCCGTAAACCCAAAATAACTGTCATACTCATCGTCCATTACGGAATTTACGGTCAGGTTATTCAACCCACTGAAAATACTCTCCTGTGCAATGCGAAGAATACCTGTAAGAAATCCATAGGACAGGTTTTTGTTATCTTTAAATGCTCCCGAAAAGAAATTCCGCATAAAGGCGATAATCTCCTCGTAAAAATCCTTTGAGTATCCTTCCTCTATCGGTGTATCATACTCATCAATAATCACAATTGGTGCTGTTCCATAATGACTGGTCAACATTTTGGACAGTTTTTCCAACGCTGATGTAAGTTCTACCACATCTGTGGAACCATCTATCATCTTTTTAAAGTAGGCTTTTTCGTACGATGCCAGCTTTTCACTGTTTAACAGTTCCCGGTGCCTTCCATATTCATCCTGAAGAAGTTCACGAATCTTATCAATTGTGGCATGCCATGTTTCAAATTTAACATCCTTAAACGTGAGAAATATCACTGGGTACTTTCCCTGATGTATGCAATATTCCTCCCCGCATTTCCAGATTTCTTTATCTGTAAAATACTTACTGGTATCTTCCTCTGACATTTCAAAAAACACCCGGAGCATATCCATATTCAGTGTCTTTCCAAATCTCCTTGGTCTTGTAAACAGCGATACCAGCGGCTTTCTGTCCAGAAATTCTTTGATCAGCAGTGTTTTATCGACATAGTAATATTCGGATTGCGCACGAACATAATCTGAAATTCCGATGGGAAGCGATTTTCTCTTTTCGTTTACTTTCTTTTTCTTATATTTTCCGGACGAAACCCTGCCATCGACAGGCTTTATGGCATCATCAGGTATACACCATTTTCCACTGTGTTTTACCGCACCCGGTATTTTTCCCTTCTTGCACATATCATTTACCGATCTCTCGGAAACGCCCCATTCCACTGCTTTTTCTTTACAATCTCTCATTCAGATCACCTCTAATATTTCGCAATAAGCATATGCTTTCTTTCGCAAATTATACAACAAAATCCGCAATATATCAATTTATTTTGATATATTGCGGACTAATTTGCACCGTTTTATAAAGCTGTTCTTAGTTCACATCCCCGAGACAATGGAATCTTATGGCACATATTTCTACGAGCCAATTACAAAATTTACTGCAACTGAATATGTCCACTCTTCATCCAATATACCTCATCACACAGTGATTGGATATCCTCTGGATAATGGGATGCAATAAGAACCAGCTTTCCACGCTCCTTTTCCTCCAAAATGCGCTTACGGGCTTCCTGCACCGAATCTGCATCCAGCGCGCTGAGCGGTTCATCCAGTATCAATACTTTCGGATCTTCAAGAAATGCCATGGAAAGTGCAAGCTTTTGCTTCATACCGAGCGAATACTTTCCCACCGCCTTCTTATCCGACGGGTCTAAGCCGAACATCTCCAATACCGTGCAAATGCGCTGATCATCTGCGACTTTCCGATAGGCCGCGATGATTTCCAGATTCTTTTTTGCTGAATAATATGGTATGTACTCCGGTCGTTCAATGATGAAACCAACATCCTGCATCAGATCCTTCTGTTCCCTGCCATCTACCAGAATGGTCCCGGAAGTCTTGTGCATCAGTCCCAATAACACCTTAAACAATACCGTTTTTCCACTGCCATTATCTCCGACAAATCCATAGATATGACCGGATTCCAGTGCCAGGTTGATGTCTGTCAGAAGCGATACACCCTTTATTGTTTTGTTAATATTATTCATCTCGATCCTCATCGCCCAAATCCCCTTTCCTGTAATAAAGCATAATTCCTGCTCCGGTGATGACACATAAAAGAATGCCCGCAATAATACCATAGCGCATCCATAGCATAAATTCATCCGATTTTAGACAGGTTGTAAACAATGGTGTTATGGTAGCCTTTGATATACGAATATAACTGCGTTTATTTCCAATCGGATGTGCTGAATTCCAATAAGTAAATACATCATTCATATATAGTTTTACATAGCCTGCAATCGCTGCCAAAAGAATAACAATCCCCATTCCATTGCGCGTTTTACCAGTAATTAATGTTACCAGTAAAGCCAGCAATCCCAGAAAAATAAACCCAATCGTACTTCGCAAACAGATTAATCCTGCCACAAGCAGTGTTGGATATTTGCCTGCTCCAACCGGTATATTAATCCATGTAATTGTAGATAATCCATTGGCTGCAAGCTGTCTTTGCTGGATATCCATAAATTTAGGCCATGCCAATGAAAAGTCATGGAACCAGATCCCCCCAACAAGGATGGTAAGCATTACAAACCAAATAACATAAAGAATCGAAAAGGCTATAATTTTTCCTATGGCATACTTTGCCGCCCGCATACGGGACTGACACCGCATCATTGTCTGCCTTTCTATAAATGCATCCTTAACAATATCCGGAATCAATAATATATATCCAACAAAAAAGACTGAAAGATAAAATGAAAAATAACTGAATGTATGCATTAACAATAAAATAACCGTCATTCTTCCCACTTGTTGCCCGGATGACTGAATATAGTTATTGGATACCTGTTCAATCAACGAAACAACGAAAAGTAGCGAAATAGCAATTAATTTTATTCGAAACACCGGTTTGCGAACAACCGCCCCTATAGTTTCTCTCATACCTGTCTGATCTCCTCTCCGAGATAATACCGAACTACTTTAGATTCCATCCCTTTTCCAATACATAGCATTAAAATAATCAAAAAGATCACAATGCACCGGCTTAATAAGTTTCCAAATGAAATATATGCTCCTGTTATGTTATAAAAATATGCCAGCACATTTGCGGCAACAGAATCTCTTCCAAACAACAGGGAAATTGCATAAAGTCCCCCACACCCGGTCTCCATAATGATCATTGGCATTGCATATACAAGAACCCGTGCATCTGATACAAATGCAATTATCGCTCCTAACAACCCAAACAAACATCCCGTCAAAAAGAAGCTGACCATTCCCAACAATACAAGTTCAACGTGTCCTGCTGATTTTGTAAGAATATGGATGCCAAAATAAACCGTCTCGTTTTCCGATCCAAATTCGGGTGTAAGATACACTTGTATTGCATCTTTCCATAATGGATTTTGTCCTATCCCAATGTCTGTCAACAGATATAAGCTTATAAGAATAGCTACCGCAAGAAGTCCCCCAAGCAGTCCACTTGCGACAAAATGACTCCAGTAATAGGAATGAAACCCTCTTTTTTGTATAATCTGATAACAATATCCGTCTTTTCGCTCATCTATTATCGTTCCAGCATATGCTATTACTCCAATAAATGGAAAAAAAGTGACAAACAGATCCATTGATAAAATACCGATACGAACAGCAAATGGAGCCATCGAAATTGAGTCCAATTTCCAGTCAAACGTTCCATACCCATTATAATATTTTTGTAATGGATATATGATGTCAAGTGTAAGAAACACTACAAAAACAATTGTAACTACCCCAACAATGCCCCAAAACCGCTTACTGCAAAATCCCCTACGGATATCCAGCCACAGCATAGAAGCAGTGGAACCTTCTTTTTTCATTATTATTCTCCTGTGTTTGAATATTTAATTACTTGTTACATTTTCACGTTAGCATATTCGATTATGTATGTCAACTATATTTTAGTTTTTCTATATATTGACTTATTATCTTATTTAATTTACAATACACTCAAAATAAGGAAAAGCTTATGAACAACAAAAGTAACTTCCGGCGCGGTTCCGTTGAATTGTTAATTTTGCATCTGCTCAGCCAGCAGGACTATTATGGTTATGAAATATCCACCCTGATCCGGGAACAGACCGATGGATACCTGAATATTCCAGTTGGTTCTTTGTATCCCGCCCTCTACAAATTAATAGATGCCGGATATATTTCAGACTACAAAAACAGGTGGGACGCCGTCAGGTGAATGTTTATTATCATCTGGAAGACAGTGGCCGCACGCATCTGCAACAACTTTTGGAGGATTATTACGCGACTGCCAATGCGATCCAACAGGTATTGAAATATACGGTTACACAGTAGAAAAAAGGGGGATACAATGACCAAGGATAAAATTACGGATGAATATATAAAGGCTGTGCAGAAACAGTTTAAGCACTACCATGCCGCAGACACAAGATTTATTTCTGATTTGAAAGACGCTGTCATTTCTTATGCAGCGCAACAGGATTCTCTCGATTATGAACAGCTTGTTTCACAGTTTGGAGATCCACAGGAACTGGTAAACGATTATTTTTCGGAGCAATCAATTGATAAGCAAAAAAGAAGCCTGCGCTTTTCACGAAATGTCAAAATAACCTGTACCATTGTAATTTTGATTGTCTTGGGGTGTACTGGCATTTTCTTTTATACTCTCAATCATTTAGCCCAAGAAGAGAGAAATGCTTTTATTCACCGAGAAATCATTATTTTAAAGGAGGATGATACCCAATGAAAAACCAGTTAAATTCTTCATCTCTTTATTACGTTCTCCTGCCAACAAAAAACCGTGATGCATCCTGATATGCACCACGGTTTTTCATACCTGCAAATTATAAATATCTGGCATATATCCCCCCGGCTCTGATTTCATATCCCTGAGACAATGGAATCATGGCTCCATGCATATTCTACCGATAGATATAACTTTTCCCCTTTATAATCATAAAATTTTTGTTCTTTTCCATCCAGAAACAATCTGTCATAGTCTGTATCAGCTGCACCGCTTGAACCTCTGATAATTCCCATATCACTGATTCCCTCAATTGCACGGGCCGTAAAAGCATGCGCATACACTTTCTTATTTGACGCATCAAAAATTCTGCAGTCATTATAATCCGGACTGTTATTTATATAAACAGCTAATTCATATTCTCCATCATTATCCCAGTCTGCCACCAGAAATTCTGCCCACTGAGGCCGATACCCTTCTTTTGTCAATGTTTTTATAAAAGAATTCTTATCATATTCTTTTCCTTTTTCCACATCAAAGAATGTTTGATTATCTGAAAAAATTTTCTGTATCTTCTGCGGAAGTTTTTCCAGATCCTTTTGTGTAGAATGAACCTGTTTCCAATCCTCTTCCTGTGTTTCCGTAGATAAGACAGCTGTTTCTGTATTACTTTTCTGTTCTTGATCTGCAGGAGCTTTGCAACCCGCAAATAATAAACAGACCGTTATAATAATTACCGGTAATGCTTTCTTTGACATTATTTATCCCTTCAAATCCAATTAAAAATTTTTTGGAGCATCATATATTTTTTTTGAATATGCACGTCTTTGTGCGTAATTTTTTGTTTTGGCTTCTCTACATTACCTAAAAATGCATCTGACACTTCATTATCATATGTACTTAAATATTTTAGAATTTGAAGCTTTTGGCCCACTCAATCATATCTTCCTTTGTATAGTTCCGAGTATTCAACGCTAATATATATCCTGTTTTTTTATTTTCCTTTACTAAATAAAGTACCCAATACTGCCCAGTCTGATCAATTTCTAAAATATTTGTTCCGTTATTTTTTTCCTTTTCCAACGCGGCAGCTGAATATAAATCATAATTTACTTTAATTAAATATCCCGGAGCACACAGTCCATCAACTTGCCCATAATCTTCTACATTTGAATGATTATCGAAATATACCTGTTGTATCTTCCCATCTTTTATCTTTCCCCAATCATCTGATGTGTTGAACTTTTGAATATATCCTGCTGAAATCATATATTTAGCACAAGTCGCCTCTGAGCCAACCTTATATGCATTTGGTGTAAAAAACAAAGTATTATCCACCTTATTTTCAACCCAACCGTCTAACAATTGATATTCAAAATCAGATTTTTGATCACTTGTTTTACCACAACCACAAAGACATAAACTTAATAATAGTCCAAGTATAAATAATTTATGTTTATTTTTCATCATCGTTCTCCAACGTTCAATATCTTATATTGCATCCTTTTGATCCTTATGCTACCTTATATCCTACCACAGCTATTATCTTTCGCCCTTTCTTAATAAATGCAATCTTCTTTCCTTCATTCTGTAAATCTTCAACCGCTATTTTTATATTTTTCTCTAACCCATGGATTTGTTTATATTTTTCGACGTAATAACCATTCGTTGCTGCATTTACATTGTTAATTTCATTAACAAATATAGTTTCCAACTGTTCCAAATCAATTTTTTGCTTTGGTACATAAGAAAAAATATCTAATACACTATATTCTTCCATTCATCCTCCAAGATATCATCATTGCTTGTTATGTTTTCACGTTAGCATATTCAATTATCTATGTCAACTATATTTTAGTTTTTCTATACATTGTTTTATTATCTTGTTTGTTTTATAATACGTTTATCTAATTAGATAAGGAGAAACCTATGAACAACAAAAGTAACTTCCGGCGCGGTTCCGTCGAATTGTTAATTTTGCATCTGCTTAGCCAGCAGGACTATTATGGTTATGAAATATCAACCCTGATCCGGGAACAGACCGATGGATACCTGAATATTCCAGTTGGTTCTTTGTATCCCGCCCTCTACAAATTAATAGATGCCGGATATATTTCAGACTACAAAAAACAGGTTGGACGCCGTCAGGTGAATGTTTATTATCATCTGGAAGACAGTGGCCGCACACATCTTCAACAACTTTTGGAGGATTATTACGCTACTGCCAATGCGATCCAACAGGTATTGAAATATACGGTTACACAGGAGGAAGAAGGGGGAGACAATGACCAAGGATAAAATTACGGATAAATATATAAAGGCTGTGCAGAAGCAGTTTAAACACTACCATACCACAGACGCAAGATTTATTTCTGATTTGAAAGACGCTGTCATTTCTTATGCAGCGCAACAGGATTCTCTCGATTATGAACAGCTTGTTTCACAGTTTGGAGATCCACAGGAACTGGTAAACGATTATTTTTCGGAGCAATCAATTGATAAGCAAAAGAAAAATGTGTGTTTTACATGGAATATAAAAACGATCTGTATCATCATTACCGTTTTCGTTTTGATATTCTCAGCCATATATATCTACAACATAAATGTACAACACAAAAAGGAATTAGATACTTTTATACAAAAAGAAGTAACTATATTAAAGGAGGACCCCCAATGATAAAATCAGGTAAATTTATTACGTTCTCCTGCCCACAAAAAACCGTGATGCATCTTAACATGCACCACGGTTTTTAATATCCGTAAATATCATAAATCTCCGGCATATATACCCCCGGCTCTTTGTATACAATGAGTGGTTTTTCCACCGTCAGACGGGATTTGCCGCCCCGCAGCCCCTCTATCAGCACCATATTCGGCTCCTTATCCACAAACGGATAGACCAGCCGCATGCGCTTCGGCTCGATATGATATGCTACCATCTTACTAAAAATTTCCGCAAGGCGGAAGGGCCGGTGTACCATGTAAAAACGTCCACCCTGCTTTAACATCTTTGCACTCTCACGCAGGATATCATCCAGATCGCAGAGAACCTCATGCCTTGCAATCGTCTTGGCATTGGCATCATTCTGGATTCCATGCTGCCCGATCATATACGGCGGATTCGTTGTGATTACTTCAAACGATCCGGCTCCGAAACGCACAGAAGCCTCCTTGATATCTCCGGTCACAATCGTAATTTTCTCTTCCAGATGATTGTAGGCGACGCTTCGCGCCGCCATATCTGCACTCTCCGGCTGAATTTCCAGCCCGGTAAAATGTTCCCCTTTGGTCTTTGCCTCCAGCAGAATTGGTATGATCCCGGTTCCGGTACCCAGATCCAGTGCCCGTTCCCCGGGCTTTACTTTCGCAAAGCCGGACAGCAGCACTGCATCCATGCCAAAACAGAACCGTCCCGGATCCTGAATGATCCAGTAGCCGTTTCTATGAAGTTCATCCAGTCGTTCATGACTGTGGATTGTCACCCCGTTTTTGTTCTCCACGTTCGTTGTTTCCACCCTGATAATTCTTTCTGTCGTAGTTTCGATGCCGCCGGAAATTCCGCTCTCCGCGGTATTCGCGTTTTTCTCCGCCCCCGCCACTGTTTTCACGGTCGGCATTCTCTCCGCGGTCACGATTATAGTTTCTGCCACGGTAATTGCTGCGTTCCCGGTACTCTCGTTTCTCACCGTTTTCATTCTGCTCGCGGTACTCGCGCTTTTCGCCGCGATCCCTGTAGTTTCTTCCACGGTAATTGCCACGGTCTTTGTACTCACGTTTTTCACGGTTTTCACTTCCGGCATCTGTCTCTGGTGCCATACGTTCCTGTGACGATTCTCCGGCAGGCGCTTCATTTTTATCCCGTGTATCATTCCGCTCTCTGCGGTATTTGCCACGGTTGTTTTCCCTGCGGTTCTCCCGCTGCGGACGTTCGTTTTCTTCCTCCGTGCTTCCGTTATCCTCAAGGCCTTCCAGCTCTTTCATTTCCTCATCCGTTACACGGACATCCCTGCGGCGCCGCGGTGTAAACTTCAGATCATCTACTGCATATTCCTGCAGTTCTTTTTCTTCTCCGTTATCCACAACAACCTTAACCAGCTGACGCAGTACATTAACACCGGACACTTCTCCATGCATTCCGGTCGGTGTGATTACCGAATCTCCCACCGACGGCAGACGGCTGTTTAAGTATTCGTATGTTTCCTGCTCGTTCTTCAGACAACACATGAGTCTGCCGCATACACCCGAAATTTTTGTCGGATTTAAGGACAGATTCTGTTCCTTTGCCATCTTGATGGATACCGGTACAAAATCGGTCAGATAAGATCTGCAGCACAGTTCCCTCCCACAGATTCCGATACCGCCAAGCATCTTTGTCTCATCGCGCACACCAATCTGCCGCAATTCGATACGGGTGCGGAACACCGAAGCCAGATCCTTGACCAGCTCACGGAAATCAATTCGTCCGTCTGCCGTAAAGTAGAACAAAAGCTTATTGTTGTCAAATGTATATTCCGCTGCAACCAGTTTCATATCCAGCCCGTGCTTTGCAATTTTTTCCTTGCAGATCACGTAGGCTTCCGCTTCTTTTTCTTTATTTTTTTCTATAACTTTTTCGTCATCGTCTGTCGCAATACGGATCACCGGTTTCAAAGGCTGGACAACCTTATCGTCATCCACCTCTTTGGGTGGGATCAGCACTGTTCCCATCTCTATGCCACGTGCCGTCTCCACGATGACGTGCATCGCCGTCTCCAGATCATAATCCAGCGGGTCAAAATAATAAATCTTTCCCGCACGCTGAAAACGGATTCCTACCACTTTTATCATATTAATTCTCCTTAATTGTCAGTAACAGCAGCTCAATCACAAGATCGAAATTTACATTTGCCGAAATCCGGACTTTCGCTGTCTCAAGTGCACGGATGATCGTCTCAATTCCCTGATACGACCGCTTTGCTGCCTGTTTTTTTATGTCATAAACCTCATCCTTAAAAATGAGTCCGTTTACATCATTGGTTGCTTTCATGTAAAGTACATCGCGGAACCAGATCATCATGAGGTCAAAATAATCATTGACCGTCAGCTTATACTCTGCAATCTGCTTTACTGCTGCTGTCATTTCATACAGATCAATATCTTCCAGACGCTTCATCAGCTGCAGCACCGATGCTTTCAGTTCCCCAAATTCTTCGGAAGATGCCAGCTGAATGGCTTTCCCTACATTTCCCTGGGAAAATGCGGCACAGACATCTGCCTGGTAATCCGGAATGTGATACGTTTTCATCAGGTAAGATTTGATCACATCTTCTTTTACCACTTTGAGATTCAGTGTAATGCAGCGCGATAAAATCGTTGGCAGAAAACTGTCCGCATTTGTGGTAAGAAGCAGGATGACCGCATATGCCGGCGGTTCCTCGATTGTTTTCAGCAATGCATTCTGTGCCTGCTGGTTCATTTTTTCCGCCTCATCCACAATATACACTTTGTAGCGGCTGCTGTATGGTTTTATCACAATATCGTTATTGATCTGGGTACGGATATCGTCCACCCCGATGGTATTCGGCTTTTCGTGGGATACATAGATGATATCGGGCTGATTATGATCCACCGCCTGTTTACAGGAGCGGCATAAAAGGCATGGCCTTGTCCCTTCCCCCTCACATTGCAGTGCCATGGCAAAAGCCTCTGCAAGCATCATTTTTCCGGAAAGCTTTGGTCCGTTAAAAATATATGCATGGCTGACTTTGTCGAGGGCAATTGCATTCTTCAAATGCCCGATGATCTGTTCATGTCCAATGATGTCTGAAAATCCTGCCATAGCCATCCCCTCCTTGTATCTGTCTAGGTCAAAATATCAAGCAAAAGTCCTTTAATTTCCCCAATACGGTCCAGAATCGAAATATGATCCTTTTCGTCTGCCACCAGTTCGCCTGCCAGTTCATCCAGATTCTTATCGATCAGACGGATAATGCCATATACCCGGTGGCGTCCCCTGCGGTCAAGAAAATTTTCCCTTGAAAACCGGTGGGAACGGTAAACTACTTCATTCAGAAAGTCTTTGATCAGTCCACGGTACTTTTTCATATCCCGGATGTCCATGTGCTCCGCAAGACGGTTTCCCTGCGCCGTAATATCACTGAGCAGTTCATCCACTTTTGCCTGTAAATCCGCATCCGTGATCGCGCTCGCAAGTGTAAATTTAAACGAACCGTCACCTTCTACTGTTTTTGCCGCCTCCGGCACCTGATTGACTGTGGATATATCGTTTACTTTTATCGCCATATAGAAATCCTCTTACCCCTGCTTTTTTGTCCCGGACATATCCTGCCGGATATATTCCGTGATCTCCTGGATGGTTCCTTCCATATCATTATTTATAAATCGCCGTGTGATACCTGCCTCTGTCAATTTTTCTTCGGAAAAATCTGCGGCATCCGCAAGAAATCTACGGCACATTTCCTCGTACTGTGGAGTTTTCTGCTGGCGCTCCCTGGCGATCGCCCGAAGCAGCCGCTCGCCATCCTCCACTTCTATATAAATCGGCACCACCCGCGAGCTTCCAAAGTATCTTTGTATTTTCTGATACCCTTCCAGTGTCACAATATACAGATAACTGTGCGCTGACAGGTCAATTCTTCCATCATCTACCGTAAAATATTTCCAGATCCCATAGACCGTGTGATAGGCCCGCAGCTCGATCACCTTGCCTGCGCTTTCCAGCTGCTGTACATGTGTCTCATCTGTAAATACATATTCCCTGCCATCCGTCTCTCCCTCTCGGCGAGGCCGGGTGGTATACGGTACAATGCGTAAAAGTGCAGGCTCCCCCTGTTGCATAATCCGGTTGTAGATACTGTCTTTTCCGGAAGAACTCTTTCCCATGACACAATAAATTTTGCCCATTGATCTCTTTCCTCTAGTATAATATATTTGCCGTCATTTCACAACGTTTATACACGTCAAATCCGGCAGTCCCTCTACCTCCAGGCCCAGCCGGATACAATGCCGGATCGTTTCTGCGGTCTGCACGTCAATCGCTTCGCCAGGCACAAGAATCGGAATTCCGGGTGGATACAGATACACATAATCCCCGCTCACCTCTCCTGTGGCTTCCTCCAGCCGGACCGTTTTTTGTTCTGCGTCCAGCGCCTGATCAATCGTCATGACGGTTTTTTGTTCCCGGTAGATCTCCCGCGGTGAAATCACTCCGGTCTCTTTCTTCTTACGGACCGTTCCGTCAATACATTCCAGTGCATCCGAAAGCCGCGCAAAACCTTCGTCCGTATCCATAATGGAAGTCATGGCAACTACATAGTTTCCGCTTGCCATCTCCATCTGCAGACCATATTCCTGCAGCAATATCTCCTGAAGGGCCTGTCCGCTCATGCTGTTTCCGGTCAGAATCAGAAGTTTTCCCGGATCAAATGAGAACGCCTCCTGTTTTGAAAAATCGGAGGGCTGTAATACCTGCAGTGTTTTCAGATTTTTGGTCTTATCCCGAAACTCTGCAAGCCTTCTGCTGTATGCAGCAAACAGCATTTCCCGGTCTTTTTCTATGATCTGCAGACTTTTTTCAATCCCCGCCATCAGAAGGTATGACGGAGAACTTGTCTCATAAATCCCCAGAAACTGCGCAGCCTTTTTCTCCGCAATCCGGTCGGAACACAGATGCAGCAATGCCGTCTGTGTAAATGCGGGAAGTGTTTTGTGTACACTCATAATCACGGCATCCGCACCAAGCCTTGTGGCATTTTCCGGGAACTCCGGGGAAAACCCGAAATGCGCTCCATGCGCTTCATCCACGATCAGCGGAATCCCATATGCATGCACGGTATCCGCAATGTTTTTGATATCCGATACGACCCCGTCGTATGTCGGGGAAGTAATGACAACGGCCCGGATATCCGGTGTCTGTTTTAGCTGCTTTTGCACCATCTGTGGTGTTACCTGCCCCTGGATGCCGTAGGCGGTATCTTCCGGATACAGATAAACAGGAACCAGCTGCCGCAGATACATCGCGTGATATACTGCTTTGTGACAGTTTCTCGCCACAAGGATTTTTTCGCCCCGTGGGACTGCTGCACTGATCGCCGCAAGAAGTCCGCAGGTACTTCCGTTTACCAGATAATACGTTTTTTTTGCACCATACAGATCTGCCGCTTTCTGCTGCGCCTCCTGCAGAATTCCGGTTGCATGGTGAAGATTATCAAATCCTTCAATTTCCGTAATATCAATGGCATAGGGATTGGCAAAAGGCAGGAATGCCCGTTTATGGCCGGGCATATGAAACGGATATATGTCCGATTGTTCCAGTTCATTCAGTTTTTGTTCCAGCATATTTCCTCCCTATCCCAAGAACCGGCCAAGTTCCGGCATCCAGTCATCAAAAAAGATCTCATTGCGGCAAAGACTCTCCCAGATCGGGGACACAAACACCAGAATCAGATCGATTGCGTCTTCCCAGGGAACCTCTGCCAGCCCATGGTTACGCAGATACTTTTCCCAGCGCTTGCGCATATATGTGTAAGCCCGGTATTCGTCCAGCTGCTTTAATCTCTGCTCTTTTCGCATCTTCGGAGATGCAGCGGTAAGCACCGTCAGTTCCTCCAGCACATAACGCCCGCTGAGCGGCTGTGTCCGGAGCAGCCGGTATGCATCATAATAACTTCCCATGCTGCCGATCAGTTCCAGCTTGTCCATGATCGCAAACAGATCATAGCTCAGTTCACTCTCCGGCGAATACACCAGATAGGAAATTTTTCTGCCTCCGCCCACTGCAATCAGTTCTTCTTCTCTTGTTCCCGGAATCTGGCTGACCGCACCAAAACTGTAGATCTCAATATTTAGCGGAACTTTCATATCAAAATACCCGGCGGTCATGCTAAGCCGGATTCCGCCGCTCAATGCCGTCACCGTACCTTCCCAATGGATTTTCTGTGCATTTTCTTTTGCAAACAGTGTTGTTTTGATATGTTCGCCCATTGCGATGGATAATCGCTGACCGGGCTGCAGTTTGTCCGGCGTGAGTTCTTCCTCACTTCCCTTATAAAAAAAGCGGATGCGCTTCTTGGCGCGCTGCCGGTATGCTTCTTCTCCCAGAAGCGGCAGGCTCATCAGCCATAAAAATTCACGGTATGCAGACGTACTGACACGCAGCATCAGATCTTCCACCGCATATCCCCACAGGAGATCCGCAAATGGAATGGAGAGCATTTCGCTTCTCTTTTTCAGTTCTGTTGCCTCACATACACCGACTTTCATTACAGCCACACTCCGATCAGACTCTGTACCTTTCCTGTTACTTTTCGCGCTCTGGCATATTCCATCAGCATGGAAATATCTTTATCATTGTCCCGGATATAGGACTGGACCGCCTCCCGGAAAATCGCCCGGTCAAGCTTTGCCTCATATTTCAGGCAGTCACAGATCATCCGTTCCTTATCATAAATCTGAAACGTCAGTCCATTCTGCTCAATCGTTGTGGAACCAAGTTCCAAAGCTTCCGGCTCTGTATAGTATGGGATTACTTTCGGATAATCCATCTTAAACCGCGACTTGGATGTATTTTTATCCACCGCTAAGTGCCATCCGTAAGGCTTTTCCCGGATATATCCATACGCATAGAGCGCACTTTCCATGCACAGACGCGCATCCGGAAACAGCCGTGCGATCAGTTCTTCCTCGGAAAAGCGGTCGATCCGGTCGGTATAATAACCGTTTTTTATCCGCACCAGTGTCCCGGCTTCCACAAATTCCAGAATCTTGCGGTAATCCACATCAAGTGCCGCAAATTCTTCCTTTTTTACGATGCCGCCTTTTTCATTAATGAAAGCGCGCAGTTTTTCCAATGTTTCTTCTGATGATTTACTCTTTTTCGTATTTGTCGACATTTTCCGCTCCATAAAAATTAACGTGGTATTTCACTTCGTATTCTACCTTTTCCTGTGGAATTCGTCAAGAAAATAGTATATAGTAAAGATAATCTGAAACTGTAACAAAGGAGATCCCATTTTGAATCAGAAAAACCAGCTGCGAAAAAATCCTTCCCGCGAGACATGCGAAAGCATCATTCGCCGGATTCTCATGACCGAACTTACCCAAAACGGAAAAAACCGGCACTTTCGGAAAGCTACCGATTTTATGAGTTATTTTGAATCTCTGTATCCGGCATCGGATGCCCTGACCAAACAGGTGCAGCGCGCCGTCCAGTCTTTGCATATGCCGAAGGATGCCGATGGATTTTTTATTGTGGACAAGACAGCTGCACAAGTGGAACAGGAACAATGCTTTGGGAAATTATTTGCAGATGCAAATGTCTCCCTCCATCCAATGGAACAGGTAGAGACCGTTTTCCTGTCCGTACCCTCCCATATGCAGGAACTTCTGCTGCATACATTCGAACAGAGTGATCTCTTTGCCGGACAGATTCTTACCATCGTTCGCACCGGTAATGGTCTGTTAATTTACACCGAAGACAAAAAACAGCTGCTTTCATTATTAAATCGTCTGATAAATCAGCAGTAATTTTGTAATGTCGTTTATGCGTCAATTTTATAGTTTAATGCCTTTAATTTGTCTTTATTTTTGTTTAGTGTCTTTATTTTTGTCTTTTTGTACATTTCTGTCCTTTATAGGTTAATGTAAAGCATGCCGGATTATCCACTGTTCCTCCGCGGATAACCGGAACAAATCCATGATCCTGCAATCCAACCGTTTCTGGCAAGTCTCTGCTGCCTCTTTTCCCATTCCACAAATCAGCGGCTCGGTCATCGCTATAATTTCATTCTGTATCGCTTTCCCAACACGCGGAATCGGAATATGCTCCATATGCGCCCGCAATACTTTTATGGAATGGAATTCCTTCTGATAAACAAACTGAGAAACACTGGAATTTAAAATTGCCAGAATATATTTGATCTGCATTCCCTCGATCTTTGGGATCACAATGTTGCAGCTATTCAAAGAAAGCATCTGCCGGTCATCATAAGCCACCACCAGCTGATTGCTGATAAAACGGTACAACAGTTTTTCCGGTGCCCGGTATATCTCCAGAGGTGCAACCTGCTGAAACTGCTCCGGTTCAAACCGCAGATACTGTTTTGCCGGATTTATGTGGTATTTGCAAATATCTGTACCTTTCAATACCATCTCCGAATGTTCCGTTTTCTCTGCGGAGAGAAACTTTTTGTTGTTTCCGGTAACAATACCAAGTGCAAAATCTGCATGATCGGCCAGATAACAGACGGGAATGGAATTTTTTATTTTCTCCAGCACACGATACTCTTCATCTGTCATCCGAAAACTGAAATTTTCCGGCACTACCGTCCGCTCCATTGCTATGATAAATGTACGTGTCCGGTCTTCTATCCGCATCCCCACCGTTGACAAAGGCTTTCCGGTCGCAACCAGCTGCAGCAGAATGCAGGGACACTGTACCCCGTCAAACATATCTCCCAGAAACGTAAGGGATTTTACAGAACTTCCCTGAAGCAGAATTGTGCGGATGCGCATATGTGCCTTTACATTTAAGACCGCTTCCGGCAGCACAAATGCCAGCGTTCCATCCGGAACAAGAATCTCCAGAGCCCGTTCGATAAAAACATCATAGGACTCGGTATTTCTTCCGGAAGCCGTGGCATATCTGGTCTTTAACACTGCTTTGTCTTCATTGGAAAAAGCATAGCCCCACGGCGGATTTCCAATGATGGTATCAAATCCTGTTCTGTCATATTCTGTGAGAAAATTCTTCTCTGTAATATGTTCGCAGATCTCCTCAACATCCGCGTCCGGATATTTCAGAGCCATATTGAGTCGTGCGATACAGATACTCACCGCATCGGTATCCGTGCCATAAATATCTGCCAGATCCACACTTCCCGGCAGCTGAAGTAAAAAATTTCCGGTACCGCAACACGGATCTAACACTTTTCCTATATGTTCGATATCCAGATGAGAAATCAGCTTTTTTACAACTTTTGTGGGTGTATAATACGAACCGCGCGCTTTCCGGCTTCCCATATTTTTACAGGAAAGATATATAAGTCCCAGAATGTCTTCATCCGGCTCACAGACATATACGTGCGAAAAAAATGCCGGATATTTCCCACAGAAATCCATTGCCCTTTGTCTGTCACCGATCAATGCATCCAGTAAGATATCATATTTCCCTATAGAAATTTTCCCCTGCAGATATTGAAAAAACAATGGTTTCTGTCCGAATAACTGCAGTGCACAGTCTGCCACAAAATAGGATATCACATCAGAGGTCAGCAAAATTTGTTCCCGTGTTATCTCGGAGAGCAGTTTCTGCAAAACGGTAAGGTTCTTGCAGTTTTGGGAAACATAAGAACGATATAACGCATTTCCGGAAACATATTTTTTATTTCTGCGGCTTTTTAATGCCACATTTTTTCCTGACCGGATTTCATTTTCTATGATTGCAATATGCTTTTCATCAAAATAGGGCACCCCGTTTTTTATATATTGGGGAGTTATCTTTCCAAGTTTTACCCAGTTACGACCGGTAGCAATCGATATGGATAACTGCTCACATAACTCCTTTAACGATTTGTCATGCAATTTCAAATTCTCCTGGTTACCTGCTTTTTAAAAATGCCCGGCAGTCGGAAGCTGCCGGGCATTTTCTGTATTTGTCGACATTTTCCGCTCTGTAAAAATCAACGTGGTATTTTACTTCATATTTTACATTTCCCAGTAATATTAGTCAAGAAAATAGTATATCCTATAAAATCTGCGCACCGTTTTACCAAAAAAGGAAGCCGATTTTAAACAGGCTTCCTTTTCGTATTCGTGAATCGCTTTTATTTTGTAATTGCATTTACAAATCTTTTTGTAATTTCCCGTGGTCTTGTGATTGCGGTACCAATCACTGCCGCATATGCACCACACGCAAATGCTTTCTGTAACTGCTGCGGCTCCCAGATTCCACCCTCTGCAATCAGCGGAATTGTCAAATCCTGTGCCAGCTTTTCTAACATTGGAAAGCACGGAATTTCTGTACCTTTGGTATCCGGCGTATAACCACAAAGTGTGGTTCCAACAATGTCAAACCCAAGTTTCTGTGCACGCATGCCATCTTCATAAGACGCACAATCTGCCATAAAGATCATATCCGGGTACTTTTTACGCACTTCCGGGAAAAATGTTTCTATGGTGCTTCCATCCGGTCTTTTTCGGTTTGTTGCATCCAATGCAATAATATCCGGTGCGGCTGTCATGATAGCATCAATTTCTTTCATGGTTGGTGTGATATAAATTTCCGAATTATCATAGTCTACTTTATATAAACCGATCACTGGAAGATCCACTTCCTTTTTAATTGCAATAATGTCTTCCGGTGTATTTGCGCGAATTCCAATGGCACCGCCTTCTTTTGCTGCAAATGCCATCCTCGCCATAATTTTTGAACTGTAAAGAGGCTCGGTCTCCAATGCCTGACAGGAGACGATCAAACCGCCTTTTATTTTATCAAATACATTCATCTCTTATTTCCTCCTTTTTGCAAATTCTGACAACCAGATAGGATTTGTCCATGCCGTGTGCCCATGTTCATCTATACATTCTGCACGAATATATGTTTCTTTTCCTGTTAACGGATAAAATGCTTCTGTCAGAGGGACTCCATGTTCCGCCAACCGGGTCACACCCAAAGCTACTGGTCCGCCAACAATCATATTGATGCGTTCTACTGCACTGCAATTAACGACAAACTGGTTATTTTCCACCTTCCAGTCATATATTTCCGGTCCTGAAGAAGAATAATATTCCCCATTCAAAATCGCCCCTTTCTGAAAGTACAATCCGGGCATCTTCCCATCCACGGAAACTACTTTCAACAATCACACTCTCTTTCCTGCTGTATGCAATAATATACGGCTCCCACCATACCTGCCTCATTCTTCAATGCAGCTGCACAGATTTCAAGATCTTTTGCAAAATTTGGCATCACATGTTTCATCACATATGATCTGACAGGAGCAATAAAAAGATCTTCCTGTGCAGAAACTCCTCCGCCAATTAATATCTGCTCTGGATTAAACATATGCACAAATCCAACAAGCGCTGAAGCAATCACCTCTATCCATTCCTGCAGGATTTTCTGCACCACCACATTTCCTGTCGCTGCCTGTGCAAAAATCCATCGTCCATCAACTGGTGTATCTGCTGCCCCTGCAATCGCACCTTCCTGTATTGCCCAACGGACTTTTCGTACCAGTGCTGAAGTCGATCCATAATGCTCAAGACATCCCCGATTTCCGCAAGTGCACATTTCCCCTTCATACTGCACCGGAATATGTCCAAGTTCACCCGCAAATCCACTTGCTCCGAGCAAAATCTTTCCATTCATGAGAATGCCGCCACCTACACCTGTTCCAATCGTGACAACGACAACATCTTTTTTGCCCTTTGCAGCACCAATCCACGCTTCCCCAAGAGCCGCTGCATTCGCATCATTAAGCACTTCTGTCGGAATATGGAATTCCTGCTCCATCACCTGTCGAATCGGGCTGTTGATCCAGTTTTTAATATGTCCTGCGGTTCCTTCGACCACTCCTTTTTTTGTAGAGATTGCTCCCGTTGCTGACACCCCGATTCCTGCATATTCAGAAGCATTCTCACGATATTTTTCCAAAAAATTATGGCAGCTCTTCACTACCGTCTGCAAAATAGGTGTTTCATATCCATCAAAATTTACGGCATAAGTTTCTGTTGCATGAATCGTGCCATCTTCATCTACACTTCCAATCTTTACTGCCGTTCCTCCAATATCAATTCCAATATACTTTTTTTTATTCATCTTTATCCTCCGTGTGTTCCCCTTTTGCACGAATAGCAGACAGGGTTGCCTTATATTTTTGTGTTTTAAAGTAAGAATCATTTGCAAAATAATAAGAGTATAAAACATCCATAATTGCTAAAATCGAAAATTGCGGTGAAATTTTTGTTCCTGTATCCAGATTTTTTAATGCTGCTACCTGAATTACTTCCTGCGATTCCTTTGCAACGGATGACCCGGAAACTGCTGTTATGCATATAATACTTGCACCTCTGCTTTTGGCAATCCGAATACTTTCTAACACTTCTGCCGTCTCCCCACTTAACGTAATGGCAATCACAAGTGTTTCCTCCCCCGCCAGTGCTGCACCTATCTTCATCATATGGGAATCTGTAACTGCATTAACATCCATCCCGATACGCATGAAACGCAGCTGGAATTCTTCCGCTGCATAACCGGAATTTCCGATTCCAAAAATCAGTACACGTTTACTGATGTTAAGCATTCCCGCCACCCGCCGGACCTGCTCCTCATCAAGAATCCGAAAATTTTCCTGTAACAGTTTCTGGTACGAATTTTGTACGCGACGCGCAAATAATCCGACATCCTTTTCTGTTCCCTCGCTTTTTTGTTCAAATTTTAAGTCTCTTTCATAAGAAAAAATAAATTCCCGATATCCTTTGTATCCGCACTTCTGGGAAAACCTTGACAAAGTAGCCTCAGATACATACAGCACACGGGATATATTTTTAGAAGAAAAATCCATATCATCTTTATTACCAATAAAAAAATCTGCCACACTGCGTTCAACCGCTGTCATTTTTTTATAGGATGCTTCTATTGTCTGTTTTGTCTCATTTTGAAATGAGATCATATAATCATCGTTCATCTGTTCTCCACATCATCATCTGTTCCATATATCTTTCCACATATAACGCAATTTCCTGCTGCGTCCTGGCACCCGGATGCCCATCTGTTCCCATGCCATTGACCGGATTCTGCAACGGAAGCTTCAGAAACTCTGTGCCACATCGCTGCGCGGTTTCCTGTACTTTTTCACATAATGTCTGTTCCATCAGACCATAAAGCAGAAGCATTTTCGCATCAGCAAAAACCTTCTTCAGCTGCTGTATAAAATCCGTATATTTTTCTACAAACGCACGCTCGCGGGAAGGAATCTGCCTCACATAACTTGCATCATTCGTCCCCAGATTACACACGATCAGATCTGGAACTTCGTTTTGTATATAGGGAAAAATTTCGGGAAGAATGTTTTTCGTATAAGGTGTATCCTGCTCCGGGGCAATCCAGCGGGATAATACCCCATTCCCACTATATGCAACAATCCTGCTGTCTGCATGAAGCATCTCTGCTGCCTGATATGCATAAGTTTTAGTCACATCTTCATCCGCTGTCCGGAATGCACTAATCCCATTTATTCCATCCACTCCATATCCAGCGGTAAGCGAATCTCCTATGAAAAGCAAATGGCGGGATGGAATTGCATCTCTTGTAACCGGGGCATCCGTAATAAGATTTGTGATCCACACCTTGCCATATTGTTCTTCCGTCAGTTTCACCAATCGGATCCTGACGGTTTCGGCTGATTCCTGCTGGTAAATTATATATTTTCTCTTTCCCGGCACTGCCCGGATTTTTTGCCGGAACTGCTTTTCGTCATTTATAAAAACCCCCATAAATGCATCTTCCTGTGCTGCAATACTCTGGCCGCCATTTCCACGGTAACAACGCTTGCTGCCGTTACAAATGCAATCCCAGATGCAGACCAGCAAAGGTGTAACCCTGACGGTTCTTTGTTTGTAATTCCCAATATTCTCACTTGTTCCCACCATACCATTTTCTCCACTTATGCCTGCCTTTTTTATTTTACATGCAATTATAGCGAATCTACCTATAAAATACAATCTTTAGTCATAATTTCTGAAAGTAGTTTCCGCAACAGTTCCTATACTTCCTTATATTTGTGTTTTCACTCCATTTTTTGATAGTTCTTTCCGTTTTCTTCAAAGATATAGCTTTTTGGGGTTTTTAATTCTATAATTATTCTCAAATAAACGAGAACCATAACAAGGAGGACATTTATGAGAATCTACAAAACAAAAAATTATGATGAAATGAGCCGCAAGGCAGCAAATATTATCTCCGCACAGATGATTTTGAAACCAGAATCAGTACTTGGTCTCGCCACAGGTTCCTCGCCAATTGGAACTTATAAACAGCTCATCAATTGGTATAAAAAAGGGGATCTGGATTTCTCGCAGATCCACAGCATCAATCTGGATGAATACAAAGGACTTGACGCATCCAATTCGGAAAGCTACGCTTATTTCATGCGTCACAATCTTTTTGATCATGTAAATATCAAACCGGAAAATACCTATATTCCAAATGGTATGGAAGAAGATGTTGATAAAGAATGTACCCGTTACAATTCCATTATCCACCAGCTTGGCGGCATTGATTTACAACTTCTTGGTATTGGTAACAATGGACATATTGGCTTTAATGAACCATCCGATACATTTGCAAAAGAAACCCACTGTGTAGAACTGACAAAAACAACCATTCAGGCAAATGCCCGTTTTTTTGATTCCATTGATGAAGTTCCTACTCACGCATATACAACTGGAATCAAAAATATTATGGAGGCAAAACATATCCTGTTAATCGCAAATGGAGAAGGAAAAGCAGATGCCCTGTATCAGTCCCTGTTTGGTCCAATTACTCCCCAGGTGCCCGCATCCATACTGCAGCTGCACGATGATGTTTCCATTGTTGCCGATGAAGCTGCACTATCACGTATCATTGAAAAAAATCTTATTTAATATTTATTGCTTTTGTAAAGGAGTTCCTTATGATTATAAAAAACGGACTTGTCTGGGAAGAAAGCGGATCTTTCCTGACAAAAGATTTGCATATTGATAGCGATACCCATCGCATCGCAATGGATTCTGCTGATACGGCAGATGACACCATTATTGATGCATCCGGTCTGTATGTAATTCCAGGACTTGTCGATATCCATATTCACGGTGCTATGGGATGTGATTTCAGTGACGGCAGCGCGGAAGGACTTTTAAAAATTGCAAAATATCTTCGTTCCTGCGGCGTAACAGCTTTTTGTCCAACCTCCATGACTTTACCGGAAAACCAGTTGCTGACAGCCTTTGCATCGACGCGCGAAATTCCAGATGACAATAGCCATGCTTTTATCGCAGGAATCCACATGGAAGGACCATTTCTCTCTCCTGAAAAAAAAGGTGCACAAAAAGCAAGCTATCTTCGCGCACCGGATATCGATATGTTCCGACGTCTTTCCCAGGCATGCGATAACAAAATCCGCATCATTACGATTGCACCGGAACTTTCAGGCGCGGATGCTTTTATCCGGGAATTTCATTCCCAGCTGACCATCTCCCTCGGTCATTCCACGGCATCCTATGAAATTGCCCAAAACGCTTTCGCTGCGGGAGCCAGTCATGTCACGCATTTATTTAATGCCATGCCACCATTGCATCACCGGAATCCAGGTATTATCGGTGCAGCCACTGACTGCCCACATGCCATGGCCGAAATAATTTGTGACGGCATACATATCCACCCATCTGTTATCCGGAATACCTTTCGTATGTTTGGCGAAGACCGCATGATATTGATCAGTGATGCCATGCGTGCCACAGGTATGGACGATGGAACATATGAACTCGGAGGACAACCTGTAACGAAAAAGGGACGGCTCGCCACCTTAAAAGACGGAACTATTGCCGGTTCAGCAACAAACCTTTTTGACTGTATGAAAAATGCAGTAAATTTTGGCATTCCACTTGCTGTCGCTGTCAAAGCTGCCACCTACAATCCGGCAAAAAGTATCGGGTTAGAACATACCATCGGCACTCTTGCGCCTGGTGCAAGAGCTGATGTCCTTCTCCTTGATTCCGATCTGAACATTGTTCGTATCATATAAACCCCTGTTGTAAAAACGCCCGGCAAGTAGGAACCTGCCGGGCATTTTCTTATGTACTCTGTAATTTCTATCTCGGGTCCGGACGATGCTTCATATCACGGATCGGAATATTAGCAACAAGTGCCGGTACCGTTCCGTTATTGGAATCGGACTCTGTCTCGGTGATTTTTACATCAAGCGCCTCCGCATCAATATCCATGTAACGTGAGATCACTTCAATAATGTCATTCTTCATCATCTCCATCATCTCGGAAGAACAGTTGGCACGGTCAGAAACCAGCACCAGCTTCAGGCGGTCCTTTGCGACGTTGCCGGAAGTCTTCTTCTTAAATAAATCCATTATTCCCACAATAAGTACCCCCTCTAATTCTTCTTAAAAATATCCTTCAGCTTCTCAAGCATTCCCTGCTTCTCATTCAGATTCAGGAATGGAACTTCTTCTCCCATAATACGGTGGCAGATATTGGAATATGCTTTTCCTGCCAGACAGTTGGTTCCAACCAGTGGCTCACCACGGTTTGTGGAAATAACGATCTGCTCATCATCCGGCACGGCCCCGATCAGGTTTACTGCCAGAATATCGGTTACATCATCTACTGTCATCATCTCACCGCGCTTTACCATGTCTACACGCAGACGGTTTACAATCAGGTCAATCCGTTTCATCTCGTTTGCCTCAAGAAGTCCTACGATGCGGTCTGCATCACGGATCGCAGATACTTCCGGTGTCGTAACAACCAGTGCGCGGTCCGCACCTGCTACCGCATTCTTAAATCCCTGCTCGATACCGGCCGGGCAATCCAGTAAAATATAATCAAATTCTTCACGAAGTTCATTGATCAGTGCAACCATCTGCTCTGGTGTCACTGCATCCTTATCTCTGGTCTGTGCAGACGGAAGAAGACATAATTCCGGATATCTCTTATCCTTAATCAGTGCCTGACGGATACGGCATTTTCCTTCCACAACATCTACCAGATTGTATACAATACGATTCTCCAGACCCATAACCACATCCAGGTTACGCAGTCCGATATCGGTATCAATCATTACAACTTTCTTGTTTAACTGTGCAAGACCTGTACCAATGTTTGCTGTGGTTGTGGTCTTACCTACACCACCCTTTCCTGATGTGATAACGATTACTTCGCTCATGAAACTTATTCCTCCTACGTCCCTAAATGTTATTTAATATATTTTTGGTGATTGGCTCAATATAGATATTTCCATCTCTTGCAATGGCGATCTGTGCTTCCACTTCCGGTGTCTTTGACCGGCGGAGTGTACGACGTTTCGGTTCCGGCTTGTCCGGACTCTTTGCGATCAGATCCCCAATCTGAATCTGAATCGGCTGCATATCCAGCGCAAAAATAAAGCAGTTACGATCACCCATACATCCTGCCTGTGCGTTACCTTTTAATGCCCCAAGAATCACAATGTTTCCCTGGGAAATAATTTTGGCTCCCGGATTGACATCGCCAATGATCGTGACACTCGATTCACTCGAAATCACCTGTCCCGACCTTAAAGTGCCACGATAAAACTGCTCCGGCCCGTTTCCTGCTGCGGCATTCTCATACTGCTGCTGTACGGCATCGTAAAACGCCTCGACCTGTTCTTTCATGACAGCTTCCTGTCTTGTTCCATTTTCAACGATACACAGGATTTCAATCGATGTGTTGCTTTCAATTGCTGAGATGATCTGCTGTTCTTCCTCTTCCGAAAGTTTTCTTCCTTCAAAGGACAATGCCAGTTTTGCATTTTTAAAAAATGTACTGGATGCTTTGAACTTTTCGACAACATCCTTCAATAACTCATCAAACCCAATCTCCGGGTCTAAGACAAGATTAATTCCGTATTTATTACTTTTTATCGTAACAGATTGTGACATGGTAACCTCCAATTTCATTATTAAAATGAAATCCATCAATTGTAATTATACCTGTTTGCGGCAAATACGCAAGCATTTTCGCTTTATTTGAACGATTTAAAAAAACCTGTCCTTCCTGCGATTGTATTTCTTTCGTTTCTTCTCACGAAAACGCATTTTATCATTTTTTTTCGTTTTTATCTGATGACGGATCACATAAAAATTATCATATGCCCGTTTTGCCAGAAACAACAGAACCACTGCTGCGACAATAACCACTCCCGCAACAATGAGCCATGCAGGATCGATCCGTATGACACGTTCATTTTTCTTCTGCCCGCTATCGGTATTGACGTAATAATTATCTTTTACCTTTGCTCCGGTTTTTACTATATCCACACTGCCGACCTCATGACCGGCATATGTGTATGCAAGCCTTGCAACTTTCTTTTTCCCTTTTGCAGATTCTGTCTTTTTATAGGATGCATCGGAAAACTGTGCTCCTTTTGGCATAATGATATAAGCATCCTCATCCAGCTTTACATAAGGTTCACTGTTGTTCAAAACCCCGTAATTTTTTCCGTTGTCCTTTGCCAGACCCGCATCGTTTTCCGAAATATTCAGCGCCTGGAAATTTTCAAAACAGTAATCAAATAATTTTCTGGTATCCGTATAATGATCCGGTGTTGCCGCATCCATCACCACACACACCAGAGTAATTCCGTCTTTCTCCGCAAAAGACACCAGAGTATTATTCGCCACTGTCGTGTAGCCGGTTTTTCCGCCAGTACAGTATTTGTACAAATGAGAGCTGTCCCCGCGAAACGGGTAGATCATTTTATGGTGATTGTGACACGGATATTCCGCCTTGCATTTATTGGTCTTCGGAAGTGTATAGCTTGGACTGCCTGCAATCATCCGGAACGTCTCGTTTTTGTATGCCTCTGCGGAAATCAGTGCCATATCATACGCGCTGACCCAGTGATCTTCATCCGGCAGACCATTACAGTTATTGAAATGCGTATCCGTACATCCCAATTCCTTTGCACGCTTATTCATCAGGTCAATAAACGTCCGGTAATCACCACCCAGTTTCTGCCCCACATGCTCCGCAACCGCATAAGCACATTCATTGGCAGACTCCAGCATAACCGCATACAGACACTGCTCCATCGTCAGTTTTTCTCCAAGATTCCGGGCAATATGGGAAGTATCTCCCTCATTTTTAAATACCGCATCCGCAGAAAACGTAACGACCTCATCCATATCACAGTTTTCGATTGCCAGAAGAACCGTCATGATCTTTGTGATACTCGCCGGATAATGTTTCTCGTGACTCTTCTTTTCATATAAAACGGTGCCGGTATTGACTTCCATCACAATGGCACTTTTGGACTGCGTTTTTACCCCGTCCGGCCAGTACTCATCTGCACGCACAGACAACGGTAACATGAGTAAAACCGTGCATACGGCAAGAAAAAATGCTGTTACACGGGTGTATTTTTTTATTTTCATAAGGCTCCCCAATTCTTGATTTTCTTATATTTATAATACCATTATTTCCATAATCGTTCAATTTTTATTTGCCGAACGGACGAAATTTGTATATAGTAATAGTATTCTTACAGTTAGCAAAACTGAATTTATCTTTTCCAAGGAGAAATTACTATGAGACTAAGAAATATACCGGGTGCCAATGAAGCTGTGGCAGCCAGCCCATATTGTATACAGAATGCGGCAGAACACCGCGGACAATGGCATGCCTTTTTTGAAAATGACCATCCGATCCATATCGAAATCGGCATGGGAAAAGGCAGATTTCTGATGGATCTTGCTGCGTTACATCCCGAAATCAATTATATCGGCATCGAACGTTACACCAGTGTACTGCTGCGCGCAGTCCAGAAAATGGATACCCTGCAGCTTCCAAATGTTCATTTTCTGTGTGAAGACGCCGCAAAACTTCCGGAAATTTTTGCACCGGAAGAAGTTGACCGGATCTATCTGAATTTTTCCGACCCGTGGCCAAAGGACCGCCATGCCAAACGCCGACTGACTTCCCATGAATTTTTAGACCGCTATGACCAGTTTCTTGCAGCCGACGGACGGCTGGAATTTAAAACAGACAATCAGGACCTGTTTACGTTTTCTCTCGAGGAAATCGAAACTTCCGACCGCTGGCATCTTAATGCCTCCACCCGTGACCTGCACCATGATCCATCCATGAATGAAGGAAATATCATGACCGAATACGAAGAAAAATTTTCTTCTAAGGGCAACCCGATATGTAAACTGATCGCCTCCCGCTAAGGAGGCGGTTTTTCCGTTATCCTATTTTTCCAAAATCCGCCGGTTTCTGTACTTCCGGTACAGCCGATAACAAAACCGTGCTTCTTCCTGTGAAATCTCTTCTTCGGAAAAGACCGCTTTCTGCACAATGCACAGATACTTCTTCCAATCCTCCGCCGGAACGGACGGATAGGTTGTCATCAGCTTTTCCAAATAGTCCGCATCGGTCTTCATGCCAAAACTTCGCTGATGTAATCCCCGGTAAATCCGCCGGTTGATCCGGTATACCGCATGACGATTCTGCCGGTTGCGCAACTCCATAAGCAATTGTTCCCTGTAAATACGCATCCATTTTGCCACAAGTACCAGCACCAGAACCGCGGCAGCCAATGTCAGACACACCGCAAAAAACACTTGCAGATCTCGCGTGTGGTTCTTTTTCCCATTATTTTTTACCGGCCGCTTTGTCTCCTTCTCCGTCATCTGACTTTCTGTCTGCTGCTGTGTTTCCATCTGTGTTTCTGACGGCGATTCGTTTTTCGTCTGCATTTGCGTCTGCGGATTCTGCTCCGCCGCATCTTTGTGCTCTTCATGCCGCTGTTTCCACGTATCGCGCAATTCCGGAGTCGTCGGCAGCTTTGCACTGTCATTCGTATAGCCCGGAGTCATTTCCACCGGCACCCATCCGATATTTTCCAGATAAATTTCCACCCATGCATGCGCATTGTAGTCCGGCACATCTGCCTGATAGCCTTTCTTTTCTTTATGAAATGCCGATGGTTCCACCACATATCCCGATGCATAACGCGCCGGAACTCCCAGACTTTGTAAAATCAGCGCACCCGCGCTGGCAAAATGCATACAATATCCCTCATGTCCGGTTTCCAGAAAATAAGCAATGGTATCTTTCCCCTGTGGGATGTGATTCAGATATAAGTTATAGGTATTTTCGTTACCCAGCCAGTTGGCAACCTGTGTCGCAAGATTCTGCCGGATGTTGTTGGTAGTTATCTGTCTTTCTGCCCGTCCGGAATTGTTTCCATCCGTATCTGCCAGCCAATCCTCATCGTATAACCCGCCTGTTTCCATCTGATCCGCCACATAGGTGCCGTTTTCCTCATACACGCCATATCCGATACTTTCCAGAGCCAGCCTTCGTGTAATAAAATCTCCCACTGCCGGAACATCCGTGGCAAATTTACGGTATCTGCTGTCAGCATAGGCATCATACCATTGCTGCAGATCCGTATCTGTTTCTTCGTGGACCATACAAAACCTGTCAAAAACATCGCGCAGATCCGTATTTTCATCCAGTCCCTCAAAAGAAACCTTTCCCGTTGCCCTCTTTTTACGTACCACCGTATCATCCCTGAGCCAGACCTTCCCACCGGCTGTCTGCAAATCTGAAAAATAAGGCATATACGCGTTTTTTAACCCCAGTGCCCGATAGGAAATCTGATACGAAACCGTCTGTGTTTCATCCTCTGCCAGCTCACTCGAACGGATGTATTTTACAAGTTCACCGGCATTCTGCTGCATTAACATTGCAACATCATTGCGATTGTATCCCGCCTTATCCACTTCGTGCGCAAACGTTTTCCCTTCATTTACCCATGTACCGTTCTGATATGTGCCACTGGCAAATGATTTCAGATACAGTTTGCCCGCCGGGGCTTTCGATGCTTCTATCGAAAATACGGTTTTTCCGGTATAGTCCGGTGTTGTATTATCCACATGTTCCCGCGATCCCTGCAAAGTTATCCCCGAAAACGTCAGGTTTTTCACACGTTCTTCCACCTGTCTCTGAAACGCATAAAACTTCGGTGACTTTTTCGGAATCTGCTTTGCCACACCGGAAAACGCATAGCTGCTCACCGAGACAAGAATCACGGCAAACACACCGGCTGCAGCATAAGACAGTAGCTGCATCCATACATTGGTACGACCGTCAGACACCCTTACATCCATGTGCGTCCATGGTGCCGCAGACACCAGCACGGTTCCCACGAAAAAGAGTGCAATTCCACTCCAGCCCAGTCTGGCATTGACCAGAAGAGCAACCGACAACGCTGTTATATCCGGAATCAGCAAAACCAGCCGCACACCGGTCACATATCGAAACATCAGACTTAACAGCACAACAACTGCCAATAAAAACGCCAGCATATAAGTATACCGCATCTCCGTCCCGGCCCCGGTCATATAATTTGTTCCATACTGTTTATTCCAATATGACAGATATGCCTGAAACAGCATTTTTCCGCTCTCTGTCAGTTTTCTCCGGTGAAAAATTCCAAACAGTACGAGTGCCGCCGGATATCCGATTTCAAGCACAACCTTGCAGACCCTCTGATATTTTCCGGTCGCAGAAACTCCCACGATAAACAGCACAAGACTTACCAGCATGGCCACCTGCAGTTTACCAAGCGCACGGATCGGCAGCTGCCATCCGAATGCACTCCGGAAAATCGCAAGCATTGCATAAAACAGCAGTTCCACAGCAACCGCCTCACAGATCAGCCGGATACCGGTATTGCCAGACAAATATGTGGTTTTATTCCCTCTCCTGTCCTTCCTGTTCACAATACCAGCTCCATTTCTTCCAGCTTCTGTCTCCAGTTATCTCCACCAAAATCCGCAAGTGTCTGTCCATCCAGCACAAGAAAAAGCTCCGGTGTCAGTTCCAGCCTGTGTACTGGATGCTCGCAGCGATACTGCTGCTCATATCTCTGTCGCAGTGAACCGGCCGTTTCCTTCTGACATTCCATAAACTGCATCAAAAACAGATACACGCTTTCCTCATCCTCGACGCGCAACCGTTTGATTTCTGTTTCCTCCTGCCATGCCACATAATGCGGGCAGCCGGCATCCATCATCGAATACACCAGATCTGCCGCAATTGTGAGAAAGGTTTCCGCATAGGCTTCCCTGCTGCGCCTCATATGCCGGTCTTTTCCTGCCATCTGTGGCAGCATGTCCAGCAAAAATACCACCGCACAGGCAAGCGGCTGACTGTCCTCCCGCACCAGAAGCCCGTCCGATTTGGCGGAGAGTTTCCAGTGTATGCGCTGCAGGCGATCCCCCGGACGATATTCCCGCACATCAAAGATCTGGCTGACATCTGTTCCCGGCTGAAAATCATCGTAGCTTTCCGCTTCTCCGAAATATCTGCGTACCCGCTCCGACACCTGTACTGCCACAGCATCCAGTTCCGGCAGCACCTGTATATCTGCAAATCTCTTTATTTTTTTATGCACATAAAACAGACCGGTCAGATCATAAATCCGTACTTTTACAAGTTCATACTCATAACTTCCCACATGAGAAAGCACGACACGCTTTTCCATGCACTGCATTCCGCGCATCAGTCCGGCACCGTTCCACCAGAAATTTCTGGCATACCCGGCAAATGTATTTCTACAGCGCACACGGTAACGCACTTTTACTGCCGGAAACAACATGGTCTGATCCACGGTAAGCTGTACCGTAACTTTTTTCCCTTTTTCCACCACGGTAAGCGGAATCCTGATATCTGCCGTGATATGTCTGCAATAAATCAGCAGATACAAACATGCAAGCAGCATCAGTACCAGTTCCGCAAACCCAATCAGCCCAATCGCAATGCTTCCATAGATCAGCGCAATATAAAATGTGACAATCGTCACCCCTGTTCCAATCAGAAAACTGCCCACATTTATCCCCTAAGTCTTTTGTATGTTGTTGGTTTGTCCACATCCGACAGAATTTCCTGCAGGGTGGCATCGACAGTTACATGTCCGATCCGTGCCTTTGTGTTGAGCACAATACGGTGTTTTGCCACATCCGCAAAAATGTCCGTCACATCATCTGGAATCACATAATTTCTTCCCTGCAAAAATGCCCATGCTTTTGCCAGCCGCACGCATGCGATCGTGCCACGGGGACTTACCCCCAGCTCAATGTAAGCATTTTTTCTGGTAGCCTCCATCAGCTGTACGATATATTTTGCAACATGATCATGCACATAAATCTGTTCCACATACTGCTGCATCTCCCACAGCTGCTCCGGAAGAAGAACCGGCTGCAGATCCTCCGCTTTCGTCATCGTTTTTCCCTGGGCAATTTCCATCTCACTCTGCAGATCCGGGTACCCCATGCTCATGCAGGTCATGAACCGGTCCAGCTGTGATTCCGGAAGAAGCTGCGTTCCCGCACTGCCTTTGGGATTCTGCGTTGCAATGACAACAAACGGCTGCGGCACTTTTCGGCTCACACCATCCACCGTTACTTTGCCCTCCTCCATCACCTCAAGAAGCGCGGACTGTGTCTTTGGCGAAGTCCGGTTGATCTCATCCGCAAGAAACAGATTACACATGATCGTTCCCGGATGGTACACAAACTGTCCCGTCTCTTTCTGGTACATGTTAAATCCTACAATATCTGCCGGAAGCACGTCCGGTGTAAACTGTACACGGTGATCCAAAAGTCCCATGACGCGCGAAAAGGCGATGGCAAGTGTTGTCTTTCCCACACCCGGCACATCCTCAATCAGAATATGCCCTCCCGCAAGAATTGTAGCAAAAGCTTTGGTAATACAGGCATCCTTCCCCGCAATCGCGCGTTTGACCTCTGCCAGAACCGCGGCTGCATACTCATATACTTTCTCCATATTTCCCCCTATGGTTTCTTTCTATAATTGTTTGCATTTTATATAATAAAAAAACCCCCAACGAATCACATTGTTCGTCAAGAGTTCTTTTGCCATTTGATTCAATCAAAATAAGCTTTGCGAGTGCGCGATCAGGGGTTCGAACCCTGGACACCCTGATTAAGAGTCAGGTGCTCTGCCAGCTGAGCTAATCGCGCATTTTTAAGTTGTTTGTTTTGTGTCTTTCCTTAAGACAAGAATTATTATATAATAGGAGTATTAAAAAAGCAAGCACTTTTTTTATTTTTTTTAAATTTTTTTAAAAGCATATTTGAAAGGAACAATTTAACATGAAAGTAGAAGAAAGATTACTAAAATATGTCAGCTATTGGACAACCTCCGATGAATCCTGCAGTGACATTCCAAGCAGTGAGCGTGAGTTCACGCTTGCAAAAGCCTTAAAGCAGGAACTGGAAACTCTCAGTCTTACCAATATACTCCTCACCGATCACTGCTATGTATATGCCAAGCTTCCTGCCACACTGGGCATGGAAAACTGTAAATCCATCGGCTTTATCGCTCATATGGATACCGCCCCGGATTTTTCTGGAAAAGATGTCAAACCACAGATCATTCCCGACTATGATGGCGGGGATATCTTATTAAAAGGAAGTCAGGATGTTTTAAAGGTAAGTGATTTTCCATCCCTTGCCTCTTTAAAAGGAAGAACCCTGATCACGACAGACGGTACCACACTTCTGGGCGCTGATGACAAGGCAGGTGTTGCCGAAATCATGACAGCCGTGGAAGAACTGATTGCAGAAGGTACACCACACGGGGAACTCTGGATCGGATTTACGCCGGACGAAGAAGTCGGCGCAGGTGCGGATCTGTTTGACCTTGCTATCTTTCAGGCAGATTATGCATACACCGTGGACGGTGATTACGAAGGCGAAGTGGCTTACGAAAATTTTAATGCCGCAAGTGCCATCTTTCATATTAAAGGTGTAAATGTTCATCCGGGCGAAGCAAAAGACATTATGGTCAATGCAGCACTGGTGGGATGTGAAATTGTTTCCCGGCTTCCGGAAGCGGAAACGCCGGCACACACCAGCGGACGGGAAGGATTCTATCACCTGACCGATATGTCCGGAGATGTGGCTTCTGCCACCCTCTCCTTTATCATTCGTGACCATGATAAAACCACATTTGAGAAACGTCTGCAGAATCTGCGTGACCTTGCACAATCCATGAATCAGAAATATGGACCGGAAACCGTCACGCTCGACATCGAACATTCGTATGAGAATATGATCTCTGTCATTGAGGATAAAATGGAGATCGTGGATCTGGCAAAACAGGCAATTGCCTCCGAAGGTCTGACACCGCTCTCCCGTCCGATCCGTGGCGGTACAGACGGTGCAAGGCTTTCCTTTATGGGTTTGCCGTGTCCAAATCTCGGTACCGGCGGTTACGGTTTCCACGGCCCATATGAACATATCTCTGTGGAAGGTATGCAGACCGCTGTTCGTATTTTAAAAAATATTGCCACCCATCCGATCCGTAAATAAATTTATAAAAAACCGTCCGCAGTTTTCTTTCTGCGGACGGCTTTTGTTCTATAACTTATTAAATTTTTTAATTCCCCTGCATATTTGCAGAATTTGCAAGTACAGGCTTCTGGAACATGCGAAAGAGTCCAATCTGTTCTAAGGCCTTTGTGATTGCGAAAAAGATCACCGAATCAATTGGCCACATAATCAGGTTCTTCAGCGCACGCGCCGGAAGAAGCACCATAAATGCCTGTCCATATAACACATTCAGACAAAGTGTTGTCAGAATCACGTTACAGACCAGCATAACTACAAATTTAGCTGCCAGCACACGCCAGATCGTAAGCTTTTTCTTATAAAAAAAGCATCCATACAGGATTCCGGCCAGTATAACAACCAGCGTCAGCTGTGGACAAAATGGTCCGGTTGGCTTCATCATATACTTGATAATATCCAACGCACCATGGAAAATTCCTCCAACCACCGGTCCAAACAGATAATCAATGATACCATTTGGAATACTGGAAAAACCAATCCGAATAAACTGCCCATATTCAATGGAGAAAAATCCTAGAATTACAGCAACTGCAGCAAGCATTGCCATGGTAGTGATGGTTCTTACCGCTTTTAATTCACGGAAAGAATCGGTGAACAAAGTAACGAATTTTTTCATAAAAAAATTACCTCCTTTGCAGACCTCACCGTACTACAACTGGAGATAATATTATCTTCGGATGCAGCGGGATGCGACTCATGTACCGCAAGATTCTCTTTTCGTCCGGGTGACAACTCCCTGTTCATCCGGCACTTAACGCACATGTGTCTACTCTGCTTTAAACTATTAAATTGCAACGACCTAAGTATAACACAATGGAAAAGAAATGCAACTATTTTTTTTCATTGTATGGCATTTTTATAGCAAAACGCCATCTGTCACACGTTTTTACGTGGAACAGATGGCGTCCGTTGCCTGTTATTTTATTCTTTTCAGGTTCCCATACTTGCAAACAGGGCAGCTATCTCATCCGGGCTTAATGCCTTATTGGGATCTGCCGGTTCTTCCGGCTGAAGAGGTGCTTCTTTTACTGCTTCCGGCTCTTCAATCGGCTCGGGAATATCCTCCGGTTCCACCGTTTCTTCGACAGGTTCCCCGGCTTTATCCGCATTGTCGTCGTTGCCCATATTTGCAAACAGGGCAGCTATTTCATCCGGGCTCATGGCGCGGTTTGGATCGGACAGATCCGGCATCGGCGAAAGTTCTTCCTCCGGCAGGTTCTCATCATTCGCTTCCTCAACAATCGCATCCTCCGGAATCGGGTCCGGTTCTACCAGTTCTTCTGCTTCCTCAATGGATTCTTCCGGGTCCGGCGGGATAATCTCATCCGCTGCCATGACCGGAGGCTCTTCCTCCGGCTCAAAACTCTCCCCTTCCGGTATATCCGGCAGAATCTCCGGGTCCGGCTCCATACTTTCTTCCGGCTCTGGTGAAATCTCCGGCTCCGGTTCCATACTTTCTTCCGGCTCCGGTGAGATCTCAGGCTCCGGCTCCATACTTTCTTCCAGATCCGGCGAAATCTCAGGCTCCGGCTCCATACTTTCTTCCGGCTCTGGTGAAATCTCCGGCTCTGCCGGTATTTCTTCCACATGATTCTGCGGTGCCGGCTGTGGCTCTACAGGTGTTGCCACAGGTACAGAAACCTGCGGCTGGGAAACAACCACTTTCTGACTGTTCATAATGGTCTGATTCAGGCGCAGTTCCATATCTTTCATTGCAATAATGATTTCCTGCAGCTTTGCGGCTATCTCTTTATCCTGTGAATGTTCCTGTTCTTTTCCATCCTTCTGCACCGAAGAAATTTCATCCTTACAGGCTGAAAGAATCTCGTCCTTATAAGCACCCGCAACTGTACCGAACCCATCCATTCCTTTCTGGAACGTATCAAACCGGTCGATCAGCTGTTCGTATGAATTCATCAATGCATCGGTATTCTCATGGGACCGCTTGATAATTACTTTCGCTATTCCCTTCTGTGCATTAACAATTTCCTCTGTCGGAATCTTAGATGCCTCTTCCATGTATGCAAGCTTCACCGATATTTCCTCAAAATATTTTTTCAGCATGAGATATGATGCCTTTTCCGACTTGAAAATACTCTCATACTGTTCCTCTCTCCGGGCATATTTTGTCTCATATACTGAAATCACGCCTCTGATTGCAACATACAGGCATATCAGATCTGCTGCTGCCAAAACAGCCAGAACAATAAACATCTTCGGGAAATTGACTATGGCATACAACTCTGCCATAAAAATAAACGCAAACAAAAGTATCCCGAAAATCATCTGCATCCTTGCTTTCGAATCTTTATTCTTCATATGATACCGCTCCTTCCATGAGCCCGCTATTCTAACCACTATGCAAAATAAGCTCTAGTATGTTATATTTTACCATATTGTGTCGATTCTCACAAGGTTTGTTGTTTATTTCTGCCTTCTATAATACGTCATTTACAATCTGCTCTGCTGTCAGATGATTCTCTTTTAATACCTCATTTACATCATACCGGTCAAGGAATTCTTTTTTCAATCCGTAATTATAGACTTTCATATCACTGCTTCCATAAAATCTTGCGATTTTTTCTCCGAAACCACCATTCAGGATGCCATCTTCCAGTGTAACTACCGTGTCATGGTCTGCCTTCAGCTTCTCCAGCAGTCCCTTATCCAGTCCGGTAATATAATACGGGTTGATTACCGTTGCATGAATACCTTTTTTCTCCAGCATTTCTGCGGTCTGCAGTGCCAGGAAATAAAATGTTCCGAGTCCGATCAGTGCAATTTTGCTTCCCTTCTCCGTTACCTCATAGGTGTTGAGCTGGCTCCAGTCTTTTTTGACTTCTCTGCCATCCGAAATCATATCTCCGCCCGGAAGTTTGATCGCAACCGGCATTTCCTTCTGCTCCACACTCCAGTCAAGCATTGACAGATATTCTTCCTTTGTTGTCGGTGCCAGATAAACCAGTCCCGGAATATTAGAAAGCATCGGAATATCCTGCAGTCCCAGATGGGTAACATCCGTCATGCCAAATACCGATCCCGTATACACAACAATCGTTGCCGGATTCCCGTCAATACACAGATCTTGTGAAATCTGGTCATACGTCCTCTGGATAAAGCTGGAATACACACCGTATACCGGCTTTCCGCCACCTTTGGCAATTCCGGAAGCAAGTGCTACCGCTGTCTCCTCCGCGATTCCCACATCTACAAACTGCCGGCCGGCCTGTTTCCTTTTCTCCTGCGTAAATCCGAGAATCGTCGGGGTTCCGGATGTAATTGTAACAACTGTCGGATCCTTTTTCATCTTTTCAATCAGATATTCACAGGTCACCGAAGAATAATCTTCCACTTCCGGAAAATGGGATTTTCCAGTCTCAATATCAAATGGAAGATGCCAGTGCCATTCTTCCTTATGCTCTTCTGCCGGTTTATAACCTTTTCCCTTTAATGTATTAATGTGGACAACAACCGGTTTCTTACTGTCTTTTACCTGTTTGAAAGCCCCGATCAGCTCCCTTAAGTCATTTCCATGATCCACATAGACATAATCTAGTCCCATGGCTTTAAATAAATTGCACTCTGCCTGTCCGTTTGTCTCGCGGAGTAATTTCAGATTTGAATAAAGTCCTCCATGGTTTTCTGCAATTGACATATCATTGTCATTTACTACAATGATCATGTTGCTGTCTAATTCTGCTGCAAAATCCATTCCTTCTAAGGCTTCTCCTCCGCTTAAAGAACCGTCTCCGATAATTGCGATCACATTTGCACTTTCCCCACGAAGATCCCTTGCCTTTGCCAGACCGCATGCCAGACTGACGGATGTAGAGGTATGTCCGACCGTAAAATGGTCATGTTCACTTTCCTGCGGACAGCTGTATCCCGTCACGTCATCGTAATGTTCTTCATATAAATAGGCATCTTTTCGACCGGTCAGCATCTTGTGCGGATAGGTCTGATGGGAAACATCAAATACCATTTTGTCCTTTGGGGACTCAAAAACATAATGCAGTGCAATGATTGCCTCTACCATGCCAAAATTCGGGCCAAAATGCCCGCCGTGAATACTTGCCCTCTTTAATAATGCATGACGCATTTCTTCTGCGAGAGCTGTCATCTCTTCTATATTCAATTTCTTCACATCTTCCGGTCCGTTAATCTTTTCGATATACATATAATAAATTCTCCTTCCGATTTTATCTATCATAATATACCACTTAAAGTTAACTTTAAGTCAAGTATTTTTTATTTAATTTTCAACTTTTTGCTTCAAACCCTCAATTGCCTGAGCCACTATACCTTCGCTCTTAAAAAGATGTAAATAATGTAATGATAAAAGGGGCAAAAGGTATCATTTCCCACTGAAATGCAATTTTTATGTCATTCGCATTTCTTGCGATCCGCTTGTTGTTCCGATATAATTATGCTATGATTGTGCTTTGATTGGAGGAAACCATTTTGAGCGAATATTATAAGTTTTTTCAAAATAAAAAATGTGAATATTTTCCATGCCATAAAGGAATTCCGGAGGAGGACTTTAACTGTCTGTTTTGTTATTGTCCCCTCTATACACTCGGGAAATCCTGTGGTGGAAACTGTGAATATTTAAAAAATGGTATCAAATCCTGCATAAACTGTGGCTTTCCCCATCACCGAAAGAACTATGATAAGGTCACGGGCCGCTTTCAGGAAATTGCAGCCGTTATGGCTGCTTCCAATAAGGAGGATGCATCCCATGAAATGTAAACTTACTCCCGGATTATCCTCCGGTGACTGGAACGAATTTTGCAGCCGTTTCCATTTCCCTCCGGATGACCTGCCTCATATTCAGGCAATTTATACGGCACTTCTTCCCCTGGTTGAATCCTATGCGTATTACTCTCTGGCTCAGGATTTAGACGGGGTTTCCCTGCCTCACTATGCCTATGGGTTTGTGACGCTTGGAAACGGAGTGGATGAACTGTCGGAATTATATCTGAACCATGAACAGATCCAGGAGGCTTACATTGTGGACTGCATCAGCCTGATGCTTTTGTCAAAGGCTTATGAAGAGTTTGCACATGTGGTAGAACGTCAGAGCCGCCTGTATCTTGCAGAATTATCTTTTCTGGGAGATACCTATTCCCTTGACCTGCTCCCACAGATTTATGGGCGGCTTGCCCCGGATGGCATCCAGCTTACCGAGGGGCAGATGCTCCGGCCGCTTAAGACAGCAACGCTGATCCTGCATCTGGATACAACAACACACGCCAATCTCAAGCAATTGTGTAATACGTGCGCAACCTGCCGGAATTTTTCCTGCCCGTCGAGAAAGGCCACGGCTCCGCATTTGCCGCATACTTATGGGGCCATGCAGATATTCCATACAAAATAATTATTTTTCAATTGATAAGTCAGCATTTTACCGTGCTTTTTTCAAAAGTTCTTCCGCTGTAATACCAAACAATTTCTTAGTTGCCCCACCCACCCGACACGGACAATCTCTGCTCTACACCTTGTGCTTCCAATATAAATGAAACCGACATGGTGAACTGATTAAAATGCTTCTGTTTTTTATAACTGATGATTGAAGAAATATAAACAAAAGCAAGGGGGGTTGAGAGTAACCTCGAATCTGAAAACCTTATCTTTACAAGTTTGAGGTTTCGAATGATTATTAAGATAAAAATATGTAAATAACATAATATTAGCAGTTGACTTTAACATTATTAAATGATAATATCAACAATATTAAAGAAAGGGGTTGATAATGAGACGAAAAGCGCAAGAATGGATATACAATTTAAGTGATGAAGATATCACATTTATAAAAAATTTTGTTATGTCATCTGGCTCTTTAAAAGAGGTTGCAAAATTGTATCATATAACATATCCTACCGTGCGATTGAGACTTGATCGACTTATACAAAAAATGCAAATGAATGATCAAATAGAAAATGACGCTTATATTTCATTAATTAAAAAAATGGTAATAGATGATCAACTTGATTTTGACACAGCAAAAATATTGATAAAAAAATACAGAGAGCAAAAAGGAGAATAAATGAAATTTTCTACCATTTTATTCATCGTAATAATAATGGCATTAACCATTATTTGTGTACGTTTTTTAGAATCATATTTAAATAAAAAAAGAAGAACAACTACCGTATCATTAACACCAATTATTTTTCTTGTTCTTTCAATCGTATTAATTATAGTGTATCTTAATTTTGAACCAGAAAGTTTTGAACGCGTTGAGAAGCAGGGGTTATTGACACTCTCATATAGTTTCGTTTCCAAAAATCAGATGTCTATAAAGGATAAGATACACAATTGTATCATTATCTTTATGCTTACAAATATTCCTGCTGTTATATCAATTTATAATCGGATAAAAAGAAATAGAACGATTACGCGCAAAAAGAAAATAAATGAAATGAAATTGCGGGAATTATAATGTTCATCTCTATATATTATATATAGTTGTGATGCCGTTGGATATTATAGTGGAAAGCACTGGACAAATGCAAGTGCTTCTAATGCAAGCGTAGATTCTGACTTTGTTATATATACATATAAACTTTCTGGACAAAGTAACAAAACCACATGTACTTCCTCCTGTATTACCTTAAAATGTTCTGGAAATCTTGATACTTATGTTGGAGTTGGAAATGTAGGAATTGTAAAGATTACATCGCAAACTTATTCGAGTAAAACCAATTTCTACGCTTCAAGTTATTTATAATAATGAAAAAAAGATATATAGTGATACTCGTTTTGCTTATACTGATCTTACTCTATAATAGATATGGATCTGGTGTCTAAAATCATTTAAGTGCACAGGTAGACAGTATTTCAATTGAGACAGTATGAAAAACTTATCCAGCGCGAACGATTAGAAATTGTTCGCAGATAATAAAACAATTTAATGGTATCCAGCAAAGATCTTTAAATCATTGACAAAAAAATTACGCAATGGTATTATGAAAATACAAAAAGCAATACCGTGTAGGCGGTTTGCCAAAGTTAGTTTTAAAAAATAACCGGTCTTTGGTAGGGGCGGTTATTTTTTATGGTTAAAAAAGATCATTACGATCAGATTGATAATAGCAACAATCAGTATGCAAAACTGAAAAAGTTCAGAATATGTAACCATGCTATCGCCCTCCTTTCAACCAGAGGGCACCATAGCCCTCGTAATAAGGGCAAACCGCCTACCGCACTATGCTTTGATACTGCTTTCTGTATGTATTTATTTTACCATTTTTCGATCAAAAAGCAATCAAATGTTCGATATATTTTCGCGCAAAAAAATAGCATCCTCTACCGTCCAAAGTTTAGGATACTATTTCTTTAACATGTTTAACCTTATCACGGTATGGGGCCATGCAGATATTCCATACAAAATAATTAGTGCCTGCTGAGTAAGCAGACACTAATTATAAACTTTATTATCTATTTGTTTTTTTCTTTTTCATTACAACAATAACAACTCCTGCCGCAACAACTACCGCTGCTGCAATCAGAACAATAACAATCGTCATGGCCGCACCATCCTGTTTTACAAGTACAAGTGCACTGATACCATCCATTGTATACTCGCCACCCTTGATTGTCTCGATTGTCTCAACGCCAGCTTTCTGTCCGTTTATGCAGACTTTCTATTTTCCTTCCGGAATTGTAACTTTTGCGTTGTCAGTGTTTGCATTAAAAAGAAGATACATCTCTTTTGCACTTTCATCTTTCTGACCGCCCTTTATATTAATTCCTACAATATTATCCCCAAGTCCTTCTATGGATTTTACATATTTTTTCACATCCTCTGATGTAGATAATCGAAGTGCCGGATGTGCCTTTCTGAACTTAATAAGTCCCTTATAGTATTCAAATACATCTGCCCAGTAGCATACGGAATCCACAATATATTTCCGTACCATGTTTCTCTCGGATGCTGTATCATTTCCACATCCTGAGCCGTTTGAATACGAACCGTCTTCATTGATACGGGAAAAATATCCCGGAACAAATTTATTGATACAGAAATCATCTGCACTCATAACATGATTGTATACCACATTACCATAACACGGTTATTTACTGTATTGAAATCCGGAGCATCCCTGCCTATAACCATAAATATAAAAACGAGCAGCAAAACCGGATTTACACCAGTCTGCTACTCGTTTGATGATTATAATATTTTCTTTTCTTGTGCCATTGCAACCAGTTATCGGACAAATGGCAGGAACGTAATGCTATACTTTATTTTCCAAACCGGCTGATTTCTTTCGCATATGATATTTCCGTTTTTCCTCATACATTTTCTCATCCATATGCATTAAAAAAGTTTCTGCATCATCTTCTGTCCCAAATTCCGTGTATCCCATGGAAACACTTAAATGAAACGGTTCTATCCCGGATTCATTAAACCGGGACAGATTACGGTTAATCTCCTCCATTGTCGCTAAGACACGCTCCGTATCAACACCTGACAGCAGCACAATAAACTCATCTCCCGCATACCGGATTGCCATACCATCATCCGGTATGGATCTGATGAGTATATTTCCCAACGTACAAATAGCCTTATCGCCCGTACTATGACCTAAATTGTCATTAATACACTTGAAATCGTTTACATCCATCATGATTCCATATAAGGATTTATGGCTTGCAATTTTCTTTTCCGCAAGCACCGCATTAAAATATCTCCGATTATATAATCCGGAAAGCTCATCCATATACAAACTCTCTGCGTATGACTGCATCTGCACAAATATCAATGCGACCGCAACCAGCACCCATGATGATGTAATTCCATAAAAAAGGAACTGGAGAACTACACCTGCAAAACAAGGACCAACGAAATAGATCACCGGGAAAAAATTCAGGTTAACCCCTTGTTTTTTGGAATGATACACCAGATAGATACTGTAAGCAAAATATATGACAAGCGAAATATATCCCACCAGCACACCGGCAGTTCTCTGATATACATTCTCCCCGGATATTTTAAACATAATCCCTGTTCCAAACAGATTACATAAAACCATAATTACTTCTACCAGCCAGGGAAATATCTCCACTCCTGCTTTTTGAACCATTCTTTTATAATTTCGATAGATACGCAATTCCACGTACATACACCAAAGCATACCAATACTGACTGTCCCTATAAAGCATATGCTGTTAGAGATATAATTAATCTGCCGGCTGCCAGTAAACTGTTTTCCATCTACAAGAAAAGCAATGGTTTCAGACAATGCCCCCACTAAATTTACGATTGCTATTCCATCATATATTTTATCTCCCACATGAAGGCTCTCTCTGTTCTTTCGTCTGCAAAACAAAAGGAACCACATCATTAACACGGTCAATCCGTTTGCCATTAATATTTCTTCTAAAACGATGATTGTTATCCCCTCCATCATTCACGGTATGAACTCATTTTTACTAAAATGAGCTCTATCATTATACCAAATGAAAACCGGTTTTTGTCTTTTTCGACATGAATTACAGTTTTTTTAACGTGAACGATGATTTTTTATGTTTCATCATTTTTCACAGCCTACTGCAACTGTGAAAAACCCACGGCTTACAAAGTTAACGGTCTTTGTATCGGAATCATAATAAGATCCCGGTATCTTAACTGCTGCACCGTATTTATCAATTTTATATGCAAAAATCTTTTTGTCTTTTTCCTTTTTCGAAGCATTATAGGAAACAGCGACCCTGATCCGTCCCTTTTTCAGGACAGACGACTGCTTTTTCTTGATTCCTGTGACGGAAAAATCATAAACCGGACGTTTTCCAATAATTTTCCCTGCCCTGGCAGAAAGATTTTTCTTGTCAGCCTGTTTCATTTTGATAACCACAGCTGTATTCATCTCTTTCTTTAATTCTTTTAATGCCTTCGAATCAAAGGTAAGATTTACATTGCCACCATTGACCTTCAATTCTTTTACATTCTTTTTGACAAGTAAATTTACCGCCTGCCCGTCCATTTCAAGATGCAGATTCTTCCAGTTTTTAGCTTTTCCTGTATCAAAAGTTATTTCAACAGACAGGTCTTTTATCCTGCCACCCTGTTCTTTTTCTGCCTTTGTAATTTCTTTTTTCAAAACTGCTGCAATATTCTTCACTTTGACCGTATTATTTTTAACTGCAGATTTTGCTTTGACATTAATATCCTTAACAGAAACGGACGTATCTGCTGCGGGTGGCGGTGTCACATTCCCCGGTTCTTCTTTTGCATGATCCGGTGCCGGTAATGTGCCGGAATCCGGTGAAACATTGCCAGATGATCCGTCCGTGCTTCCACCGGCATTTTCTCCGGAACCTCCACCGGAGCTGCCTCCGGAACTTCCACCAGAACTTCCGCCAGAACCTCCTCCGGATATTCCACCGGAACCTCCACTTGAACTGCCTCCGGAACTTCCACCAGAACCGCCCCCGGTCTGGGAATGATCCGCCGTTACACGGACCTGACAATCTGCCTTACTTCCTGTATAGTTGCCATTCCCATTATAACATGCGGTGAACGTATATGTTTTCGTTTCATTCGGAAGCGTTGCCATCCAGTGATCCGTTCCCTTTTCTTCTAATGTGATCCCGGAAACATCACAGGTTACTTTTATCCCGGCATCTTCCGGAATCCCCTGTCTGCAAAGCTGTAATTCTACTGTCCCCGCACCTTTGACCGTATCGGTTTTTGCAGTCAGCTGCATGCTGGTGGAAGCCTTTTCGATTTCCAAAACAGCCTCCCCGTATGTTGGAATAAAAGATGCCTTTTCCGCTTTAAAATAAATCTTATACTGGCCTGCTTCTGTGTAAAATGGCATCTCCGTTTGTGTATACGATCCGTTTTCTGTCAAACTGTAACTGATTTGTACACCATCTTCCTGTTTGATATCAAATGTATGGGGTTTTCCATCATAAGTTACGCGGACAGGTACGGTTTGTATTTCCGGCATCTCACTGTTTTTCCGGTAATAATAAGTGATCTCCTGGCGATCCTCTGTGATGTTTATTTCTCCCTGATTTGCACTGTTTCCTACACATGTATATCCATATAAATCCGGACTTCTTAACGTATACGCAGAATTCTTTGGTACATATACTGTCGCGGGTGCCGTATCAGGCACTGTTGTTTCGGTCCCGTCTTCGTTTTGCAGCATATAACGAATGGTTACGGTACTCCACGCCTGTCCTGCCGTCTGATTGTCAGCCAGAATTTTCCCAGTGTCCTCATCTATGATCTTTCCTTCCAGTCTGTCCCCGGAAACCAGACCAGTTACCGCAGGAAGTGTGACAGAAAGGGACTCTCTGGCAGCATCCGGATCATACCAGTTACTGTGTGGCGGAACGGTATATGTTTCTTCTTTTTCATATTTGACTGTATGGTCTGCTCCAGTAATGCGGAAAGTAATCTTCAAATGCTGTTTGGCATCCACTATATTTTGTACGACTGTACGGAATTCCAGATCCTTTCCATTTGCTTTTGTGATATTTGTCTCATCGATCCGGTATTGGTCACTATCCCTGTCAAGTGTTCCTGTCCTGCTATGCGGAATTGTAATTTCAGGATCGCACACATAAACAGATGCCTGCCTGCTGACATAATCACGGTTATTTAATCTCCGCGCCAGTTCCATTTTACACACTTCACAGAAAGGATTCCCAAGATCCCGCATCATGCAGACGCGGCTCGGCGCAAATACTGTTTCTGTTCCTGCTGCCGTTATTCCGATTCCACGGAACCCAAGCATCTTATGCCATTTAATCTTATCCGGATCCGATGTGTCGGAAATATTTTCTCCCTGCATCTTTTTATCATATTCATCGCCTAATCTTCCGATGCTGTGGGAAATTTCATGGGTCATGACATCCCCCTGCTCATTCTCATCCGAATTTGCCGAAAAAGAAAAGAGTGCATTGGAAGAAGAACCAATATTCGCAGTCGTATTACAAATGATATGGATGGTTCCAACGGCTGCGCCGGTATCCAGATATCTGCTCTCCAGCTCTGCCCTCAGTGCCCTGGCTTTATCTTCCCCGTCCTTTGCAAAATAGCAGGATTTTCCGAATGCCTGCACATGAAAATATGTGTCCGGGTTCGACTCCCCATACATCACGCCCACACCAGTTTCATTGGACACCGTCTGTACTGCATAAATATTGATCCTGTCGGAATACTCTTTATAAGGGGACCACTTTAGCAGCCCCTGTGCTTTTGCCGTTGCATCCTTCAAAAATTGTTCCTGTTGTTCCCGGGTATAGCCCTCACCCATGATAACAATCACAAAATTTTCCTTATCATCACCTGTCTTGTGAATGGCATAAACGGAAGCTGCCGTTGTCTGGTCTGCCGCTGTCTGGTCTGCCATCACAGGATATGGAAACACCAGGGAAAGCAATAATATCAGGCTAAGTACGATTGCCCCAAACCGTTTTCCATCCTTCTTTTTTACATTCGTCATATCATCCTCCGTACTTTACATTACCAGAAATACTGGTGCTTTCCCTCTTCTTCCCACAGACAAACTCCCGGGAAACCATCTGCCGTAAGGCTTCTTAAAGCACGATTACTGCAGCATCAAACCCCTCTACATTTCCATCAAAGGTGTTTTCGGTAAGCAGATTGTACTTCTGCGTGTACTCATTAAATTTTTTTGCACTGCTGCTGCAGTTAAAAATCATGGCAATGGTCTCCTCGCCATTTTTTCTGATCAGGACAACTGTCCCTTCCGCATCTTCTGTGACGCTCCCAGCCAGTTCGCCTTCTACAATGCATGCATGGCTTTTCCGGACCTGAATCAGCCGCTTGTACCATTCATACATCTCTTTGTCCTGGTATTCTTCATCCCAGTACATGCCCCGTCTGCAGTCCGGATCGTTTGCTCCCGGCATCGCATACTCATCTCCATAATAAATCATAGGCATTCCTGGCAATAACAACTGAAAAGCGGCTGCCAGATGCTGCTTTTTCTTATTGTCGTTACACAGATGTAAAAATCTTGCGGTATCATGGCTGTCAATCAGATTCCACATAAGGGGATAGCAGTTTTTGTGTAAGCGTCCCTTCAAATATCCAAGATTTTGTACGAACTGGCTGACCGTAATCTTTTCGTCTGCAAGCAGATCGATCAGGTTCAGGTAAAATGGATAATTCATGACTGTATCCCATTCATCCCCCTCAAGGAAATCTCCTGCATAATGCCAGATTTCCCCAATGATCAGCATATCTTTCTTCACTGCCTTTACTGCTTTTCTGAAATTCTTCCAGAAGAAATGGCTGATTTCGTCTCCTACATCCAGTCTCCATCCGTCAATATCGCATTCCTTAATCCAGTAGCATGCAACATCCGTAATGTATTTTTCAACTTCAGGATTTTTCAGGTTTAACTTTGGCATTCCGCCATAATAACCAAAACATTTGAAGTTTGGGATCTCTCCCCATTCGCTTTTAAGTGGGAATCCATCAATAAAATACCAGTCCCGGTATTTGGATTTTTCACCATTTTCCAGGATATCCGCAAACGCAAAAAATTCTCTTCCCGTATGATTGTATACCGCATCCAGGACTACCTTCATACCACGCTCATGCGCTTTTTGTACCAGCTCTTTGAGATCCTCTGTTGTTCCAAAGGACGGGTCTATCTGGTAGTAATCCGTGGTATCATACTTATGGCACGAATTTGATTGAAAGATAGGTGTCATATACAGCACATCGATTCCCAGATTCTGAATATCATCCATATGTTCGATGATTCCCCTGAGATTTCCATGCAGATCATCCATAGGCGTAATCGGTGCTTTATACCACAGTTCTTTGTCTACCGGCTCCGTTGCTGCAAAACGGGATGGGAAAATCTGATACACGACCTTGTTTGCTGCCCACTCCGGCACCTCAAACATCTCTTCCTCCCGAAGGTTCTGCGGACAGTCAAACATTCTGTCCCTGTTTGTAATGCATTCCTTATCAAACTCATAATTTCCATAATATACCTTTTCTCCCTGCGTGTCCGTAAATTCGAAAAAGTAACGCAGACAGATCAAATGCATATTTATCTGTGCTTCATAATAATCATGAAACTGTGAGACAGCAACCTTCTTCATCGGAACTGTCTTTCTGGTATCCTTACGCTCCATAGGTATATACTTGTCCTCATAGTGAAGGATTACCTCCTTCATATCATCCTTTTTTACCTGCACGCGTATCACGAATAAATCCTTATCAACCGCATAGCTAAACCTTTTATCCATATCATGAAAAATTGCTGAATATTCCATAAAATTTCCCCTTTACACTTGTTGTTTTCCTGTATTTTAACTTACTTTTTTCAACAATTCTAGCACTATATCCACGATATTTTTAACTTTTTCTACTTTTATGCTTTTTTGCGATGATATTACTATTCATATAATTTAAAATGTGCGTTATCAGTTTAAAACCAATAACGCACATTTTCTCATTGCATCCTTTTCCCGCATTTATATATGTCACAAGTCAAATTATAGTTCCTACCTGCGACAACTTTATATGTAAATTCAACATCAATAATTTTTTGCACCGTTTTTAATTTTTATTTTCTGCAACTTTAAATTTCTGGATCATTTCACGCAGATTTTCTGCTTCACTGCTCATCTCCTGACCGGCTGCTGCACATTCTTCAGATGTTGCCGAATTCGTCTGTACGACATCATTAATCTGTTCAATTCCATCATTAATCTGTTGGATTTCTGTTGTCTGTGTCTCTAACGTTTCTGCAATATTTGTGACTTCTTTTGTAATGATCTGGGAATTCTCAGCGACCTCCTGCAATTGTGATGCCGTCTGCCCTGCAATCACCATACCTTTTTCCACGGCTTTCACAGAGGTTTCAATCAATGTTGCGGATTCCTTTGCTGCCTGGGCACTCTGGTCTGCCAGCACATTGACCTGATTCGCTACCACTGCAAATCCCTTTCCTGCCTCCCCTGCTCTTGCAGCCTCAATGGAAGCATTCAATGCAAGCAGATTCGTCTGGGACGCAATTTCATTGATTGTTGCAATGATCTTGTCAATCTCTTTTGATGCCCCGTTGATCTCATTCATGGAATCAACCATATCCCTCATTTTACCATTGCTTTCCAGAATGGCATTTCCAAGTTCGTCTACTCTTCCACTGATTTCTTTTGCGGATTGTGAATTTTTTCCTACCTGTTCAGAAACACCTGCGACTGTTGCGGTCAGTTCTTCTACAACTGCTGCCTGATTTGTTGCTCCATCCGCAAGGTCATTGGAACTTGATGCTACCTGATCTGCGGCACCCGAAACTTCATCTGAAACATGTTGGATTCCCTTTATTGTCTCTGCCATGCTTTCTTCAAACAACATAAAGGAGTTTAGAATTCCAACGAAATCCCCTTTCCACTCTACTTCCGGCTGCACATCAAAATTTCCTTCTGCAAACATCTTCATTGAACGTCCAATATCATCTACATAGCTTCCCAGAATGCGGATGGATTTGCGCATATTGTGTGCCAGTATTCCAATCTCATCATCTGAATGGTAGTCCAGCGTGCTGTGCAGGTTTCCATCTGTTAATTCCTGTGCAACGGCTTCCACTTCACGTAATGGTACTAAAATTGACTCAAGTACTTTTTTGCCTGTTTTTATTGCCAGTTTCCATGCCAAAACCAGACAAATAATAATACACACAATTCCTGCCACTGCAGAAATAACCGTAATTCTGACTGCCTGGCTGCTTACCTCATCGGTCATTTCATCTAATCTTGTTGCAATTTTTACGGCTTTATTTAATGCCGGGGTACAATCATTCAGAATTGAATCAACTGCCTTATCCTTGTCACCGCTTTTGATTTCTTTCATGATGGAATAACCAATGTTTCCCCAGTCTGTAAGGGCAGATGCGTATTCTTCACAATCCGCATCCGGAATAACTCCGGAGTTCTTTAAATTTTTCAGTTGGGTATTAACTTCTGCAAGCAGTCTTTCTACCGTCTGCTCATAACCGTCATAAGAGGATGTATCATTATTTAATGCCATTTCCCTGATATTTCTCGCTGATGAGTTAACATTTATCCTGCAGATTTTCACCGCCCGGTCTGCAACAGTAACATTTTGTACATAATGCATCGTATTGGCAAATAGCATACCTATAACCACAATAGAAAACAGACCTGAGACTAGCATCATAATAATGACTTTTCTGTAGCCATAGTTTATCCTTTCCTTCAGATGTAAATTTTCCAAGTTCTTTTTCATCATATTTTTCTTTGACGGCATAGTTTGCTATTTCCTTTCTCTTTTATTCGCTTCTGATATATCAAATTTTTTTCTCAAAGTCAATAAATTTCGGGAACAATTTTATTATTCTATTTTTCACACAAAATGTTGTACCCATCCACCCCGAAAAATACAGCACTTTTACCAATTTTTTCTACAGTTACCTCTCCGATCGAACGTGATGTAATCTGGAATGTCGTGCCGGTGGTTCCCTCGTAAGAGTCATACTAGTACATAACTGAAAATACTATTGTCTGAAACACCCTCTGTTTTCATATATGGCATCAGGTTCTTCCAAAACATTCTCTAATTGTCTTTGAAATATCTGAATCAATAAAACCTTTATGTGCCATGTCATCAAGGATATCACATGTTTTTTCATGGGACAATCCCTTTTTATAAGGTCTGTCTTCCGTAAGAGCCTGATAAATATCAACACATGCCATCATACGTTCCTGCTCATTTAATTCATCAGCGGTTTTTCCAAAAGGATACCCTTTTCCATTTAATTTTTCATGATGGAAAGCCGCCCAATCTCGTATTTCTTCAAAATCATTAACCTCCGATAATATAAGGTATGTATAACCAGCATGATTTTTCATTGTAGAAAATTCATCATCCGTAAGCTTATCCGGTTTTTCCAGAATTTCATTGCCTACCGCCATTTTTCCTATATCATGCAGTGCACCAGCCAAATACATTTTCTGTACCGTGATTGAATCATATCCCATATATTTGGCAAGCAGGGAGGCTTTTTCAGCTACTCCTATAGAATGCCTGCTTGTAAAAGAAGATTTATAATCTACAATCTTTGCAAAGAAATCCGCAACATTTTTACACATTTCCCAATCAAAAACCATTTTTTCTCTTGGGATAATTTTCCACAGCTTCGTTTCAAAAGAATCATCACTTAAACACATATAGGATTCTTTTGTGAATACATGAAGAAAAGCATTAACACATTCTGAATCAAATAGACTATCCTTTTTTGGGGAAAGATACTGACATATAAAATCCCATCTATTATCATCAGATTTAATACTATTTCCTATGATATCAACGGTATCTGCAAGATGAATAATTCTTGCAGGCAATGGGATTTCATTCCACTTTTTTTGAAAAGGACCAGTTCCATCGGCATGTTCATGATGATACAAAATCACATTTGAGACATCTGTTTTAAAAGGAAGTTTAGTAATATTTTTTTCACCATAAATACAATGAAGATTCGTTTTTCTTACGGACAAATCTTTTTTAATGTCAATAACATAATTCCTTTCCAGCTCTTCCGTAATATATTGTGTCAAAGCATTATCATGCAGTAAGGCACACATAGCTAAATCTTGTAACGCATCACCTTGAATTGCCAGATATTCAGCCATGCATACACTTATATAAGCCACTCTTTTTCCATGCTTGTTTTTGATTTTTACCAACTCTGCTTCTATACAGTCCAAAGCATAGGAACAGGCTCCTGCAAGTCCGACAATATCTATTCTTAGTTCTTCTTTCATTGGTATAATCCTATCATAATACATTTATGCTTCTGAGA
>OCHA01000059.1_pt1 | contig 169212 bp, 134 predicted proteins | sample 1538591 | NCBI WGS metagenome assembly OCHA01 (sample SAMN04571710, study PRJEB22368) | human gut metagenome | biome: human gut; material: stool | host: Homo sapiens | place: Luxembourg | collected 2012-09-06 | reverse complement strand
CCGCCACTGCCGAGTATGCCGAGAACTTCTGGAACATGATCCGCAACCGTGGCCATTACGGCGAGGTCCGCAATGCCCTGTCTGTGGGTGAGGACACCGAGGGCGGCTTTACCGTTCCCGATGAGTTCGAGAAGAAGCTGGTGGAGGCACTGGAGGAGAACAACATCTTCCGTGGTCTGGCAACGGTCATCCGCACCAGCTCCGGCACCCGTAAGATCCCCATCGCAGAGGATACCGGTGAGGCAAGCTGGATCGATGAGGGTGAGGAGATCCCGGAGAGCGATACTACCTTCGGCCAGACCATGCTGTCTGCATACAAGCTGGGCACCATGATCAAGATCTCCAACGAACTCCTGAACGATTCCGCTTTTGACCTTGCCACCTATATTGCCCGCCGTTTCGGTGTGCGTATGGGCAACGCAGAGGAGCGTGCCTTTATCACCGGCGACGGTGTGGGCAAGCCTCTGGGTCTGCTGGCAGAGACCGGCGGTGCCAAGGTCGGTGTGACCGCTGCCCAGAAGGATGCCGTTACCTTCGATGAGATCTTCAAGCTCTACTATGCACTGAAGGCTCCGTACCGCAAGAAGGCACAGTTCCTCTGCAACGAAGCCCTGGTGCTGCAGTTGATGACCATCAAGGATAACAACGGCAACTATATCTGGAAGCCGGGTCTGGAGATCGGCAAGCCGGATACCCTGCTGAACCGTCCGCTGAAGACTTCCGCCTTCATGCCGGAGATCAAGGGTGGAAGCAAGGTCATGGCCTTTGGCGATTACAGCTACTACTGGGTGGCTGACCGCCAGAACCGCACCTTCCGCCGTCTGAACGAGCTGTATGCCCGTACTGATCAGGTCGGTTTCCTGACCACCCAGCGTGTGGATGGCAAGCTGATCCTGCCCGAAGCCGTACAGCTTCTGCAGATGGCACCGCAGGGCTAAGAAAGTCTGGAAAGGAGGAGCCGGTTATGGCACTGATTCCGCTTTACGAAGCGAAGACCTATCTCCGCGTGGACAGCAGCGATGAGGATGCCCTGATCGGCATCCTTTTATCTTCTGCGGAGCAGATGTGCAAGGATGTGGGCCGTTTATCGGAAGACCAGTGGGAGGCAGTCAATGCCGCTGACCGGGATGCCGAGAACGGAGTACAGCCTACAAGGGAACTGGGAGCCCTGCGCAGCACCTGCCGTGTGGCGATTCTGTATGCGCTGGGGTATCTCTATGAGCACCGGGACGAAGCTGACCATAAGCAGCTGATGCTGACGCTTCGTTCCATTCTGTTTGCTGTGAGGGAGGGGGTGTTCTGATGATCGAAAAGCTGAATGAGCGGATCACGATCGAGAAAAGCACGGTCGTGACCGATAAGGTCGGAAACCATCGGAACACATGGGAGGAATATTTCACCTGCTTTGCCTACGCCTCGACCTATCAGGCGCAGGAAGAAGAGGGTGAGGTCACAGCCGAACAGAAGAGCGTGGTGTTTACGGTTCGCTGGTGCAGTGAGACGAGATGCCTGACTTCCACCGGTTTCCGCATCCGCTTCCGGGAGCAGCTTTACAATATCGAATCCGTTGACCCGATGAACTATCAGAAGAAGATCCTGAAGATCCATTGCAGACTGGAAAGGAGGCAGCCGGATGAGCAGAACTGTCAGCATCGATGAGATGGCAGATGCCATCAACGAGGGCTTAAAAGAATATGCGACCCTTGCCTCCACCGAGGTTAAGAAGGCAGTCCGCAAATCTGCGAAAACGGTCAAAGACCAGATTTCGGCCAATGCACCGTCCCGGACGGGCGCATACAAGGGAAGCTGGGTAGCGACCAAGCAGTCCGAATCCAGTCAGAGTCTTCAGATGGTGGTGCATTCCAAGAACCGCTACCAGCTGGCGCATCTTCTGGAAAAAGGTCATGCCAAGCGTGGCGGCGGTCGTGTGGCAGGAAGACCGCATATCGCTCCGGCTGAACAGGCAGGTATCGAGCAGCTCCAGTCCCTTATCGAAAAGGCACTAAAGTAAGGAGGAACCAATGACCCACGAAGAAGTAAAGGCTCTGGTGGAGGAGATGGGGCTTCCTTATGCGTATGACCATTTCGCAGAAGGGGAGAGCCCTGATCCACCGTTTATCTGCTTCCTGTATCCGAAAGCTGAGAACTTTGGCGCGGATAATCTTGTGTACCACCATTTCAACCGGCTGGACATTGAGGTCTACACCGATTACAAAGACCCGGATATGGAAGCAAATATTGAAGAAGTCCTGACCGCACACGAACTCTACTATGAGAAAAGCGAGGTCTGGATCGAAACCGAAAAGATGTATGAAGTCCTGTATGAGCTGACTGTGTGATGCTCATGCAGGATATTTTTATGGGAGGAACACTATGTCGAAGAAAAGCAATAAGGTCAAATTTGGCCTGAAAAACTGCCACTATGCAAAGGCAACCTTTGACGAAGATGGCAGTGTCACCTATGCAAAGCCGGTCCGTATCCCCGGTGCCGTCAGTCTTTCTATGGATGCCAATGGCGAGATCGAGCCGTTCTATGCGGACAATATCGCCTACTATGTTGTGAATAACAACTCCGGCTACGAGGGCGATCTGGAGATCGCGCTGATCCCGGAGAGCTTCCTCACGGACATCATGCACGAGGAACTGGATGGTAACGGCGTGCTTGCTGAGAACGCCAATGTGGAACTGGAACATTTCGCCTTCCTGTTCGAGTTCGATGGTGACCAGCGTCACATCCGCCATGTGCTGTACAACTGTGTGGCAAGCCGTCCGTCCATCGAGGGTGAGACCAACGAGGACAGCAAGGAAGTCAAGACAGACACCCTGAACCTGCAGGCAACCCCTCTGGCAAACGGTTATGTCAAGGCCAAGACCGGTACTAACACCACCGATGATGTCTATAACAAGTGGTACGATGCGGTCTACGAGCCGCAGGCGGAAGCTGTGGACACCGAAGACACCAGTCACACCGAGGAGCCGCAGGGCTAAGTGACCGACACACACAGCAGGGCTTCGGCTCTGCTTACATTATTATAAAGAGGTATATGACTATGAAGAAGATTTTTCCTTTGTTCGCAGTGATTATCGTTCTGGTGCTGGCTGTCTGTTCGTTTCACATCATCCCCACCGGATACACGGGCGTGAAGACCAGCTTTGGCCAGATCCAGGAGACCACCATCCAGAGCGGCAAGCTCAACTTTTGCATTCCCTTTGTGCAGAGCATTCACAAGGTCAACAACAAGCAGCAGGATAAACACATCGAGGCGCAGGTCTGGGGCGAAGCCTCTGACAAGACTCCGGTGTATGCTGCTGATGTCATCGTGACCTATCAGGTGCTTCCTGAGAAGAGTGCCTGGCTGTATGCGAATGTGTCCGACATCAAGAATCTGGTCGGTGATGAGCTGGTGGCATCTGCCATCAAGTCTGCGATGGCTGAACTTGGTCCCAATGAGGTAACGAACCGCACCAGGATCGAGCCTCTGGCGCAGCAGAAGCTGGCAGAATCTCTTGTGCAGAAATATGGTGAGGACGTTGTGTTCGTAAACAAAGTCGTCATCAACGACATGAATTTCGAGGATGCCTATAACGAAGCCATCCAGCAGAAGTCCATTGCACAGCAGAATGCAGATAAGCAGAAGATCGAGAATGAAGCCGCCATTGCCAAGGCAGAAGCGGATAAGCAGGTGGCGATCACCAATGCAGAGGCGGATGCCCAGAAAACTTCCATTGCCGCAGATGCACAGGCAGAGGCAAACCGCAAACTGGCAGAAAGTCTGTCCGATACGCTGATTGATTACCAGAAGATCCAGAAGTGGGATGGAAAGCTGCCGACTGTGAGCGGCGGTAATGCACTGGTCAGCATTGACTCGGCAGAGTAAGAAACACGATATACGGCAGGGCTTCGGCTCTGCTAATTTTACATGAAATTTTGGAGGATTACGATTATGGCAGTTACAAAGAAAATCGAGATCGATGGCAAGGAAGTAACCTTTAAGGCAAGTGCCGCTGTGCCTCGCCTGTACCGGATAAAGTTCGGCCGCGACATCTACAAGGATCTGCGCCAGCTGGAAAAGAGCGTAGGAGAGAACGACGAGGATAATTCCAACCTCGACCTGTTCAGTCTGGAAATGTTCGAGGACCTGGCATGGCTGATGGCCCGTCATGCAGACCCGGCAAAGGTGCCGGACAGCCCGGAGGAGTTCCTGGACCAGTTCAACACCTTCTCCATTTATCAGATCCTGCCCCAGCTGATCGAACTGTGGGGTCTGAATGTGCAGACCGAGGTGGAATCCAGAAAAAACCTCGCAAAAGTGAGCGGGAAATGACCACCCCGCTCTTTCTGCTGCGCTGTGTACAGCTCGGTATCAGCATCGCCGACCTCGACCTGCTGACCATCGGGTTGGTCAATGATATGTTCACAGAGCGGCAGAACGACGACTATCCGTACAAAGAGCTGGCATCTCAACATGACATGGATGTCTTTTAACAGAATAAAGCTCGACTTCCGTGCTTATTTCGATTACAATATAAGCACGGAAGGATGGTGATTCTGTGGATGAGATGACAAGATTGGTTCAAAATTATGATTATATTACACCGAAAATTGCGGAAGAATCTGGAATTTCAAAATTTAAGTTTTACAAATATGTCCGAGAGAACGGATTGGAGTCGGTCAGCCGGGGCGTTTATTCAACGGGATCGGATTGGGTAGATGAACTGTATGTGCTTCATAAAAGATGTGCAAATGTTGTTTTTTCACATGACGAGGCTTTTTATTATCATGGCCTGACAGACAGAGAACCGTTTGTCCACACACTTACCATATACAGCGGTTACAATGCGCATCGGCTTACAGCGGATGGAAGTTGTAAAGTATATACGGTAAAACGAGAATTACTGGATGTCGGAAAGATCATTGTGAAAGACAATGACGGGAATATGATTCCGATGTATGACCTGGAACGGACGATTTGTGACCTGATGAGAAGCCGGAGCAGTATTGAAGCACAGGATTTCAATTCCATTCTGAAGACATATGTTTCCAGACGAGACAAGGACCTGAATCGACTCATGGAGTATGCAAAGCTATTTCGGGTTGATAATGTGATCCGCAGATATATGGAAGTTCTTTTGTAAAATATCCTTGACTATACTTCGGTGTGCCGATATAATATAAGAGAAAGGAGTTGATGATACATGATTATTGATGAACTTCTTAGGGAAGCCAAAATGAGTCGGTATAAGTTGAGTAAAACAAGTGGTGTTGCACAAGCCACAATATCGGACATTTGCAGTGGAAAAACTTCAATGGAAAAATGTTCAGCTGGAACACTATATAAAATAGCAAAAGCATTGAATGTTACAGTTGATGCTTTATTGGAAGCAGATGAGCAGGAAATGGCACAAAATGCAGAATACCGTAGTTCTTTTGAAACGTTCAAAAGCAACACTTGCCATCATGTAAAGGATATGGGTGATATTGATTTTATTATTAATACTTTGGAAAATGATACAATCCGAAGCCTTTATAAAAAAATGTGGTATCCAGAATCTTTGTACTTGCTGGGAATGATTGATTATTTGTCGAAGATTAATGACCTTCCTATGTGTACGAATTATAACGATATCCGTAGACATAAATTGGCACAGGTGGTGTATCCTTCAAGTGTGCTGATTCAGGCTGCGGTTATGCATAGTGAGACTGTAAAAATAGAGGCAAGAAAAAGGGCAATTCCTGAGTTTATGAGGTTTAATATTGTAGAAAGCGAGGTAAGAAACCTTGTCTGAAGTACCATTTACAAAAGATAATTTGGATGGGTATCTGAAAGAATTATCAAAAGAATTTAGGAAAATGAATGGATCACGAATGCCCGCTGAAATTATTTTGATTGGTGGTGCAGCGGTACTCATCAATTATGGCTTTCGTGAGATGACATACGATATGGATGCAATTATACAGGCATCATCCTCTATGAAAGATGCCATTAACCATGTTGGAGACCGGATGGGCCTTCCAAATGGATGGTTAAACACAGACTTCATGAAGACAGCATCTTATACGCCTAAATTGATCCAGTATTCGCAGTATTATAAGACATTCTCAAATGTTTTAAGAATCCGGACTGTATCAGCAGAATATTTGGTTGTAATGAAGTTAATGGCAGGCAGACAGTATAAAAATGATCTGTCAGATGTTGTAGGAATTCTTATTGAGCAAAAGAATGCTAAAAAAGAAATTAGTTTAGATAGCATCAAACGAGCTGCTGATGAATTGTATGAGGGGTATGAGAACTTACCGGAATCATCGAGAACTTTCATCGAGGCAGTTTACCAGAATCCGGATCTTTCGGCACTGTATGAGAAAATTCGTGAAGATGAAATGCAGAATAAGGATATTTTGTTGGAGTTTCAGGAGGATTATCCGGATGTTCTAAACGGAGATAATCTTGTGGATATCCTAAAAGCAGCCAAAGCAAAAAAAGAAAAGAATAACAACTGATAATACACCCTTGTCGGAGAAATCTGACAGGGGTATTTTTATATCAATTTTTCGGACATTACCTCCAATAGGTAGAAAATCATCGGAAAATGAAAATTCGTGGCCTGTTTTGCCTTAGCAATTTCAAGAAAATGGCTTTTTGTGAAATTGCTAAAGCGAAATTACTCTAGAAATTTCAAGTTTATCATTTCGTATTTTAATTTTGCCCCACTTGTGACAAAGCAAGTCGGGCTTTTTTCATGCCCAAAAGGAGGTGGTCATCCACATGGCATCCAGAATCCAGGGCATCACCGTTGAGATCGGCGGCGATACCACCAAGCTCTCCAAAGCACTGGAAAGTGTAAACAAGTCAATCAAGGGGACGCAGTCCGGACTGAAGGATGTCAACAAACTCCTGAAACTGGACCCTTCCAATACAGAACTGGTCGTTCAGAAGCAGAAGATGCTGAAGGATGCCATTGAAGCTACCAAGGAAAAGCTGGCAACGCTGAAGACTGCGGCTCAGCAGGCCAATGAGCAGCTTGCCAACGGTGAGATCACCCAGCAGCAGTATGATGCCCTCCAGCGTGAGATCGTGGAGACTGAACAGAATCTGCGATCCTTACAGGACCAGGCGGCCACTACAAATGCGACGCTTGCCAAGATCGATGAAGCCGGAGAAAAGCTTCAGAACATCGGATCTTCTGTGGAGAATGTCGGCAAGAAGTTCCTGCCGGTGACTGCCGCTGTAACGGGTCTTGGCACTGCCGCAGTGAAGACGGCAGCCGACTTCGATTCCGAGATGAGCAAGGTTTCTGCTATTTCCGGTGCGACTGGGGATGACTTCGACCAGCTTCGTGCAAAAGCCCGTGAGATGGGTGCAAAGACAAAGTTCTCCGCATCCGAGGCTGCTTCGGCGATGGAATACATGGCCATGGCCGGATGGAAGACTTCTGACATGCTGAACGGCATCGAGGGTATCATGAACCTCGCGGCGGCATCCGGTGAAGACCTCGCCACGACTTCGGATATCGTTACGGATGCCCTCACAGCTTTCGGCTTGTCTGCGGCAGATTCCGGGCATTTTGCAGATATCCTTGCAGCCGCTTCTTCCAATGCGAATACCAATGTCTCCATGATGGGCGAGACGTTCAAGTACTGCGCACCTATCGCCGGTGCACTGGGGTTCTCGGCAGAGGATACCGCAGAAGCCATCGGTCTGATGGCAAACAGTGGTATCAAGGCTTCGCAGGCAGGTACGTCCCTTCGTACCATCATGAACAACCTTTCCGGTGAAGTGACCTTTGTGGGCAAGAACATCGGTGAGGTCACGATTGCGACCAGCAACGCGGATGGCAGCATGAGAAGCCTGAACGATATCCTTGCGGATTGCCGTGTGGCATTTTCTGGGCTGTCGGAATCTGAGAAAGCAGCCAATGCAGAAGCACTGGTCGGCAAGAATGCCATGTCCGGTTTCCTTGCCCTGATGAATTCCAGTGAAACGGACATCAACAAACTGCGTGGTGCCATTGAAAACTGTGACGGCGCATCAGAGAGCATGGCAGAAACCATGCAGGACAACTTAAATGGTCAGCTCACCATCCTGAAATCTCAGTTGGAAGAGCTGGCTATTTCTTTTGGCGATATCCTGATGCCGACCATCCGTAAGATCGTATCTGCCGTGCAGCAGTTCGTGGACAAGCTCAACAGTATGGATGAAAGTACTAGGGAAACGATCATCAAGATCGGACTACTGGCAGCATCCATTGGTCCGCTGCTCATTGTGCTTGGCAAGACCATATCAACGGTTGGCACAGCGATGCGGGGGTTCAGTTCTCTTGCAAAGGGTGTCCGGCTTCTCATCACCCATGTGGGCAGTGCCAGCGGTGTGTTCAGCAAGCTGGGTGTGGTTCTGGGTGGTCTATCCGGGCCGGTCGTAGCAGTGGTGGCGGTCATCGGTACGCTGGTGGCAGCATTCATGAATCTCTGGAACACCAATGAAGAGTTCCGTACTGCCATTACCGGCATCTGGAACGACATTGTTTCCAAGGTGAAAGGCTTCTGCGACCAGCTGACACAGCGGATCAACGGGCTGGGCTTCGACTTTAAGGATGTCACCGAGGTACTGAAAGCAGTCTGGGATGGCTTTTGTCAAGTGCTTGCACCGTTGTTTGAGGGAGCATTCCAGAATATTTCGACTATCCTCGGTGTCGTTCTGGATACCTTACTGGGTCTGTTCGATGTCTTTTCCAATGTGTTCTCCGGCAACTGGAGCGGCGCATGGGAAGCGGTAAAGGGAATCTTCTCCAGCATCTGGGAAGGTGTGAAGTCTGTATTCTCTACGACTCTTACCGCATTAAAGAGCGCACTGGATGTGTTCTTTGGTCTGTTCGGGACAGACTGGCAGACTGTCTGGGGCAGTATCAAGAGCTTTTTCGAGACCGTGTGGGGTGGAATCAGCAGCTTCTTTTCAAACACAGTTTCTGCTATCCAGTCAGTGGCAACGACTGTATTTACAGCAGTTTCGAGCTTCTTTACGACTGTTCTTACGAGTATCCAGACGACCTTCAGTACCATCTGGACTGCTATTTCCACAGCAGTTTCTTCTGTAATAAATACGATCCATACCACGGTGACAACTGTGTGGACGGCGATCTCGACCGCGATCTCTACGGTCATGAACACCATCAGCACGACGATCACTTCGGTGTGGAATGGCATCTATAACACCATAAAGCCTCTGCTGGATGCGTTCAAATATCTGTTTGAGACCATCTGGCAGGCGATTCAGATCCTGATCGGCGCAGCACTGACCGCAATCCAGACGAAGATCACTTCTATCTGGAACGCCATCGTCGCCTTTGTGACTCCGCTGCTGACTGAGTTGCAGACGACTTTCTCTACGGTTTGGTCCGCGATCCAGACAGCTGTTTCTACTGTACTGACTGCGATCCAGACAGCAGTGACAACGGTGTGGAATGCGATTGTATCCTTCCTGTCTCCGTTGTTGACTGGCATCCAGACCCGGATGAGTACGGCATGGAATGCGATCAAGATGGTCATTTCGACTGTCCTTTCTGCGATCCGGTCCACGGTTTCTTCTATCTGGACTGCCATCAGCAGCAAGATCTCCGGGGTGGTAGATGGCATCAAATCGGTAGTTTCTTCCGGCTGGAATGCTATGAAATCCACGGTATCGTCCCTCAGTAACAGCATCAAGAGTGCAGCGGCCACAGCTTTTAACTCGATGAAATCCGGGATTTCCTCTACGATTTCCGGTATTAAGACCACCATCACGAACGGTTTTAACAGTGCGGTTTCCTTTATCAAGGGTCTGGCTGGTCAGGCATTCTCGTGGGGTTCAGACATGATCGGCAACATTGTGTCCGGTATCCAGTCGAGGATTCAGGATGTGGCAAATGCCGTATCGGGAGTGGCGGACCGTATCCGTTCCTTCCTGCACTTCTCCGTGCCGGACGAAGGCCCGTTGGCTGATATGGAAAGCTGGATGCCGGACTTTATGCAGGGTCTGGCAAACGGCATCACGACCAACACCAGCCTTGTAACTGCGGCGGCAGAAAACCTGTCCACCACGCTGTCTACCTCCATCACCAACTCCATGAGAGGTGTGGAGCAGGCATACAGTAAGAGCTGGGCGGCCATCAGCCAGACGGTAAGAAACGGAACGGCAGGTGTAAGTGCCGCGATGAAATCTGCATGGAGTTCCATTACGACCAGTACCGCCAGCACATGGAATACCATCAAGTCCAGTATCCAGAACAGCTTCTCGGCGGTGAAATCCAATGTGACCTCTGCAACAGCGGCAGTCAAATCTTCCATGACCAGTGCATGGAATGCCGTGAAGTCGCTGACAACGACCAGCTGGAACGGCATCAAGAGCGTTATCACCACAGCATGGAACGGAATCAAGTCTCTGACTACTTCGGCGACTGCTTCTGTAAAATCGTCCATGACAAGCGCATGGAACGCAGTGAAAACTCTGACGAACACAAGCTGGAATGGTATCAAAACAGTCATCACGACAGCGTGGAACAGTATCAAGTCTCTTACAACTTCCTCTGTATCCGCAGTTCGCAGTACGGTCACAAGCGGCTGGAACACACTGAAATCTACCACGACCTCTGCTTTCAATAGCATCAAGTCCACGGTGTCTTCGGCAATGTCCAGCCTGCGCAGCACGGTTTCCTCAGGTGTTGCAAATATCAGGAGCAGCTTTAACTCGCTCGGTTCGATTGCTTCTTCGGCATACCGCTGGGGTGCAGATATCTGTTCCCAGATGGCGGCAGGTGTCCGGGCAGCAGCCGGTTCCGTGATCGCAGCGGCAGAAAATGTCGCAAGCAGGGTCAGAAGCCTGCTGCATTTCTCCGTGCCAGATGAAGGCCCTCTGTCCGATGCAGATACCTATATGCCCGACTTCATGAAGCTGCTGGCGACCGGCATTAAGAAAAATGTCAAGTCGGTAGTGAAGGCTGTGCAGGGGCTTGCCGGGTCTATGAGCAGCAACCTCACAACTCCTGTGGATTCTCTGGGTGGCTGGATGGATTCTGTGATCGGCAGTTTTGCCACTACGATCAAGAGAAGTCAGAGTGGTATCGGTAGTGCTGCAAGGGATGTGGGAAGCGGTATCCAGACCCAGCTGATTTCCGGACTTTCCGGGCTGAAAACACAGTTCCAGCAGCTCTGGGCTGACCTGCAGGTCATCACCAAAACCGCAGTCGGCAGTATGAGCGATGAAGTGAAGCAGGGCTTTACGGATATGAAGGATTCCATTGGGGAGCTGAGTTCTCAGACCAGTTCCCTTGGAAATGCGATCCGCAGCCTTGGCGATACCCTCAACTCGGATTTCCTAAAGAGCCTGGGAAGCGGCATCAGCAAAGTCGGTGACACGGTCAATACGGTCACCGGTCTTGTGGACAAGCTCGGCTCCATGAAGAACACCATCGGAAACCTTGGAAGCACGATGCAGAACCTTGGCAACGTCCTCGGTACAGAGAACGGAGGCGGTCTGCTGTCAAACATCGGCAGTTTCCTGTCGAAGATCGGCAGTGCAGATGGCGGTCAGATCGTGTCGAACTTTGGCAACCTGATCTCTGGGCTGACTTCCAAAATGGGTGGTCTGGGAGAGGGAATCTCCGGCATCATCTCGAAGCTGGGAAGCCTTGGCTCCAGCGGTGGGGGAATCCTGTCGAATCTGGGCGGGCTGCTTTCCGGTGTAGTGTCGAAGATCGGCGGTTTAGGCGGCAGTCTTTCCGGTATTGTATCGTCTATCGGTTCTTCGCTGGGCGGTATTGCCGGGACAGTCGGCACAACGCTTTCCGGTCTGCTCGGTTCTGTCGGTACGACCGTATCTGGTTTGGCGGCAGGTGCGGGTACGGCCCTTGCAGGCGTAGCAAGCTCCGCAGGTGGTTTCCTCGCATCCGCAGGCACAGCACTTGCTGGCTTGGCGGGTCCCGCAGGTATCGCAGTGGCAGCGGTAGGTGGAATTGGCCTTGGGTTGAGAGCACTCTGGAAAAACTGTGATGGCTTCCGTGAGGGTGTCACAAATATCTGGAACAAGGTCACGTCGGTGTTCTCTAAGGGTGTGTCGGCCATCAAGAACGGTATCTCCAATGCGGCTTCTGCTATTGGCAACGTGGCTTCGTCCATTTGGGGCGGTATCAAGAACGTGGCTTCCTCGGCAGTCAGCTGGGGCAAGGACATCGTTGGCGGTATCGCAGGAGGCATCAAAAAGGGCGTGAGCTGGGTCGGCAGCGCAGTCAAAAGTGTGGCGAAGGGCATCCGCTCGTTCCTGCACTTCTCGGTGCCGGACGAGGGTCCTTTGTCTGATGCCGATACCTATATGCCAGATTTCATGAAGCTGCTGACTGGCGGCATCAAGAAAGGCGAGGGTGGACTGATCAGCCAGATCAAGTCGATGGCAGCAAAGGTACAGCAGGGAATGGAGGGCATCAGTTCTTTCAGCCTGCCGGAACTGACCCTGCCGCACTTCGATGGCTCTGGATGGAACTTCCCACAGGCAGCTCTGGCCGGAGGCGGTACGACCCGGACGACCAACCTTGGCGGTGTGTATATCACAGTCAACGGCTATAACGTGCGGAACGATGACGAACTGGCACAGACCGTTGCCGATAAGATCAACGGCATGATCCACGAGGATGATTCGGTCTTCAAGTAAAGGAGGTAGATGCGTATGGGCTATAACACCCCAAAGCAGACGGTATCACAGTTTCAGTTAAAAGGCAGATATGCCAGACAGTATCTGTCCTTTGCCGGGAAGTCCAGCAAAGACTTCCTTTTATATTTGTCTGGTCCTGGTGTGTATGATTCCCCGGCAGCGGATGTGGAGAGTACCTCTGTACCCGGCAGGAATGGGGACATCCTCTCCGAGAATGCGAAGGCAGGCAGAAGAAGATACCAGAACGTGGATATCAAGTACAAGGCATTTTTCTTCAACGGTCTGCCAGCCAAGACAGCGGCGGTCAAGGCATGGCTGTTATCTCCGATCGGGTATCAGAAATTGCAGGACACCTACGATCCGGATTTCTTCCGGATGGCAGTCTGCAAGGATGCTCTGGAATTCGATGTGACAGCCCAGAAAGCCGCTGAGATGGAACTGACCTTCAATTGTAAGCCCCAGCGCTGGAGTATGGATGGGCAGAGGGTGATCCGGCTGGATGGCAGGTCGACCTTAAAGAATCCTTTTGCTTTCCCGGCACAGCCCATCTTCAAGGTCTACGGAGATTCGGGTGGTGAGCTGTATGTGGGTGAGGAGAAAATCACCATCCACAGCATCAAGGACTACGTGCTGCTCAACTGTGAGACGCACAACGCTTACAACGCTTCCGGCTTTTGCAATGAGACCATCCTTTCGGATGACTTCCCGGAACTGCCGGAGGGAAAGACGCAGATCACATGGACAGGCGGTATCACGGCGGTGGAGGTGACTCCTCGCTGGTGGACGCTGTAAGAGGGAGGTGCAGCCAGTGATCCCATGTTTATATGATTCCAGAGAAATAAAATTTGACCATAACGGCATCGGAAAGCTGGCAGATGCACAGTCCTGTACCGTAACGGAAAAGAGAAACGGAAGCTATGAGCTGAAGCTCATCTGCCCGGCGGAAGGTATCCATGCAGAGATGCTGGAGGAGGGGAATATCATCCTTGCCAAGCCATCCGATACCATGCAGTCTCAGCCGTTCCGCATCTACAAGATCACAACCCCGATCGATGGCAAGCTGGAAGTGCAGGCACGGCATATTTCCTACCAGCTCAACTTTATCACGGTATCGCCGTTTTCAGTGACCGGCTGTGTCGGGGCAATGCGGGGGCTGAAAAGCCATGCGGCTTCTGACTGTCCGTTTAATGTCTGGGCGGATGTGGAATCCAGTGCAACCTTTACGTTGGGAGTTCCATCCTCCTTCCGAAACTGCCTTGGAGGTATGGCCGGGTCAGTTCTGGATGTTTTTGGCGGTGAGTTCGAGTGGGACCGGTATACGGTCAAGTTCCATAAGGCCAGAGGTGCCGACCATAACGTCCACATCATCTACGGTAAGAACCTGACGGATTTCAAGATGGAAAAGTCCATCGAGAACACGATTACAGGGGTGCATCCGTACTGGGTAGACAACGAAACGCAGGCAGTCATGGAACTGCCGGAGAAGGTGGTGCTGCAAAGCAAACGGTCGATCCCCTACCAGAAGATCACCGTGCTGGATTGTACCAGCAATTTTCAGGAAAAGCCGAGTGAAGCGGCACTTCGGGAATACGCACAGAACTATATCGACACCACGGACTTAACGGAGCCGGAAATCGACATCAAGATCGACTTTTTACAGCTCTGGAATACGCCGGGATATGAGGACATCGTGGAAGCAGAGCGTGTCTCCCTTTGCGATACGGTCCATGTGTTTATCTCAAAGCTGGGTATCGAAGTCAGTTCCAAAGTTACCGAGACCGAGTATGATGCGCTGCTGGAACGCTATAACAGCATCACGCTCTCAAACTCCACGGTCAGCAGCCGGAATTCCTCCCTGACCGGTTCACTCAACAGCATCCGGAATACAGCAACGATTGCCTACGATACAGCGGTCCGTGCGGAGACAGCAGTGGGGGAGCAGGTCGGTGGAATCACAGCATCCATCATTTATGACGGTGCGCTTTTTGCTGCGCTGTTTGGACTGCATTATAAAAATGAAACTGACAGTAAGGGAAACACGACCCGGTATGCATTCAATGCGGCGACTTTGAAACAGTCAACGGTCGCATGGAAGAACAGCTCTGCCGGATTATTTGTATCCACAGACGGCGGCAAAACTTGGGGCTACGGATGGGAATCGGATGACACTGCAGTAAAAACAGCGATCCTGTTGGAACAGACTCTCAAGGAGTTGGATGACCGCTACAAGAAAGCTGCGGAGCTTTCCGAAGAGTTGCTGAAAGAGCTGGATGAGCGGTATAAGACGGCAACAGCACTTTCTTCCGAACTCCAAGAGCAGCTGGATCAGCAGTATGAAACGGCAAAGAAGCTATCCAAGGAACTGTATGGGGAATTGGACAGACGATATGGAAGTGCCACGACACTCTCGGAAGCACTGCAAAAGGAATTGGATGAGAGATACAGCGTGGCAAAGAAACTGTCAGAAGATGTCGAAAAAGAACTGGATAAAAAGTATCAGCCGAGTATCCCAGTATCGGAGATCGCACCAGAGGAGCCGGGGAACGATGCATTGTGGGTCGATAAGAAGAATCTGCGGCTGAAGCTGTGGGATGGAGAAAACTGGCGGATTGTTGGATATGAGTCAGAAGACCCAAAAGAACCAGAGAAACCAGTAGAGCCAGAAGGACCAGACAACACCGGGCAGGGAGGAAGTGAAAGCGATGGCAGTAAGGAGGAAACGAATAGTGGAAACACAGGAAGCACAGGAGACAGCAGTAACAACAGTGAAACCAGTCCGGATCTTTCAGGAGATTGAACTGTCTTTTACGGAGAATCTGATCCCTGTCCAGATCCCAGTCAAACAGTTTGACAATCAGGCACGAAAAGTCAGATGCCGACTATATCAAAATTCGGTGGAATATGTTGTACAGGAAGGTACCATCGTCAGTTATTCGGGTACAAGGCCGGATGGAGCGGTGTTTCAGTATTCCAGCGAATCCAGACCGGAGCTCGTGTTTGTGGATTCCGGTACGATCATCCTGACCGTCACTTCTTTTATGACGGAAGTGTATGGTCGTTTTCCCATCGATATTTACCTTCTTTCCGATGAAGGAGATGTGCTGGGAATGTTCAACCTGACGTTGAATGTGGCACGGGCGGCGATCACGAACCGGAAGATCGCAACGCTGACTTATAAGCAGTGCGTGGATGCAACGATGTCTGGCATTCAGGGCTTCTATATTTCCGAGGATGGATATCTCGTCATGGAGTCGGACGATGAACTGGGGCTGATGAAAGGATCTTATTCCAGTACGATGGAAAAAGTGGCAGCAGATGTGTATGACAAGATGGTCAACAGTTCTATTGACGGAAACGGCTATCTGAATTTTCAGTCCTGGGATGATCTGGGTCTGGTGTTTTCTTTGGATGAAGAATCACAGCTGGTCATCCAGTATGGAGAAGAAAAGGAACAATGATGCCGGAAATCCGGCAGGAAGGAGATACAATGGGAGAATTTCTTGGAAAGAGAGTCATTCCCCGTCATGAGGGAGACTGGGATAAGGCGAGAAGTTATGAACCGCTGATGATCGTCCTTGACCCGGAAACAGGGGATGGCTATATCAGCCGGTATGATGTTCCCGCCGGTACGCTGCTCACAAACGAGCACTACTGGGCAAGGTGCAGTCATTTCAATGCCCAGATGCACCGTCTGGAAACGGATGTGGCAGAAGATGTGGAAGGAATGCACACAGATCTTGCCAATACGAAGTCAGCAATGAGTGAGGAACTTTCGCAGACCCATCAGGAAATGGCAGAGGAACTCTCAGAAACAGAGAACCGGATGGGTGAAAAGGTAACTGCTGCAACGTCTGCCATGAAAGACACACAGAACAGCATGGATGCGGCAGTTGCCCAGATGAATAAACGTCTGGATGCAAATGTGACGGCATCCACGGACAGCAAGGCGGACTATGCCGCAGAACTGGTGGATACCAGAGTGGACAGCGAAGGAACTACCTATCCGAGTGCCGGGGAAGCCATCCGCAGCATTACGGCAGGTTTGGCAAGAAAAATTGTTCCAGCAGAAATGGGAACTGCATACCGGAATGAGAATACTGTTCAGAATAGTATGGAAGGTGCAGCTGTTCACTGCCTGGTTCATCATGTTTCTGGTTATACGGGAACCTTTCTCGGCTTTTTCGGCCCCTATGAAGAGTGCAAAGAAAAGTCGTTCCGGGTCGTTATTCAGAGCAATCAGGTGCCGTATGAAGGACAGGCTATCATTACAAATTCTCCGAATGCATGGGGCAGCGACAATGGAAAGGTTGGCTGTGTAGCTCTCGGTGCTGTAAAGCTGAATGAGGAAAATGGCTATCTGGCAGCGTTTGATCTGGATTTTTCCGAAAGCCGCTGGGAAGAATTTGTGACGAAGTACACGGTATCCAGAAAACTCTATTTCTGTATCCGCAGGGAAAAAGCTGCTGCACAGGACAGTGAGTTTTATGTGTATGCGTATGAAACAACAGCTGTCAAAGATCTTGGATGGAAATATGTTTCTGAGCATGACTGTCTGCGGATTCTGGAGCAGGAAATCATCAATGCCAGAGCCGGAGAGGCATCCTTACCACAGCTTTTGCGGGCGCACGAGGCAATCCTGAAAGAGGTGACGGACTGTCATACAGACTCTGCAGGTGTGGAATATGACAGCCTGGCTGAGCGTTTGAAACTGATCGATGCAATGGCAGCACCAAGGCTGCCGGTATCTTATTATTTTGGGCCGAAGGACAACACAAATGGCGCATTGTCAAAAGGTGTGACGGGAGCAGAGGTGGATGGTCAGAATGTGGTATTCAAGTTTGACCATGCTGCCTATGTGACACAGTATGAAAAGCCCCAATGGTCATCTCTGCATTTTGCTTACTGCATTTCCTATGAACAGATGATGAAGCTGAAACGGCTGGACCGGCTGTATTTAGAACTGACGCTGGAGGGCATCGGACCGGAAGGAAACAAGGAGCTTGAAGGGGCAGAAGTGAAAGTTCGCTTTTATGTCAACAGTATTGGAAGCTGGGCATCCACGGTCACCCCGATCATTACCACATCCGTTACGGTCGGTTCCCGGATATTTTACCCGCTGGAACAGGAGATGGTGGAAAAAGTCATTGCACTGGGGAAACCGCTGTATATCGTTTTCGCAGGCAGTTTTCTGAATGACAAAATCGTAGAAAATCTGGGACAGATCCAGTTGACAACCTCTATTGTAAACCAGCAGTCCTTCATTGCCCGGTCACGGTTTATAAGCCGTGCAGACCATGCAGAAACAGCGACATTTGCTAACGAAGCCGGAAGTGCTACCCATGCAAAGGAGGCTGAGAGTGCAGAGGAAGCCGGGTATGCCGGAAGCGCAGGGAGTGCGGTCATTGCAGATAACTTCTTCCTCGTCCCGGCGGAGGAACTGCTGAATCATCCGGGAGTGCGTTATTCGTTTGGGCTGGATACGCTGGCGTACCCGGAGAAGTATCCATATGCCTACCGTTTTGGATTCCAGAGTACCGGCAACCGGGCAAGTGCAAAGATCAGCGGTACAGGTTTTGACCAGGTGGTCGAGTTCAGCATCGGTCTGAGCAAAGAATCCGATCAGCCGCATAACCAGGGATATGCCAAGCAGCTGAGCGGCATGATGTCCTTTGACGAGATGCTCCGGAAGTTTGAAGAAGGCTATCAGTATTGTTATCTCTGTGAGATCGAGGAATTCGAGAACTGTCCGGAAGGTGTTCAGGGTGGTGCGTATGATAACCGGCTGTTGATTGCTTATTATCTGGATGGTAAGTTCACGAATCCAATCAATGTTTCACCAGTGCTGAAGCGTACCATTTACGGAAAACGAAAGATGTATGTCTGGCGGTTTGCTTTTACGCAGGAAATACTGGAAGTAATCCGAGTACAGAAAGAAGCAGGAACATTCAGTGCCAGCTGGTTTGGCATCTGGAACACCCGGAAGTATTCCGGAGAGGAGCCTGTTGTATGGACTCCGAAATGGTACTGGCAGGATTATGCTTTTGCGGATGACAGTTTTTCCAATGAAGATATGGCAACCTTCTTCCAGAGTAAATACACCTACTGGTGTTCCTATGTGAACCACGGAAAGCTGAAAGAACGCTTTGCAGAGGTGGATGCTTCGTTGGAACAGCTGAAATCCGGTGCGGAGAAGGCAGAAGAAAGACTGAATGGGCAGGAAGCACGAATAAAAAATCTGGAGAAGCCGACTGTGCTGACGGGTATTGTCTGTTGGGGCGATTCTCTTACCGCAGGAGGTGGATGGACGTCCACTCTTCAGAAGCTGTCCGGGATTCCGGTCTACAACGGCGGTACCGGTGGCGAGAATGCCAGAACGATTGCTGCCCGTCAGGGAGCCGATGTGATGCTGGTCAACAACATTACCATTCCGGCTGCTTGTGAGCCAGTGACGCTTGCTGTGCGAAAAACGGATTCCGGTATCCTGACAGAAGAAGGCTACAAGGTAACACCGCTTTTGCAGGGTGGAGCTCACGTCAATCCGGTCAAGATTGGCGAGGTAGAAGGCACACTCCGCTGGACTGGCACAAACTATGCAGATACCAACGGCATCTGGACGTTTACACGTTCTGTCGCTGGTGAAGCTGTCACAATCAAGCGTCCGACTGCGGTCCGTACTGCATTTGACCGGCTGCACAATCAGGCTTCCGAGGTGATGATCCTTTTCATAGGCCAGAACGGAGGATATACAGACCTTACAGACCTGATCCGGATGCATCAGCAGATGATTAGCCACTTCAAGGGAAAGGAATATCTGGTGCTGGGCCTTTCGTCTGGAACGGAAAGCCAGCGTGCAGAATATGAAAAGCAGATGAAGCAGGCGTTTGGCAGACGTTTCGTCAGTCTCAGAGAGTATCTGGCGCATCCGGTGTATGACACGGATGGCAAGACGGTCATCAGCTGCTATGGTCTGGACGATGCAGGCCTTGATCCCACGGATGCGGACATCGAGCGTATCAAACAGGGACAGGTTCCGCAGACACTGCTGGCAGATTCCGTTCATTACACAGCTGCAACCAAGACGGTCATCGGAACTATGCTGTATAAGAAGATGATCGAACTTGGAGTTTTGGAACAGTAAGAGAAAGGACACTAAAATGAAGAAAAAGCGGTATATCGAAAAAATGTTCGGGGGGGGGGTAAAACCTGACCGCCATAAGAAAAGAACTCCTCCATGACCGGGTGACTATCCGAAACTGTTATGAGGACAGCCGGATAAATACCGGCAGGAAGGAGATTTTTTATGGGAACTTTTAAGGGTAAGCGGATCATTCCGAAACACGATGGCGTATGGAATCAGAAAAAGGAATATGAGGAACTGACAATCGTTCTGGACGCGGAAAGTGGGGATGGTTATATTTCCAGAAAGCCAGTCCCTGCAGGTACAGTGCTGTCCGATACGGATTATTGGAGCCTGTGCAGTCATTTCAACGCCCAGATGTACAGACTGGAAACGGATGTTGCAGAAGATGTGGAAGGAATGCACAAGGATCTTTCGGAAACGAAAGCATCCATGAGCAAAGAAGTATCGGAAGCAGAGAGCCGGGTAAACACCAAAGTATCCGATGCACAGTCTGCCATGCAGAAAACAGAAGATGCCATGAACACAGCTGTGGAACAGATGAACAAGCGGCTGGATGCAAACGTGACAGCTTCTACAGACGCTAAGGCAGATTATGCGGCGGAACTGGTTGATGTCCGGGTTGGGCAGGATGGAACGGTGTATCCGTCCGCTGGTGAAGCAATCCGTGGGCAGTACAGTCTGGCTGTGGAGAATGGGATCACCGGAGCAAAGCTGGCACTTGCCGGTTCCAATGGTAATCTGGGTGAGGTGTTCCCAAAGGCTGCGATGCCGGCTCTGCTGGGGGCTAAATGTGAAGCAGGAGAATTTCTGGATTACCGGATCACGGGAACTACGGATTACGGTCAGTTCTACCATCGCTTTACCAATATGCTGATGGGCAAATTCCGAAAATATCTGTTCATCTCCAAGATCCGGGAGATTTCCGGCTCCTGTGCCGGTGTGAGCTGCTACCAGTATGATTCCAAAGGTGCAAATCTGAATACTCATGTGACGAAGGTGGTAAGAGTTGCTCACGGAAATGAAATCTATGTGGTATTTTTCGGAGAGATTCTGGAGAATGCATACAGGCTGGATATTTCTCCGTGTGTTGCAAGGAATGATGCTGTAGTGGAGTGTGACGGCAGATGTGTCCTACTGGATGTGACGGGACAGAGTGATGATGAACTGCAGAAAGTTCTGTCACTGATCAGCAGCAGTCCGGTTGAGGACAGCATCCTTCAGTATTATGACACATGGGGCATTGCCGGAAAAGTCATGAGCGTTCCGTATGCAGACAGAACCGGCATTTCAGACCAGACACGGGAAATGCTGGGCAATGTAGCATATGGATGCCCTGTCTTTTCTGAAATGATTCCTTTCTCCAGCAAGTTTCAGGAAAAGGACACAATGTATGCGTGGGCAAAGGCTGCCGTGACCCGCAACGAAGACTGGGGCGTGTTCGGCGGAGTACGGCTGAGTGGTCTGGCTGCCGGGAAGTATCTTGTCTTTGGCAGGGTGGAATCTGTAGAAACGGATGACACACAGCTGGGAGAGGTATCCATTGGCATCATCGAACCGGGTATTCCAAACTGGGCAAAACGTGTGCCGTGTGGAACACTGAACAAAGCAACGCTTCCGTTTCAAATGAATCTGGTTTACGAATATGCTGGTGGAAAGGATAATCTGAATTTTGCGGTGCAGTTGACGGGTTCCAATTACACTTCCTTTGTTGTGACCATGTGGGTGCTGAACGTGACTGGGCTTTCCAATGAGGAGATTGAGGCACTCAGTCACAGCAGCATAACGGAACGTGCCTCCGCTGTGAAGAATGCGACACACGCCATTCTTACAGAAAAAGCGGAAGTGGCAGTAAAAGCGGATCATGCTGAAAAAGCGGAGACAGCGAAAAAGGCAGATCATGCAGTGGCATCTGATACCGCAGAGAAAGCTGTTGCTGCCGGATATGCGGAACTGTCCGGTAGCTGGAAAGTGAAGAAGGCTCTGGTCATTGGTGACAGCATTACGGCGGCTGGAAAATGGCAGAAGAAGCTGGAAGAATTGCTCGGTATGAATGTTGCTACCCATGCAAAGGGCGGTATCGGAATCCTTCGGATGACGGACGGTGACAACGGTCTGGATGGAACGTACAATGCAGAAACGGATAAGAATGGTGTCCTGCGGCCGCTGATGGCCGCTGACGTAGAAGGTGTCAGCCTGATCATTGTGCTGCCGGCCTACAACGAAAGAGCAACGGTACTCGGTTCGGTAGGAGACTGCTACCCGGAAAAGGAGACTATCTGTGGTCGAATCCAGTATCTTTTAAACCGCATCTATGAAGAACTGGAGGATGCCGGGAATCTGCTCTGTCATGTGCTGGTGGCAACGCCGCATTGTGCGGGCAAATATCCGTATGTGGATGCAGACGGATACGAAGAATATCCGACCGGAACTGGCCAGACAATGGAAAAACTGTCAGATACGATCAAGGCTGTGGCGCAGGCAAATAATGTGGCAGTCTGTGATCTCTGGCATGAGAGTGGGATCAACCGCAGGACTTGGAGTGTCTTTGGCGCACAGAAGAATGCTGTGAACGAGCAGTATGCCAAATATCAGCTGGATGCATCCGGCAGGGTGGTTGGAAGTGTACCACAGCGGTATGTGAACGGACAGTCCTATTATCAGAAGCGGAATGGCAGCATTATTCTGGAAAAATATACGGGATCTTCGCCGTATCCGTTTAATGGCGACCAGCTCCATTGCAGTACGGAAGGCTACGCCAGAATCGGAGAATGTGTGGTAGGATCTGTAATCCGTGCATTCGGAAAATAAATTTCCACTGATTTTCACGCAAAGTGTCTGTTATTTGCTGTGAAACAGTGTTCATTATAGAAGGAGTATTTTTTCGTAAGGGCGGCAGAGATACCGCCTGTTTTTTATGCCCAAAAGGGCTGGAAAGGACAAGATTATGCAGAATGTGATCGATAAGATTGAGTGGATGTTCGCAGGTCTGGGTGGTTTCCTGGGCTGGTTCTTCGGTGGATTTGATGGCTTCCTTTATGCACTGGTGGTGTTTGTGGTCTGCGACTACTTCACCGGGGTGTTGGCAGCAGCCATCAAGCATGAACTTTCTTCTGAAGTTGGCTTTAAGGGTATTGCCAAGAAGGTGTGTATCTTCGTGCTGGTTGGCATTGCCAACATCATTGATACGCAGATTCTTCAGAATGGCGCAGCTATCAGAACTGCTGTTGTGTTTTTCTATTTGGCAAATGAAGGTCTGAGCTGCCTCGAAAATGCGGCTGTCATTGGCCTTCCGGTGCCGGATAAGCTGAAGGAGATGCTGGCACAGCTGAAGGAAGAAAAGAGCGACAAGCAGAACAAAGAGTAAGGAAAACGGGGAGAGGTGATGAGTCTCTCCCTCATTAGTAGGAGGAAAGCAATATGAGTAAGAAAGAGTATCCCGCAAAGCTGACAAACGGCTATTATCGTGTGCGTGAAGTCTGGGAAGATGAGGCATCCCAGCTGGGCGCATACCGCCTGCTGGCGAATGCAAAAGCCAAGTGCGATGAGAACCCTGGCAGCCATGTGTTCGATAATGACGGTAACGTGATCTATCCGGAAGAGGCTGTCCCGGATACTGGTGCAGATGAGAGTGAAGAGAAAGCGGTCGTGGACGATATCCCGGAAGAAAAGCCGGAAACCACAGTCCCTGTGGAAGATATCCCGGCGGAGAAAGAAGCAGAGGCTGAAGTGGATGAGAACGAGTTCCCGGCAGCAGAGGAACTTCCGGCAACCATTGCTTACGGAAAACTCAAGACCCTTATGAATATCCGGGAAATGCCGGATATTGGTGCAGAAGTCGTGACCGTTTACAAAAGGAACACACTGATTGAAATCGTGGAATTCTGTGCAGGCTGGCTGAAAATCAAATGCCCAGAAGCGGTGAGTGGTCTGGCCTATGTTCTTAACAGTGCGGATACCTATGCCTTCACAGCCAGCAAGATCTATACTGTGGTTCCCGGTGATAATCTCTGGAAGATCGCAGAAAGGGAACTGGGGAGTGGCAGCCGCTGTGCAGATCTCCGTGTGCTGAATGGGCTGACTTCCAACGCTATCCGGGTCGGCATGAAACTGCTGATTCCGTAACAACCAAATAACCACAGCACGAGGTTCAGAGTGATCTGGGCCTCAATTTTTTTAGAAGGAGGAAATCATTATGGGATATACCAATAGTCCACTCGTTGTTTACACCAAGCTCTCTCCGAACCATTCCGGTCAGAGGACACACAGCATCGACCGCATTACGCCGCATTGTGTGGTCGGTCAGCTTTCTGCGGAAAGCATCTGCGGCTGTTTTACCAGTACGAGCCGTCAGGCAAGTTGCAACTACGGTATCGGTACAGATGGCCGTGTGTCGCTTTGTGTCGAGGAAAAGAACCGCAGCTGGTGTTCGTCCAGCAATGCCAATGACCAGAGGGCGGTCACCATCGAATGTGCCAGCGATATGAATGAGCCGTATGCCATGAACAGTGCGGTGTACAGTTCACTCATTAAGCTCTGTACCGATATCTGCCGACGAAACGGCAAGAAAAAACTTCTGTGGCTGGGAGATAAGAATAAAACTCTCAATTATGTACCTGCCGCAGACGAGATGGTTCTGACAGTTCACCGCTGGTTTGCAAACAAAAGCTGCCCTGGAAACTGGCTGTATGCCCGTCTTGGTGATCTGGCCGCAAAGGTGACTGCAGCACTGGGCGGTTCATCCTCATCTGGCATGCAGGCTTCTTCACTGAAAAATCTTTCTGAAGCAGAAGCAGTTGCAAAGATCGGTCCGCTGTTTACTGCGAACCAGAAAACCACTGGCATTCTTGCTTGCGTGTCAATGGCTCAGTTCATTCTTGAGTCCGGCTACGGTAAATCTGAGCTGGCACAGAATGCTAATAACTGCTTTGGCATGAAGACTTCGCTTTCCGGGAACAGCTGGAGCGGCAGCAGTTGGGATGGCAAGTCTGTCTATACCAAGAAAACACAGGAGCAGAATGATGATGGCTCGATGGTCACGATCACAGCCGACTTCCGAAAGTACAGTTGTGTGGAGGATTCCATTACCGACCATGCCGCATATCTGCTCGGTGCGATGAACGGCAGTAAGAAACGCTATGAAGGTCTGGCCGGCTGCACGGATTACAAGAAAGCGGTACAGCTGATCAAAGATGGTGGTTATGCGACCAGCCACGCTTATGTACAGAATCTTTGCAGTATCATCGAGCGTTGGAACCTTACGCAGTATGATGTGGCAAAGGCTTCTGAGGGTACGGTTATCTCCGGCTGGTACCGTGTCCGCAAAAGCTGGCAGAATGCGGCTTCTCAGAAGGGTGCTTTCCATGATCTGGCTTACGCAAAGCAGTGTGCGGATGTCAATCCGGGCTATTTCGTTTATGATCCGGCGGGTAAGGCAGTCTACCCGGAAGTTAAGGCAAACTGCCCGTATGCGGTACGCGTTTCAATCAGTGACCTTAATATTCGTAAGGGACCTGGTACGAACTATGCTAAGACCGGGCAGTACACTGGAAAAGGCGTATTTACAATTGTAGAGGAAGCAGATGGTGAGGGAGCAACCCGTTGGGGGCTGCTGAAGGCCTATGCCGGTAAGCGTAATGGCTGGATCAGCCTTGATTTTGCCAAGAAACTGTAAGAGATACGGCTCTGTCTTTTCAGGCAGGGCCTTTACATATTGAATGGTGCAGATAGGACAATAATCGGGTGGATTATTCTCCGTCTTTCTGCAGCGAATTTACTTGATAATATCACGCAGTAGAGGGAATATGTGACTGCCCGAAGAGAAAAGCAGATGGGCGGAAAGGAGAGAACAAGATGAGTACAGCAAATGATTTTTTGCAGAAACTGCAGCGCACAACGGTGAAAAGCACCGTACAGCAGAAACAGAAAAGCCGCCCGAATGCTTCAGCAGCCGAGCTTTCAAAGATGTTGATGGCGGCGACTGGACAGAGCGAATCTGTTCTGCCGGAAACTACATTTGTGACTCAGATGCCTGTGCCGGAAAAGAAATCCCATGAAGCGGTGAAGGAACAAAGTGGTGCAGCTGACCTCTCTGAAAAGAAGGCGGCTGCATCTTCTTTTTTGCAGGAAAGCGTTGTGCGCCAAGAGATGTCCACCCAACAAAAAGAGAAAAAGACAAAGTTGCCGTTATCCGAATCCAAGGAAAACGGAGATGCCGGAATTGCTTCCCTGATCCAGAAGGCGCTGGCTGCAAAGGAGAAAATGCAGCAGGCAGTTCCTGTTATGGAACGGGTCGGTGGGTTGAGAAGCGAGTTCGAGGCGGTCTTCCAACCACAGGCAGAAGCAATGAAAGAAGAAAATGGATTTATTTCCACAGCTTCTTTTCGCAGGACAAAGGAAAAGGAAGGGCATCTGAACGTAGCCGCTTACATTCGAGTTTCCACTGATTCCAGTGACCAGGAAAACTCCTACGAAACGCAGGAACGGTATTTCCATCAGCTGATCGAAAACAATCCAGACTGGAATCCAATCGGGGTTTACTCCGATTATGGAATTTCAGGAACGGTCAAGGATAAGCGTGTTGGATTCAAAAGACTTCTGCGGCACTGCAGGGAAGGGAAAATAGACCGTATTGTATGCAAGTCGATTTCCCGTTTCTCCAGAAATACGGCGGATTTTATGACCGCCCTTAATATTTTGCATGACAACAATGTGACGATCCTTTTTGAGAAAGAAAATCTGGACACAGCTGATCCGACCAGTGATTTCATTCTTACGACACTTGCGGCGATTGCCCAGGAAGAAAGCCGGAGTATTTCCAGAAACATCAATCTTGGAAATAAGATGCGCTATCCGAGAGGTGAGGTAAAGAACATGGTCATATATGGGTATCGCTACAATGGAAAGATGGTCACGACAGAAAGTGGATATCAGTATAGGGATATCGAAATTGTGGAAGAAGAAGCAAAAATCGTGCGCCGGATTTTTCAGGAGGTGGCAGAGGGTACTGCCTATACAGATGTTGCCAGAGGTTTGAATTATGACCAGATTCCAGCTCCTGAGACCGTGGCGGTCAAAGCCAGAAAAAAGAACTCAAAGAAAGGACAGCTGAACAGTGATCTGGAAGAAGGATGGACTGGAAGGATTATCTCTCAGATGATACAAAGGGAACGATATACGGGAGCTGTCCTGATCCAGAAAAAATACACCGTGGACTTTCTGAACCATAACACCCAGCGGAATAATGGAGAACTTCCGCAGTATCTGGTAAAGAACCACCATCCGGCGATTATAGACGAAGAACTGTTTGAAACTGTTCAAGAAATCCGCAGAGCCAATGCCGCCAAGAAAGAGAAGGGAGTAAAGAAAGGATCAAAGCCATTTTCAGGAAGGATCCTGTGTGGAGAATGCGGCAGATTCTTCCGAGTGAGAAATTCAAAAAACTATCCTATCTGGTACTGCCCAACAGCTGAGATTGATAATGGAAAGAGAATCTGCCACTGCGAGAAAATTTATGAAGAGCAGATTGTGAGGGCTTTCCGTAAAGCAATCATTGAACGGTTCCGGCTGAGCACACAGCCGATTCATGACAATGTGGGAGTGGCAGATATCATGAGCGGCCGTTATGGAGAGCAGTTTGAAGGTTTTACAAAGGAAGCTGATGACTTTGTTCCGCAGATGATCAAAAGACTGAAGAATATCCAGCACACTGATTTTATGGAACGGGACCGTGCTTTTTACAAACGGCAGATTGCCACCCTTCAGATTGGAATGGAAAGCAGTGGGAAAAAACTGCGCCTTCTGGAAAGCCAGAACGATGTAATGCAGACCAGACGGGAACTGCTGGGAGATGAGAGCATCGATGAAGCAGTCATTCAAAATAATACTGAGAAGATCAGACGGCTGAAAGAAAAATTTGACCGGGATATGGATGAGAAAAAGCATATGGAAGAACGGCTGGAGTATCTGGAAGGCTACTGGGAGGATTTGGAGAATGACCACGAGAGAAGAGAACGGGCAATTGAATGGATGAAGGAACTTCCGAAAGGAAGGGACGGCGTGGTGCAGTTTTTGAATGGAGTGACCTCAGATTACTGCAAGGCATTCGTCCTTTCTATTACGGTCCATTCCCCGTTAAACTACACGGTTCACTGGTATGATGATACAAGGACGGAGGTTGTCATGTACAGTAATATAGAAGATTACCGGTATACGGCAGCCTATTTTGACGGACAGGCCATGCGGGATAACTGCTACCGAAAAAAATATGTGAAGAAGGGGTGAGGAAAAATGTCAGAAGTTTTACGATTGATAAAGGAAGCAGCGGCTCAAAAGGCTGCCCAGGAAAAGCCCAAGGGATTAAGGGTGGCAGCTTATTGCAGAGTGTCCACAGATTCAGATGAACAGAAAACGTCCTACCGGACCCAGAAGGTGTTCTACACGGATATGATACAGCGGCATCCGGGCTGGACGTTTGCAGGAATTTATGCGGATGAGGGAATCACCGGAACAAGCCGTCTGCACAGGGATGAGTTTAACCAGATGCTGGAGGATGCGAGACAGGGAAAGATCGATTTAATTGTCACAAAATCCATATCGAGATTCGCAAGGAATACCGTGGACACCCTCGACTGTGCAAGACAGCTGAAACAGCTGACACCTCCTGTGGGCATCTTTTTTGAAAAGGAAAACATCAACACGCTGGATTCCACCAGTGAGGTTATCTTGACCATTTACTCCGCACTTGCCCAGGAAGAAAGCCATTCCATTTCGGATAACATCCACTGGTCTTATCAGAAGCGGTTCCAGGAAGGGAAGCCGATGGTCCATCTAAGCCGGATGATCGGATATGACAAAGGGAAAAACGGGGAATGGATCATCAATGAAGAGCAGGCAGAACCGGTACGATACCTTTTTCGGAGATATGCTTGCGGAGCTGGCCGTGCAACCATTATCAACGAGATGAATGAGCGAGGCTGGAAAACGGTATCTGGCGCGGACTGGAACCCCAGCAGTTTCTCGAATGTGATTCTAAATGAGAAATATGTGGGCGATTTGGAAATGCAGAAATATGTGACCAGCAATTTCCTTACCCATAAGGCGGTTCCGAACAGAGGGCAGCTTCCAAAGTATTACATCAAGGACCACCACACACCGATCATCGACCGGGCAACCTGGTTGATCGTGCAAAGTGAAATGAAACGGAGGCCACCGCTACTAAGCCGTGATCCTCTCAATATATGCTATGTAAACCTTTCGTGTCCAGCGTGTGGAAAGACGATGGTCCACAAGAGGAGAAAGATTGCCGCATACTGGGTGGATGCAGAGTCCATTGAAGATACCAAGGAACGGCAGGGACTTCCGATTTATGGTGTTGGGAAGATGTGCTGTTCGGATAAAGACTGCACAGAGGAGCTTTATGAGGTTGCTATTGAACAAGGTTTTATGGAGATGCTTTACCGCTTGAAAAGGGATTATGAGGAAAACAAAGAGCAGTCGGAGCTGGCGGTCAAATACCGTGAATGTCAGAAGGAGCCGGAAGACCATTCAGGACGGATTTTGGAACTTAGGGAACTGCTTCAGAAGCTGGAACAGGAATGTAAACGCCTTAAGAAAAAGCAGATGGAAGCACAGAAGAAAATGGCAGAGCAGGAACGGGTTCTCCTGCAGGAGAGTTTACAGGAATCCATTCGAGATGGGAGCATTCAGATGGACGCTATTATGGAAGGGATGGATCAACAGCGTGTGGATGGTGTTTACACACCCGCGGCCGGAAGTGCCGAGGCTATGTACAATGAACTGCTGAAGGATATTCTGAAGCGGAAAGAAGAACTGGAAAACGAACTTCACATTTTGGAAGAAAGCAGTGAAGGCGGCATCATCCTGAAAAAGAGGTACGAATATTTTCTGGAGGAACTGCTGGCCCTGCCGGAGCAAAACCGCTATGGACAGAAGCTGGTGGTGCACGGTCTAGATGATAAAGAACCGCAGTGGACGGAATCGGGTGTGTTCTTGAGTACACCGGATATGCTAACCTTCAGCCGGGAAATGTATGCCGTAAATATTGAATCTGGCAGAGTGGACGGAGATGTGATCCATTACCGGACCATTTACGGAATGGAATTTACTGCTTTCGGAGCCAGAAGGACTATAAAGGACTTCAAGGATTATCGGGTATACGACAAAGATGGAAAGCCAAAGTTTGCGGAAAATGAAGCAGAGATCCTTGGAGAATCGGTTCAGGTAGAGTATAGAAAGCGTCGGAACGGAAAAAAGATATGAAGGAAACGGAGGAGAGTATATGACACAGAAAAAAGTAGAAGTGATACCGGCTACAAAGCGGTCGGTGCATAATGGTGGTCAGCTGAAGGTGCAGAGCAATATCCGTGTGGCGGCATACTGTCGAGTCTCCACAGGGGATGAAAGCCAGCAGACTTCCTACACCACACAGAAAGCGTTTTACACAAATCTGATCACGAACAAACCCGGATGGAGATTTGCTGGCATTTACGCAGATGAGGCAAAATCAGGAACCAGCAGGGAACATCGTGAGGATTTCAACCGCATGATGGCAGACGCCCTGGATGGAAAGCTGGATTATATCGTGACCAAGTCGATTTCACGATTTGCCCGAAACACGGTGGACACCTTGAATTGTGTCCGCCAGCTTCGGCAGCAAAATCCGCCGGTTGGTGTTTACTTTGAAAAAGAGAATATCGACACGCTGGATGCGACCGGTGAATTGATCTTGACTATTCTTTCCGCACTGGCGCAGGATGAGAGCCGGTCCATTTCGGACAATATCCGCTGGTCGATCCAGAAGAATTTCCAGGCTGGCAAGCCGAAGATTGATCTGAACCGGATGCTTGGATATGACAAGGGTGAAAATGGTGAATGGGTGATCAATCCGGAACAGGCAAAAACGGTTCGTTATATTTTTGAACGGTATGTATGTGGACAGACGGCAAACCGTATTGCAAAGGAGCTGAACGAACTTGGCAGAAAGACGGTGAACAAAAAGAACTGGTCGGCAAGTTCTGTGCTCACAGTTCTTCGGAATGAAAAATATGTGGGTGACATTGAGATGCAGAAGACCATCACAAAGGATTTCCTGACCCATCGGTCCACGATCAACAAAGGTGAGGCACCTCGCTATTATGTAGAAAACCATCATGTTGGCATCATTGACCGCAGTACATGGGACAAGGCTCAGACGATGCTTTATGAAAAGCCCAGCAAGGTTGGAGATTCGGTACTGGCTCAAAAGAAGAAGAGAGGATACACCGGCTCGCCATTTGGAAATCTGGTCTGCGGTGCGGTTCTTGAACATGGAGAAAGAGCCGGAAAAGAATGCGGTGAGGGATTCTTCCGTGTGACCTATACAGGTGTGGCAACCGGGTACACGGATGACCGAAGCCTTGCAGCAACTGGTGGCGATACGGATATCTACCTTGAAAAATACGCATATGCTTATCCCGTGTGGCGGTGTAAACAGAAGATGGGAAAGCGTGAGGGCGAGAAGCCCAGACAGAATGGCACACCGGACCAGAAGCTGTACTGCAGGGAAAAACACGGGAGATTGTCGGATGCCGAGAGAAAAGCAGCCAATGAAAGATGCCCTTCGGAAAGCATCCATGAATGTGCCTTGGAACAGAGTTTTATGGAAATGCTGTACCGCCTGAAACGGGATTACGAGAAAAATCATGAAGCTTCGGAAATCAGCACACTTTTTCATAAAGCCTGTGAACAGATGTATCAGCAGATGAAAGGAAACAGTGTATCGGTGGAAAGACTGGAAACGCTGGATGCCCAGATCAAGGAGCTGGAAGAAAAACTGCAGGAGACGATCGGCCGTCAGGTTACGGCCATGCGGGATGCGGTGCTGGAGCAGAATTTGGAACTGAATGAATCACTGGCGGAGGGCAACATCACATTGGACGAGATTGACAGTGATATCCGAAATGGGCTGACGGGAAATGATATTGGTACGAGCTTCTACCATGCTGATTATGAAGAAGGGTCTGAAATCGAAGCCTATGCAAGTCTGGCAAAGGATATCCGGCAGCGAATTGAGAGTTTCCGGAAGGAAAAAGAAACGCTGAGCCAGGAACAGGGAGCCCTTACGGTTATGAAGAAGAATTTTGACCTTTTCATTGCCTGCCTGAAAGAACTGCCGGAACAGAATGCCGCCGGTATGCCGCTGAAGGTGAACGGGCTGGATGTGCAGGGCAGCCTGTTTCGGGATGTGGATGGAAAGCCGGTTGATGGTGCGGTCTCCAGTCTGAAACGAGGACGATTGAAGATAACGCCGGAGAGGATCGCGGAAGCACCGGATCTGCTCCATTTTGAAAAAGGTATCTACTGCGCCTTTATGAAAAAGGGAACGGTGAAAGGCGACATCGTACTTTATGAAACGAATTTTGGTGTAACGCTGCCCACCTGTGGAAATCAGAGGACACTGACCAGTTTTCTGGGATTTAAGAAATGCAGCCTTGATGGGCTGGTGATGCTGGTCGATGCCCCGTACCGGGTGTATGACAATACGGTTCAGTACCGAAGATATCTGAGAAGTAAAGCAAAACGAGAGCAGGCTGTATAAAGGAAAGGATGCCCTGTCGGATGTGTGGAAATGCATACCGGCAGGGCCCTTTTTGCTTTGTACGGATTTTTTATCGTACATATTGCTATGTGCAGAGTTTTGGTATATGGTGAGGATACAGAAATACACATAGCAGGAGTGATTGACATGAAAAAGTTAGCTTGGCTGTCCGTTGAGGATTATGGAACAACAGTGATGGAAATCATTGTGGCAAGTGCAATGAAAGGCTATCTGAGGCGGATGTCAGAGGAAGAAGCCTTGAAAAAGGTGGAGAGTATCATTGAACCAAAGATAATCCAGCTGTTCGGTGAAAGTGGCGCACCGATGCCAGTGCAAAGCCATGTTGATGGGGCAAAGTTCGCTGCGTTCATCGATGAGGCCGTAGCGGATTCGATACGAGAACTGGAAGTGAGGGAAGATGATATGTCCGGAGTCAGTATTGTTGTTTTGCAGAATGTAGAGGGAAAGAGTATGGTTGAGACAATGAGTCCGGAATTTGTAGGATTCATTGGAGATGCGTATCGAAGCCTGAAATATACAAATCATTTAGAAAAGCCTTGAAATAAAACTGGAATCGAGTATCCTTAAAATTAGAAAAAATGATATTTAGGGCTTGACGGGGACAAAGTCCCTATGTGCTATACTCGGTTTCAGAAAGGAGGTCGAATGTTATGAGACCAAAAGAAATACAAGAAAAATTAGGCATTGATGCAGAGCGCATAAAACTCTTTAAGCGTGAGGGCATCTTCAAACCAGAACATCCGCCGGTGGGAAACAAGGCAACGGATTATACGGAAGCAGATTTCAAAAACCTGCAGAGGATTGTTGTCCTTACAAAATCTGGCTTAACCTGTGGAGATATAAAAAAACTTCAAGCAGGAGAAATTGATCTTGAACAGGCAATCCGTGAACGGAAACAGTATATCAATGATGAACTTGAACGAAAGCGGAATGCCTTAAAAATGCTGGATAACCTTCTGGATGACAGCGCAGAATTTGATACTTTCCAGACGCAGCATTATTGGGACATCATCAGCGAAAAAGAAGCGGCAGGCGAGGAATTTATCGATATCGAGGATATGTATGGATATCGGCCGGTTTCTCTGGAAAGAGCAGTCAAATGTCCTCATTGCGGTCATGAAGAAAATGTTGACCTTGAGGACTTCATGTATGATGAAAGCTCTTACGAAAAAGAAAATGGTATGGGACCGGATCTTGTGTACAGCATTAATTCTGAAGATTGCTATGAATGTCCAGAATGTGGCCACACATTAAAAATCGAAGGCTGGATTCGGGAATACCCAATGGGAGCGTATGATTCGGAAGATATAAAAGTAGAGGATTGTGGGGGTGATGAAGATGACGAGTGAGGAAAGAGAACTGCTGAAAAGAATGGATGCCGGAGAACTGGACGGCATGGTTGGGGACATGTTTCAGACAGATGGTGGTTCAACTGTCTGGACGATAATTAAAAATGGGATTCCCGTCAGATTTAAGCAGGGACCCGGAGGTAAGTTTTTTAACGGAAAAGAAAATGAACGATACGAGGGAGTTCTTCATACACTTGCAAAATGGATGACTGATGAAGAGCGATTGGATTTTTTGAGAAAATTTGGATGGCTTATCCACGATGCAGCAGTAAATGCTTATAGCGCAAAGTTTAAGCCGAAAAAGTAAGTAAATGACTGCCCGCTGGCGCACTGTGTAGAATCCTACATGGAACGCTGGCGGGCTTCTTTTTTATCCCTGCCCGCATGAACCACAGACAGCACCCCGGAGTGAGCCGAAGTGCAGCTGTGGCTTATGCGGGCCTTTTGTTATGTAGTCAATGAGTTACAAAATCAGATTCCTAAACCATACAAAATTGCTTTCAGTTCCTTTACGGTGCGGGTAAGAATTTCCTGTTCCGTTGTATTGCAGTCCAAAAGCAGACGGTGAATCTCAGAATCTGCAGTAGATGCCGAGTGCGTCAGACTGTCTACGAGAAGGTCATCTGCAGATACATTCAGTGCATTTGCGATATCAACCAGGGTATCCAGGCTGGGACGGTTGATAGCAGTTTCGATAACACTGATGTGTTTACGGGTCATGTTAAGTTGTTCACCGAGCGCCTCCTGTGTGATACCAACTTGTTTGCGGGCATTTGAAATACGCTTGCCCAAGGCTTCATAGTCAATAGCCATGTGTTCCTCCTTATGTTTTCCCGCATAAGGCTGGTACGATTATCCCGCAGAGAAAAATACATAGCAACTGAATACGAGAGATTTTTAAGACCGCAAAATGCCACACCCCTATCTGTTGTGTGGTCTAAGGCCATTTTGCTACCTACTATGTAGCAAAACATGGAACGTGCTACATGATAGGTAGCAGTCAAAATGTCATGCAGCTCTTATAATATAAATGTAGGAAAAGACTGCAAATGAAAGGTAAAGGGAATGACAGGCAAAGAGGAAACAGGAATTTTCACATTATATAGTGATGTAGAAGCAACAGCTGTTCGATGGCTGTGGTATCCGTTCATTGCAGTCGGGAAGATCACATTGCTGCAAGGCGACCCCGGCGATGGAAAGTCTACCATGATGATGAATCTGATTGCAGAATTATCAAAGGGTGGAACTATGCCGGATGGAAAGTCTATTGGAATGCCTCAGAAAGTCATTTACCAGTGTTCGGAAGATGATGCTTCAGACACCATCAAGCCGAGATTGGAAGCGTGTGGAGCAGATTGCAGGAATGTGGCTTTTATAAATGAAGAAATGAACAGTGGCTTGACGCTGGATGATGAACGTATCAGAAAGGCGATTATACAATTTCGTCCAAGGTTGGTGGTCATTGACCCGATACAGGCATATCTGGGGAGTGATTCTGACCTTCAGATTGCAGGCAGGGCGAGAAAGCTGATGCAGCGTCTTGGAATGTGGGCATCTGCGTATGACTGTGCAGTTGTATTGATTGGTCACCTCAACAAGAAAGAGGGGACAAAAGATCTGTACCGGAGCATTGGTAGTGTGGATGTTGTGGCAGCAGCCAGAAGTGTTCTGCAGATGGAGCATGATCCGGAAAACAAAGACATTCGCATTGTACGACAGATCAAGAACAATCTGGCCCCATCTGATGGAGAGATTCGTTTCTCAATAACGGCCGAGAAGGGTTTTCGATGGCTGGAGTGTAAGATTCCAACTGACCCGGAAGCAGAGTCAGAGCCTCCGAAGTTTGAATCAAAGTCTGAGAAAGCAGCATACCTGATAAAAAAGCTGCTTTCCGAAGGCGATATGAGAGCAAGAGAAATCTATATGCGGATGAGTGACGAAGGCATCAGTCGCAGGACAGCAGAAAATACGAAAAAAGAACTCGGCATCCGAAGTTATCGGAAGATGCGTCAGTGGTATTGGAGCATAAAGCCGGAAGAATGAGAGGAAGTACATGGGAAGCAGTGGAGTAGAAGCGGTAGACCGCAAGCAGAAAATCAGAGACAGATATAAGGGAGTGGATGCTTCTGAATTGGAAGTCATCCCGGCAAAGGCAGTGGAGGGGCTTGGAGAAAGTACCTCTATTCGGCGTGTTGCGGCTTATGTCCGTGTTTCCACTGACAATGACGAGCAGACTTCATCCTATGAACTTCAGAAAAATTACTATACTGAGTACATAAAGGCACAGCCGGGATGGGAGTTCGTTGGAATTTACGATGATGAGGGCATCAGCGGAACTTCGCTGGAGCATCGCAAAGGAATGCAGCAGTTGATTGAAGACTGTAAGGCAGGAAAGATAGACCTGGTCCTTACAAAGTCCATCGCCCGTTTTGCCCGAAACATTGTGGACTGCCTTTCGGTCATTGAAACGCTGAAAAATCTTGACCCGCCCGTGGGTGTGAAATTTGAGGCCGACAATATTTATACACTGGACAGCAATGGCCGTATGATCCTGACCATTCTGGCATCTGTGGCGGAGGAAGAATCTCATTCCAAATCGATCATTATGAACTGGTCTATTGACCGGCGGTTCAGCCGAGGCCTGTTTTTGACGCCGGCATTGTTGGGATATGATCAGGACGAGGATGGAAATCTTGTGGTAAATGAAAGTGAGGCACAGACGGTTAGGGTCATTTATTACCTGTATCTGAATGGCTTTTCCTTTACTGAGATTGCAGAACTTCTGACCGAGTACGGGCGTAAAACCAAGCTGGGAAATACCGAATGGAATCCGGGTACGATAGCTGGCGTCATTGCAAATGAACGCCACTGTGGGGATGTGCTGGCAAGAAAGACTTTCACGCCGAACTTTCTTACACATAAGTCAAAGAAAAATAACAATGACCGGACGCAGTATCGACAGAGGGACCACCATGAGGCGATTGTGTCCAGAGAGGTTTATAATGCAGCCAATCATCTGAGGGCATCCCGCAACTATACAAGAAAAAATAGGCCATTGCCGGTTCTGAGTGTGGTGGATGATGGTATTCTTCGAGGATATGTGCCTTTTGATAAGGACTGGACTGGTTTCTCGGCAGAGGAATACCGGGAGGCTTCTGAAAGTGTAATGCAGGAAGAGCAAGAGAATAACGCAGAGGTCATGAACCGACTGAATCTATCGGGATATGAGGTGGTTCGGGCACAGTACTTTTCGACATTGCAGAATCCGGCAATGACGATTTCTAACGGAAAGCTGCGTTTTAACACAGCCTGCCTGAAAAAATTTGAAGATGTGGAATATGTGGAACTGCTGTTAAATTCCGTTGACCGCTGCGTTGCAATCCGTCCGTGTGAAAAGAACAATCCCAATGCGATCCGCTGGGGCCGGCTGAAAGAAGGACGCTGGTGTGCCAGCACACTTGGCTGCCGTGGTCTGGCAAAGACTCTCTTTGACATCATGGAATGGGATGAAGACCTGCGTTATCGGTTCCGTGGGCAATTCGTGGAGAATGGCGATAATAAACTGATGCTCTTTGAACTGGATGAGCCGGAGATGATCAAAGTTGAAGAAATCGTTCTGCCACCCAAGGAAAATTCGGAAGAAGCAGAGGGCGAAACGGTTAAAAAGGCGATTTACATTTTCCCACCAGAATGGGCAGGGACTTTTGGACAGCCAATCACAAGTATTGTACAGGTCGGCATTTTACAACAGGAGCATTATGCTGGAAACTGGGATGTACTCCGGCCGGCAGCAGAGATAGAAGAAATGAACACTTTTACCGCAGATGGTCTGAATGCACTGCTCCATGAGGCGGAAGAGATAATGGAAGGATGGACTGAAATAGATGAATGAGGAAAATACAACAAGTATGCCGCCAGAGGGGCAGGCAGAACAAAATGATAGAGATGCAAGGGCAGAAGAATTGGAGAGTACTTTTTCGTATGATGGATACCAGGTCGTGCGGAAAGAGCTGTTTGCTCATCTTCGTGACCCTGCCATTGTGATCCGCAAGGACAGCATCACATTCAATACGGCCTGCATCACCGGGCTGGAGGATGTGGTTTATGTGCATGTTATGTTTAACAGTGACCTGAAGCGAATTGTCGTGCGTGGGTGTAATGAAAACGACAAGGATGCTCTGCGCTGGTGCATTGCTAAGCCGGATAAACGCAAGAGCAGGAAGATGAGTTGCAAGCCTTTTGCGGAGTTGGTCTATAAGGAAATGGACTGGGACAGTGAATGTAGATATAAGGTGCTGGGGTACAGGATTACTTTTGAAGGGGAAACTCTGTACGTTTTTGATCTGCTTGTGCCAGAAATCTTCCATGAGAGGCAAAAGCAAAAGGAAGAAACTGGAGCAGATCAGCCAGCAGACCAGGAGACTAAGCCTGTGGATACTCGGAAGGGATTTTACCCGGATGATATTGCGGGTACCTTTGGCATACCTGTAGAAGAACACCTTAGAGAATCAGAAGTCCAGCAGATGGATGGCTATGTATCAATGGGAGTTTTGACAGGAAGGGAAGTCCCCGATACCGGGCTTGATTAAAAATGATTTTACAATACCAAGGGGGAAGTGCGCCCTTTTTTGGAGGTGAGAAGATTGCAGGAAAAAGAACAGAAATGGTACTCCGGGATGCTGGGAGTGACATTCAATTCGGAGGAAGGACGAATTACCATCTTCCGCAGCACACTGGAGACACTTGGATGGCCAACTCATTACCGATTTTTGTATAATCGGACGATGGGACAGATTGCAGTACAGGCTTGCAGAGCAGAGAATGCCGGGGCGCATCGGGTGACAACGCTGAATGAAACAAACAGCTGTGAGATTAAGTGTGTGGCCTTTTCTAGAATGATCTATCAGAATGCCCATTGGAATATGAAAAGATCATACAGACTGGTCGGAAAATCATTCCCCGAACAGAGCCTTGTGAGTTTTTCTATCACGGATGCGATTCCGACAGAAAACGGAAAATGCTAGACGAGGCTGTAAGCCCCACAGTTGCCCCACGTCGGGCAGAAGCCAGCCTATTGCAAAACGATTCCAGTTCGGCAGTAAAAACTGACAGTGGGGCTGTCTGAGGGGCGTGTGGGCAAGGCGGTCGAAGAACAGGGGATTAGGATGCCAACTTGGTTAGAATCCAGCCTGCTAAGGAAACGCAGCCAGCAGGATAGAAAACGCCGGGGCAGGAAAATAAGTGATTTTTCTCACTTATCTCAATAAAAAAGTGATTATAATCACTTATATAGAAATGGCAAATAAGTGAGCTTTTCTGTCACCCCATGATAATTACATAAAACGAAATAAGTGAACATAATCACTTATAAGTGATTTTCATAATGGTATAGATGTTATTGCAATTAAAAATTGAGGAGGATATAAAAATGTATTATTTGGATAGTAGGGTAGAAAATCTGTATAGAATTTTTGATCAGAATGCAAGGAAGGATTATCTTCGATTAGATTTGAATGAGAATCCTGGTGGTCTTCCGCAGGAGTTTATTGATGATGTTCTTAAAAATGTTACACCGCAGTTTGTTGCACAGTATCCGGAAACGTTACATTTCACTGAAGTTCTGGCGAATCATCTCGGAACGGACATTTCTCATATTTGCCTGACAAATGGTTCGGCAGAGGGCATCCGTTACATCATTCAGGCGTTTACCTCAGTAAATGGACGTATTGTCGGTGTTGTACCATCCTATTTTATGTTCCAGGTTTACTCTGAAATGTATGGACGTAATTTTGTAAAGGTTCCGTATAAAGAAGACCTAAGTATGGATGTTAACGATATTATTCGTGAAATGACGGATGATACACAGCTCTTAATTCTTTTGAACCCAAACAACCCGATGGGAAATGTATATTCGGATGATGAATTTGAATCTATTATGAAGGTTGCAAGACAAAAGCAGATTACAGTATTGGTTGATGAGGCCTATCATTATTTTTATCCGAAGACATTTATTAAATATGCGTTGACAGAGGATCATGTGTTTATCACAAGAACATTCTCCAAGCTGTTCTCTATGGCTGGTTGCCGTCTGGGATACGTTGTTGGCTGGTCAGATGGCGTTAAAATGGTACAGAAGATGTGTACACCACATAACACGAACGCATTTGCTATGATGTTTGCAGAAAAAGTATTGACAACGCCAGGAATGCTTGATTCTCTGATTACAAATTTTAACGGTGGAAGAAAGTATCTTGTCGATTCCTTGGATATAAATGGGTATCGCCATAAGGGCGAAGCCGGTAACTTCATTTTTATTGAGCCTAAGACGGATGCACAGACTATCGTAGATAGAATGAAAACAGAAAAGAAAATCTTGATTAAGGCTTATCCGAATGTTGGTGAGTTTGGTAATTGTTTGCGCGTGTCAATTGGTGAAGAAAAGTATATGAAGCAATTTATGGATGCATTGCTTGAAATTGATCAATAAAGTTGTAGAAGTGAGCTCCCGGGCAATGCCATTTAGCTAGATGTTCGAGAAAACGTTCGATTTGTAATTGAGTTTTTTCAAAAGTACCAAAAAAGCTATTTATGAGGCAAAGCAGCAAAAAAGAGTATACGAAATAAACGGATTAAAAGAATAAAAATAGTCCGTAACATAGAGGATATTCGGTTAAAAAGGCTTATCGAAAAGCAAAGTGAACTGCACCAATACCGCGTAAAGGGCGTGAAAATTGGCGCAGTTCTTCCTTTACAGCATGAACGTATTTAATCATCAGGTGAATGATATCTTTTTCTGTTCTTGAATCACGCCAAAAATATTTTCTTGCAATTCTTAACGAAAAAAGTGCCAGCCCCCAATGGTGTTAAGTTAAGAAAAAGGCACTAAAATTGTATATTTTTACAGTGATACTTGCCCTTTATAAATACCTCCGTTTAAAATATAAATGAATTTATATTTTAAACGGAGGTTACTATGGGCTTTACACCAGATACAATCAAACAAACTTTGCTGGGCTTTATTTCCAGTCAAGCTGCGGTATCAGAAAAATATACAACTATCCAGAATGCATTTACTCGAACTCGAAAGATTACTTTTTCAGATGCTATGCTTGCAACGATTTCATTGCAAAAAGATCATTCTAAAAATGAACTCTTAAATTATTTTTCTTTTTCAGAGTCCTCACCAACTCTCTCTGCATTGATTCAACAGCGCAGCAAAATTTCACCAACCGCATTTGAATCTCTTTTCTATTCTTTTTCTGGAGCTTTTGATTTTAAAAGAACTTTAAAAGGATATGAACTTTTAGCGGTAGATGGCTCTGATATTTATTTACCGAGAAATCCGAATAATCCAGAAACTTATCGGATATCCGATAAATACGGCATCGGGTTCAACATGCTTCATCTAAATGCTACATATAACTTATGTACTCAATTATATACCGATGTTCGAATTCAGTCTTTTAATCAGATCAATGAGTACAATTCGATGTGCAGTATGATTGATGGCTATGCAAGATCCAATCCTGATAAAAAGGCTATATTTATTGCAGATCGTGGCTTTTGCTCATTTAATGTAATGGCTCATGCGATTGAAAATAAACAGTTTTTTCTTATACGCGCAAGAGATGACAAACACAGTCTATTTTCAACTTTAGAGGTTCCTAGCGTAGCAGAATTCGATATCGTTTTTGAGAGAATACTTACTCGTCAAAATACGAAAGAAATAAAAGAACATCCTAAAATTTATAAATCAATCGGCAATGGTACGTTTGATTACATTCCTTTAAAAAGTCAGAAACAGTATTCTATTTCATTTCGAGTAATACGTTTAAAGCTTTCAAATGGCAAAACAGAAGTTTTATATACGAATCTTCCGGCAGATCAGTTTTCACTTGAAGATTTACGAGAACTATATCATTTACGTTGGGGAATAGAGACTTCTTTCCGAGATTTAAAATATAATATAGGCCTTCGATATTTTCACAGTATAAAGCAAGAGCTTATACTTCAGGAAATATATGCGAAATTGATCGCGTACAACTTTTGCCGATTAGTTGCTGAAGCAGCATCAGTTGGAAAGCAAAAAAATGAGAAAAGAAAATATTGCTATAAAATAAACTTTACAATACTGGTTAAGATTTGCTTTGAATTTTTAAAATGTTCAGCAGATCAAATGATTAATGTGGGAGGATTACTCCAGAAAAATTTAATTCCAATACGACCAAATCGAAACAGCCCCCGCTATTTGGGAGCGAGGACTGCTGCATCGTTTGAGTATCGTTAAAAAAGCAAAATAATAAATTTTTCAGTAGACAGATCCCCATCTGTCTGTTTGCCATATCTTTAATTAGCAATTAGAGATGCAATACGAGAACTGTTTTTATTAAAAAGTTTTTTTACCGACGCTAACAGTATATCACAGTTCTTAACTTAATGCAAACTAATTACCATTGGTGCCAGACCCCTGGTCCTAAACTGTAAACGCAAAATGAACAAAATGTAACTGAAAAGTCGAATGCTGTCGAAATAGTATCAGACTTCTGTAAAATAAAGCCGTGCGGATAGATTCACACGGTAGCTGCTCAAATCTTCACACACCTCTCCGTGGTGAGCAGCAGGCAACGATCTTATGGTCGGCTGAAATGTGAAGAATATCGGAAATGAGGATTGGAGGGGATTTTAATGACAAGCTTAGAAATGCGAAATTTAATATTTGAAGCACTCGCAGAAAAAAATCCTGAAAGTACGCCATGGAAGAGAACCTTTGAGATGTATGGTTATAGAGGAACTGTTTCTGCGTTAAGGGCGACAGTTGAATATATTGCCATTAAGCATAATGTGATACCGAAAGTCGTTGAAATTCCTTTAATGGCATGGGGAGTTCCTGGGGAATGTCCTCGATATGAAAGTAATACAAATTTAACTGATGAGAATTTGGATTTGTTTACTGAAGAAGTTCATATACTGGTGAATCACAATATTTTATCGCCGGGGGCACTTGGCGGATATGGAGATCATCTTCCTTATTTTCATGTTACCCAATATGGATTGCAGTGTGTGGAAAATAGAGATATTCTTCCATATGATCCTGATGGTTATATGAATAGAATTTCTTCCATACAAAGTATTGATGAATGGGAAAAATTTTATATTGAACAAAGCCTAAAGTGCTATAATGCAGATGCTTTTGAAGCGGCACTGATAATGCTGGGATTGGCAGGAGAATACTTAGCAACAAAGCTAATTGAAAAAATTGATGCTTTCTTGCTGAAAAACGAAACATCTTTACAAGCTACATATCAAACCGCGTTACAAAACAAGAGAGTAATCTCTCAACGTTACTTGATGGTGCTGCAAAAGCAGTGTATGCTACATATTTAAGACTGACTCGAAATGAACTGGCACATCCGTCGGGATTAAAGATGGATAGGATAGAGTGCCTAACATTAATGACAGGCTATATAAAATATTGTGAAACGCAACATAAGTATTTGGATTTCTATATTGCTAATTCTTAATAACGTTTTAAAGTATACATAGATTTTGGAGGTACACAAATATGCCCAGAACCAAAGGAAGCAAGAACCGCCCCAAATTCGATATCGTGTCCCAGATCGCGGAGAAGCAGTCTGTCATCCAGACTCTTACCACAGAGGTAGAGGCAATCCAGAAGGATATCGAAGAGAAAAAAGCCAACCTAAAAACTAAGAAATCCGAACTGAAGAAGACCGAAGCCGAGAGTGTGGTTAAGAAGCTACTGGCAAGTGGCATGAGCGTAGATGAGATCCTCGCTAAACTGAAATAAACAAGAACCCAAGAAAAAAGGAAATGCCGTGTGGACAAACTGAACTCTAGGAGTTTACACGGTATAATTTGAAGGTGGCTATATAGTTTATAGCGGAAATAAAAGAAGAACAAAATTAAAAGAAACGGAGTGAAGAAAAAATGAATTTATCAAAAATACATCACATTGCAATCATCGTATCTGACTACGAGGCCGCAAAGGATTTCTATGTGAACAAGCTGGGCTTCTCTGTCCTCATAGAAAACTACCGTCCGGAGCGTAAGGACTGGAAGCTGGATCTGCGTGTCAATGAACACACAGAGCTGGAGATTTTCGCTGAGGAAAATCCTCCGAAGCGTGTGAGCCGCCCGGAGGCCTGCGGTCTGCGTCATCTTGCGTTCTGCGTAGACAGTGTAGAGCAGACGGTGAATGAACTGGCAGAGGTAGGGATTGAATGTGAGCCAATCCGTGTGGATGATTATACTGGCAAGAAGATGACTTTCTTCCATGACCCGGACGGATTGCCGCTGGAGTTACATGAGTAATTATGGGAGAGAAAAGAGCGTATAAATCTCGGAAGCCCGGCGGTGGGCGGAAGAAGCTTAAGCCGGAGTACGATGCCGGGGAAAATCTGAAAGAGCAGATGGAAAGTGCTGCGGCGCTTTATGATTCTGAGATGTCTTTGCAGTCCATCGCCGATGCCCTGAACCTAAATCCTATCAAAGTAAGAAAGCTGCTTATTACAGCAGGTGTGTATGAATCGAAGGTAGCGGAGAAGGTACAGGATACCTTTGAGGGGTATCGAGAAACACAGGACTACAAAACCTCCATACTTTCAACCGCAAAGGCGCTTAACCTTTCGAAAGCCTCCGTCACTTCGTACCTGCCTTATAAAAAGGGTGTGTATTATCCAAGTACAGAGAAAGAGAAAATCAGTGTTGGAGCAGAGCGGCAACGGAGGTACAGAGCGATGAAGCGATGGAGGGCTGATCCGACATAAGAAAACTTTTGGGGTGTGGTTCTGGCCTATGCTGGTGTGAAATTCAAAACTTACTCCGGGTTGCCATTCTCTTACGAAATTAAAAAAAGGCAGGAACGGCGAGTATACGAAAGAACTGTGGATCGATCTCCGAGAAAAGAGTAAAAGTCTGGCTTGGATGGTATGGATAGGTTGGTAGATGATTATGTCGGAGATAAGATTCCGCTCTGGGAGAAGATCATGGACTGGCAGGGAACGGTGTGTAATATATAGTTTGTGACGGAAATAAAATGATCTTGTACTGGTCAATTTTTTTTGTAACACTTTGTTCGATAAATACCTACTTGTAACGAGCCTCCATTGGTGTTAAATAATTATTGTGTGAATGAGGGCGAACATAGTTGTACCAATTTATGTATTTAGTAGTGAGTTCATCCATCATCTCTACATTGGAAAATGAAGTTACATTATAAAAGTTGCTTTTAAAAGTATTATAAAACCTTTCCATCGGAGCATTATCGTAAGGACAGCCAGCCTTGCTCATACTTAATGAAAAAATTTACAGGTGATCATTCCGAGGTGTTGATGGGTTGCTTATTTTTTCCTAGAAGAGCATGATCGCTTGAAATAAGCGCGTTTTGATGGTAAGATATTGATGGGGAGATTTATTCTTCACAAGAGGTATGCTGTTAATTGGGTTCTTAAACAGCCACAAAAAACTTGTTTAAAGGAAAGGAGACGCCAAAAAATAATGAAACCACAGAAAAAAATGTTTTTTCGCTTGATTGTGGTTGCTAGTTTTTCTTGGTAATATCTTAATGAAAAGACATATGTTAAAAAAAGGAACTATATATCTACTTTCTGTTGGTCTTATGCAGACCTGTGTAATGCCAGTATTTGCAGAAGAAACAACATACTCTGCTTCAGAAGAAAGCACCACGCTTGAAGTGACAACTGTTCCAGAAACCTCAACTACAGCAGAAGCTGTACTAACAGAGACACAGGAAACTCTGCCATCCACTGCACCAGGAGAAGCGACAACGCAGCCACAAGAATCTGAATCTCAAAATTCACAGGAGACATCTTCATCAGAGGTGATTGAGAGTCCTGCTACAAGTGAAATTCAGACCACTGAAAACATTGAGGAATCCACTCAGACCTCATCAGTAGAAGATAGTACGGAAGATACCTCGGCAGAGAAAACATCTGAGGAAATCACTGAAGAAGAAAGCAGTGAAGAGGAGAGTACCGAAGAAGTTCTTGGCGAAGGTGTTGAGGAAACCTATTATTCAAAGGCATACTTGAACGCAGATGCTCAGATCTATACCAGTTGGAAAGAGGACGCAGCTGCATTCACTTCACTTCCGGCCGGATATTCAGTTTACGTAACAAGTGTTGTCCTGTTTAATGATAAGCCAGTATGGGCCAGAATCATGTTTGATGTCAATGATTATAGTAGTGAAGGTTATATCCGTATAGATTATCTGCAGTTGGATGAAAGTGGAATGATGTTGCTCGATACGGATGAATCTCAAAGTTTCCCTGCCGATTATCAGTCCGCACTGAACGCACTTCATAAGGCACATCCTAACTGGATCTTTAAACCAGTTTACGTTGGCGACCCTTTCTCCTATGCAATTAACCAACAGATGGGGGCACCTGCACGAGCTCTTGTGAGCATGTATTATAACGAGGGATATCGTTCACTTTTAGATCGAGATTATGATTTACGTACTAATACATGGAAACAGTGGGAACCAAACTGGGCTGGTGCATCTGAGGAAACAGTACGTTACTATATGGATCCAAGAAACTTCTTAAATGAGAATGATATTTTCATGTTTGAGTCTTTGTCCTATGAGTCCTATCAGAGCCAGTCTGCCGTAGAAGCTGCGCTTACAAATTGCTTTATGTCAAACGCAACTGTTCCAGGAACTGATTATACATATTCATGGTTGTTCTGCTGGGTCGGAGAAAAGTATAACATTAATCCGGTTGCTCTTGCTAGCCGCGTTAGACAAGAGCAGGGATCAGGCAATTCGGCCATGATTTCAGGTACTTATGCCGGCTATGAAGGTCTGTATAACTATTTCAATATTCAGGCAACTGGTTCCACTAGAGATGAAATTCTGCAAAACGGTTTAAAAGAAGCTCAGACTGGTTCCACTATGATGCTTCCTGACGGTTCTGTATCTACAGGTGCCTGGGATACACCATCAAAAGCATTGATTGGTGGCTCCTTAAAATTCGCTAATCAGTATATTCTTCGCAACCAGAATACACTTTATGCGCAGAAGTTTGATTATGACGGACAGTTCAATGGTAAATACTGGCATCAGTACATGACCAATATTATGGCTCCATATTCTGAAGGAAATCAGGTACGACGTTCCTATAGTACAACTGGTCAGATGGGTAATAATTTCGTATTTCTGATTCCAGTTTATGAAGAACGTCCAGAATCTTCACTAAGGCCGGCGGAACATAAAAATCAAAACACCTGCCTGAACTCAATAACAGTAAACGACCAAGAAATAATTAAAACTTTTGATAAGGATCAGATGGACTTCTATTATAACGTTGGCAAGAATACTATTTATGCGAATGTTCAGGTAAAAGCAGCAGCCGATACTTCAAATATAGCATTCAACAATATTGGTGATTTATCGCATAAGGTAGAAGTAACCACGATAACTGCAATTGCAGAAGATGGGTCTACACGTGAATATCGTTTAATCATTGGATGTGGAGTTGAAATTGAGGATGGGTTCTTCGATGATTTTGACGTTACTGCATACCGTAAGCGCTATCCAAAGCTAAGCAGAAAATATGGGGACGATCTGGATGCTTACTATGAACACTACCTTCTTAAAGGAAAAGCAGCCGGATGGGATGGATCAACAAACGGAGTCTTCCCAAGCGAACGTCCATCTGCCATATACAATGGTGTGGATTATGCGCCGGTATTTGATGCTGAATATTATCTGAACAAGTATCCGGATTTAAAGGCGGCATTTGGCAATGATTCTTCTGCTGCATTGAATCACTTCATTACCTTTGGCATTAAAGAAGGCAGACAAGGATGTGATGATTTCAGCATCGACATTTATAAGGGCAATTATCCGGATCTGAGAAAGGCTTTTGGCAATAACAATGATGCATATGTAGCTCACTATCTGGAATATGGTTTAAAAGAGGGCCGCGATGGACTGGAAGTTCTTCAAGACAGTAAGGATAATACCTCTGATGATAAGAAGGATGATACCAACACTGGTTATGTAGCATCTGCCGAAGAAAAGAAATACTCCGATGTATATGACTATATCTACTATCGAAATGCATATGCAGATTTACGAGCAGCCTTTGGCGATGACTCCGCTAAGTATTTCCAGCATTTTCTGCAGAATGGAATGGCAGAAGGACGTCAGGCATGTAGGGACTTTGATGTAAAGATCTATAAGAACAATTACAAGGATCTGCAGGCAGCATTTGGTAACAATACCACTTTGTATTATACACATTATATGGAGCATGGAAAAGCTGAGCATCGAAATGCTGCTTCTGAAGTGACTGGAAACAACACTTCTACTGGAGGCAGCGGCAATACTGCCTCTGACACAGCTATTTACAATGGCATAGATTACTCGCTAGTGTACGATTATGAGTATTATAAAAAGAACTATGCAGACTTACGAGCTGCCTTTGGCGATGATCCCAAGAAATATCTGCAGCACTTTGTAGAAAATGGAATGCGCGAGGGACGCCAGGCAAAGGCATCATTTAACGTAACTGCATACAAGAATCGTTACGCAGATTTGAGAGCAGCTTTCGGCAATAATAATGTTTCTTATTACATGCACTACATTAACAATGGAAACGCTGAAAATAGATAAAGCCAGTGGGGACAGGTGTGGTGGCTGTTTTATTGTGCACCAGGCTTAATTACTGTCCCCTTGGCTTAGCCCTTAAAATAAAAGAAATGGAGTGTGAGAAAAAATGAATTTATCAAAAATACATCATATTGCAATAATCGTATCCAACTACGAAGCCGCAAAGGATTTCTATGTGAACAAGCTGGGATTCTCTGTCATCAGAGAAAACTACCGCCCAGAGCGTAAAGACTGGAAGCTAGATCTTCGTGTCAATGAGCTTACGGAATTGGAGATTTTCGCAGAGGAAAATCCTCCGAAGCGTGTGAATCGCCCGGAGGCATGTGGTTTGCGTCACCTTGCGTTTTGCGTTGATAGCGTGGAGCAGACGGTGAAAGAACTGACAGAGGTAGGAATCGAAAGTGAGCCGATTAGGGTTGACGATTATACTGGAAAGAAGATGACTTTCTTCCATGACCCGGACGGACTGCCGCTGGAACTGCATGAGTAAAGCTTTACCCATATATTTTTTCTACGATTTTTTCTCGGATTGCAGCTGGGAGGATCTTGCACAAAAGACTTAAGAATTTATATTGTGCGCTGGCAACATAAACAATTGCTGGTCTCTTTTTCTTCACAATATTCGCAATGTAATTTGAATTAACTAAAGTATACCCTACCGTAAGTCAAATGTCCATCCCCCCCCTTGATACCCCGATATTCCCCACCTCGTATCCATATTCTGTAGGCGTCTGAGTATTTGCAAATAGTATTGTGCGGTTAAGGGTGGTATCACTGCATTTTAAATAAAGTGTATAAGTATTATTATGCAGACTGCGCACATCAATTGGAACTGTAAAAGTGGAAGACTCCCCGCTGTTCCATAGGTGTGGATCAGTATCAATAGGTACTTTAGCGACACAATCCCCAGTTAGATCTGAAACTACATATACGTTTGCTTCAAGAGGACGGTAACAATTTGAGAAGCCTACATTTCGAATTGTTACCGTCAGCATTCCAGTATCATCAAATAGCGGATGAAATTTAAACGATGAACTGTCAAGAACATATCTGTATCCTAGATGACGTTTAATATAGTCATATCCACTCATTCCATTCCAAACATCGTCAGTTCCATTTACTATAGTTTCTTTCCACTTATTCAGTACAGTACTATCATAGTCACTGTTTAGATAAGACACATGCATTTGCGAAAGATCTTTTACGGCATTATCAAAGTCATTATATACGTTATCAATAATCACCTCGCCGCCATTTGGTACATAACGGCAGAGGTCATTCTGAAAGGCAAGCTCATCTTCGCGTGTCCATGCATCGTTATAATTTGTATTCAAATTCGCGGCCGCCTTATCCCCGTAAGTGCCTGTATCATTTGCAGAGCCAAGCATTCCGTCATTATACAAACCTAGACGTGAAGCCAAGGAAGACAAAAAAATTGGCTGTGGGCAATGCGGTACTTTGGTGTCACGATATTCGCTTACAATGGTTCTCCACTGCGCAGGAGTGCGAACCGAAAGAAAAATAGAAGGATCAATAACATTGTCCAACTTTTGAATTAGCGTTTCCATTTCACCATTCCCAATATGTGTTGTATTATTCATTTCGCCCCAGTTTCCGACGAAAATTCCCTGCATAATGTAGACAGATGAGGCATACTTATTTACGATTGGTCCAACCTGTTCCATATGTATTAAAATCTGTGACAACTCATTTGGTTCACTTTCTAAATTTTGACCATCCCAATCATATAAGAAGCGCAAAATTAGCTGGCTGCCTGTCTTAGTCCATGCAGACAAAATAGAATCAATTTGGCTAAGTGCATTATCAGAAAGATCACAATTTCCATAATTTTTCATATTGATTTCAAGCAAGGATAGTTCAAAAGAAGAGCTGGCTGAATCAATAGCAGCGCTTGCCTCAGGCAGTGAAAAAGTGGCATCCTCTGCCAACATATAGCCGCGAATCGAGTACAAGCCAACATATGGATTTTTGATTGCATCACAAGATTCAGAATAGCTGTATGGTGTGTAATCGACAAAACATAGACGGCTATTCACCCAAAATAACGAAACAGCAATCAGTACAATAAGAACAACTATGATGCTAACAATAACAGAACAAAGACGATTAGAATGTTTTTGTTTCAAAATGGGACTCCTTTTTTATCAACCCAATCAAGTTAGGTATATATCAGCTATATTAGCATCAATTTTATTAATTTGCAAATATGTTTTCCTTTGAAGAAGGATTAGCTTGCATGTCTTGAATTTGTCTTGTATACTGTCAGTATTAGAAAATGAAGTTAAAGAAAAATAGGCGGAGTAGAAATTTTATGCAGGAATTATTTTTAAATAGTGAAGCATCGGTTCAGTCTGACCGTATTTTATATACCCCATCTTTATTTGCGCGCAGTGCACTTCTTAATTTGCAGGAAGTAGGGTCGCTGAAGGCACGCAGTCCACATACATCTACCAGATCGGGGCTGACATCATATTTATATTTCCTTGTTTTGGATGGAGAAGGAAGTTTAACGTATGAAGGACGTCAATATCAGCTAAAACAGGGAGATTGTGTCTTTATTGATTGTCAAAAACCATACAGTCACAGTACATCAGAAAATTTATGGTCACTTGCATGGTGCCATTTTTATGGAACAAGTATGACGGCAATTTATGAAAAATATAAAGAACGAGGTGGATTGCCAATATTTCACCCGGAGAATAGTAAAGTATTTGAAGAGCTTTTAAAGCAGTTGTATAAGCTTGCAGGATCATCTGATTATATACGTGATATGCGAATTAATGAAAGCTTGAGTACACTTTTAACGCTTCTTATGCAGGAATCTTGGAATCCTGATAATTCAGCAATTTCAAAGAAGCGTATGGAGCTAGTTTCTGTAAAAAATTATATGGACGAGCATTATGTTGAGAAAATTACATTAGATGATTTAGAGGCGCAATTTTTTATTAATAAGTATTATCTTTTGAAAATTTTTAAGGAAACGTATGGAGTGACGATCAGCAGCTATCTGATTTCAAGGCGTATTACAAGGGCAAAACAGCTGCTTCGTTTTACACAAATGACGATAGATGAGGTTGGATGTGCTGTTGGAATGGATGGAGCGGGCTATTTTAGCAGAATGTTTAAAGATTGTTCTTGCAGATGCAAATTTTCCGCTTGATACGTATGAAAAAGATCGTTTTATTTTGATGGAAGTGGTTCCGGGAGATCCAGTAGTTCCGGTGATTTGGGATGAATATAAAAAAATTTTAAATGAGCCAGTGGAGACAGGGTGCGTCCAGCAAAGGGGATGCAATCTGATAGGTGGAAATCTTATCAAATAAGCTGCTAAACACAGCATTTGAAGCGAGTCTTGAGTGTATTACAGATGCAGAATATTCTATGAGATGTGTGGAGCAAACGATGAATTTCAAAGAAGCAAAATAAGCATGTGTCGGAAGAACCAGTCAAATTGTTACAGTTTACGTGAGTTGCAAAGTGTAATTTCAAATTGATGGGTTCTTCTTTTTTATGAAAAATTTGGAGGGAAAGATGCAAATTCGAGAAGTTACAGTGGGATGTTTTCTATCAGCAACAATAGTGCTTGTAGGAGTGTTATGGACGTTGGTTGTTAAGAATATTGAGTTACAGAAAAATAGTCTTTTAGATAATGAAGAAATCCAAACAATAGAAAATGAGACGGGGTGGCAGCAGCAGGGTTCTGACTGGTATTATTATGATGAAAGTAGGAATTCAGTTCAAAACGAATGGGTCGAGCAGTATTATTATATTGGCGAAGATGGGAAAATGGTTCGAAATCAATATGTGGATCGTTTTTTTGTGTCACAATATGGAAACTGGAATCCAAGATTTGAAGTACCATATTGGTTAATGCATGGAGAATGGAAAAAGAATGGCAATGTTTGGATCTATCAGTATAATGGTATTGTTCAAACTATGGATTTTTCACAAATCAGGAGTATTTGTAGACTTGGGTATGATACGAGCAATGAAAAGACACCACCAGAGCAAAGTAAAGAAGCATATCGCTTGGCAGTTGAAAAAGGTTTTACAATCGTGTTGTGTGATTTATGTTTTACGAAGGATCATGTTCCCGTATGTTTTCATGATGAGTATATCAATCGAATTGCCAGAGATCAGAGTGGACAGGAATTAGAAGAGGAGATCAGAATAAGTAATCTGACATATGAGGACACAATTCAATATGATTTTGGTATCTATAAGGGAAAATCATACGAAGGAACACATCTTTTAAAATTAGAAGAAATGTTGGAACTTGCTCAGCAATTGAATCTGGAATTGTATATTGAAATTAAAGCGGGGAGCAAAGAAGAAATTAAACAGGCTGTAGAATTGACGAAACAATATGATTTGAAACTATCGTGGGCGGGTACTAAGTATGATGAATGTTCAGCTGTGGTAGAAGCAGATGATACAGCCAGAGTTTCAACAATGCCTCGAATGATAAGAGATTCAGAGATAGAAGAACTTTTAAGTTTAAAGAGGGAAAATAATAAGGTCTTTTTCTTCACATACGATACGGCAATGCTGACAGACGAGGTGTTAAGTAAATTAAAGAAAGAAGGGATTCCGTTTGAAATGGGAACAATTGACTCTGAGATAGAGATTGTAAACTATTTAACGGAAAATTATCAGTATTGCACAGGTATCGAAAGCAACAAAATTGTCGCAGCGAACATTGATCTTGATCAGGTTTTGCAAGATTGAAAAAGAAAATATTGTTATGGTAAATATTGATGAGTTGTAGTACAATTATTTAAAGTGAATTTGTCAACAAACACTGAAAATTATTGGCAGGAAGGTGGTATGTTCACTTGATCTGGCAGAAACACTCAAAAGGAGAATAAGATGGGAGAAGGGACGTATAAATGGAAATGCGGTATTACATTGGATTAGCTATAATATCTTTATTTTTCCATTGGCTGGTTATTTTTTTGAACATCGGGTGAAAGAATTTTGGAATAAGAGAAAGGTTCTTTTTCTCTGGGGAATCAATATAGGTGTGATTTTATTTTCCTGTTATTTAACGTATTTCAAAGCAAAAACTTTCCAAGGTGATGATATCATGTATTCGCAGACATTTCACAATACGTTTGTTCTTGTTAACGGAATCGCTCTATTTGTTACATTGCAGTACATAAATAGTCATACAAATCTTTTCTTAAAAATGGAAAAAAACAAGAACAAGTGGATTGTGTATAAAAAATAAAATTCAATGACAGGAAACTCAAAGTATGATATGATAACCTTGTCAAAAATAGGACGTAAAAATTGAAAAGGGAGGAAAGAAAATGCAAAAGAAAAAAGGAAGGCAAATTCTGGCAGTAATAATGGCGACAATGATGGCTGCGCAGTCAGCAAATGCCGCTAGCTGGGTACAGGATTATGTTGGCTGGTGGTGGCAGGATAATGATAATTCGTATCCAGTCAACCAATGGAGGGAAGTGAATGGAGCCTGGTATTGGTTTGATGACAATGGTTACATGGCAACAGGCTGGAAGGAAATCCGTGGAGCTTGGTACTGGCTTGATGAAAACGGTGCGATGGCAACAGGCTGGAAGGAAATTGGTGGAGCCTGGTACTGGCTTGATGAAAACGGTGCGATGGCAACAGGTTGGAAGGAGATTGGTGGAGCCTGGTACTGGCTTGATGAAAATGGTGCGATGGCAACAGGTTGGAAGGAGATTGGTGGAGCTTGGTATTATTTAGAAGATTCCGGTGCGATGGCAACAGGCTGGAAGGAGATTGGTGGAGCTTGGTATTATTTAGAAGATTCCGGTGTGATGGCAACCACTAAATGGATTGGCAGTTATTATGTACAGGTGGATGGAACAATGGCAACTGATAAGTGGATTGGCAGTTACTATGTAGATGCTTCTGGTCTTTGGATCAAGACGGAAACAGAACATGATTGGCAAAATTATACACTAAGCCAAACGAAGTATGGGTATGCATGTAACTGGTGTTATAAGGACATTACTGATTATGATGATTACTATGACTGTCATATGTCGTTCCATACACATATATTTTATCTGTTTCCATCCTATTATGTTTGCGCAAACTGTGGAAAGCTGCAGCATCGTCACAACTGGACTTATAAAAGACCTACTTTTTGGGCAAATTCAGATGAAATTGCCTATAAAGGTTACTGGAAGTGCTGGGGTTGTGGCCATCAAAGCGCGGATGGCGTAAATGTTGAACCAATCCTTGTCTCAGATGAAGGATATGAATATGGCGCGATTGGTCATTGGACAACACCATTTAATTTTGAGAAGGACTCAAATGAATGGATTATTGAGGATGAGTATTGGCAGCCAGCAGATGACAGACCTCATATAGATATTATCTCTATAAAAGGAAGATTGTCGATGGCTCCTGGTGATACGTATCAATATAATGTTAGCTTTACACCAGCAAATCCAGTAGAGGGAAAAGAGGTTACTTGGGAGAGCAGTGATCCAGATGTTGTGTCAATTGATGAAAATGGCTATGCGACAGCCTTGAAAATTGGAACTGCTACTATTACAGCAACATCTTCAAGACGCACTGCAACTTGTTTTATCCGGGTTACAGAAGTCGCTGTTGGACATGTAAAGTCCGCAACACTATTGATTGGCGGTCAGAGTGAGGCAGATGGCTCATTGAAAATTAAAAAAGGAAGATATATGGCATCAATTCAGACCGATCCAGAACAAGCTACTTATGACGTATCATATCAAATTGAGCAGAATGACCCTAAGGGTTATATTGCTAGAATTGTTGGAAGTAGTTATATGTTACCCAAAATATATTGGGAGGATGGCATATCATATACAGATTCTGAGACAGAAATGAGCTTTTGGGATGTAGGAACAGTAGTTGTGACAGCGACCGTTACTGATATCAATGGAAATAGGTTTCAGTTGTCGCAGGAGGTCATCATTGAGTAATGGGGGAAGTTCTGATGGGGCAAAGAAAAATAAAAATCAGGAGGTTTACATGCAGAAGGAAAGATATGAAGGAATTGATGGATTGAAGGCATATGCTATTATTGGAATTGCAATTATGCATGTTCTTGCAAATGGCGAATATGGATTGCAAGGCTTTGTGTTTGAACAGCTGATACCATCGTTTCCAGATCTTGTTCTCCTTTTCTTAGTGATTAGTGGTTTTGGTATGTGCTGTGGCTATTATCAGAAAATCATTGATCAAAAAATTAGTATAGAGGATTTTTATAAAAAGAGATATAGCAAAATTTGGCCATACTTTGCGTTGCTTTGTCTATTGGATTTTGCAGTTTCCCCAAGCAAAGAGTCACTGATTGAGGTATTTGCCAATTTGACGTTGTGTCAGGGGCTTTTGCCAAATGCAGATATTTCGGTGATTGGTGTGAGTTGGACGTTGGCAGTGATTTTTGTATTCTATATGCTGTTTCCGTTTTTCTGCTTTTTACTTGGAAATAAGAAAAGGGCATGGGGTGTAGCGATCATAGCACTTGTGTTTAATTATGTGAGTGGTGCTTACTTTGATGCTGGAAGAAGAAATATTGTCTATGACGCGATTTACTTTATTGCTGGTGGCCTGATTTTCCTTTATCGACAAGAGATTGCTGCGTTTACTGCAAAATATAAAATTGTGGTTGGTCTGGTCTTGTTGGGAGGCTGCATTGTTTATTGTATTGTGGGAAACGGTACAATTATGGTCTTAAGTCTTTGTGTAGTGGCGCTGTCCTATACGATTGGATGTAAAAAGAAGGGAATCCTGATTAATCCGGTCGCAAAGTTTCTGGGAGGAATCAGCTTCGAGATTTACCTGTGCCATATGGTAATTTATCGTGTACTAGAAAAATTGCATTTGATTCATGTATTTGAGAATGAACTGTTATCATACATTTTCACATCTGTCGCAGTGGTATGTGGTTCAGTTGTATTCTCAGTATGTGTGAAGTGGTTTTTAAATAAATTTGAGTCGATTTTGAAAGAAAAGTATTGCAAAAAGTTAGTTAGTTGAGCATTTCAGAACTATACAATCGCACTCTTTTATGATAGTATAGGAAGGCAATTATTTAAGGAGGTAAGAAAGCTAGAAAAAGGAGAAAATATGTTTCAAAAAGTAACAAAAGAATTAAAAAAGAATAAGGTGCTGAAAGCAGGAATTGGCTATACAATAGGCAATTATTTCCTGAAGGGCCTCGGATTTATTACCGTTCCCATTTTTTCCAGACTGATGGCGGTGTCTGACTATGGTATTTATAATACATTTTTGTCTTATGAGGGAATGTTATATCTTTTTATTGGACTAGCGCTGCACAGCAGTATTAAAAATGCAAAGTATAAGTATGGTGATGAAAGGCTTGATAGCTTTACCTCATCAATCACGATATTCCCGCTTATAATTTCCTGTATCGCATTGATCATGGGAAATCTGTTTCTTCCAGTGATTAACAAATTTCTTTCAATTGGAAGAGTGGAGTATAACTTACTGATTATATTGTGTTTGTGTTCAAGTTTGCTGTACGTTTACCAGTCGAGATTAGTTCTTGAATATAACTCAAAAAGTTATATGAAGATGTCCTATTTTAATGCATTAAGCAGTGTTGCAATGTCAATAATATTAATGCTGACATTGTTTAAGGATCAGAAATATCTTGGAAGAATTTGTGGATCTGTTATTCCGATGTCTATTTTGGCTGTTTGGATTCTTTACAGTCTGTATTCAAAGGCAAGACCAAAAAGAAACAAAGAATATTGGAAGTTTGCATTAAAAATTAGTCTTCCGATTATTCCTCATGGCGTTGGCCAGATTATATTGTCATCCTTTGACCGAGTAATGATTACAAACTACATTGGCAGTATGGCGGCAGGTTTGTATAGCTTTGCGTATACGATCTATTCCATTATTTTAGTAGCAGGAGACTCTATTAGTACCGTATATGAGCCATGGGCATACGAGCAATTTGCAGAGAAGAGATATGACATTGTAAGAAAACGAAGCACGATATATATTGTGTTGCTAGCAGTTGTATGTTCTGGAACAATGTTGATTGCACCAGAGTTGGTAAGGATCCTGGGTTCTCAGAAATATGTAGATGCGATTCCGGCAGTTACGCCGATTCTTGGTGCTGGATTTTTTGCGATGGCTTATAATATTCCTTCAACCGTTGAGTATTATTATGGAAAGACTTCCTTTATTGCAGTCGGAACCGTTATTGCAGCCGTACTTAATGTTGCTACAAATGCAATATTTATTCCTCAATACGGATATTTAGCAGCAGCATATACAACACTGGGTAGCTATATGGTATATTTTATTTTTCATTGTATTATTGCTCATCGAATTATTGGACAAAACATATTTTCAATAAAGGTATTACTGGCAACAGTTGCCGGTGTCTCTGTGATTGGCATTATTTCATTATATTATCAAAATAATTATATTGTGAGATATTCCTTTGCAGCAGCTGTTGTAGTGGTTGTGCTAGTCTGGCTGAAAAAAGGCGCTTTGGCTGATTTCGGGTTTAATGTTAGTATAGGAAAAAGGTCTTGACATTGGATTGTTAATGTAAGATAATAAAATAGAATATTGCTAGATAAAAATTTTGTTTAGGTAGGCTAGTTAAGTGTTGAGAAAAAGATAGAAAAATTTGAGGATGGATAGAAAAAATGCAACCAAAAAAAGAAGTACAGCATGTGTACCTAGTAGGTGCAAAGTCTCTAGGAGCATATGGTGGGTATGAAACGTTTGTGTACAAACTTACAGAGCACCATCGAGATAATCAGAATATTAAGTATCATGTTGCTTGTAAGGCAAATGGTGATGGTGCTATGGACGAAACAAAGTTTGAGGGCGTGACCGAGATTAATGATCATGAATTCGAACTTCATAATGCCCATTGCTTTAAAATTAGTGTTCCGCAGATCGGAGCAGCGCAGGCAATTTATTATGATGTAGCTGCATTAAAGGCGTGCTGTGAGCATATTCAAAAAAACAATATTCCACATCCGATTGTTTATATAATGGCATGTCGAATTGGACCATTTGCAGGTCATTATTATAGGAAGATACACAAATTGGGTGGTACAGTGTATCTGAATCCAGATGGACATGAATGGATGCGAGCAAAATGGTCGGCACCAGTTCGGAAATATTGGAAAATTTCGGAACAGATGATGGTGAAGTATTGTGATTTGGCCATTTGCGATTCTGTGAATATTGAAAAATATATTCATAAGTGTTATGATGGCAAGGGAATCAGGGGTAAGAATCCAAAGACTACATTTATAGCTTATGGAGCAGACTTAACGCTCAGCAAATTAGCGGATGATGATAAAAAGCTGGTAAATTGGTACAAGGAAAAGGATTTGACTCCGAAGAACTACTATCTTGTGGTTGGTCGTTTTGTACCAGAGAATTCCTTTGAAGTGATGATTCGAGAGTTCATGAAGAGTCATAGTCGCAAAGATTTTGCAATTATAACAAATGTCAATGATAAATTTTTGAATCAATTAGAGGAAAAGCTACACTTTAAAAGCGATAAGCGAATCAAGTTTGTGGGAACAGTGTATGATCAGGAATTGCTGAAGAAAATTCGAGAGAATGCGTATGCATATTTCCATGGACATACAGTAGGTGGTACGAATCCCTCATTGATTGAGGCACTAGGCAGTACTGATTTAAACTTACTTGTAGATGTTGTTTTTAATAGGGAAGTGGCTGAAGACTGTGCATTGTATTGGAGTCGCGATGATGGGGCTTTGGCAAAACTGATTGATCAGGCTGATGAGTTGAACGCAGATGAAATCACAAAGTTAGGGCAGAAGGCTAAGAAGCGAGTTGCACAGGAATATACATGGGATAAAATCTGTGGGCAGTATGAAAAAGTATTTATGGAAGCAGATAAGAAGAGATAAAACAATGCGAATATTACATTATGCACTAGGATTTCCACCATATCGTAGTGGTGGATTGACAAAATGGTGTGTTGATTTGATGATACAGCAGGCGAAGGAAGGACATTGTGTTGCGATGCTTTGGCCTGGGCAGATGGGAATGTTAAATAAAAAAATAGCGATAAAAAAACAAGAGGACGTTTGCTTGAAAGAGCAAAGGCTTCAGAGTTTTGAAGTTATTAATCCATTACCAGTTTCCTTTGATGAAGGAATAGCAGATTTCTCTGCATTTACGGCAAATGCAGGGACAGTTGCATATGATAAATTTTTAGATGCTGTTCAGCCTGATGTTATTCATGTGCATACATTGATGGGACTTCATAAAAGCTTTTTACAGGCAGCAAAGAGAAGGAGAATTCGTCTTATATTTACTGCACATGATTTCTTTCCAGTTTGTCCGAAGGTAACAATGTTCCGTCATGGCGTAATTTGCAGCAATGTAAAAAATTGTGAAGAGTGTGGTGTGTGCAATGCAACGGCACTAAGTTTAAAGAAAATACAGATTTTGCAATCACCGCTGTATCGCAGATTGAAAGATTCATTCATTGTCAAAAAACTAAGAAAAAAGCATAGAGATGGATATTTAAGTGAGGCAACTGCGGATGATTCAGCGGTACCTGTTGGTAGCGCTGAGGATTATAAGAAGTTGCGAAATTACTATTATTCACTCTTAAAACTGATGGATATTATTCACTATAATAGTAGTGTGACAAAAAGTGTTTATGAAGCGGTATTTGATCTTCCAAAGAATTGCATTGTAACGATTACACATGCAGATATTACAGACAACAGGCGGATCAAAAAGTTTTCTGATGATCAGCTTCATATTCGTTATTTAGGACCACAAAGTGGAGCAAAAGGCTACTTTTTATTAAAAGAAGCGTTAGACCAATTGTGGGAGAAAAAACAGAATTTCTGCCTTGATGTACATTTTCAGCCAATTGAAATGGCACCGTATATGGAAGTACATCCGCGATATGCTTATGAAGAATTAACGAAGATATTTGAACAAACAGATGTTTTGGTAACGCCAAGTATCTGGTTTGAAACATTTGGGTTTACTGTATTAGAAGCATTGAGTTATGGTGTTCCCGTTGTAATTAGTGGAACAGTTGGGGCAAAGGATATTCTCGTAGATGGTGCAGGTATAGTAGTTGACAATCTTACACCAGATCGTCTGTGTGACACATTGATAAATCTTACAACGGCTGATTTAAAGAAAATGAATGAAATTATAGTTCAAAAACAGCCAATTATGCAGATTGAAGCAATGTCGAAGCAGATTGAAACTGATTGTTACGGATGGAATTTATAACATCGGTAAATAAAACTAGAAATGGGAAATGTAATATGAATATCACAGTGGTTGTTTTGCATTATGAGAATATAAAGGATACAAGGGAGTGTCTGGATTCTTTGAAGAAATATTTAGATGACACAAAGAACAATATAAATATTGTTGTAGTTGACAATGGATCAATAAAAGAAAAGACTGCAGCAATTGAAAAAGAGTATTTGAATGATAAGATTCATTTTATTGAGTCTGGTGAAAATTTAGGCTTTGCAAAGGGAAATAATATAGGATTTCACTATGCAAAGTATGAACTTCATTCGGATATTATAATTTTAGCAAACAACGATTTGATTTTTCAACAAGTAGATTTTATGGATCAGATTGAAAAGGAAATGACAGAGAATCACATAGATGTTGCTGGTCCGAGAATCATCTCGTTGGTTGATCATAAGAATCAGAATCCAGTTCCATATGTGCATCCGGATCTTGCGTCAGTTAAAAAAAGAATTTTTAAGCTCCAAGTTCTGCGAATGATGTGTTATTTTGGGGTGGATAAGTTTTTTCAAAGTATTTTTTCCAAGAAATATAGCGCTGACGTAAAATCGGATAACTATCAGTTGCATGGTGCCTGCTTAATTATGGCCAATAACTATGTGAAAAATTATGATGGACTGTATCCAAAAACGTTCATGTATATGGAGGAGGATATCCTAAAGTATATTACAAAAAGAGACCACCTTGTTATGAAGTATTTTGATAGTGCAGAAGTCTTTCATAAAGAGGGATCTTCGACAGGAAAAATCTACGGAGCAGGAAGAAAAAAGAGGTCATTTTATTATAAATGGAATATTGATGGATGCAAGAAGCTGAGACAACTGATGGAATCTGGGAGAGATAAATGAAGCTAACAAAACAAAGAAAAATATTATTAGAAGCATTAATAACACTTCAGTTGATTAACTATATGGTTGGAACAATCATATTGAAAGACTTTTTTTTAGTCAAATATTTACGAGATGCTATTGTAGTTGTGTTATTATTTGAAATTGCACGAGACAGAAGAAAAAAAATGCAGTTTGGAACAATTACGACATGTTTCTTGGTGTTTGTATTCTGTGAACTTTTTGGTATGATACAAGGCGAGTCTTTGCGCATTGTATTATTGGTGACAAGAAGATATGCAATTCCGTTGGCAGTGCTGTTTATTGTTAGCCAAATTGATTTCAATGGTGAAGAGCGAGGATTCCTTGTATATATTTTATATTTGATTGTTGCATTATCAATATTTGGTGTTTTTCAGGCACAGGTATTGGGTGATGGTTTCTTGAGAAAATTGGGCTATCCAGTCGAGTACTCACATGGATATGGACGAGATATGCTGTATAATTCTTTCTATTTTGGTGGATTGGGTATACAGCGAGTGGTTGCTACACTGAGCAGTTCAAATATTTGTGCATTGGCATTGGGAGCATCATTACTTTATTTTTTAGTATGGAACCCGATTTTTAATGTGAAATATGAGGCAATTATGATCATTTGCATCGCAGTTGCATTTCTTCTTACGTTTTCACGTTCAAACATATTGTTTTTTGTTATTGTAGCTATTTTAATTTCGAAGTATATTCCATATAAAAAATATATTCTTGCAGGAATTGGATTTGCTGTGTTGATCGTTTTGATTTTGGGTATTATTCAAGGACAGGATGGAATTATTTATAAACTATGGATGTGGGTCCAGTCTACTTTAAATATGACAGAGGACTCCGCGGCAGGAAGATCTGGAATATGGCAGACTGCATTGGCACAAGTATTGAAAAGCCCATTGGGAATCGGATTTGGCCATGTAGGGGCAATTGGATATGATAGTGAACTCGTTTTCTGGGCAGAAAATTCATATTTTGTACTTGCTTTGGATACTGGATGGATTGGTGTTATAAGTTATGTAACTGCTTTAGTAATGATTGTTGTAAAATTATATAGTAATGCAGTAATGTATGGAAAAGCAGGAAATGAGAAGGGAAAAAGAATCTGTGTGGCTGGCTATGCAGTATTGATTTATCTGATGGGAGTAATGCTGTTCTCCAATCATATTCAGGATATGGAGGTTGTAACACTAGTTTATATGTATGTTGGTATTGGACTTTCATATGTTCGATACAATGGAGGTATAAACGAAAAAATAGATAAATCATTCATAATTCGTAAAATTTGTAAGCGAGGGAATAATTGATGAAAGAATTGTCAATTCAGGAAATTCATGAGGGAACACTTGGCATATTAAAGAAAATAATAGATATTTGCGATAAAGTTGGAGTGAACTATTATCTAGCATACGGATCTTTAATCGGTGCAGTGCGTCATGGGGGCTTTATTCCATGGGATGATGATTTGGATATTGTAATGCTTCGCCCTGACTATGAGGTATTCTGCCAGTATTGTATGAAGCATGAACAAGAACTGTATCCGTTCAAGCTAATTAATAGACAAAGTGAAAAAAAATATCCTTATAATATTGCTCGATTTAATGATCTGCGATATAAGGCTGTTTACGAGAATGTTCAGGAATATGACTCTGGAATGTTTATTGATGTGTATCCGTTAGACGGGGCAGGTCATATGACAGAATCAGAGGTGAGAAGTCTTGATAAAAAGAGAGACTACTTAATGAAAATGATTCTGTGGAGCATAGATGATCATTATGAACCATCTAAGCATAATAAGTGGTACCGCTCTGCGATTAAATACTTTGTACGAAGTTATGCAAAATTTAAGGGAAGCGATTATTTCCTAAACAAAATGGAAGATCTGAAAAATCAATATGAATTTGACAGCAGTGAGTATGTGGCAGAAATGGTATGGGATATTAAGACGGTTCTGTGCAAAAAAAGTTGGTTTGGAGAAGGTCAGATGATTCAATTTGAAGACATCAAGGTAAAGGCGCCAAAAGATATTGATAGTTTCCTAAAAGTATACTATGGGGATTATATGAAGCTGCCACCAGTTGAACAAAGAGTTCCAAGTCATGGATATGCACTCTATAAAAGAGAATAGTATTGTGCGGTTAAGGGTGGTATCAGTATCATAAGAAGCGCAAAATTAGCTGACTGCCTGTCTTAGTACACGCAGACAAAATAGAATCAATTTAGGTGTATACCGACCAAACAAAAAAGTCTTGCTGAAATCCTAAAAACAATGTATACTGTTTTCGTTGAGGAGGTATGTTTTATGGAGACAATCAAGAATGTATTAGTTGGACAGTCAGGTGGACCGACGGCAGTAATTAATGCAAGCCTTGCAGGTGTTTATGAGACAGCAAGGGCGATGGGCGCAGAGCATGTATATGGTATGCGCTATGGAATACAGGGACTGCTTCAGGAGCAGATCGTTGATTTAAATGAGTGTCTTAGCGATAAGATGGATATTGAGCTGTTAAAGCGTACACCGGCAAGCTATTTGGGCAGCTGTCGTTTTCGTTTGCCAAATCCGGATGTGGATGAGGAACCATATAAACAGCTGTTTCACTTATTTGAAAAATACGAGATTGGCGCTGTATTCTATATCGGCGGCAATGACTCGATGGATACGATTGCGAGACTGGCAGCGTACGGTGCTAAGGTAAAAAGCAGCATTCGCTTTATCGGTGTTCCAAAGACAATCGATAATGATTTAATGTTTACTGATCACACACCGGGCTATGGAAGTGCAGCAAAGTATATTGCGGCAACGATCAAAGGAATTATCTGCGATTCAAGTGTCTATAACCTGAATAGTGTAACAGTAGTTGAGATTATGGGCCGTCATACAGGATGGCTGGCAGGTGCAGCAAGTCTGGCAGCAGGTGCAGACTGCAATGGACCAGATATGATTCTTCTGCCGGAGCGCGCGTTTGATGAGAAAGCATTTCTTGCAAAGGTTTCACAGCTTGAAAAAGAGCGTCATACGCTTGTGATTGCAGTGAGCGAGGGTGTGAAGAACAAGGATGGAGAGTTTTTATGTGATCTTGTATCTGGACCTGGTGCAGTGGATGCATTTGGTCACAAGGCTGCACTTTCCGGTACGGCTCGTTACCTTGCAGATTTGATTAAGGCTCATCTTGGATGTAAGACAAGAGCAGTTGAGCTGTCAGTTTTGCAGCGCTGTGCTTCTCCGCTTGCAAGCCGTACTGATGTGACAGAGGCATATCAGGTAGGCGGTGCTGCTGTGGAAGCTGCTTTTCGCGGTGAAACTGGAAAGATGTGCACGATTTATCGTGTATCAGATATTCCGTACCGTACAGAGACTGGTCTGACTGATGTAAGCCGTGTGGCAAACAAAGAAAAATGTGTGCCGGATGAGTGGATTAGCGAGGATGGCATGCATGTAACACCAGAGTTTGCACGTTATGCAAGACCGTTAATTCAGGCAGAGCTGCATCCATTCTATGTAGATGGTGTGCCGCGTCACCTGCATCTGTAAAAATTTCAGAGTAGTCTGCACGGTTAAGTGATGTAAAGGAGAAAGCATATGGCAGATACTGTAGTTCGCAAGCATATCATTTTTTACGGCAGAGTGCAGGATGTAGGTTTTCGTTATTTCTCAGTTTATAAGGCAAGGCTTCTTGGCCTTGCCGGCTGGGTAAAAAATTTAGATGATGGAAGCGTAGAGATGGAGGTGCAGGGAAAAGAAGCTGAAATTGATACGCTGATCCAATTTTTAGATGGGCACCGCTGGATTCGGATTGATGCTATGGATGTAGAAAATATTGCGGTGATACCGGATCACGATTTTGTTGAGAGATAAGCGTGCACGCAAGGAACCATTCAGACGTATCTGCTGCCGTTTTAATGGGAGGTTTTATGTGGTATGTCATTCAGACGAGCACTGGAAGGGAAGAAAAGATAAAGCAGGAGTGTGAGCAGCGCATAAGTAAGGATGTGCTTTCACATTGTGTTCTTCCGTTGTATGAGGAGAAGATAAAGTATAAGGGACAGTGGCATATTCAGAAGAAAAAGCTGTTTCCAGGATATCTGTTTCTTATATCAGAAAATTTGGATGAGCTGCATGAGCAGTTAAAAAGAGTAGAAGCTATGACAAAGCTTTTGGGGGCTGGAGATGATATCATTGCGCTGACGCAAAATGAAATTGATTTTCTACTTCGTTTTGCGGGTGATGAGGAGCTTGTAAAGATGTCACAGGGAATGATTATCGGTGATAAGGTTGTCATTTTGTCTGGGCCGCTTAAGGGTATGGAGTCCACTATCCAAAGGATTGATCGCCACAAACGAAAGGCATGGCTGAATCTGGAAATGTTTGGACGACAGCAGTTAGTTGAGGTTGGTGTGGAAATTGTAAAAAAAGTTGCATGTGAAACGTAAGCGTTAGAGGAGAGAGACATCATGTGTGGAATTGTTGGTTATACTGGACATCTTCAGGCTGCTCCTATTCTTTTGGATGGTCTGTCAAAACTGGAGTATCGAGGCTACGATTCAGCAGGACTTGCTGTTCGCAACGGAGAAAAGAAAACAGAGATTGTTAAGGCAAAGGGGCGATTAAAATCTCTGGCAGAAAAAACAGATAACGGTAATGCACTTATTGGTACATGCGGTATTGGTCATACCAGATGGGCAACGCACGGTGAACCGAGTGAGACTAATGCACATCCGCATATGTCAGATGATGGCAATGTGGTTGGTGTTCACAATGGTATTATTGAAAATTATCAGGAGTTAAAGGAAAAGCTTGTTCGCAAGGGTTACAGCTTTTATTCATCTACTGATACTGAGGTTGCAGTTAAGCTTATTGATTATTATTATAAGAAGTACGAGCACACACCGGTAGACGCGATCAATCACGCACTTGTGCGTATTCGCGGTTCATATGCACTTGCTATGATGTTTGAAGATTATCCGGGCGAGATTTATGTGGCAAGAAAAGACAGCCCGATGATTCTTGGTGTGACAGATGGCGACTGCTTTGTGGCATCTGATGTTCCGGCAATTCTTAAATACACACGTACTGTCTATTATATTGGCAATCTGGAAATGGCACGTATGGCAGATGGTGCGATCACCTTTTACAATTTGGATGGTGATGAGATTGAGAAGCAGCCGACACAGATCGAGTGGGATGCAGAGGCAGCTGAGAAAGCTGGCTTTGAGCACTTTATGATTAAGGAGATTCACGAGCAGCCGAAGGCAGTTCATGACACCATAAATTCAGTTGTAAAGGATGGCGCTATTGATTTGTCTGAAGTTGGACTGACAGAGGAGCAGATTAAAAATATCAGCCAGATTTATATTGTTGCATGTGGTTCTGCTTATCATGTAGGAGTAGCATGTCAGTATGTCTTTGAAGATCTGGCAGAAATTCCTGTTCGCGTGGAGCTTGCATCTGAGTTTCGTTACCGCAAAATGGTGCTTGATCCAAATGGCCTTGTCATAATTGTCAGTCAGTCAGGAGAGACGGCAGATAGTCTTGCTGCGCTTCGTCTGGCAAAGAAAAAGGGCGTGAAGACGCTTGGTATTGTCAACGTGGTGGGAAGCTCTATTGCTAGAGAGGCAGACAATGTTTTCTATACGCTTGCAGGACCAGAGATTGCAGTAGCAACGACAAAGGCATACAGCACACAGCTTATTGCAGGATATTGTCTGGCTGTTCAGTTTGCAAAGGTCAGAGGAAGCATTGATGATACACAGTATGCGCACTTAATTGATGAGATGCAGCAGCTTCCAGATAAGATCGCAAAGATCTTAGAGGATAAGGAGCGCATTCAGTGGTTTGCGGCAAAGCAGGCAAATGCAGGTGATATTTTCTTTATTGGCAGAGGAATTGATTATGCTATCAGTCTTGAGGGCAGTCTTAAGATGAAGGAGATAAGCTACATCCACTCTGAGGCTTATGCGGCAGGTGAATTAAAGCATGGAACTATAAGTCTTATTGAGGATGGAACTCTTGTAATTGGTGTTTTAACTCAGTCTGAGCTTTATGAGAAAACAGTTTCCAATATGGTAGAGTGCAAGAGCCGCGGTGCCTATTTGATGGGACTGACAACATATGGAAATTATAACATTGAAGATACTGTATCCTTTACTGTATATATTCCAAAGACGGACGAACATTTTGCAACTAGTCTTGCAGTTATTCCGCTGCAGCTTATGGGCTACTATGTCAGTGTCGCAAAGGGACTTGATGTAGATAAGCCGAGAAACTTAGCAAAGAGTGTTACAGTTGAGTAAATAAGAAGTGATTCAAAAATAAATAAGAATACATAAGAAAAATGGCGGCACGAAAAAGTGGATTTCGTGCCGCCATTTTTCAATAATAGTGTTTGGAAAGGAGTATTTTGTGAGCAGACAGAAAAAGGAATTTGAAGAATACGAAATAAATGAATCTTATAAAACAGAAGAAAGAGATAATCCATATGGCTTTAAGAGAAAGTCGAAGGAGGAGCGGCCTGTACTAGCAATTTGCTATGATTTTGATAAGACATTATCGCCGGATGATATGCAGGCACAGGGTTATATTCAGTCCGTAAATTATCATGTGGACCGTTTCTGGGCAGAGTCAAACGAAATGGCAAGAGCAAACGGCATGGATTCAAATCTTGCTTATATGTATAAGATGGTTCGCGAGGCGAAAGGTCATTTTGATTTGAGCCGCAAGGCACTTGAGGAGTATGGTTCGAAGGTGGAATTGTTTCCAGGTGTAGATGAGTGGTTTGAGCGCGTGCGCCAGTATGGTGATGAAAATGGAGTAATTATAGAGCATTATATTATTTCCTCAGGTTTAAAGGAGATGATAGAAGGAACTAAGATTGCTAGGCGCGGATCCTTTGAAGAGATTTATGCGAGTGCTTTTTATTATGATGAAAATGGTGTGGCAATTTGGCCGGCACAGGCAGTAAATTATACTAGCAAAACACAGTTTTTATTTCGCATAGAAAAGGGAATACTTGATGTAAATGATACTGCAGTAAATGATTATTTTCCGGCAGACAAGATGCGAGTACCATTTAGAAATATTGTCTATATTGGCGACAGTGATACAGATATTCCGAGTATGAAGCTTGTAAACACATATGGCGGTCATGCAATTGGCGTGTACAATCCTGTCACTGGCAATAAAGAAAAAGTCTATCGTATGATGCGTGATAACAGAATACGTTATTTTGCCCCGGCAGATTATAGAAAAGGTCAGCAGCTAGAGCAGTTGATTCAGACAATTATTGAAAAGACTGCAGCTTATGAGAAGTTAGAGGCACTTCATATAGATGGATTAAAGGAGATGAAACAGCAATAAGTTAAAAAATAACAATAAAACTGTTGACAAAAAATAATTTTGTGGTTGAAATATATATAAATGCCAAGGAAAGAGCGTGCAAAAATTATGCAAAATACCATTCAAACGGTAACTGCGAAACACAAATGTAAACTTTTTTGGCGAAAAGAAAAGGAGACGCTATGTTCAATTTTTTTAAGGGAAAAGAAAAGGGAAATGTGCTTTATGCACCTTGCAAAGGAAAAGTAGTTCCTTTGACAGAGGTTCCAGATCCAACTTTTTCTGAAAAGTTATTGGGAGACGGCTTTGCAGTAATCCCAACTGAAGGAAAAGTGTATGCACCGGCAGATGCTGAAGTGACCATGGTATTTGATACACTTCATGCAATTACGCTGACTAGCAGCCAGGGAGCTGAAATCTTAATTCATATCGGATTGGATACTGTTACACTTAAGGGCGCACCGTTTACCGCGCATGTTGCAGCTGGTGACAAGGTGAAGAAGGGTGATCTTTTGATGGACGTAGATCTGGATAAGATTAAGGAAGCTGGATTAAATACAATTACGCCAGTTTTAATCTGCAATACAGATGATTATGAAAAGATCAGTCTTCAAAAGGAAGGCGATGTCTTACTAGATGAGGCAGTTTTAAAAATCTCATGAAACTGATTGGAGTGATTCAATTAAGTATAATTTAAAGGAGGAGAAATATATGAAATTTCTTCAAAAACTAGGTAAAGCATTAATGCTTCCAGTAGCAGTGCTGCCAATCTGTGGTATTCTTATGGGCATCGGTTATTATTTATGTCCGGCGACGATGCAGGGAGGAGAAGTCGAGGGTATAAAAAACTTGATCGGATTCTTCTTGGTAAAGGCAGGATCAGCTCTTATTGAAAACATGGCAATTCTTTTCGCAATCGGTGTTGGTGTCGGTATGTCAGAAAAGAACGACGGAACCGGCGGAATCGCCGCTCTGGCATCTTGGCTTATGATCACAACACTTCTTTCTACTGGTGTTGTTACCACATTGATTCCGTCAATTGCAGACAATGCAACTAAGACACTTGCATTCAATAAGATTGCAAACCCATTTATCGGAATCCTTTCTGGTGTTATCGGATCTTCTTGCTACAACAAGTTCAAGAACACTAAGCTTCCGAACTGGCTGGCATTCTTCAGCGGCAAGCGTTGTGTTGCTATTATTGCCGGTTTAGTTTCTATCATTGTATCTGCTGTTTTATTATTTGTATGGCCATTGCTGTTCGGAGCACTTGTTGCACTTGGCGATGCAGTTGCAGGTATGGGTGTTGTGGGTGCTGGTATCTACGCATTCTTAAACCGTCTGTTGATCCCAACTGGATTACATCACGCATTAAACAACGTATTCTGGTTTGATACTATTGGTCTTGGTGATTTGCAGCACTTCTGGGCAGGTGAGACATCTGCAGATGTAACATGGAGCCTTGGAATGTATATGTCAGGCTTCTTCCCATGTATGATGTTCGGTATTCCTGGTGCAGCACTTGCAATGATTCAGTGTGCAAAGCCGGCAAAGAAGAAGATCGCAATCGGACTTGTTGCTTCTGCAGCAGTTTGTTCATTTATCTGCGGCGTTACTGAGCCGTTCGAATTTGGATTTATGTTCCTTGCACCTGGTCTGTATGTAGTTTATGCATTACTTTATGGTATCTTCACAATTATTACTGTTGCGCTTGGCTTCCGTGCAGGATTCAGTTTCTCAGCAGGTGCTACCGACCTTCTGTTCTCATCTACACTTCCGGCAGCGCAGAAGACAGTGCTGATTATTCCACTTGGAATCGCAGCATTCGTTGTATTCTATTTTGTATTCCTCTTCGCAATCAAGAAGTTTGATTTAAAGACTCCAGGAAGAGAAGATGATGATGATCTTGAGGAAGAAAAGAAGGTTCAGTTAGCAAGTGATAATTACACAGAAATCGCAAAGAAGATTCTTGCAGGCTGCGGCGGTAAGGAAAATATCGTAAGCATCGATAACTGTGTAACAAGACTTAGACTTGAAGTAAGAGATATGACTGCAGTAAATGATAAGGCAATCAAGGCTGCAGGTGTTGCAGGAGTAATCAAACCTGGAAAGACTTCCGTACAGGTAATTGTCGGAACAAAAGTTCAGTTTGTTGCTGATGCATTTTCAAAACTTTGCGAATAAGTTCTGAATAGTATTTAAAGCAGGGCATGACTCGATTAGGGTCATGCCCTTTTTTAATGTGAAGGAAATTGACAAAACACCATGTGACCGAGTATACTTAGAACGAAAAAAGTATTAGATCATGAGGAAAGACTGATGAAAAAGATGACTATGAAAAAATATGTAGTTACTGTATGCCAAGAAGTCAAATATATGATTGTATGTGCAGCCTTGCTGCTATCTTTTTTTACAACGGTAAATGCAGCTGAAAAAGAGGCACCAGAAAAAATAATTCGAGTGGGCGCACTTGGGGATACATTTAATTATGTAACTGAAAAGGGGATGCGAAAGGGGTATAGTTATGAACTGCTAGAGACGCTAGCAGGCTATACCGGGTGGAAATTTGAGTATGTAGCCTGTAATTGGACTGATTGCTTTGAAAAACTCCAAAATGGTGAAATAGACATTTTGGGAGATATTGCCTATACAGAGGAGCGCACAGATAGGATGCTGTTTTCAGACGGACCTATGGGTATAGAGAAATATTATCTGTATGCAGATTTTTTAAGCGACGATATTTCTTCTGCTGATTTTAAGACATTGAATGGAAAGCGTATTGGTGTCCTTATAGGCGCAAAGCCAGAAGCGATGTTGAATGAATGGGAGTTAAAAAATGGACTGAAAACAATACACATAAATATAAAAAGTAAAGAAGAGGCACTGGCAAAACTGGAGAATGGAGAGATTGACTGTTTTATTTCGTTGGAAGAACCATTTTGGGCTGATAAAGATGTCTCGATTATTACACGAATTGGCAAATCAAATATTTATTTTGCAATTAATAAGGATCATCCAGAGATAAAAAAAGAGCTTGATCTTGTCATGCACCAGTTGGAGGAGGAACGGCCATTTTATCTGTCAGATTTGTACAGGCAATATTTTTCATCGGATTATACACCTGTTCTTTCATCTGAGGAAAAATCATGGTTGGAAGAACATGGTGCAATTCGAATGGGATTTTTAGCCAATGATGTTGGCGCGAGCGTTATGGATCCGTCAAGTGGGACACTTACTGGTGCAATTACTGATTATGTTCAGTATGCAGTAGAATGTCTTGGAAAACAAGAACTGACATTTACGCTTATGGGATATAACAGCTATGAAGAAGAGATAGAAGCGCTAAAAGCTGGAGAGATTGATATGATTTTTCATTTCTATCAGCATCCAAATGTGATGGAGAAATATCATTTCGCATGTACAAATACAACATGGACATATAATTTGGTAGCAGTCACGAATAAGCCTCATTTTAATGAAAATGATGAAAAACGTGTTGCAATACAAAAAGACAGTCTGTCGTTCATGGAACATATTGAATATTATTATCCGCATTGGAAAATTTTAGAATATGATACAGACAAAGAGATGGCAGAAGCTGTGAATTCTGGAGAGGCCGATTTCTTTATAACTGGTGTCACCCTTGCATCAAAATACAGCAGGGATCCAAGTTTTTACAGTGTGCCACTTTTATACTCGGAGAAAGCAGCCTTTGCAGTTAATAACGGAAATAAGAATTTATTGACAATACTAAATAAAACGCTTAAGGCTATGCCAAACAATATGCTTACGAGCTCACTTGCCATGTATGAGAACAATTCAAGAAAAATAACATTGGGAGATTATATAAAACACAATCTGTTAAAAGTATCTATTGTAAGTGTCGTTACTGTTTTAAGTGTTATGACTGTGATTCTTGTGCTTTTAAGAAAGGCAAGAAAGGCCGAGGCTATTGCAACGAGGGCAGCAATACACACACAGGAGCTTAATGAAAAGCTGCAGGTGGCAGTAGAAAAGGCTGAAAGTGCAAATAATGCAAAATCGACGTTCCTTTTTAATATGTCGCATGATATCAGAACGCCAATGAATGCAATTATAGGATATGCAGATCTGGCATCTAGGCATATAGATGATACAGAAAGGCTTAAAAAATATATGAAAAATATTCAGTCATGCGGCCAGAATTTGCTGTCTCTTCTTAATGATGTGCTGGATCTTGCCAGAATTGAAAATAATAAAACAGAAATGGAATATGTAATTTCAGATATCGGCGCAGATTTTGAAACATGGGTTATGATGTTTTTGAATCAGGCGGAAGAAAAGAAACAGACAATTACTAAGACAAAGCATTTGCTTTATCCGTATGTTTACATGGATGTTTCTCATGTATCGGAGATTTTTATTAATATCATAAGCAATGCAATTAAGTACACTAATAATGGAGGTGTGATAAACTGTGATATTTCGCAGATACCTGGCAAAAAGAATGGCTGGTGCGATGTTATTATTACTGTAAAAGATAATGGAATTGGTATGTCAGATCAGTTTTTAAAGCATATTTATGAACCATTTGAGCGAGAGCGCAATTCAACGATAAGCCGTGTAGAAGGAAGCGGCATTGGAATGGGTATCGTGAAAAGGCTTGTTGAGCTGATGGATGGCAGTGTTGATGTGCAAAGTAAAATTGGCGAGGGATCTACAGTTACTGTAACTATACCATGCAAAGTTGCATCAAAAGAGGAATCAATTGCAAAGCGGGATAAAGGAACTTATGATAAAGCTGGCTTAGTTGGTGCGAGAATCTTGGTGGTAGAGGACAATGATATTAATGCAGAAATTGCAACAGAGCTTCTAGAAGAGGAAGGCTGCATTATAGAGAGGGCATGTAATGGTGTGGAGTGTATTGATATGATTGAAAAGGCAGATGATTCATATTATGCGATGATTCTTATGGATATTCAGATGCCTGTCATGAATGGCTATGATGCTACTACGAAAATTCGCAGAATGAAAAATCAAAATAAGGCACAAATTCCTATCATTGCGATGACAGCAAATGCCTTTACGGAGGACAAGCAGATGGCATTTGCTGTAGGTATGAATGACCATGTTTCTAAGCCAATTGATATGAACATTCTTGTTCCGATCATGATGAGGTATGTGTAACTATTCAGAGCCATGCAAAATAGAAACATCGAAGATGCGATTTTGTGAATGGGGTTCTGAATAGTTACAAGTATTTATAATATAAGAAGGGTGACATATGGACGAGAAGCTTAAACAAAAATTAATTGAAGCTGTTAAGGTAGGTGATGAAAATCAGGCAAGTGAGCTTTTGTGGCAGCTTGTAATTGATTGCCAGAACTGCCCGTTTAAGACTGTGTCAGGTCTTCCGTTTTCCTACACGATTAAGCGTGGACGAAATGGAGAACTGACAAAGGAGTTATGGATTGACAGACGGGAAAACAGTAAGTCATTGGCGTGGAGCAGCATTAGACTGGCATTTTCAAATGCAATGAAAATAAAGAGTGCAGATCGTCCTAAAGCACTTGGCGATATTCGCGGTGTTTCTTATATCTACCCTATGCTGTGGCGCTTTGGTGTGCTTGAGGTACCGCAAACAGCACAGCAGCGTATGAATACAGAACTGTAAAAATAATGTACGATGGAGGCGAGAATATGGATCATTTTAAACTGGTGTCTGAGTATGCACCGACTGGCGATCAGCCAAGGGCGATTGAGGAGCTTGTAAAAGGGTTTAAAGAGGGAAATCAGTTCGAGACACTTCTCGGTGTAACTGGTTCGGGAAAGACATTTACTATGGCAAATGTCATTCAGGCATTAAATAAGCCAACATTGATTATTTCCCATAATAAGACGCTTGCCGGTCAGCTATATGGTGAGATGAAGGAATTTTTCCCAGAGAATGCAGTTGAATATTTTGTCTCATATTATGACTATTACCAGCCTGAGGCTTATGTGCCTTCATCTGATACGTATATTGAGAAGGACTCTGCGATCAATGAGGAGATTGATAAATTAAGGCTTTCTGCGACGGCAGCACTTTCTGAGAGGCGTGATGTAATCGTAGTGGCATCTGTTTCATGTATATATGGTTTGGGAAGTCCTGTTGATTATAAGGATATGATTTTATCACTTCGTCCAGGCATGATAAAGGATCGCGATGAAGTAATCAAAAAGCTTGTTGAGATGCAGTACGAGCGAAATGATATGGATTTTCACCGAAGTACATTCCGGGTGCACGGTGATGTCGTAGAGATTTTTCCGGCAAATGAGGGTGAGACTGCAGTGCGCGTAGAGTTTTTCGGTGATGAAATTGATCAGATAAGTGAGTTTGATCCGTTGACAGCACAGGTAAGGAGCCGTCTAAAGCATATCGCAATTTTCCCGGCCTCACACTACGTTGTTGACCCAAAGGAGATGCTTCGCGCAACAACTGATATTGAAGAAGAGCTAAATGAACGTGTAGATTTCTTTAAGCGAAATGATCGTTTGCTGGAGGCACAGCGAATTTCAGAGCGCACTCATTATGATATTGAGATGATGAGAGAAACTGGTTTTTGCTCTGGAATAGAAAATTATTCGCGTCATCTTGCAGGACTGCCGGCTGGTTCACCACCTTTTACGCTGATTGATTATTTTCCAGATGATTTCTTAATTATTGTGGATGAGTCTCATATTACACTTCCGCAGGTGCGCGGTATGTTTGCAGGAGACCGCTCACGAAAAAATACACTGGTAGATTACGGTTTTCGTCTTCCATCAGCACTTGATAATCGCCCCTTGAATTTTAGCGAATTTGAAAGCAAGATTGACCAGATGCTTTTTGTTTCGGCAACACCAGGCGATTATGAAGGTGAGCATGAGATGATGCGTGCAGAGCAGGTTATACGTCCGACAGGACTTTTAGATCCGCCGATTGAGGTGCGTCCAGTTGAGGGGCAGATTGATGATCTGATTGCCGAGATTAGAAAAACGCTGCGGTCAAAAAATAAAGTGCTTGTCACGACTTTAACAAAAAGAATGGCAGAGGATTTGACGGAATATTTGCGCGATGCAGGTATTCGCGTGCGCTATCTGCATTCTGATATTGATACGCTTGAGCGCGCACAGATTATTCGCGATATGCGTCTTGATGTGTTTGACGTGTTGGTGGGCATCAATTTGCTTAGAGAGGGTCTTGATATTCCGGAGATCGCGCTTGTGGCTATATTAGATGCTGATAAGGAAGGATTTCTGCGTTCAGAGACGTCACTTATTCAGACGATTGGACGAGCAGCACGAAACAGCGAAGGTCATGTTGTGATGTACGCTGATACGATAACAGACTCTATGCGAAATGCAATTGAGGAGACAAAAAGAAGACGCGAGATTCAAAATGAGTATAACATAGAGCACAACATCACACCTACTACTATAAAGAAGGCTGTCCGTGATCTGATTTCAATCTCAAAGGCAGCAGAGAAGGCTGATGAGAAGCTTGCAAAGGATCCAGAATCAATGAGTAGGCAGGAACTCGAAAAGCTGATTGCAAAGGTAGCAAAACAGATGAATAAGGCAGCTGCTGAGTTAAACTTTGAAGCAGCGGCAGAACTTCGTGATCAGATGAGAAATTTGAAAAAATATTTAGATGATTAAAAGAAAGGCATAAAATAATAAATATGGAAAATAAGAAATTTATCCGAATTCGCGGTGCAGCAGAGAATAATCTAAAGCACATTGATTTGGATATTCCAAGAGATGAACTTGTTGTGCTGACTGGATTGTCTGGTTCAGGAAAATCCTCACTTGCATTTGACACAATATATGCAGAGGGTCAGAGGCGATACATGGAGTCGCTATCATCTTATGCAAGACAATTTTTAGGTCAGATGGAAAAGCCAAATGTTGAAAGTATTGAAGGTTTGCCGCCGGCAATCTCCATTGATCAGAAATCTACTAATAGAAATCCGCGTTCTACGGTAGGTACCGTAACGGAAATCTACGACTATTTTCGTCTTTTATATGCGCGTATTGGTGTTCCACATTGTCCTGTCTGTGGCCGAAAGATAAGCCGTCAGACTGTTGATCAGATGGTGGACAGTTTGATGGCACTTAAAGAGCGCACGAAGATTTTATTGTTGGCACCTGTTGTGCGCGGAAAGAAAGGCCGTCATGAGAAGGTTTTGGAGCAGGCAAGAAAGAGCGGTTATGTGCGTGTGCGCATTGATGGCAGTCAGTATGATCTGGAAGAGGAGATTACGCTTGATAAGAATATAAAGCATAATATTGAGATTATTGTAGATCGTCTTGTCATAAAAGAGGGTATTGAAAAACGTCTTGCCGATTCACTGGAAAATGTGCTAAAGTTGGCAGATGGTCTTGCTTTTGTGGAGGTTGTGGATGGAACACCAATGACGTTTAGCCAAAACTTTTCCTGCCCTGACTGCGGCATAAGCATCGATGAGATTGAGCCGCGAAGCTTTTCATTTAATAATCCATTTGGTGCGTGCCCAACTTGCTTTGGACTTGGCTATAAGATGGAGTTTGATGAGCAGCTTATGATTCCAGATCAGTCGCTTAGCATTGATCAGGGGGCAATTATTGTGCCTGGATGGCAGTCATGTACCGATGAAGGCAGTTTTACAAGAGCGATTTTAAATGCACTTGCAGAGGAGTTTCATTTCACGCTAGACGTGCCATTTGAGTCGTACAGCAAAGAAATTCATGATATTTTGATACATGGAACTAATAAGAGTATAAAGGTGCGCTACAAGGGACAGCGCGGGGAAGGCGTGTATGATATTGTATTTGAGGGCTTAATTAAAAATGTAGAGCGCCGTTACCGTGAGACAGGTTCGGAAACAATCAAAGCAGAGTACGAAACATTTATGCGCATCACACCATGTTCTACATGTAAGGGCATGCGTCTGAAAAGAGAATCACTTGCCGTGACAGTGGCAGACAAAAATATTTATGAGGTGACAAATCTTTCTATTCGTGATCTCGCATCATTTTTATCTAATTTGACGCTTACCACGACGCAGCAGCTGATAGGTGAGCAGATTTTAAAGGAAATCCGAGCACGCGTACAGTTTTTGATTGATGTAGGTCTTGATTATCTTTGCCTGTCGCGTGCAACTGGTACGCTTTCAGGCGGTGAGGCACAGCGTATTCGTCTGGCAACACAGATTGGCTCTGGTCTTGTCGGCGTGGCTTATATTTTAGATGAGCCAAGCATTGGTCTGCATCAAAGAGATAATGACAAGCTGCTTGGCACATTAAAGCATCTTCGTGATCTTGGCAATTCTGTTATTGTCGTTGAACATGATGAGGACACAATGCGTGCTGCCGATTATGTAGTTGATATTGGACCTGGTGCAGGTGAACATGGCGGTCAGGTTGTTGCAGCAGGCACGGCAGAAGAACTTATGAAAAATCCGGCATCCATAACCGGAAAATATTTGAGCGGTGAACTTAAGATTCCAGTTCCAAAAACAAGAAGAGAACCGCAGGGCTGGCTGACTGTAGTGGGAGCAAAGGAAAATAATTTAAAGAATATCACAGTGAATTTTCCTAAGGGAGTCTTTACATGCGTAACTGGTGTATCTGGTTCTGGCAAGAGCAGCCTTGTCAATTCGATTTTGTATCAGGCGCTTGCAAAGCAGCTAAACCGTGCGAGAACCATTCCAGGTGCATATAAAGAGATTAAGGGCATAGAGCAGTTTGATAAGGTAATAAATATAGATCAAAGCCCGATTGGCCGCACACCGCGCTCTAATCCGGCAACTTACACTGGCGTGTTTGATATGATCCGTGATCTTTTCGCTTCAACAGTTGACGCAAAGACAAGAGGCTATAATAAGGGCCGTTTTAGCTTTAATGTAAAGGGTGGACGCTGTGAGGCGTGTTCCGGTGATGGTATTGTAAAGATTGAGATGCACTTTTTGCCAGATGTGTATGTGCCATGTGAGGTCTGCAAGGGAAAACGCTATAACAGAGAAACGCTGGAAGTAAAATATAAGGGAAAGAGTATTTATGATGTGCTTAATATGACTGTAGAAGAGGCGCTTACATTTTTTGAAAATGTTCCGTCTATTTACCGCAAAATTGAGACATTGTATCAGGTAGGTCTTTCATATATACGATTAGGTCAGCCATCCACAACGCTTTCAGGCGGCGAGGCACAACGTATTAAGCTGGCGACTGAGTTAAGCCGAAAGAGTACAGGAAAGACAATCTATATTTTAGATGAGCCTACGACAGGACTTCATTTTGCCGATGTTCACAAGCTTACAGAAATGCTGCAGAAGCTTGTAGAAAACGGCAATACGGTAATTGTAATCGAGCACAACTTAGACGTAATAAAGACAGCTGATTATATCATTGATATGGGACCAGAAGGCGGAGACGGCGGAGGAACAGTAGTAGCGCAGGGAACGCCGGAAGAAGTGGCAGAGTGCCCGCAGTCCTACACGGGATATTATGTAAAACGTGTTATAGCTCACGAGACACCTACTATTTAAAGCAAAGCCCGAAGGTGAATGGCTTCCGTAACATGACGCATGAACATATCCCACACTTGCAATCTTTACACAGGTATGATAGACTAGATTGAATTAGTAACTAATAAAGTATAATCAGAAAGCTATATGAAAGGGTAAGGTAATGCGATTGAATAAGAAGAGTCTCCTTCTTGGCATGATCGTTTTGTTACTTTCCTGTATAGTTGGAAGCAGTGCAAAAAACAGCTCATTTCTTGAAAATGTGCAGGCTTCTATGGTACAGGAAAAAGACAGCGATCAGTCACAGGATCAGCCTAAGATTGGCGTATCAGCCTTAGGTTACTGCGTGATGAATGCAGATACGGGTGAAATTGTTTTGCAAAAAAATGCTGACGAAAAGCTTCATCCGGCAAGCATTACAAAGATTATGACGCTGCTTGTGACGGTGGAACAATGTAAGAACCTTGATTCTGTAACAACTGTGTCAGAAAATGCACTGAATCAGATAGCACCGCTTAGTTCAACACTTCATCCGATGCCAAAGCCGGGAGAGCAATTTACTATCAGGGATCTTTTATATGGTCTTACGATGTGCTCAGGCAATGAGTGCGCGAATATCTTAGCGGAAGCAGTTTGCGGTGATATCGACAGCTTTGTTGAACTGATGAATGAGAGAGCAAAAGAAGCCGGTGCAAAAAACACTCACTTTTCAAACCCTCACGGACTTGATGCTGATGATCACTTAACAACAGCCTATGATATGGCGCTTATTATGAAGGCAGCACTAAAAAATCCGGCGGCAAAGGAAATTCTTTCTGCGAAAACATACACTATTCCTGAAACAGCGTATACATCAGAAAGAAATATGACAAGCGGTCATAAGATGGTTTCAGGTGAGTTTGAATGTGAGGGTGTTTATGCCGGAAAGCCGGGCTATACACGTCTTGCCCAGTCCACGCTTGTGACAGCTGCAAAGCGAGACGATGTTAATCTTATAGCAGTTGTTATGAAATCAGACTCAGGCATAAGCTATGAGGATACAAGTCTTTTGCTTGACAATGCCTACGCAAAGATTAATGACTGGGGTGTGACTGGAGGCTTTAATGTGTATCATCCGCGTGTGACGCAGATTGATGATGCTGGATTTACCGTGACATGGGATGTCGGCTCAGATGCTGTGAGAGCTGAGTTTCCTGTCTGGATTGAGTATGACAGCACAGATGTGCTGACAAAGGGATCTTTGGAGGTGACATCTGACACAATCTCCTATCATGTCAGTCTTTCGGATCACGCTGGAAAAAACGGTGTGTATACAGTACAGGCTTATGTGTATAATGCGTCAGGAGAATCAAAGGTATGCTCGATTAAAGTATTAGCAGGAGTAGGAGAACAAAAAGGATTTGTAAACTGGAATGGCTCCACATATTATGTGCATGAAAATGGTGCACTTGGCTTGCAGTGGCAGGAGCTTGAAGAGGGCTGCTATTATTTTGATTATACGACAGCGCAGATGGTTACAGGCTGGGTGGGCAGCGATACGAAATTTTATCTTGACCCAGATGGAAAACTTCACACAGGTTGGCTTGAGCTTGATGGAAAGCAATATTATTTTTATCAGGCCGGCGATATGGCAACTGGAAAGATGACCATTGGAAATGGTGAATATTATTTTGACGAAAATGGCGTTTTGCAGTCAGGTTTTGCGATTCCGCAGGCGCCATCATTATATGAATAGAAGAGGAATAACGTTATGAAGTGGAAGAAATTTACGATTCAGACAACAACAGCAGCAGAGGATTTCATCAGTGAGAAGCTAAGTGAGATTGGCATTGAGGGAATCGAGATTGAAGATAAGGTTGAGCTGACAGCAAATGATACAAAGGGCATGTTTATTGACGTACTGCCAGATTTAGGACCAGATGACGGAGAGGCGCTTGTAAGCTTTTATCTTGATGATACGTATGATGTGCCTAAGACGCTTGCTGCCGTAAAGATGGCACTTGAGGAGGTTGCCTCTTTTGTAAATGCAGGATCATGCGAGATCACGGCATCTGAGACAGAGGACAAGGATTGGATGAATAACTGGAAGCAGTATTTTAAGCCATTCGTTGTTGATGATCTTTTAATTAAGCCAACATGGGAAGAAATTCCTGAGGGAATGGAAGGAAAGAAGCTGATTCAGATTGATCCTGGTATGGCATTTGGTACAGGAAAGCACGAGACTACTCAGCTTTGTATTGCAGGAATCCGCAAATATGTAAAGCCGGGTGATAATGTTCTTGATGTTGGAACAGGAAGCGGTATTTTGTCAATTTGCGCGCTGTTAAGCGGTGCCAGTCATGTAGTGGGAACAGATCTTGATGAGAATGCTATTGATGCTGCACATGAGAATGCACAGGTTAATGGCATTACGTCAGAGCAGTATAAGGTTCTGATTGGAAACTTAATTGATGATCAGGCAATCAAGGATGAGGTTGGCTATGAAGCATATGATGTTGTCGTTGCCAATATTCTGGCAGATGTTATTATCGCGCTGCAGGAAGTTGTCGCAGTTCATGTAAAGCATGGCGGTATCTTTATCACATCTGGAATCATTGATATGAAGGAGCAGGCTGTCATGGATGCATTTGCAAAAAATCCAGAGTTTGAAGTGATTGATGTGCTGCATCAGGGCGAGTGGGTTTCAATTGTAACTAGAAGGAAGTAAATATATGTATCATTTTTTTATAAAGCCAGAGCAGGCAGCTGCACACGAGGTAACAATCATTGGAAGTGATGTAAATCACATCAAAAATGTGCTTAGAATGAAGATTGGTGAACAGATTTGCGTTAACGATGGCGGTCATGAATATCTTTGCAGCATTGCACAGCTTGATGCAGAAGAAGTGACAGCAAAAATAGAGCAGGTCAGTGAAACTACAAGTGAGCTGCCTTCAAGAATAGTATTGTTTCAGGGATTGCCAAAGGCCGATAAGATGGAGACAATTATTCAAAAGTGTGTGGAGCTTGGCGTGCATGAGATTGTTCCGGTACAGATGAAGCGCTGTGTAGTCAAGCTTGATTGCAAAAAGGAAGAAGCAAAGAGAAAACGCTGGCAGGCGATTTCAGAGAGTGCAGCAAAACAGGCTGGACGCGGACTTATTCCTGATATCCATCCTCTTATGACATATAAAGAGGCGCTTTTGTATGCTTCTGATAAGGAACATATTCTTGTACCATTTGAGCATGCAGAAAATATGCAGGCAACGCGCGATGCGCTTAGTGCAGTAAAACCGGGCGAGCAGGTAGCAATCTTTATAGGACCAGAGGGCGGCTTTGAGGACGAGGAGATTGCACAGGCAGAAAATTGCGGTGCACAGGCAATTACGCTTGGAAGAAGAATTTTGAGGACGGAAACAGCCGGAATGGCAGTGCTTGCCATGCTTGGATACGTATTGGAGGAATAAAAAATGGAAGCATATCTGGATAATTCAGCAACGACCCGTGTGGATGCACAGGTGCAGGAGCTGATGAAAAAATTGATGGATGTCGATTTTGGAAATCCATCATCACGTCATCAAAAGGGTGTTGTGGCAGAGGGATATATCAAGGAAGCAAGACAGAAAATTGCTGCTACTTTAAAGGTTGATCCAAAGGAGCTTATCATTACCTCTGGCGGTACGGAGTCCAACAATATGGCACTTATTGGAACGGCACTTGCTGCAAAGAGAAAGGGAAATCATATCATTACAACAGCAGTCGAGCATCCAAGTGTCAAGGCAACGGCTTCTTTTTTGGAGGAGCAGGGCTTTCGCATCACATTTCTTTCAGTTGACAGCAGAGGACAGATCTCTTTAGAAGATTTAAAGGAAGCACTTACACCTGATACCATTCTTGTATCAATCATGTATGTAAATAATGAGATTGGAACAATTCAGCCTGTAGAGGAAGCTGCAAAGCTGGTTCATGCGACTGTTCCAGGTGCTGTATTTCATGTGGATGCCATTCAGGCATATGGCAAGGTGATGATTCGTCCAAAGCAGCAGGGAATTGATCTTTTGTCTGTCAGCTCACATAAATTCCATGGTCCAAAGGGAGCAGGCTTTTTATATTGCAGCAGCAAGGTTAATCTTCATCCAATCATCTTTGGAGGCGGTCAGCAGTTTGGTATGCGTTCAGGAACTGAAAATGTACCTGGTGCAGCAGGTATGGGTCTCGCAGCAGAAATTGCCTACAAGCAGTTTGAACAGAAAAAAGCACATTTAAATGAGCTTCGCCGATATTTTCTGGAGGGTGTTCATCAGCTAGAAGGCATTACCGTAAATGGCTGGGATGAGACTGTGGATGGCGATGAATGTCTGGAAAGACGAGCACCGCATATCGTAAGTGTTAGCTTTTCAGGTGTCAGAAGCGAGGTTTTATTAAATGCATTAAGCGATCGTGGCATCTATGTCTCATCGGGAAGTGCATGCTCTTCGAATCATCCGGCTTTGTCAACGACGCTTCAGGCAATCGGACTAGAAAAGCCACTGCTAGAGGGAACACTTCGTTTTTCCTTCTGTGAGAATACAACCAAAGAAGAATTAGACGAGGCACTTGCGGCATTAAAGGAACTGCTTCCGATGCTTCGCCGCTACACAAGACGATAGAATGATACCAGGGTCAAAAGCTCCAAAAGCCGTTCGTGCTTGCACTAAAGGCTTTGAGCTTGGGACCCGCAAAACATTTCACATAAACATTAGATAGAATTGTGAGGAACAACATGAAATATCATGCATTTTTGATAAAGTATGCCGAGATTGGCATTAAGGGAAAAAACCGTTATTTGTTTGAGGATGCGCTTGTAAAGCATATCCGTCTTGCAATGGAGCGTGTTGAGGGTGAGTTTGAAGTAAAGAAGGAGTCTGGACGTATTTATGTGCAGGCACTTAGCGATTATGATTATGATGAGGCAGTAGATGCGTTAAAGCATGTATTTGGAATCGTATGGATCTGTCCTGTTGTACAGCTTAAAGATGAAGGCTATGATAAGCTTGCAGAGCAGGTTGTGGAATATATGGGAAATGTATATCCACAGGGTGATTATACATTTAAGGTACACAGCCGCCGTGCAAGAAAAAATTATCCAAAGGATTCTCAGCAGTTAAATGCAGATCTTGGCGAGGCTATCTTAAAAGCATACGAAAACGCGCGTGTAGATGTTCACAATCCGCAGGTTTTATTGTCTGTTGAGGTTCGTGACACTTGCATCAACGTATATTCTGTATCTATTCCAGGTGCAGGCGGCATGCCTGTTGGAACAGCAGGAAAGGCAATGCTTTTATTGTCTGGCGGAATTGATTCACCAGTTGCAGGCTATATGATTGCAAAAAGAGGCGTTACGATTGAGGCTGTTTATTTCCATGCACCGCCGTATACTAGTGAGCGTGCAAAGCAAAAGGTAGTAGATCTGGCAAAGCTTGTGTCTAAATATGCAACACCGATCAAGCTTCATGTCATCAATTTTACTGATATTCAGCTTTATATTTACGATGCCTGCCCGCATGATGAGCTTACTATTATCATGCGCCGCTATATGATGCGTATCGCTGAGCGCATTGCCATCAAGGATGGCTGCCATGGCTTAATTACTGGAGAGAGCATTGGTCAGGTAGCATCACAGACTATGCAGAGCTTAATGGCAACAAATGAGGTATGCACACTTCCTGTATATCGTCCGGTAATCGGTTTTGACAAGCAGGAGATTGTTGATGTAGCAGAAAAGATTGATACCTTTGAAACATCTATTCAGCCGTATGAGGACTGCTGTACAATTTTTGTTGCAAAGCATCCTGTTACAAAGCCAAATGTAAAGGTAATCAGAAGTTCCGAAAAGAAGCTTGAGGAAAAGATTGATGCGATGGTAGAAGAGGCAGTTAATAGCGCAGAGATTATCTGGTGTAAGGCTTAAAAAAAATAGGGCATCACGAATGTGATGCCCCGATTGGTCAGATAAAACGATCTCTGAAAGTTAAGTTAAAAAAAATTACTGGATGATGTATGGTTCCAGAACCTTCATAACAGTATCAAGATTCTTTTCTTCATGAATGTTTAAATCGATTGGCTTGGAAAGATCCAGAGAAAAGATACCCATAATGGACTTTGCGTCGATAACGTATCTTCCGGAAACCAGGTCAAAATCAGAATCAAACTTGGTTAGGTCATTTACAAAAGACTTAACCTTATCGATAGAATTTAAAGAAATTTTTACTGTAACCATGATAATACCCTCCTGTGAATATGATGTTTGTGAGTTTTTATGTTTGCTTCTTGCGGAATTATCTGTTCTTTAATTTTAGATATACCGAAAAAACGAACATTCATCTTTAAGTTTATAGTACTTGTTTTGAATAGAAAAGTCAAGGGAAAGTTAGAGAAAGGAAAATGAAAACATGGGAAGACGGGCAGCATTTCACACATTAGGCTGCAAGGTTAATGCATATGAAACGGAAGCAATGGAGGAGCTTTTGCAGACGGCAGGCTACGATATTGTTCCATTTACAGAGCAGGCAGATGTTTATGTTGTTAATACCTGCTCAGTTACAAATATGGCGGAGCGAAAATCAAGACAGATGCTGCACCGCGCAAAAAAATTAAATCCAGAGGCTGTTGTGGTGGCGACAGGCTGCTATGTGCAGGTAAGTGAAGAAGAAGCCAGAGCAGATGCTGCTGTCGATCTTGTTCTTGGAAATAATCAGAAGCGTCAGATTGTGACGGCACTAGATGCTTATTTTGAAGGAAGAGCCTTTGATGATGTGCTCGCAGATGTAGAGAAGGAGCAGTATGAGGAGCTTGAAGTCAGCACAGTTTTAGAGCACACAAGAGCATTTGTAAAGGTCCAGGATGGATGTAATCAGTTCTGCAGTTACTGTATTATTCCATATGCCAGAGGACGTGTGCGAAGCCGTCGTATGGAAAACGTTATAGCTGAGATTAAAAGACTTGCAGAAGCCGGTATCCAGGAGGTTGTGCTGACTGGTATTCATCTAAGCTCTTATGGAAGGGAAATTGATGGGGAAAGTCATTTAATCGAGCTTATTGAAGCCATTCATCCAATTGATGGCATAAGCAGAATACGTCTTGGCTCACTTGAACCGCGTATTATTACAGAGGAATTTGTAGGCCGCTTAAAAAAGCTGTATAAAGTATGTCCTCATTTTCATTTGTCTCTGCAAAGCGGATGTGAGGAAACCTTAAGGCGTATGAATAGACATTACACGCCAGAGGAATACTATGAAAAGTGTAAACTTCTTCGAGCTGCTTTTGAAAATCCAGCAATCACAACAGATGTGATTGTAGGATTTCCGGGAGAGACGGATGAAGAATTTGATAAGACACGTCAGTTTCTTGAGAAAGTGCATTTTTATGAGATGCATATTTTCCGCTATTCCAGAAGAAAAGGAACAAGAGCTGACAAGATGGAAAATCAGGTCCCAGAAGAGATTAAGGCGCAGCGAAGCGGTGTACTTTCGTCACTTGAGTCACAGATGACAAAAGAGTTTAGAACAAAGTGGACAGGAGCGTGCGTCAAAGTTTTATTGGAGGAGCGTCAGGAAATTAATGGTGTCTCCTACATGGTAGGCCATACGCCAGAGTACATAAAATGTGCGGTAGAGACGGATGCGCCAGACAATACGATCATCGATGCAATAATCGAAGGTGAATTGACTGCGGATGTGATGAAGGCAAGACAGGGGTGAATGACAGTTTATGGGATGCCCTGCTGATTCGTAAAATCTTCATGCGAGCATGAGATTTGTACGAATCTAACAGGACGCCTGAACTGGCAAAAAAAATACTTGCCGAATTAGACGAAATGTATTACAATATTATTGTTTAGCAGGTTTTGGACTGTAGGAAGGGCGTGAATCAATGGCAGATTTAAAAAATACTCAATTTATTGACATCAACCAGACGAAGCGAATTTCTGTATCAGAAGTAATTCTGAGAGTATATCAGGCGCTCGTAGAGAGGGGATACAATCCGGTCAACCAGATTGTCGGATATATTATGTCCGGTGATCCGACCTATATCACAAGCCACAATAATGCCAGAAGCCTCATCATGAAGGTTGAGCGAGATGAAATTCTCGAAGAACTGATGAGAAACTACGTAGAAACATGCATTGAAAGAAAAGGCAGAGAGAAAAAGTGAGATTATTAGGACTCGACTATGGTTCCAAGACAGTGGGAGTGGCGGTTACTGATCCGTTGGGTTACACTGCTCAGCCGTTAGAAACCATTACAAGAAAAGAGGAGAATAAATTGCGGCGTACACTTGCGCGCATTGAACAGCTGGTAGGAGAATACCAGATCGAAAAGATCGTTTTGGGTTATCCAGTCAATATGGACGGATCAGCAGGAGAGCGTGCAGAGCTTGCGCTTGCGTTTAAAGCAATGCTAGAGCGTAGAACCAAACTTGAGGTGATTATGCAGGATGAGAGGCTGACAACGGTGGCAGCTGATGAAATTCTGCAGGAGTGCGGTATGCCTAGGGAAAAACGAAAAACCGTGATCGATCAGGTAGCAGCAGGGCTTATTTTGCAGGACTTTATGGAAAACACAAAGAAGGGCAGTAAACTTGCTGATAGCGAATCGGACACAGAAGAAAAAAATAATAATAAAAACCTGGAAGTTATGAATAGCACAGCAGACTAGGAAAAAGAAAAGACTGGAGAAGGCGAATGGAAGATAAGATCATTTTGACAGCAGATGATGGAACAGAGGTAACGTTTTATGTGATTGAGGAAACAAGACTCGGTGCAAGCAATTATCTGCTGGTGGCAGATTCGGATGATGAGGATGCAGAGTGTCTGATTTTAAAGGACACATCACGTGATGAGGATCCGGAGGCCGTGTATGAGCTCGTTGAAGATGAGACCGAGCTTGACGCTGTTTCGAAAGTATTTGAAGAACTCCTTTCTGATGAGGATATTACCATTGAGTGATGCACAGAAAATGTAAGTGCGCTATGGCAATAAAGTGAATGAAGACTCCAATCAGTTAATTGGATGAAACATTGGACAGAGAAGTTACGACAGAAAAAAGAGCTGTTTCATAAATGAACAGGAAAAAGGAGGTAAGATTTGAGTACAGTTGAAACAAGTGTCAAGGTCATACCATTAGGAGGTCTTGAGCAAATCGGAATGAATATGACGGTGTTTGAGTATGGAGAAAGCATCATCGTTGTAGACTGCGGTATGTCATTCCCGGGGGATGAGATGCTCGGTATTGATATGGTCATTCCAGATATCACGTATCTAAAACAAAACATTCACAAGGTAAAGGGCGTATTTATTACGCATGGTCACGAGGATCATATCGGTGCATTGCCGTTTTTCTTTAAAGAAATCAATGTTCCGCTTTACGGAACAAAGCTGACTCTTGGAATTATTGAGGGAAAGCTTGAGGAGCACGGCATTACAAAGAGTGTAAAGAGAAAGGTAGTAAAGTATGGCCAGACAATCTCAGCAGGTGATTTTAAAGTAGAGTTTATCCGCACAAATCACAGTATTGTTGATGCAGCAGCACTTGCCATTACTTCTCCGGCAGGAACCATTATTCATACTGGAGACTTTAAGATCGACTATACACCTGTATTTGGTGATATGGCAGACTTACAGCGCTTTGCAGAGCTTGGAAAGAAGGGCGTACTGGCACTTCTTTGCGATAGTACTAATGCACTGCGACCGGGCTTTACAGCATCTGAGCGTACAGTTGGCCATACATTCGATACAATTTTCTCTGAGCACAGAAACCAGCGAATCATCGTTGCAACATTCGCATCTAATGTAGACCGTGTGCAGCAGATCATCAATACTGCCTACAAATATGACCGCAAGGTTGTTGTAGAAGGACGAAGCATGGTTAACATCATTGGAAAGGCAAGCGAGCTTGGCTACATTAATATTCCAGAAGGCACTTTAATTGATATTGAGCTGCTTCGCAATTACCCACCTGAGAAGACCGTTATTATCACAACAGGAAGCCAGGGCGAGTCTATGGCAGCACTGTCTCGTATGGCAGCAGCCATTCACAGAAAGGTCAGCATCTGTCCAGGTGATCTTGTCGTATTTTCCTCAAATCCGATTCCTGGAAATGAGAAATCTGTATCAAAGGTAATCAATGAATTATGCGTTTTAGGCGCAGAGGTTATTTATCAGGATACGCACGTATCTGGTCACGCATGTCAAGAGGAGATCAAGCTGATGTACTCACTTGTTCGCCCGAAGTATTCAATTCCTGTTCATGGTGAGTTCCGTCATAGAAAGGCACAGGCTGAGATAGCAGAATCTCTTGGAATTCCGAAGGATAATATCTTTATGATTCAGTCCGGCGATGTGCTTGAGTTAAGTGAAGAAAGTGCACTTGTTACCGGACAGGTAACGCACGGTGGTATTCTTGTGGATGGACTTGGCGTTGGTGACGTTGGAAACATAGTTCTTCGTGATCGTCAGAATTTGTCTCAGGATGGTATTATTATTGTTGTTCTGACATTGGAGCGTTACACCAACAACCTGCTTGCAGGTCCAGACATTGTATCAAGAGGATTTGTTTATATCCGTGAGTCTGAGAATCTGATGATTGAGGCACAGCAGGTCGTAGAGGATGCTGTATTTGATTGTCTGGATCACAAGATTTCTGATTGGTCAAAGATCAAAAATGAGATTCGCGACAGCTTAAGCAACTACCTGTGGAAGAAGATGAAGCGCAGTCCGATGATTCTTCCGATCATCATGGAAGTGGAGTAAGTGAATGTTTGATTTTGAGCGGGCAACCGATTATATTCGCTCCCTGGAATTACCAGGGAGCACTCTCTGTGAAGAAATTCAAAAAGATGCGCTGGCAGGAGACGTGCCGATTATTCGGCCGGAGACTGCCAGTTTTCTGCTGTTTTTAATTAGTTTGAAAAAGCCGCTTTCTATTCTTGAAGTTGGGACAGCAGTGGGCTATTCGGCGATTCGCATGAGCGAGGTGATGCCAGCTGGTGCAACGATTACAACGATTGAGAAATATCCGCCGCGAATTGAGGAGGCAAAAAGAAATTTTGCAAGAGCACCGCGAGGCTGCGACATCACGCTTCTTGAGGGAGATGCAGCTGATATATTAAAGACGTTGGACAAGCCGTATGACCTGATTTTTATGGATGCGGCGAAGGGACAGTATATTCATTTCCTTCCGGATGTACTAAGACTTTTAGCTCCGGATGGACTTTTATTTTCAGATAATGTACTTCAGGACGGAGATGTTTTGGAGTCAAGATTTGCGGTGACGAGACGCAACCGCACGATTCACAGCAGAATGCGAGAATACCTGACGATGCTGACACATACGCCAGAGCTTACCACATCGGTTATTCCGATTGGAGACGGCGTCTCACTGACAATGAAGAAAAACACGGAGGAAATGTGATATGGCAGCGAGAAAAAAGCCAGAGCTTTTGATCCCGGCAAGCAGTCTTGACGTATTAAAGACTGCCGTTACCTATGGAGCAGATGCGGTGTATATCGGCGGTGAGGCATTTGGTCTTCGGGCAAAGGCAAAAAATTTCAGCAAAGAGGATATGGCAGAGGGAATCGCCTTTGCGCATGCACATGACGTAAAGGTTTATGTGACAGCTAATATTTTAGCTCATAATGATGACCTTGACGGTGTGCGCGCTTATTTTCGCGAATTAAAGACTATTGGACCAGATGCACTTATCATTTCTGATCCGGGCGTTTTTATGATTGCAAAGAGTGAGCTTCCAGAGATGGAGCTTCATATCAGTACCCAGGCTAACAATTGCAATTATGGAACATTTAATTTCTGGCATCAGCTTGGCGCAAAGCGTGTTGTTTCCGCAAGAGAGCTTTCTCTTTATGAATTAAAGCAGATTCGTGCGCATATCCCAGACGATCTTGAGATCGAGACGTTTGTTCATGGTGCGATGTGTATTTCTTACTCAGGACGCTGTCTTTTAAGCAATTATATGGTAGGACGCGATGCCAATCAGGGTGCATGCACACATCCGTGTCGCTGGAAATATTCTATCGTGGAGGAGACACGTCCGGGTGAATATTATCCTGTTTACGAGAATGAGAGAGGAACATACATCTTTAATTCAAAGGATCTTTGCATGATCGAACACATTCCGGATTTGGCAGAAAGCGGTATCGACAGCTTAAAGGTAGAGGGACGCATGAAGACAGCTCTTTATGTGGCAACTGTAGCGCGCACTTATCGAAAAGCACTTGACGATTATTTTGAGGATCAGAAAAAATATGAAGCAAACATGGAATGGTACAAGGAAGAAATTGGAAAGTGCACATACCGTGAGTTCACAACAGGATTTTTCTATGGAAAGCCTTCTAGTGATGCGCAGATTTACAACAGCAATACCTATGTTAAGAATTACACATATCTGGGAACAGTAGAGTCTATTGACGAGAATGGACGAAGTGTATTTGAACAGAAGAATAAATTTACTGTTGGCGAGACGATTGAGCGCATGAAGCCAGACGGAACTAATGTTTCTCTTAAGGTAATCGGAATTTTTGATGAGGATGGAAATGCGCAGGAGAGCGCACCTCATCCAAAGCAGATGCTTCATGTTGTATTTGATGGCGAGACAGAGCCGCAGGATATTCTGCGAAGACAAGAGCCAGACGAAAAACAGTGATGGAAGGGCATAAAAATGGATATAACGAAAATACCGCAGTATGAGCTGCTTGAACATCATTATGTCAGGGAGCTTGAAAGTGAGGGATATCTGATGCGCCACAAAAAGACAGGCGCACGTGTCTTTATACTGGAAAATGATGACAACAATAAAGTATTTAACATTGCATTTAGAACTGTTCCGACAGATAGCACAGGTGTGGCTCATATTATTGAGCACACTGTGCTTTGCGGATCTGACCGCTACCCGGTCAAGGATCCATTTGTTGAGCTGGCAAAGGGATCTTTAAATACATTTTTAAATGCAATGACATATTCAGATAAGACAATGTATCCTCTTGCAAGCACAAATGATAAGGATTTCTTTAATTTGATGTCTGTCTATATGGACGGTGTCTTTCATCCAAATATCACAAAAGAGAGAAAGATTTTCGAGCAGGAGGGCTGGCACTATGAGATGGACAGTCCGGATGGTGAGCTGACATACAACGGTGTTGTGTATAATGAGATGAAGGGCGCCTTCTCAAGTGCAGACGAGATTCTTGGCCGTCAGGTGAAGGCTGCACTTTATCCTGACACGACATATGCATATGAGTCAGGCGGAGATCCAGAATTTATCACAGATCTGACATATGAGTCATATCTGGAGTTTTATCATACTTATTATCATCCTTCAAACAGCTATATTTATCTGTATGGTGATCTTGATATGGAAAAAGCACTCAATTGGATGGATCATGAGTACTTAAGTCATTACGAGAAAAAAGAGATTGACTCAGCAGTTACACTTCAAAAGCCGTTCAACAAGATGAAGGAGATTTCGCTGTGTTATGCAGCTTCTGAGGATGACGATGAGGGTACTTATTTTACATGGTCAAAGGTTGTGTCAAATGCACTTGATCTTGAAAAGTATCTTGCATTTCAGGTTTTAGAGTATGTTCTTCTTGATGCACCTGGTGCGCCTCTTAAACAGGCACTTCTTGATGCTGGAATCGGTGTAGATATTTATGGAGGCTTCGAGGATGGTATTTTGCAGCCATCATTTGAGGTTACTACAAAAGGTGCCAGACAAGAGCAAAGAGAAATCTTTGTGGAGACAATTGAGGCAACGTTGAGAAAGCTTGCAGAGGAAGGCTTACAGAAGCGTTCACTTCTTGCTGGTTTAAACAGCTTACAGTTTCGCTTAAAAGAGGGCGATTTTGGCCGTTGGCCGAAAGGTCTTATGTATGGACTGGATCTTTTTGACAGCTGGCTTTATGATGACAATGCTGCATTTTTGCTTTTAGAGACGCAGGATGCGATGGATGAACTCTACAAAAAGGCAGAGGGAAGCTATTTTGAGCAGCTGATAAAAGAGTGTCTGATTGACAATTCATTTGGTGTTGTGGCAATGGCTGTGCCAAAGGTTGGTCTTGATGCTGAAAATGAAGAAAAGACAGCAGAGAAGCTTCGTGTTTATAAAGATTCTCTCTCAAAAGAAGAGATTGAAGAAATTGTGCGTCACACAAAGGAGTTAAAGGAATATCAGGAAACTCCAAGCACGAAAGAAGAGCTTGAGACTATTCCTATGCTGACACGCGCAGATATTAAGCGTGATGTGCTGCCGCTTTACAATGAAGAGCGAAGCATGGATGGAGTGAAGGTATTATTTCACGAGATGTCAACAAAAAAGATCGGCTATTTGGAGCTTGTATTTGATGCTGATTTTGCAGATCTTTCAGAGCTTCCATATCTGTCTTTATTAAAGCAGATTTTAGGTGTTGTGGCAGCAGGAGAATACAGCTATACAGAGCTGATGGATGAGGTTAATATTCATACGGGTGGCATTGATCCAGGCTTTGTTGTGCTGCAGCCAGAGACAGGAAGACCAACTGTGCGTTTTTCTTTCCGCATAAAGGCATTTTATCATGAGCTTGAGACAGCAGTTAACCTTACAGCTAAGATGATGTATCAGTCTGATCTTGCAAATGAGAAGCGTCTGTTAGAGATAATCGGTGAGACGCGTTCACAGCTGTATGAGCGCCTAAAGAGTGCTGGACATAATACGTCAATCAAGAGGGCATCCTCCTATCACAGTGAGTCAGGCTACTTAAATGAGATTATGACGGGTATTTCGTTCTATGAATTTTTAAATGATTTGTATGATCACTTCGAAGAGCGAAAGGGTATGATAATTGAGAAGCTGCGCGCTGTCAGTCATCGACTGTTTAATAAAAGAGCGCTTCTTGTCAGCTTTACCGCAGATAAGGAAGGCTATGATGTTTTAGAAAAGGCAATGGATACGCTTATCAGGCATATGCCAGATGAGCCTTTTGTAAAGGCAGATTGGAATATGCCGCTTGAAAAGAAAAATGAGGGCATATGCTGTGCATCACAGATTCAATTTGTGGGAAGAACAGGCAATTATAAGGATGCCGGGCTGCCATTTAGAGGATCACTTCTTGTGCTGCAAAATATCTTAAATTATGATTATCTGTGGATACGTCTGCGCGTCAAGGGCGGTGCTTATGGCTGTATGTCCGGTTTTGGACGTGATGGTGACTGTTATATGGTATCTTATCTTGATCCTAAGCTTGCCGAAACAAATGAAGTATATGATAAGCTTCCAGAATATCTTGAGCAGTTTGATCAGGATGAGAGAAGTATGGACCGATATGTTATAGGTGCAATTAGTGAGATGGACATTCCAAAAAATCCAGCAGCGCTTGGTGTGCGTGGTCTTACTGCGTATTTAAGTGGAATCACAAGAGAGCAGCTTCAAAAGGAGCGAGATGAAGTGATTGATACAGATGCCAAGGAAATTCGTGCACTTGTGCCGTATGCGAAAGCGGTACTTTCTAATAATTGCCTTTGCGTAGTTGGAAATGAAAACAAGATAAAAGAAAACAGCTCACTTTTTATAACGGTACGATCATTGTAGTTTGCTACACTGGAAAGGAAATAAAATATGGAAAAACAGAAAAAATCAGGCTTTATTGCACTGGTCGGACGTCCAAACGTGGGAAAGTCCACGTTGATGAATCATCTGATTGGACAAAAGATTGCGATCACATCAAGAAAGCCTCAGACAACGAGAAATCAGATCCGCACCGTCTATACAGATGAGCGCGGTCAGGCCGTTTTTCTGGATACGCCGGGTATCCATAAGGCACAGAATCGTCTGGGCACATATATGGTAGAGGTTGCGCAGAAAACATTTTCACAGGCTGACATTGTCATGTGGCTTGTTGAGCCGACCACCTTTATCGGAAGAGGCGAGCAAGAGATTGCAAAGAAGCTTCGCCAGCTCAAGTGTCCTGTCTTTTTGATCGTCAACAAGACTGATACAGTAAAGAAGGAAGCAGTGGCAGAGTGCATCAAGGCATACCGTCAAATTGCAGACTTTAATGAGGTGGTAGCCGTTTCTGCACTTAGAAGTGTCAATACAGATACACTGCTTGATACTGTATTTCGTTATCTGCCGTATGGACCAATGTATTATGATGAGGATACTGTCACTGATCAGCCAATGCGTCAGATTGCAGCAGAGATGATTCGAGAGAAGGCACTTAGACGTCTTCAGGAAGAAATTCCGCACGGCATTGCAGTTACAATCGAGCAGATGAAAGAGCGCCCGGATGGCTCTGTGATGGATATCGAAGCATCCATTATATGTGAGCGTGAGTCTCATAAGGGAATCATTATCGGCAAGGGCGGCTCGATGCTAAAAGCAATCGGAAGTGATGCACGTCGTGACATCGAAGACATGCTTGAGATGAAGGTTAATTTAAAGCTGTTTGTCAAGGTGCGTAAGGACTGGCGCGACAGCGACCTTTACATGAAGAACTTTGGATATCACGAGGACGAGAAGTAAGCTTATAGAAAGGAAAACAAATGGATACCGTAACAGTGAACGGAATGGTTCTGTCTGCCATGCCAATAGGTGAATATGACAGGCGAATTGTGCTTTTGACAACAGATCTTGGGCGAATCAGCGCATTTGTGCGTGGGGCAAGACGGCCAAACAGTTCGCTGTTAGCTGCGGCACGTCCGTTTTCCATGGGTATATTTACACTGCATGCCGGACGAGATTCGTACACAGTACAGGCTGCTTCAATAAAGGAGTATTTTGAGGCAGTCAGCTCTGATGTGACTAAGATGGCATATGGCTGCTATTTCCTTGAGGCAGCAGGTTTTGCCTCAGAGGAAAATGATGATGGAAGAGAATTGCTGAATCTTCTTTATTTCTCATTAAAGGCATTGGAAAATCAGGCTATTCCAGATGAGCTTGTGCGTCTTGTTTATGAGCTTCGTCTGTTTTTAGTGACGGGCGTTTATCCGCAGGTATTTGAGTGCAGTGTATGTAAAAGCAAACTCACAAAAGGCTGGCTGTCTGTCGAGCGGGGAAATTGTGTCTGTGAAGAATGTGCAAAAAGAAAAAATGAGGCACATACATCGGCGCGTCTTTATCTGGATGAATCAGCTATGTATACGCTTCAGTATATTCTGACGGCTCCAATCGGCAGACTTTACACATTCTGTCTTGAAGAGCCAGTTAAGCGTACACTTTATGATCTGACAGTGAAATGGCGCAGACGATACTTTTCAAGAGAGTTTAAATCATTGCAGGTTCTTGAGGAGATGGTGCACTTTATGGGCACTTTGTAAGCCATTTTGCCTGCTTTTTATGTGATTAGAGCAGATTGCTGACACATTTGTAAAGAAATGTTAAAGAAATAGGAAGATTTTATACTTGAAATATTCGCCAAGATACCATAGAATGTATAAAAGATAAGTCTCTGCCGAAAAGAGGCAGTAATGAGAGGAAAGAAAAGTATGAGAAACAGGATGATACGGATAAAAATAGCCAGTCTTATGGCAGGGCTTGTGGCGGCGGTCAGTTTAGAAGGCTGTGGATTGTTTACGAAGTCATATGACTTTACAGAAGCCGAAAACAGCATTTACGTGGAAGACAATGCTACAATCCGTGCTGCCATGATTTCTGACTTTGATAAGGATTACTACAGTATCGACGAGCTTGCAGGTGTGGCACAGCAGGAGGCGCTGTCTTTCAACAAAAATGTGTATGGCTGCTCCTATTATAGCTATGATCAGATGACAAAGGAAGAAAAAGAAAGTATTCTTCTTCCAGTGTGCTACGAAAAGGCAGTAGTGAAGGACAAAAAAGCAAGCGTCGTATTTACGTATGCAAATGGTGATACCTATACAGGCTTTAATTCTGCTGAGATTCAAAATGCCGGTGGAAGCAAGCTTTACACATCACAGCTTGGCAGCAGTACCATGGCACTTAGCGGCGATTTTGTCACAAGCGATGGTCAAAAGCATATCAGCAATGAAGATTTGATGAAAAAGACAGATTATTGTCTTGTGTACGCAGATTACCCTGTAACTGTATTTGGTGAGCATGATATTGCATATGTTTCCCCAAATGTTACAGTTCTGGCATCAAACTGTGCCCAGATCACTGGCAATGACGGTGGGTATATCATTTTCAAGTAGTCACAGTGAGCAAAGCGCAATCTTTCGTTTTGCGAACAGTAACTTTATAAAACATTTTTGGAGGAAGAACGATTATGGAAAAGACATTAGAGAAAATTGTAGCTCTTGCAAAGTCCAGAGGCTTTGTATATCCAGGATCTGAGATTTACGGCGGTCTGGCAAATACATGGGATTATGGTAATCTCGGTGTTGAACTTAAGAATAATGTAAAAAAGGCATGGTGGCAGAAGTTTGTTACTGGCAATCCTTATAATGTAGGTGTAGACTGTGCAATCCTGATGAACCCACAGACATGGGTAGCTTCAGGTCATCTGGGCGGTTTCTCTGATCCGTTAATGGACTGTAAGTGCTGCCATGAGCGTTTCCGTGCTGATAAGCTGATTGAGGATTACTATGCTGAGCAGGGACAGGAGCCGGAAAAGCCAATTGACGGCTGGACAACACAGGAGATGAAGGAGTTCATCGATGAGAAGAATATTTGCTGTCCGACATGCGGAAAGCATGATTTCACTGATATTCGTCAGTTTAATTTGATGTTTAAGACATTCCAGGGTGTTACTGAGGATGCAAAGAATACCGTATATCTTCGTCCGGAGACTGCACAAGGTATCTTCGTAAACTTCAAAAATGTACAGAGAACATCACGTAAGAAGCTTCCATTTGGTATTGGCCAGATCGGAAAGTCCTTCCGTAACGAGATTACACCAGGAAACTTTACATTCCGTACAAGAGAGTTCGAGCAGATGGAGTTAGAGTTCTTCTGTGAGCCAGGTACTGATCTTGAGTGGTTCCAGTATTGGCGTCAGTACTGCATCGACTGGTTAAAGAGCCTTGGCATCAAGGAAGACGAGATGCGTGCAAGAGATCATTCTCCTGAGGAGCTGTGCTTCTATTCTAAGGGAACAACTGATATCGAGTTCTTATTCCCGTTTGGATGGGGTGAACTTTGGGGTATCGCAGACCGTACCGATTACGATTTAACTCAGCATCAGAACACATCTGGTGAGGATATGACCTACTTTGATGATGAGAAGAAGGAGCGTTACATTCCATATGTTATCGAGCCATCTCTTGGAGCTGACCGTGTAACACTGGCATTCCTTTGTGCAGCATATGACGAGGAAGAGTTAGAGGGCGGCGATGTTCGTACTGTTCTTCATTTCCATCCGGCACTGGCACCAGTAAAGATCGGTGTGCTTCCGCTTTCTAAGAAGCTCAATGATGGTGCTATGAAGGTATATGAGCAGCTTATCAAAAAGTACAACTGTGAGTTTGATGACCGCGGTGCAATTGGAAAGCGTTACAGAAGACAGGATGAGATCGGAACACCGTTCTGCATCACCTATGACTTTGATTCTGAGACTGATGGCTGCGTAACTGTTCGTGATCGTGATACCATGAAGCAGGAGCGTGTTGCTATTGCAGATCTTAAGGCATATTTCGAAGAAAAGTTTGATTTCTAAAGAGTTTTGCAACTAAACCCAAAGGCGGGTATCCGGAGAAATCCGGCCTGTCTTTGGGCTTTTTTAATATGTGCAATATGAACGGAAGAGAAAGAAAAAAATCGGCACTTTGTCACTTTACCATAGCGCATTGTATAAATACACAAAAACACGCTAAAAAATTTATTTTATTTTTAAAAAACACATATTGACGTAATTTAATTCATGTAGTACCATATACATGTCGGTTTTCAAAGCCGGTAACAAAAATCCACCCGATCGACATCAGTGCATTTGACATCTCTGGGTTTCGGGTGGGCAGGTAGAGTAGAGTGAAAATCAGCATTCACTCCGATGTCCGAAAAATAGAGTTGGATATTGTAAGAGGTCGCTCCAGAGCGGCAGATTGAGAGGTCATAATGTCTTACGTAGATGAAGTGCTGCAGAAGGTTGCAGAGAAGAATCCAGGCGAGAAAGAGTTTCAGCAGGCAGTTAAGGAAGTTCTTGATTCCCTTCGTCCGGTAATTGAGGCAAATGAGGAGCAGTACCGCAAAGATGCTTTGCTTGAAAGAATGACAGAGCCAGAGCGTATTATTACATTCCGTGTACCGTGGGTAGATGACAACGGACAGGCTCATGTAAATAGAGGTTTCCGTGTACAGTTTAACAGTGCAATCGGACCGTACAAGGGTGGACTTCGTCTTCACCCATCTGTAAATCTTGGTATTATCAAGTTCCTTGGTTTTGAGCAGACCTTTAAGAACTCACTGACAGGACTTCCAATCGGAGGCGGCAAGGGTGGTTCTGATTTTGATCCGAAGGGCAAGTCAGACCGTGAAATTATGAAATTCTGCCAGAGCTTTATGACAGAGCTGTATCGTCACATTGGCGCAGATACAGATGTACCGGCTGGTGACATTGGTGTAGGCGGAAGAGAGATTGGCTATCTGTATGGACAGTATAAGAGACTGACTGGTCTGTACGAGGGCGTTTTAACTGGTAAGGGTCTGACATACGGTGGTTCTCTTGCAAGAACAGAGGCTACTGGTTATGGTCTTGTATATATGGTTCGCGAGATGCTGTTAAATGCAGGTATGACCATGGAAGGAAAGACAGTTGCTGTTTCCGGTTCCGGAAATGTTGCAATTTACACAACCGAGAAGGCTCAGCAGTATGGCATGAAGGTTGTTACATTAAGTGATTCTAACGGTTGGATTTATGATCCAAACGGCATTGATCTTGACCTTGTAAAGCAGATCAAGGAAGTTCGCCGCGGAAGAATCAAAGAGTACGCAGAAGCAAAGCCAGGTGTTGAGTATCATGAAGGCAAGGGTGTATGGAGCGTTAAGTGTGATATCGCACTTCCATGCGCAACTCAGAATGAGTTAGACCTTGAGGATGCAAAGCAGTTAAAGGCAAATGGATGCTTCCTTGTAGCAGAGGGTGCAAACATGCCATCCACCAGAGAAGCAACAGACTTCTTCTTAGAGAGTGGAATGATGTTCATGCCAGGAAAGGCTGCAAACGCAGGCGGTGTTGCAACATCTGCACTTGAAATGAGCCAGAATAGCGAGAGACTTTCCTGGACATTCGAGGAAGTAGACGAGAAGCTGCACAATATCATGATCAATATCTTCAAGAAGGTAGACGAAGCAGCAAAGAAATACGGCTACGAAGGAAACTATGTAATGGGTGCAAACATCGCAGGTTTCGAGAAGGTCGTAGAAGCTATGAACGCACAGGGTATTGTATAATCCTCTCAACATAATAAATATATTAATAAGAGCCGGGCAGTGCTGCCCGGCTCTTATTGTTCCCAAAATTTTCACAATTTTTTTTTCCAAATGTATTGACAATACGTCCCGATAGTGCTATTTTATAATCGTTAGCACTCAGGGATGATGAGTGCTAATAGAAACAAAGGAAAAGGAAGTGAGCTTGTGGAACTAGATGACAGAAAATGGAAGATTTTTACAGCAATCATTAAAAATTATCTGGAGACTGGTGAACCGGTAGGCTCACGGACGATTTCTAAGTACACGGACTTAAACTTAAGTTCAGCCACGATTAGAAATGAGATGGCAGATCTTGAGGAGATGGGGCTTATCATTCAGCCACATACATCTGCCGGACGAATCCCGTCGGATAAGGGCTATCGCCTGTATGTGGATCATCTGATGAAGACACGTGAAAAGGAAAACAATGAGCTTCAGGAAGTTGTAGTCAAGAGAGTAGACCGGCTTGAGCTTTTGCTAAAGCAGATGGTTAAGGTTCTTGCAGCAAATACCAATTATGCGACGATGATTACAGGACCGCAGGTTGGTGCAAATAAGCTTAAGTTTTTACAGCTTTCACGAATGGAGGAAGGAAAGCTTTTAGCCGTTATCGTAGTCGAAGGAAATCTTGTAAAGAACACGATTTTAAATATCGAAAGCGACATCAGTGAGGAAGAGCTTCTTAAATTAAATGTCCTCATTAACAGCGCCTTGAATGGTTTGACGATAGACCAGATTAATCTGGGAATCATCACACAGCTAAAGGAGCAGGCAGGAGATTACAGCTGCGTTGTAGGAAGTGTGCTTGAGGCGGTCGCAGAGGCGATCAAACATGAATCGGCACCGGTAATTTATACGAGCGGTGCAAATAATATATTCCGTTACCCAGAACTTTCGGATGAGAAAAATGCACAGCGTCTGATTTCCACATTTGAGGAAAAGGAAGAGCTTGCAAAGCTGCTTGAGGATAATTTAGATAAGAACTCGGAGAGCGGTTCACAGAGCAATTCGGGCATTCAGGTTTATATCGGTGAGGAGAACGGCATGCAGGATATGAAGGACTGCAGCGTAGTAACCGCAAGATATGATTTGGGTGATGGCGTTCAGGGAACTCTTGGTGTGGTAGGACCAAAGCGTATGGATTACGAAAAGGTTGTAGGCACATTGAAGAATTTAAGAGATCAGCTGGATGCAATTTATAAAAAAAATGAACCTTAGGTCAGGCCTGAGGAAAGATCCTGAAAAACAGGAGATAGAAAGGCGGATGTATCGTGACAGACATGGAAAAAGAAACAGTTACTGATGAGATTCTTGAAGAGACCGAGCAGGAGTCTGCTGAAGATATGAGTCAGGAGCAGACAGATGCACAGGCTGCCGAGAATCAGCCGGATGACAAGGATGTGCAGACAGATGATAAGAAGCGCTTCTTTGGCAAGAAAAAAGATAAGAAAGATAAGCAGATCGAAGATCTGACAGCGCAGCTTGATGATTTGAGAAAACGTAATCTTGCAGAATTTGAGAACTTCCGCAAGAGAACTGAAAAAGAAAAATCAACCATGTTCGACATGGGAGCAAAGTCAGTTGTAGAGAAGCTTCTTCCAATTATAGATAACTTCGAGCGTGGATTCGCAGGTCTTAGCGAGGAGCAGATGAGCGATCCATTTGTAAGCGGTATGGATATGGTTTACAAGCAGCTTGTAAAAGCACTTGCAGATATGGGTGTTGAGCCTATTGAAGCAGTTGGCAAGCCATTTGATCCAAACCTGCACAACGCTGTGATGCATGTTGAGGATGAGAACCTTGGCGAAAACACAGTTGCTCAGGAGTTCCAGAAAGGCTATTTATATCATGGAAGTGTTGTAAGACATTCTATGGTACAGGTTGCAAATTAAAGTTAGCATATTAGACGCAGCAAAAGCTGCATATTTGATAAAGAAAGATTTGATTACAAAACATTAAAAGATCAATCTAGGAGGAAATTAGATTATGGGAAAGATTATTGGTATTGACTTAGGTACTACAAACTCTTGTGTAGCAGTTATGGAAGGTGGAAAGCCAGTTGTTATAACAAATACAGAGGGTGTTCGTACAACACCATCCGTTGTTGCATTTACAAAGACTGGTGAGCGTCTTGTAGGTGAGCCGGCAAAGCGTCAGGCTGTTACAAATGCAGACCATACCATTTCTTCTATTAAGAGACATATGGGTACTGATTATAAAGTAACAATTGATGATAAGAGATATACTCCTCAGGAGATCTCCGCAATGATCCTTCAGAAGTTAAAAGCAGATGCAGAGGCTTATCTGGGTGAGAAGGTAACTGAGGCAGTTATCACTGTTCCGGCATATTTCAACGATGCACAGCGTCAGGCAACAAAGGATGCTGGTAAGATTGCAGGTCTTGATGTAAAGCGTATCATCAATGAGCCTACAGCAGCAGCTTTAGCATATGGTCTTGATAACGAGCATGAGCAGAAGATCATGGTATACGACCTTGGTGGTGGTACATTCGATGTTTCTATCATTGAGATCGGTGATGGCGTTATCGAAGTATTAGCAACTGCTGGTGACAACCACTTAGGTGGAGATGACTTTGATAACAAGGTTACTCAGTGGATGTTAGACGAGTTCAAGAAGACTGAGGGTGTTGATCTGTCTAACGATAAGATGGCACTTCAGAGATTAAAGGAAGCAGCAGAGAAGGCAAAGAAAGAGCTGTCTACTGCTACTACCACAAACATCAATCTTCCGTTTATCACCGCTACTGCTGAGGGACCGAAGCACTTAGATATGACACTGACAAGAGCAAAATTCGATGAGCTGACTGCAGATCTGATCGCTCGTACTGAGAGACCAGTAAGAGAGGCTCTTGAGGGTGCTGGACTGACAGCAGCAGAGCTTGATAAGGTTCTTCTTGTAGGTGGTTCAACACGTATGATTTCCGCACAGGATAAGGTTCGTGCACTGACTGGTAAGGAGCCGTCTAAGACACTGAACCCAGATGAGTGTGTAGCAATCGGTGCTTCCATTCAGGGTGGTAAGTTAGCAGGTGATTCAGGTGCAGGTGATATCCTTCTGCTTGATGTTACTCCGTTAACTCTTTCAATCGAGACTATGGGTGGTATTGCTACTCATCTGATCGAGAGAAATACTACAATCCCGACAAAGAAGAGCCAGATCTTCTCTACCGCAGCTGATAATCAGACAGCAGTAGATATCAACGTTGTACAGGGTGAGAGACAGTTTGCACGTGACAACAAGTCCTTAGGACAGTTCCGTCTGGACGGTATCGCACCAGCAAGAAGAGGTGTTCCGCAGATCGAAGTTACTTTCGATATCGATGCAAACGGTATTGTAAATGTATCTGCTAAGGATCTTGGAACTGGTAAGGAGCAGCACATCACCATCACTGCAGGTTCCAACATGTCTGATTCTGATATCGAGAAGGCTGTTAAGGAAGCAGCTGAGTTCGAGGCACAGGATAAGGCTCGTAAGGAAGGCGTAGATGCTCGTAATGAGGCAGATTCCTTCGTATTCCAGACTGAGAATGCAATGAAGGAAGTTGGCGATAAGCTGGATCCGACCTTAAAGGGTCAGGTAGAGAGCGACCTTCAGGCACTGAAGGATCTGGTAGCTTCTACCGATATCAACAACGTAACACCAGATCAGACTGAGCAGTTAAAGGCAAAGACTGAGACATTAAAGAACAGTGCACAGCAGCTGTTCTCCAAGATGTATGAGCAGGCACAGGCAGCTCAGGGTGGCGCACAGGCAGGCCCAGACATGAACGCAGGTGCAGGTTCCTCATCTTCTTCTGACGATGTTGTTGATGGAGACTACAAGGAAGTTTAATAAAAAAACGCTTAATTAGAAAGTTTGAAAAAAATATCAACTGTGGGTTGAAATAATTAAGAAGTTTTAGTAAGATAAAAAATGGCATTGCTCTTGGGGACTTCTCCAGGAGTTTTGCCATGTTAAGAGTAAGAAAAGTATTGGTAGCCCTTTTGGCCGAAGCGGCTTTGAGCGGTTGCCCAGATGGGAGTATTTATGGCAGAGAAGAGAGATTACTACGAAGTCCTTGGTGTAGCGAAGGACGCTGATGATGCCGCCATAAAAAAGGCATACAGAGAGATTGCCAAGAAGTATCATCCGGATATTAACCCGAGCGCAGAAGCTGCAGAAATTTTTAAGGAGGCCTCAGAGGCTTACAGTGTATTAAGTGATAAGGAAAAGCGTGCACAGTATGATCAGTTTGGTCATGCAGCATTTGATGGCAGCGGCGGAGGCTACGGCGGTGGTTTTAGTGGCTTTAGCGGCGATATGGGAGACATCTTTGGAGATATCTTTGGAGATTTATTTGGCGGCGGACGAAGCAGAAGAAATGACGGTCCTATGAAGGGCGCAAATCTTCGAACAGCAGTACGTATTACTTTTGATGAGTCTGTAAAGGGCTGCGAGAAGGAGCTTAAGTTAAATCTGAAGGATCCTTGTCCGACTTGTCATGGCTCAGGTGCAAAGCCAGGAACTTCTCCTATTACTTGTCCGAAATGTCAGGGACGCGGTCAGGTTACAATCACACAGCAGTCAATGTTTGGTATGGTTCGTAACGTTCAGGTCTGCCCGGATTGTCATGGAAGCGGTAAGATCATAAAGGACAAGTGTACGGATTGTCGTGGTACCGGGTATCAGACAAAGTTAAAGACCATTCAGGTTACGATTCCAGCTGGTATTGACAATGGCCAGAGCATTCGTATCCGCGGAAAGGGTGAGCCTGGTATTAACGGCGGCGAGTGGGGTGATCTTCTTGTTGAGGTTGCAGTATCACAGCATCCGATCTTTAGACGTCAGGACTACGATATTTTCTCAACAGTGCCAGTATCTTTTGTACAGGCAGCGCTTGGTGCAACGATTAGAATTGATACAATTGACGGTCAGGTGGAGTATGAGCTTAAAGCAGGAACTCAGACTGATACGCAGGTACGTTTAAGAGGCAAGGGTGTTCCGAGTCTTCGCAACAAAAATGTACGTGGTGATCATTATGTTACTTTTGTAGTACAGGTACCAACCAGTATGACAAAGGAGCAAAAAGAGGCACTGCAGGCATTTGATGAGGCGATGAATGGCAAGACGACTGCCAATACAACGACAACTAAGAAAAAGCATCCAATCAAAGATTTCTTTGAAAAAGATAAGGATAAATAAATAGTTTTTAGCAGGGAGAGCTGCTGCAAAATGGATGTCATCATCCGTGGAGCGGCAGCTCTTTTTGGGCTATTGTCTTTTAATAGCAGAAGGGAGAAGCGTGGACATGATAACAATACGAAAAGCCAAGCTGACTGATCTTGATCGCATGATGGAAATTTATGCCAGGGCAAAGCGATTTATGGATAGTACTGGAAACACAACGCAGTGGGAGATTGGTTATCCAACACGAAAAATGATACAGGATGATATTGAAAATGGATACAGCTTTGTCTGCATGGGAGAGGATAATATTCCCCATGCAGCATTTAAGTTCTTTGTGGGAGAAGATCCGACGTATCGTGTGATCGAGCAGGGCAGCTGGAAAAATGACAATACATACGGAACAATTCATCGTGTTGCAAGTGACGGCACAATCAAGGGCGTATTTTCACAGATAGTTTCCTTTTGTGAAGTGATTTGCCCAGAGCTTCGCGCCGATACCCATAAGGATAACAATGTCATGCAGCATTTGTTTGAAAAGAATGGATTTGAGCGCTGTGGTGTTATATATGTAGAGAATGGAACACCGCGATTTGCTTATCAGCGCTGTGCGCGATAAAATAACGTGGCATTAAAGTTCCGGGAGGCAAAGAAGAAAATGACAAAAATACTACTGGTAGAGGACGATGGCCAAATCGCTGCGTATCTAGGTGAACTGCTTCGCGCAGAGGGTTTTGATACGCAAATTGCAGGCTCTAAAAAAGAGGCGGGCGAATGCCTTTTGGCACAAGCCTTTGATCTGGTGCTCCTTGATGTAAGTCTGCCGGATGGAAATGGCTTTTCTATCTGTGCAGAAATAAAAAGAGAATACGAGATTCCGGTGATCTTTCTGACTGCATCAGGTGATGAGTACAGCGTAGTCGCAGGCCTTGATATGGGTGCAGATGACTACATAGCTAAACCGTTTCGCCCTCGTGAGTTGATCTCAAGAATCCGCTCAGTTCTTCGCCGATGCAAAAAAGAACAGCGCATTTTAAGCTGTGGCGATCTTAAGGTCAATGTGTCATCAGCAACAGTGACAAAAGGCGAAAAAGAGTTGTTCTTATCGGCACTTGAGTATCGTCTGCTGCTTCTTTTACTGCAGAACAAAGGTCAGATTTTGACGAGAAATCAGCTGCTTGAGGAGATATGGGATGCATCTGGCGAATATGTAAATGATAATACGCTGTCTGTGTATATGAAGCGTCTGCGTGAGAAGATTGAGGAAAATCCACAAAGTCCACGCCTGCTTCATACTATTCGAGGTATTGGATATCGCATGGAGGATCGGGTAGAATGATGAAAAGGGGAAATTTCCTATGAGACCAGAATATAATAAATTAATCATGGCAGACAGTATGCTTGCAGCCGCCGCACTTATCGTTTTCTTTGTGTGGGGCTGGCAGGCTGCTGTCTGCATTATTTTTTCTGCATTTGTTTTGTCTGGCGTGTTTATATCTGAGATTCGCAGGCGTGAGACGCAGGCATCTAGTCTGTCAGACGAGATCGACCGTATTCTTTATGGGGAAGAACACTGGAATCTGGACGAATACAGCGAGGGAGAGCTTGCCATTTTGCAGGATAAAGTACGAAAACTTGTCATAAGACTGCGTGAGCAGGCAGATCAGCTTCAAAAAGAAAAGAATTTTCAGGCAGAGATGATGGCTGATATTTCTCATCAATTAAAAACACCGCTTACTGCAATGCGTCTGATGATCAGCAGCATTAGAAAGCTTGAGGGAAGCGGAGAGGACGAAGTGCGCCAGCGTGCAAGACGTCTTACCGAGATGCAGCAGCTTGTAGATCGTGTAGATTCGCTTGTTGTAGTGCTTCTTAAGATGGCAAAGCTTGATTCAGGAACTGCTATTCTTCAGAAGGAGAAGATTTTTATTAAGGAGCTTATTTTACATAGTGCAGAGCCGCTTGCGATTTCCATGGACTTGCACGGTGTAAAGCTTTGTCTGAATGGAAATGACACAGACAGCTTTCAAGGTGATTTTGGCTGGAGTGCAGAGGCAATTACTAATATCTTGAAAAATGGCATCGAGCATATGGAAAACGGTGGCAATCTTTATGTTAGTTGGTCTGAAAAGTCTGTATACAGCGAAATTGAGATTGAGGATGAAGGAAGCGGCATAAGCGATGAGGAACTGCCACATATTTTTGAGCGATTTTACAGAGGGAAAACGGCGCGCCACAGCGGATTTGGAATTGGTATGGCAATGGCACAGAGTATCTTTGCAAAACAAAATGGAACAATTAAGGCGCAAAACAGAGAGGAGGGCGGCGCAAAATTTGTCATTCATGTGCGCAAGTGACAAAAATGTCACCAAAAAGTAAGCAAGCTGTCACTTATAGCGTGTACCATAATAATTGAAAACGGAAAATTCAGGAAATCAGGAGGGATGAGAATGGAGATTTTGCGGGCATCACATTTGTGTAAGACATATGGAAAGGGCGAGAATGAAGTAAGAGCTCTTGATGATGTCTCTTTTTCGATTGAAAAGGGAGAGTTTGTTGCAATTGTTGGTACATCTGGTTCTGGAAAGTCTACGCTGATGCACATATTAGGCGGAGTAGATCGTCCAGACAGCGGAAGTGTATATATGGACGGACAGGATATATATAAGCAAAATGATGAGCAGCTGGCAATTTTTCGTCGCAGGCAGGTGGGACTGATTTATCAGTTTTATAACTTAATTCCTGTGCTTGATGCTGTTGAAAATATGACACTTCCGGCGCTTCTTGACGGTCGAAAGGTGGAAAAATCACGCATCAATCAGATGATAAATGATTTTGGCTTAAAAGGGCGTGAGCATCATCTTCCAAATCAGTTATCTGGTGGTCAGCAGCAGCGTGTTTCAATTGGACGGGCGTTAATCAATTCGCCAACTGTGATTTTGGCCGATGAGCCGACTGGAAATCTTGATTCGAAGAACAGTCAGGAAATCATGAATCTTCTTCGATTGTCGAATGAAAAATATCATCAGACCTTGATTATTATCACGCATGACGAGGAGATTGCAAATCAGGCAAAGCACTTAATCCGTATCGAGGATGGGCGGATTTGCAGAGATGAGGTGATCCGCTGATGAAAATTTTATTTTTGTACACAAAGCGGATGTTAGCAGCGAATAAGGCGAGAACGGCAGTCACATTTGCGGGAATTGTTTTGTCATTTGCATTGCTGACAGCAGTACTTACGGGAACCTCAAGTCTGTTTCATTTTTTCAGCGAATATATGAAAATGCGCGATGGCGATTATTATGGCGTGATTTATAATTGTGACGAAGAAGATGAGGCGCGCTTGGCACAGTCTGGGGAAGTGATGCAGATCTGTCGCATGGGCATTGTCGGCGTTGCCGAGAAGAATTTTGGTATTGAACATGAAGTTTCGCTGTCGAATAGAGTTTATGTGGCGATCGGAAGCGTGGATGCAGACTTTTTTGCTACGATGGGCGTAAGGTTGATTGAAGGGCGTTTGCCGGAAAATGAAAATGAAGTTATCATTCCTCAAATGATGACAACAGCTGGAAAAGAATTTCACATTGGAGATACAATCACCTGGCAGATTGGCAAGCGTATCGGGTCAGATGGCAGAGTCATACAGCATCAGGAACAAAGACGCGAAGACCGAAGCAACGAAGATTTTTGTGAGAAAGAGACGATACAGGCAGAACATGCAAAGACATATACGATTGTCGGAATCAGCACAAATCCAGGCTATCAGATGTTTGCGGAGCCTTGTTATCTTGTGCTGACAACAGGAGTGCAGACAAAGACTTCTGATATTTATTTAAAAACGAAAAGCATTGATGATACTAGCGACTTTATTGCAAAAAATTTTGGTGATCACCAGTCGAAGATTAACGAGACATTGTTACGTTATTTTGGAAAAGGCGTTTCAAATGTGCGCTACATGTTATTTGGTATGTGCGCGGTGTTGATGGTGGTGATTGCGATTGCCAGCGTTGCGCTGATCTATAACTCATTTTCAATATCTCTGACTGAGCGAACACGTCAGTTTGGACTGTTCAAATCCATTGGTGCTACGCGCTTTCAGGTTATGACGAGTGTTTTTTTTGAGGCTGGATTTCTGGCAGTATCGGCAATACCGGCAGGATTATTTATTGGATGTGCTGGAGTAAGCTGTGTATTTAAAATTTTAAAGAACAATTTTGATGCAATGATCAATTCAGCAGGAGCTGCATATGCAGGCAGTGTTTCAATTATCTTTTATACGAAAGTGTGGTATCTTGTGGTCGCAGCAGTGGCAGGCATTATTACCATTTTAGTATCAGCAATGGTGCCAGCCTTGCGTGCAGGACGGATTTCTCCTATCGAGGCGATTCGTCAGACAAATGATATTAAGGATTCTAAGTTTGCAAGGAATATCCGGGGACGCGGTATTTTAGGAACTGTATTTGGCGTGGGCGGTCTGATTGCACATCGCAATGCAAAGCGCAATAAAAAATCATACCGTGCGATTAGTTTTTCTCTGGCAATCTGTCTGTTTTTGTTTCTTGGCGGAAGCGGATTTATTTACTACATGCGTTTGAGTATGAAGGGACTGAATGTTCTGTATTATTATAATTATCATATTCAGTTTAACAGTATTTATAATGATACATTTGATCAAGAATATCTCACACAGAAATTTCGAGAGAATTTTATTCGTCAGCTGAGAACATCATCAAGTATTACAGACGCAGTTTTTGTCCGCAAAGTTAATTTGCAGATTGCAATGGATGAGAGTAATCTGACAGACGTAGGAAAACTTGCTGTAGGGGAATATATTGTGGATGGTCAGATGAATTATCGAAAACAAATTTATTTTGTGGAAGATACACAGTATGAAGCTTATTTAAAGCAGCTCGGACTAAGTCCAGAGGAATATTTGAGGGCTGAAAATCCAAAGCTTTTGATTTTAAATGCTGTGAAAGGTGCAGCCGATTTTGATGATGGACGAAGACGGTTTTATGAGGGGGAGATGTTTAAAGACAGCAGTGAATTGACTGAAATCTCAATCATGGAACAAAAGAAGATTGGAGATGCCTCATATGCTTATCCAGACCCTGAGGATCCAAGCATGATGATTTATTTGGTGGGAGATGGTAGGACTGCACAGTCAGATGATGATTTTAAAAAATTTAAAGTTCCAGTGGAAGAGTCCATGGAAAAGCTTTCATTTGAAATCGGAGAGACTGTAACAGCAGAGGATTATCCATACTGGGCATGGGCAGGAGACTGGGGCTTTGTGCTGCCGCTTAGCGCCTATAATGAAGAACTGTTTATTATGCCTAATATTCAGGACTATGCATATGTGAAAACAATTGATTCCGAGCGTGCATTAGAGCTTATGACCGAGATGAGGAATGAGTACGATGAATCGTTTGATCTGGGAATGCCGCCGCAAACTGATCAGTATGAAGCAAATATGATGCGCATTCTCAATGTGTGTTTGATGTGCTTTTTGATTCTGATTGTTCTTATTTCACTGGCGAATATTGCCAATACAATCACGACAGCAGTGCGGCTTCGCACAAGGGAGTATGCGATGATAAAAGCAGCAGGCTGCAGCAAGCACACATTTTTAAGAATGATTTTCGCGGAGAATCTAAGCTATACACTTCGAGGATTTGTGATAGGAGGGCTGATGGGCGCTCTGGCAAACTATAAGTCATATTCCTATTTGAAGTATTCTATCTACACAAATAAAGTCATACCAATTGGGCTGTATGCAGTTGGCGCCGCGGCATTTATACTCGTAATGATTTTTTCCACAGTTTATACGTGGCGAAAAGTCAAGAGAGGAAATATTTGCGAAGAACTGCGGCAGGAGGCAGTGTAGGGGAAAATAGAAGTTTTAAGAAAAAATAAAGAGATACTCTTGCTATTTTATTTGTTTTAGCGCATAATATGAATAGAATAATAAAGGAAGGAGTATTGAATATGGCACAGATAGTAAATGTTAATTTTAAAATGGACGCAGAAGATAAAAGGCGAATGGAAAGCGCTTGCGCAGGAATGGGATTGAGTATGAGTGCAGCTTTTACCATATTTGCGAAGAAGGTTGGAAGAGAACGACGTATACCGTTTGAAATTTCTGCACCAGATCCATTCTACGATGAAAACAATATTCGTTACTTGGAAAATAAAATGGCAGATTATAAGGCAGGTAAGCTTAAAATGGCAGAGCACGAATTGATTGAGGAGTAAAGTAATGAAGTTGTTACAATGGGATTTTGATGCGTGGGAAGATTATCTCTATTGGCAAGTAGAAAATAAGAAGAATTTGAAACGAATTAATCAGCTTATTAAGGACATTGAACGTCATCCATTTGAGGGAATTGGAAAGCCTGAACCTTTAAAAGGAAACCTGACTGGGCTTTGGAGTAGACGCATTGACGAAGAACATAGAATTGTATATCTTGTTGAGGGTGACAATATTCTGATTTTTGCATGTAGAGGACATTACAATAGCTAAGAGGCAGTGTAGGGGTCAGTAAAACTGGCTTTTTTGAAATTTGGAGTGGGAATCTTCGGTCATTCAATGACTGAATAGCTGACTGGGTATAATGGTTTAAAATAAGTTGCCCTCAAGAGTTAGAACAAGAATCTAACTCTTGAGGGCATATTGAAAAAGTTATTTTGACTTAGATGAACAAAGTCTTTGATTTTACAAAAAATATTCCACTACATACAACTGATTTGTATCTTCATCAAAAAACATAATAAGATAATCACTGTTGCATTCTTTTCTCAGTAAAGTCGTATGTTTCCATTCGTTCTGTTTTGGACGATCTTCTAATGGTACGTCTATGCTATCCAGCCATTCCTCCATTTTATCAGCTAATTCGCTGTCTAGCTCACCAGCTTCCCAATCGAAGCTTTTTAAAATGATATCTGCACTTTCTTCGTCATATTGGAGAATGTGGTATCGGATACCGTCACCAGTAAAGCTGGCGCCAGAATCTTTTACATATATTTCAACATCCGTTTCAGGCAAATTTAAGTGCCAGTTTCTATTCATGCAATCGGCATATCTGCGTATTGAAGTAAATCCGATTCCTTCACAGCCACACAAGCCAAAACAAATGATGAGTGCCAGTAGACATAGTTTTAATCGTTTCATTTGGAAAATTCCTTTCTATGAAATTAAAATTGGAAATTGTAGTTCATATTTTTCTTTTAGGCGTTCTTCTTTTTCAATGTCTAAGTCGTAATCTTCCTTTAAAATTCCAGTAAGAGAACCTGTTAAATCGGAAACAGCAATAGTCATGAGAATCCCTCCTTTAAATTAGTTTAACTATAGCATATACTAAATTAGATAGTTTGACAAGAAGTAGTGCCAGGGTCAGTAAAAATAGCTTTTTTAGTGGGTACAATGGATCAATTCGCGCCAGTGGTAAAGAGAAGTGCAGAAAAGTGTTAGAAAAAAAGGTAGAAGAAGTCGATGAGAGCTGGGAAAGTTGAAATGCCATGTTTAAGACTGTAAATTGAATTAATAACTAACCTCGATATTGTGCGAATCCACCGAAGATGCGAGAAATAGCTTAATTTGCATCCTCGACGGATTTTCTGATTATTGCCTCTCTTTTTTGCCAAATTGTGTGATCGCCAGCGAAAACACCAGGCAAAAGACAAGAATCGCGCAAGGCAAAAACGGAAATAAAGAAAATGAAGTATCAGAAGCTTCTGCTGTAAAATCGCGCAGCGAGCAGGAAACCAAATAGCCGCTGTAGCAATAAGGATAAGCAATCCAAAGAGGCGTATTTGCAACCAAAACACCTGGAATGACAAGAAGCAGATTAAGGCCCACCGATAGCAGTGGTTTCTCAAAAAGGACAGTAATGGCCCACATTGTCCCAATACAAGGAAGCATTGTAAGAAAAAGGGAGAAGCACCATTTCAATAAATAAAAAATAGGCAAAGTTTCGGTTACGCCCATTGTCTTAGTTGCAATCAATCCGCCAATGACAAACACAGCAAGAAAAACAACCATTTCCATAAAAAGATAAAAAATTAGTACACAAAATTTGGCTGCGGAAAGCGCATAGCGGCTAACTGGCAGCGCAAGCATTTTTAGAATCCCATTATTTCCAGTTTCACGGCTTGCAATCATGACGCAGACGACGATCATGCTAAAGGGCAACAGATAATATGCGTAAACAAGTGCGCTTTGAATGAACATAGCGGGCCATGCATTTGTATATTCTGGTGTGAAATAGCTGCTTAAATTTGCAATTCCAGAAGAAACCACAAGCAAAGGGGCAATAAAAATCAGGGGTACGATTTTGGAACGCTTGCATTTCATAAATTCAATTTTGAGCAATTCTGAAAAGCTCATTTTACTTATTTTATTTATTTCACTCATTTCAACATCCTCCTTATTCGTAGTGCGTATAGTTTGCCAGTCCCAAACCGATGGCAAGAAACAGAACGGTTTCTGTGAGAGCAACAAGAGCAATTGATTTGTCAGGTTGGGCGCTCATCGCAACCGCAGGTTTTAACATGACAACAAAAGGATGAAACATCAAAATGGCAAGATCGGAATTTGCCAGTGCCATTCCGCTTAAAAAGCCAGCGACACCGATGCCAAGAGGAATCCACATATTTTCAAAGCGCGAGGAAATCAGCAGCAAGAAAGATAATACCGGCATAGAGGTGATAAACGAATAGGCGGCGAACAGAATAAGTGTCGGCAACTCAAATGTATCCTGCGGCAAATCGGTCATGCCAATTTTTATAAGTGCAAGATTTTGCAAAGTGATTGCAATCAAAAGCAGAATTGTTAGAATCAAAAATTTGTACAGGTACATTTTGGGGACGCTTACAGGCAGCATATATAATTTTTTTACGGCATTTCCTTTAAATTCCATATTGTAAATCATACAGGTGGCAACGATGATGCCAAACATATTTAAAATCAGAAGCGTACCATAAAGCTGGGTCAGTAAAACATCCATCGGGGCAAGCGGCAGAGATAAAAGTGTGTTTTTCCTCACAAAGAAATTGACAAGGGCATAAGCGGCACCTAAAATGCCAACGACAATCAGTACGGGAATCACACCGGTTCGTTTTTCTTTTTGAAGTTCGATTGTAAGAAGACTCATAGCTTTGCCCTCTGCTTTCTGGTGGTATTGTCATTGTCAATCATTGAGAGGAACATTTCTTCTAGATTGTCAGCTGCAAATCCAGCCTGCAAGGCGTTTCGCCGCAGTTCATCTAGGCTGCCTTCAAATAATAGTCGGCCATGATTGAGAATGCCAATGTCATTTGCCATCAACTCAATCTCGGATAACATATGGGATGAGATTAAGACGGTACAATCATAAAGCGTGGGCAGAGATTTTACGAGATTGCGAATTTCATGGATACCGGATGGGTCAAGACCATTGGTCGGCTCATCTAAAATCAGAATAGGCGGTCGGCCAAGCAAAGCACCAGCAAGACCAAGACGCTGCTTCATACCAAGTGAATATTTTTTTGCCAGTCGGTCACCAAATTCAGTTAGACCAACTAATTCTAAAGCCTCGTCCACAGTACTTTTCGGCAGTTTTAAAATTTTGCGAATAATATCAAGATTTTCTCGTCCTGTCAGATTGGAATAAAACGAAGGCGATTCGATAAAGGAACCAATCTCCTTTAAGATTGCAAGGCGATCAGCTGGGAAGTGTTTTCCGTCAATGGTAAAGCTGCCAGATGTCGGCTTGGTCAGACCCAAAAGCATTTTCATCGTGGTAGATTTTCCAGCCCCATTCGGACCGAGAAAACCATAGATACTGCCTTTGCGGATGTGAAGCGAAACATTGTTGACAGAAGTGAAATTTTTGTATTTCTTTGTCAACTGTTCGGTGGTGATAATGCAGTCTGTAGTATGATCGGTAGCGCGATCTGTAACATAGTTCATAAGAACATTTCCTCCTGATAGATAAGTGTGGGTTTTTCGATGCTTCTATCGTACAACGTGAACCTGACAATAATCTTCTCGCGTCCTTACTTTTACCTTACTTTTTTGAGATATGCCCCTCAGATGAGATTCTCTGTGATATACTATCGCTGGTTGTGGGTGTGGTTGTGGTTGCAGTCATAACTATAATTGTGATTATGATTGTAGCTGTAATGATAGCGATAACGATACATATGGTTGTAGTTGGAGGAAACACGATGGACAATTCATTTTTATACATAAAAACACTTTTGCTTGTGGATGACGAGCCGGATTTGCTGAAAATGCTATCCGATATTTTAAAAGATGCTGGTTTTCAAAAAATTCTTATGGCTGCTACGGGGAAAGAAGCGGTTGCAGAGGCAAAAAAAGGAAAACCGGATCTGATCATTTTGGATGTGATGCTGCCAGATAAAGATGGTTTTTCTTTGATGGAGCAGCTTCGCTCATTTACTGATGTGCCGATCATCTTTTTGACTGCGAAGGATGAGGCAGCGGACAAACTTGCCGGGCTGGGGCTTGGAGCAGATGATTATATTGTAAAACCATTTTTGCCGCAGGAATTGATACTTCGCATTTATGCAGTACTGCGTCGCTCTTATAAGGAAGACAATCCACTGGTTGTGCTGGATGGATGCACGGTAGATTTTGATAGAGCAGAAGTCTACAAAGGAAACGAGATTTTCTTTTTAACGGCAAAGGAACACATGCTGTTAAAAACACTTGCCCGCAATGAAGGAAAAATTATCACCGTTGATGCGCTTTGCGAAGCACTATGGGGCGACAATCCATTTGGCTATGAAAATAGTTTGAATGCCCATGTGCGGCGTGTACGAGAAAAGATCGAAACGGATCCGTCAAATCCCAAGTCATTGATCACAATTAAGGGTTTGGGCTACAAATTGATTATGCGAAAGTGAGGTCAGAGATCATGAAATCATTTGGCGCATATATTTCAAAATATCTGGCATCGTTTGCCGCATTTATTCTACTTCTATTATTTATCAATGTAATAATTTTTGTTGTCGCATTTCATAAAACTGTGACAGAAGATTATGGAGCTACGTCTCCTCGAACAATGTTGGAGCGAACTGCCGCTTCGGTAACTCATGATGCCTTATCAGAGGAGGCAGCACAAAGATTGCGTGAGCAAAATATTTGGGCGCTGTATCTGACGCCTGATGGCAATTGCTTTTGGGCATTTGACTTGCCTGCTGAGATTCCGCAAAGCTATACGATTCAGGATGTTGCATTATTTTCCAAGGGGTATTTGGCTGATTATCCTGTTTTTGTCTGGAATACGGCCGATGGTCTTTTGGTACTAGGATATCCGAAAAACAGCTATATGAAGTTAACCAGTAATTATTATTCAATCGCGGCAATTCAGAGACTTCCGCTTTTTCTTATGGGAATGCTGGGAACGGATCTTATATGCTTGTTTATTGCGTATTATTACTCAAGGCGCAAGATCATTCGAAATACGGAACCGATTGTAGCGGCAGTGGAAAAACTATCGGATGGCAAGGCAATTTCCCTTCATGTGGATGGAGAACTGGCTGAAATTGCAGAAAGTGTAAATAAGGCATCAAACATTTTAAGTAAACAAAATGAGGCGAGAGCCAACTGGATTAGCGGTGTTTCTCATGATATTCGCACACCGCTTTCCATGATTATGGGATATGCAGAGCGTATTGCACAGAGCAAAGAGGCTAGTGCATCAATCAAGGAGCAAGCCGAGATTGTGCGAAATCAAAGCGTGAAGATCAAAGAGCTTGTACAGGACTTAAATTTGGTATCGCAGTTAGAATATGAAATGCAGCCGCTTCATCTGGAAGTCATTCGCTTATCAAAGCTTATCCGTTCTTACGCAGCGGAACTACTTAATTCTGGCATTTCAGATACATATACGATCGAAATTGAAATTGCAGAGAATGCTGAAAATGCAGTTTTGGAAGGGGATGCTCGTTTAATTCTGCGCGCAATCAGTAATCTTGTGCAAAACAGTATCAAGCATAATCCAGATGGCTGCAAAATTTATCTTGCGCTGGAGTGCACAAAAAAATATGCGAAGAATTGTCTTATCCTCTCTGTTACAGACGATGGCATCGGGATCTCACCTGAGAAACGATGCGAGTTAGAAAAAAAGCCACATTATATGGAAAGCACAGACGAGCGTCTGGATTTGCGGCATGGATTAGGACTTTTGATCGTACAGCAAATCGTGAGTGCTCATAAAGGCACGATGCAAATTGTAGACGCAGTGCCACATGGGTGCAAAACGAGTTTGACTTTTGTTTTGTAATTGACCGAAGCGTGCAGATGCGCTATACTGAAACCATGACGAAGCCAATAGGTAGCCTGCTGTTAAAATATGGCTGTAGATTGGAATCATCAACAACGACATCAAATAAGCGAGGAAGAAAATGAGAGTTTTTGATTTCAGTAACCAGACAGAAGAAAAGGTTAATCCGGAGTGTACATATACGACATTTCGTTCTAACGAAGAGATCTCTACACCAGAGCATCCAATTTTTGTTCTAGATAATAAAGACAAAGAGCATGCGCATCATTCCACTGGATTTTTTACCAATCCGACAAAGAGAACAGCATTTGAATTTAAAGAGGAAAATTCAAAAGAATCCTATACCGCTGATATTTTGAAGGTAGATTCACGTTTTGTCGGACTTGTGCGTTGGCTTGGCGACAACCATATCAATGTGCGTTTGTCAGGAGAAAATACAGCAGAAGGATATGCAGTTTATAAGATTCGCGAGATCGCATTTGGCGGCGGTACAAAGCTTTCAGCAGAGGATGGTTTCTTACAGTTTATGATTGACCGTCTGCTTGCAAGCGATGCACCAGCAGAAGAGGCTGAAGATGAAGATAAAGAAGAGCTTGGCGATGACATGAAGATCACTAGCCTTCAGAGCATTACAGACTTTTTGACATGTGCAGGAAAGACACTTCCAGACAATATTCGTCTGTGGGCGAGACGAAATCTGGCTGTAGCGCGTTCTCACGAGGTTTCCCCAGAGGAGAAGCGCCATGCGCAGCGTGCGCTTTCTATTATGATGAATATCCAGTGGAAGAGCAATTATTTTGAGGCAATTGATCCAGAGTATGCCCGTCAGGTGCTTGACGAAGAACTTTACGGCATGGAGCGCGTAAAGCAAAGAATTATAGAGACTATCATTCAGATTAACCGTACACACACACTTCCGGCATATGGTCTTTTACTTGTAGGACCGGCTGGTACTGGAAAATCTCAGATTGCCTATGCAGTTGCCAGAATCCTGAAGCTGCCGTGGACCACACTCGATATGAGTTCCATCAACGATCCAGAGCAGTTAACTGGAAGCTCACGTATCTACGCAAATGCAAAACCAGGTATTATAATGGAAGCTTTCTCAGCAGCGCGTGAATCAAATCTTGTATTCATCATCAACGAGCTTGACAAAGCAGCATCAAGTAAGGGCAGCGGCAACCCAGCCGATGTACTTTTGACACTTCTTGATAATCTTGGATTTACTGATAATTATATGGAGTGTATGGTTCCGACTGGCGGCGTTTACCCGATTGCAACTGCCAATAATAAGGATCAGATCAGTGCTCCACTTATGTCTCGTTTTGCCGTGATCGACATTCCAGACTACACAAAGGAAGAGAAGAAGATTATTTTCACAAAATTCTCCTTGCCTAAGGTACTGCGCCGCATGGGTCTTCGTGAGGGTGAGTGCATCGTTACACCAGAAGCAGTTGAGGCAGTCGTTGATCTTTACGCACATACAACAGGTATCCGTGATTTAGAGCAGGCAGCAGAGCATATCGCTGCAAATGCATTGTATCGCATCGAGGTCAACAAAGTGGAAAATGTTACTTTCGATGTCGCAATGGTGAAAGAATTGTTTGCGTAAGGGCAGAAGGCATAGAATAAATTAAAATATACGAGTAACTTAATGATACAAAAATATGAGAAGCGTACTGCAACGAGAAATGATTGCGGTACGCTTTTTTTGACAAATTTTAATCTGATGCTAAGTTTTTATTTACTTTGACAATAACTGTCATTGCCGTATTTTATAATTAGGGCAGTAGAGAAAACTAATTGACCTTTTTTTATGGGGATGATATTATAGAGATAATTACTAATTTCTATAAATGTTATTCGGGCAACGGTTATAAATACATAAGTAAAGGGAGAGGTAGCGTTATGAAGAAAAGAGAATTTTGTATTATCCTAGGGTCAGCGGTAGTGGCTGCTGGAATATCAGGCTGTAAGGAATCAGCATCAAAGAAATATTCATCAGCGCAGGAATTAATTAATAAAGGCGAATATAGTGAAGCTGTAAAAAAGCTAAGAGAGATCACGAGTTATGAAGATTCTTCTCAGTTATTGCTGTATGCAAGTGCAAATGCAGCTGCGGTAGAAGGAAGTTTTTCAGAGGCGATTACTACATTGCAATCATTGGGCGATTATAAGGATTCACAAAATTTAATTGTATATTATAGCGCCAAGCAAGCTGAAGCACAAGAAGATGTGTATGATATTCAATATATTGCAAGTTTATATGAGTCAATTCCATTGTTTCGTGACAGCAAAGAACAGGAAGAGGCATATTTGTCCGGTTGGTATCAGACTGCTGTAACAGATGCAGAAGCTGAAAACTATGCAGAGGCATATCCTATTTTTGATAATCTTGGTTCGTATAACGATAGTGATAAAATGATTGATTATTATGAAGCAAGGCGCTTAGAGGCAGAAGGGGATTATATTTCGATGCTCAAGGCAAAGCGTGTATATGATACGATGCCACAGGTAGTAGACTGCGCAGATCGAAGCAGTAAAATTTTGGAAACATTGCAGACCGTATATAAAGATGCGCAGGAGAAAATGAAGAATGGAGAGTATGAGCTGGCATTAAAGGAATTTGAAAGTTTGGGAACTTATGAGAATTCTGCAGATTTGGTCGACAAGTTAAAGGAAGAAATTGCAAATCAGAAGCTTTATAAGGCGGCAGAGGATTCTCTTTCAAAACAGGATTATGCAGATGCAATCAAAAAATTTGGTGAACTTGGCTCTTATGCAGATGCGAAACAGCGTAAAGAGGCTATTCAGCAAGCTCGATATGAAGCCGCAGAAAAAATGATGAATGATGAAAATTTTGAAGGCGCGATTGCAGAGTTTCAAATGTTGGGTTCTTATAAAGAGTCTAAGAAAATTTTGAATTTGGCAAAACAGGAGCTTACAAAACAAAACGCTTATAAAAATGCAGAGCAGTTATATGAAAAAGAGGACTATAAGAGCGCAATCCAGCAGTTTGCTGAACTTGGAGAATATAAGGATGCTGCAAATCGTAAAAAAGAGATTCAGGCTGAACGATATAAAGCCGCAGAAGATATGATAGAAAGCGGAGATTTCGAGGGGGCAATTGCTGAATTTGAAATGCTAGGTTCATATGAGGATGCAAAGCAAAGAGCAGAGGATACGATAACAGAATTAGCAAATAAAACTGCATATGAAGAGGCGGAAGACTTGCTTACAAAAGGTGATTATGCGGGTGCAGTTCATGCCTTTGCACAATTAAGGGATTATAAGGATGCGGCTGCGCGTGAAAAAGAGATTCAAGAACAGCGATATGAAGAAGCAGATAAGTTAGCAGACGATGAAGAGTTTGAAGGTGCGATCGCGATCTTTGAAGAACTTGGCAATTACAGTGATGCAAAGCAGCGTGTGGCGGATGTTGAAGAGGCACAGAAAGATAAAATCAAGTTGCTTTGTGCAAACCAAAGGTATGCAGAAGCGTTGCATTTCCAAAATTTGCAGGTCGGTGATGTCATAAAATTTGGTGAGTATGAGCAAGATAACAATCTTGAAAATGGCAAAGAAGCAATTGATTGGATTGTGCTGGATGTTAAGGATAATCAGGCATTCTTGATTAGTAAGCAATGCTTAGAAGTGATGCAGTTTGCAGTACAGGAAGGACCTGGATTGATATTTTGGGAGGAAAGTGATGTATATAGATGGTTAAATTCTGATTTCTTGAATTCTGCATTTTCAGAAAATTTACAGGATTGTATTATACAAGTGCCGTTGATAAGCGCCGGAAAAGATAGTAATGGGCATGCAGAGGTAGGAAAAGAAAGCTTAAATTATATATTTGTGTTAGATGAGACGGAGTACAATAAGTATAAGTATTTATCAATGAAAAACAATGCTGGTGTAACAGCATATGTGCAAGCTTATTATATGGATACAAATGAATACTCAGATAAGTATAAAGGATGGTGGTTGAGGGATGTAAGGTATAGTATAGTAGGGGAAAGTAGAGCTAAATATGTTGATGAAACTGGTTTTGTAGATAGTGTTCATTGCAATAATTTGCATATGGTTCGCCCAGCCATGCGAATTGATCTGGCAAAATGCGAAGAAGCTTATCAGCAAGCCTATGATGCAGGAGAGCTTGACAACCTACCAATTACTGAGATACCAGAAACAGAAGAAGCTACAGAAGACAGTGAAGCATCGGCAGAGGGAATAGGGCAAACTATAGGTAAAGATTCTAGCACAAATACAAATGCGAATAAAAACACAAATGGCAGTAATGGAGATACAGATGTAACTGAAACATCTAGCCAGACGCAAGAAACAGATTCTTATACACCAGGAAGTACAACCGGAAACGCAGCGGCTATTGTAAATCCAGCAGTAAGAGATCGGTCAGATTATTTGTGCATTGATCAGAATGAAGCAACAGGGCAAATCTTGTTATACTTTTATTTATGCCCGGGTTCAAACGGAATGTATAATAGTATAGCCTGTGACAATGAATACCTTGAGTGTGGTCCATCTGGAAATGCCAAGGAATTAGTAGACCGATCATTAAGTGGAGAACTTGGTGTCCTTCCTGGTTATGGCAATAAGAAAACAATTGTATGGAATTCGCCGTATGGTATTTGTGCATATTCCAGATCTCAGAGTCAATATTGGAATGGAACCAATGGAGAGTATATGCTAAATGAAGACGAGATTTACCAGATGTTAAATACAATGGGAGCTCCTGTTGAAATGGTCCCAAATTCGCAAAGAGAAAATTAAATAAATACTACAGAAGAAAGAAGGAAAAATTATGGTAAAGATATGTCCGAAATGTGGAATCAAAGCAGATGCCAATGCAAAGTTTTGTAAAATATGCGGAAGCAAACTTATAGAAAAAGAAGAACCAACAGTTGATAAAGCGACGGATTTTATCAGTGAATTTGGAGGCGAAACATTAAAAAAATTATGTGAAGATATTAAAGCAGCTTTTAAACATATAGGAAAAGAAGTTGAGGATGAGCAGGATGAAGAAACTGAACAAGCAAGGAGGATAACTGCTCCGCAGCCACTTCCAAATGAAATGCTAATAGTAAAGAAGCTGTATTGGGTAATGTGGGGATGTATTGGAATGGGAATTCTTATTGAGCCGCTTGCGATAATAGGTATTTTTGGATTGATTGCAAACTGGATTTTAGATGGCATTATGGTAGATTATTATATATGCCGTTTACAGAAATTTAAGTTTTTGGCAAACAATGACGAGATATCAAACGAAGAGATATTTATCCGATTACAGTCAAGTATGCTAGCAAAATATGGAATCTATGTAAATAGAGGAAATATGGGACAAGCAGTGATTACAATAAATGGTTTTAGTTATACAATTGTATTGAATGCAGATTACACATTTTGTATTCATAGCGAAGCATCATTTCGAAGAAAGCTGCCTCATATTGGTAGTGAACGAAAGGCTGAGTATAATTATTATAGGGAAATGTTAGGCGCAATGGGAACAATTGCATATGAGATTCAATCTCAGTTCCATATTGTTCCTCAAATGGGTAGTGAGCAGAGTGCCTATACATATAGTCAACAGGGAATGGGTCAATCAAGAATGAATCAGTCAGGAATGGGAGCACAGACACAGGGCTTTTCCAGTCAAGGTGGTCCAACTCCAGGTTGGCAATCACAACGGGCAGAAGGAAATTGGACAGGACGTTCTTATAACTTTGGATGGAGCCCAATTACAAATAAAAAAACCAATTGGCTGGCAGTTGCCAGCAGCGTCTTGATGATATTGGGTGTATTTTTGCCTTTTGCAACTGCAAGTGTACTTGGTGTTACCTCATCACAGACTTTAATAGATGGTGGTGATGGCTGGTTCTTTTTGGGTATTGCAATTATTGCAATTATTTTGGGATTGTTAGGAAAAAATACAGGAGTGTTAGCTATGGGAATCATAGCGGTACTTTTAATAATATTTGAGATCAACGATCTTTCAAAAATTGCTCAGGAAAATGAGTTTGGCTATCTTTTAGAGCGAGGTAGTGGTTTCTATTTAATGTTACTTTCAACAATAGGATTGACGATTGCAGGCATTTATGGAAAGATGACATCAAGATTACATTAATAATAAATCGAGATGATTCTAAGCTTACAAAAAATGAATTAGCATTTTAAAGTTTGAATAAAGGGTAGAGTGAAAAGATGAGAAAAAAGATAATGATAGTGGTTATAGGTATGACGCTGATAACTATGTTGGCAGGATATGGATGTCATGAAAAAAATACAAAATATGAATCTGCAATGCAAAATGCAGATTCATATTTAAAAGAATCGGATTTTGAATCAGCGCTTGGCTGTTATGATATTGCTGCAAAATTGGAGCCGAAAAGTGCGATACCTCTTATTAAAATGGCAGATATTTATATAACGCAAGAATTATACGAAAAAGCGGAGGATACAATTGAACAAGCAATTCTTCTTGCCCCAGATAGTGCAGATGCATATAAGACAAAGATGACGCTTGATTTGAAATCTGGCAAGGGATATGATGCATATGACGCATTGATACATGTAAATGAATGTGGTGGAGCATCTATTACGCCAGAAGAATATTTACAACTAGGCAAGCTGTTGAATGAGCAAGGTTTTACAAAACAGGCACTTAATTGTTTGGAGAAGGTTTCTGCAAATGATATGACCTTGGAACAAAAGACAGAATATTGGCTGATATTGAAGATGGCAGGAGAAGATGAAAAAATCACAGAACTTGTGTTGCCTGTAGCAGGAAGTGAAAAAATGCCACTCGATTTTGACGAGAAATTTGAGGAGGGCACTTTTGGTCTTACAAAAACGCAAATTGGAGAGGAAATATTTACTCGTTGGGATGATGTGCAAATCATTTCAATATCACCAAACGGGAAATATGGGGTTTTTAAAGAGAAAGAACCGACATTTGGCTTTTTCTTATATGATTTTGAAGAAAAGAATTGATATATGGGCAGATACAGCGAATAGTGTTGAAGGAACTCAGGAAACAGTTATACAATTTGTAAAAAGACATGAGGATAGTCTTCTTAAGGATATGACGTGGTCTTGCGATGGAAATTATATGATTGTTCAAATGAGATCATATATGAATATTAGAACAGACAAGCTTAATGATGCTTATATAATTGATGCACAGTCAGGAGGATGCAGAGCTGTAAAAGATTATGAGGAATATGTTGATTTTGTTGGAAAAATACCATCTTATTTTGCAACGACAGATCAAACAGAAGATATCATTTATCATGTGGAATATAATCCATCAGAAAAAATAGACACATTGGTTTGGTTAAATATCAAGACAGGAGAAGATGGAATAATAACAAGCGTAAATACTGATAAAGAAGGATATATTCAGACTGACTTTATATGTGCAACTACAGGACAAATTGTATATTTGCTAAAAAGAAGAGATACAGGTAAAATAAGTCTGGTTACATGTAAGCAGGATAATGATGTCTGGAAGCAGGTATTAGAAATACCATTAAATGAGTCGGATTCTTCTAGACTGTTTATTTCGGACTCGGGCCGTGGAATTTGTTGTACATCTGTTGAAACTGTTGTTTTTGACGTTAATTCGGAAGATGTTTTATATGCAATTGTAGGCACTGAAGAAAAGAAACAGGTAACGTTTCAAAAAGCTACATTAGAAGAAGCAAAAAAAGCAAGGGAGAATTCAAGAACATTTAATATAGGAACTGACTGTGGAATATCACCTGATGGAAAATATATGGTATTCAATCGAAAAATGTATGAGTATGATACTGAAAGGACTTACTATAATTGTGAGTTTATAAATTTAGATACGGCACAAGTACAGGAGATAGAAAATCCGGCAACAAGTAACGTAGAGGACATACTGTGGTTGAAAAATGGAAAGATATGTCTTGGCGATGGAATTTATTTATTAGAATAAGAATAACAACGTGAAAATTTATAACTGCATAAAATACTTCCTTTTCGGGCAAAGTAATTTCAGAACGAAAGTTCCGAGGTGAAAAAGTTTTTCACTCAGAATGAAAACTATATTCAGAACAGGGAGAAATTATGCAGACAGGAACAGCAAGTATACGTTTTGAGAGGCCGCCCCGCATTCTGCAGGCGGCCTCTGTTGTTGGCCCAAAAGAGGCAGAGGGGCCATTTGGCGCACTATTTGATGAAATTGATTCTGACGGAAAGTGTGGACAGGATAATTGGGAACAGGCAGAGAGTGAGCTTCAAAAGCGAGCCGTAAAGAAAGTAATTGAGAAGGCACATCTTTTGCCGAAGCAGATTCGCTATGTATTTGCAGGTGATTTGCTTGGCCAGTGTATCGCAAGCAGTTTTGGAATTAGTGAACTAAACTGCCCGACAATTGGCATGTATGGTGCTTGCTCTACAATGGGACTTACACTTTCAACGGGTGCTATGTTTGTGAATGCAGGATATGCAGATCATGTACTTTGTGTGACAAGCAGCCATTATGCCTCTGCCGAGAGGCAGTTTCGCTTCCCATCTGATTATGGAAACCAGAGACCACTCAGTGCAGAATGGACTGTAACAGGTTCAGGAGCTGTTGTACTTGAAAGTGTTCAGACACACACTACAACCCAACTCGACATTCCACTTGCCAAAATCACAGGAGTAACGACAGGAAAAATCGTAGACTATGGAATAACAGATTCAATGAATATGGGTGCGGCGATGGCTCCTGCCGCATGTGATACGATTGTGCAGCATTTTGAAGATTTTAAGACAAAACCAAGCGATTACGACAAGATCATTACAGGCGATCTTAGCCAGATAGGTAGTAAACTATTAATTGATTTGCTTCGCGAAAAAAAGATTGATATTTCTGATCGTCATATGGACTGTGGACTGGAAATCTTTAAACGAAAAGAGCAGGATGTTCACGCAGGTGGAAGCGGATGTGGCTGCAGTGCTGTGATATTGGCTTCGTATATCTTGCCTCAGATTCAAAAAAAGATCTGGAAACGTGTGCTTTTTGTTCCGACAGGCGCGCTTTTGTCAAAGATTTCATTTAATGAAGGTGCAAGCATTCCAGGCATTGCACATGCAGTAGTTATCGAAGCGCTTGACTCATTCGATGAACGTTTTGAGAAGAAACAAAAGGCTATGTCATTAGCAGAAGGAGGCAAATCATGCAGGAATATCTAATTGCATTTGCAGTCGGCGGCACGATCTGTGCGCTTTCACAGCTTCTGATGGACAAGACAAAACTGATGCCAGGCCGAATTATGGTTATTCTTGTGGTTACAGGCGTAGTTTTAGGTGCATTCGGCATTTATGAGCCATTTAAAGAGTGGGCAGGAGCAGGGGCAAGTGTGCCGCTTCTTGGTTTTGGCAATACGCTCTGGAAAGGTGTCAAAAAAGCAGTCGATGAGGAAGGGCTGCTTGGCATCTTTAAGGGCGGACTGACAGCCAGCTCAGCAGGTATCTGTGCAGCGATTGTATTTGGATATCTTGCATCGTTAGTCAGCCATCCAAAACTAAAAAAATAAACTGCAGCATTTACAGTGCCAATTGTATCAGCTATAATAGTGTCAGAATCAGTATTCGGAGTGAAAAAATAACACGATAAATCCGACAGGATACGAAGCAGATTAGGAGGACACACAATGGAAAAATACATGATGGCGCTGGATCAGGGAACAACTAGCTCTCGCTGCATTTTATTTGACCGAAAGGGAAATATCTGCAGTGTTGCTCAAAAGGAATTTGAGCAGCATTATCCAAAGCCAGGCTGGGTAGAGCATGACCCGATGGAAATTTGGGCATCACAGGTGAGTGTATTATCAGAGGCAATGAATAAAATAGCAGCGCTTCCTGAGCAGATTCATGCAATCGGCATTACGAATCAGCGAGAGACTACGATCATTTGGGATAAAAAGACAGGTCGTCCAATTTATCCGGCAATTGTATGGCAGTGCCGCCGTACAAGTGAGAGAATTGATCGTCTAAGAGCAGATGGTATGACGCAAAAGGTTCGTGAAAAAACAGGATTAGTTCCAGATGCTTATTTTTCAGCAACAAAAATTGAATGGATCTTAGATCAGGTGCCAGGAGCCAGAAAGCGTGCACAGGAGGGCGAGCTTCTTTTTGGAACGGTTGATTGCTGGCTTGTATGGAAACTGACAGGCGGCGCTGTACATGCAACAGATTACACAAACGCATCAAGAACAATGTTGTTTAACATTCATGCGCTGGAGTGGGATAAGGAACTTTTGGAATACTTTAATATTCCGCAGTCTATGCTTCCAAAGGTTCTTCCAAGCAGCTGCATTTACGGAAAAACAGATCCAGAGGTTACAGGTGGTGCTATTCCGATTGCTGGAATTGCGGGAGACCAGCAGGCAGCACTTTTTGGTCAGTGCTGTTTTGAGCCTGGTGATGTGAAGAATACATATGGAACAGGATGCTTTCTTTTGATGAATACAGGTGCAGAGCCGGTAAGCTCTGATCATGGACTTGTCACAACAATCGCAGCAGGTTCGCCGGGTGAAGTGCAGTATGCGCTTGAGGGAAGTGTGTTTGTTGCAGGAGCGACAATTCAATGGCTTCGTGATGAGCTTTGGATGATTAGAAGTGCTTCTGAGACAGAAAGCTTATGTCAGTCTGTTGAGGATACGGCAGGTTCTTATCTGGTGCCGGCATTCACAGGACTTGGTGCACCATATTGGAATCAATATGCAAGAGGTACGTTTGTAGGACTGACAAGAGGTGTAAGCCGTGCTCATTTTGTGCGCGCAGCCGTTGAATCACTTGCGTATCAGGTACATGATGTGCTTGAAGCAATGGAGCAGGACAGCGGTTATACAATTGAGATATTAAAGGCAGATGGCGGTGCAAGTGCAAATAATTTCCTTTTGCAGTTTCAGGCAGATATTCTTGATGCACAGGTAGATCGCCCGGGATGTATCGAGACAACAGCACTAGGTGCAGCTTACCTGGCAGGCCTTGCAACAGGATATTGGAAGGATAAAGAAGAGATTCGTGCTAATTGGCAGCTGCAGCGTTCATTTATGCCGTCAATAGGAGAGACAAAGCGTAAGCAAAAGCTAAAGGGCTGGAAAAAAGCAATTCGCTGTGCACTTTTCTGGGCAAATGATGAGGAAGAATAAAAAAGAAGGCAGTCCCGATAAGGATTGCCTCTTTTTAGTTTAAAAATTAATTCTGTTCGCTTTGATTTTTCTGATACTCCAGTGCAGCGCCGATGAAGCCCTTAAACAGTGGATGTGGGCGATTTGGTCTTGACTTTAATTCTGGATGAGCCTGAGTACCAATAAACCAAGGATGATTTGGAAGCTCGATCATCTCTACAATACGGCCGTCTGGTGAGATACCAGAAAGAGTCATGCCGTGAGCAGTGAGGGCAGCACGGTAATCGTTGTTGACCTCATAACGATGACGATGACGCTCTGCGATTTTCTCAGTGCCGTAAAGCTGATAAGCCTTTGTGTCCTTTCCTAAGATACATGGATAAGAGCCAAGACGTAATGTGCCACCGATGTCAGTGACACCATTTTGATCTGGCATCAGATGGATAACTGGATGAGCAGTTTGCGGATCAAGCTCGATGCTGTGTGCATCGCGAATGTCAAGAACATGACGGGCAAACTCAACGATTGCCATCTGCATGCCAAGGCACAAGCCAAGGAATGGAATGTTATTTTCACGCGCATAGCGGATAGAGGTAATCATGCCCTCAATACCACGATCACCAAAGCCGCCAGGAACGATAACACCGGATACATCCTTTAATTGTTCAGCTACATTCTCAGTTGTTACCTGCTCAGAATCAACCCATTTGATAGTTACACTTGCATGATGAGCAACACCGCCGTGCTTAAGTGCCTCAACAACACTGATATATGCATCGTGAAGTGCGGTATACTTTCCGACAAGAGCAACGGTTACAGAGCTTGTCGGATTCTTCCATGCATCCACCATAGCTTTCCACTCGTCAAGATCAGGTTTTGGACTATCAAGACCAAGGCATTCGCAGGCAACGTCTGCTAAATGTTCTTCCTCAAGCATAAGCGGAACCTCATATAATACGTCACAGTTCAAATTTTCTAATACGTGGCTGACTGGAACATTACAGAACAGACCGATCTTAGCCTTCATCTGGTCGCCCATTGGGTAATCGCTGCGGCACATGATGACATCTGGCTGAAGTCCCATTCCCTGAAGCTCTTTAACGCTTGCCTGTGTAGGCTTTGTTTTCAGCTCCTGAGAAGCAGATAGATACGGGATCAGGGTAACATGAATCAGCATAGAATTGTTGCGGCCAACCTCATGCTGGAACTGACGGATAGACTCTAAAAATGGCTGACTCTCGATATCACCGACAGTACCGCCAACCTCGATAATGGCAATTTCTGTCTTATCAGTTGTAAAATTGCGGTAGAAACGATCCTTAATTTCATTTGTGATGTGAGGGATTACCTGCACGGTACCGCCGCCGTAATCGCCACGGCGCTCACGCTGCAGTACGCTCCAGTAAACCTTTCCAGTGGTAACATTGGAATTGCGGGTGAGGCTTTCATCGATAAAGCGCTCATAGTGACCAAGATCAAGATCAGTCTCAGCGCCGTCATCGGTGACAAACACCTCTCCGTGCTGAACCGGGTTCATAGTTCCTGGGTCAATGTTGATATAAGGGTCGAATTTTTGCATAGTAACGGTGTAACCGCGCGCCTTTAACAGACGACCAAGTGATGCGGCAGTGATTCCTTTTCCAAGTCCGGATACGACGCCTCCGGTGACAAATACATACTTAACAGGCATAATTACCTCCTCTGAAGAAAAAATAAAAGTGTCAATAGTAAAATGCGTATATGAACTATTCAGCCATATAAAATAAATCCATGTATTACAGAAAGCAATTTTACTGGCTCTGAATAGTCAACAAAATCAGAGTTATTATACAACCATTTTTTTTTCAGCGCCACTATTATTTCACAGAAATTTTATTGCAATATTGGATGTTCAATTATATAATAGTTACAGTTTACTTCTCATGTATGTTTCTTAGACTTTGCTAAAGCAGCTTTATAAGGCAGGCATGATGGGTACTGAAAATGAAGAAAGGTGAGGAACGAATGGACGACAGGGAAAGAAAACCTGATAACAGGAATAACAAAAAACGAAATTATCAGTTGTATATAATCTTGGCGATTGTAGCAGCAGTTACTGTTGCACTGATAACGGGACTGGATTCTCTAGTCAAGAAAAGTACGACAAAAAAGGTAACGTACGATGAGTTTGTGGAAGCAGTAGAGGAAGGAAAGGTAGATTCAGTAAAGATTTCCAGCGCAAGAGTAACATTTACGCTGACAGATGATCTTCGTATGACTTACTATACGCCATATCTTCCAGATTCAAATTTACTTCCTATGCTGAATGAGGCAGGTGTAGAATATACGGGTACGGAGGATAGCTCAGGCTCAGCTATACTTGAATTTATTTTAGTGTATATTCTTCCATTTGCATTGATCTGGATTTTGATGGGATTTTTTATGCGCCGTATCGGAGGAGGTTCAGGCGGCATGATGGGTATTGGAAAGGCGAACACAGCAACTAATATGAGTCGTGCAACGGGTGTAACATTTGCTGATGTGGCTGGTGAGGATGAAGCAAAGGAGTCATTGACAGAAATTGTTGATTTTCTTCACAATCCACAGAAATATGTGCAGATCGGTGCAAAGCTTCCGAAGGGCGCACTTCTTGTAGGTCCTCCAGGAACAGGAAAGACGCTTTTGGCAAGAGCCGTTGCAGGAGAGGCTAAGGTTCCGTTCTTCTCATTGTCTGGTTCTGATTTTGTAGAGATGTTTGTCGGTGTTGGTGCATCAAGAGTGCGTGATTTATTTAAGACTGCACAGCAGAATGCACCGTGTATCATTTTTATTGATGAGATCGATGCTATCGGTAAGACAAGAGATACACGCTACGGTGGAAATGATGAGCGTGAGCAGACATTAAATCAGCTGCTCTCTGAGATGGATGGATTTGATGCTTCTAAGGGTGTACTTGTCATGGCAGCGACTAATCGTCCTGAAATTCTTGATAAGGCACTTCTTCGTCCGGGTCGTTTTGACCGACGTGTCATCGTAGATAAGCCTGATCTTAAAGGTCGTATTGCAATCTTAAAGGTTCATGCAAAGGATGTGCGAATGGATGATTCTGTTGATTTAGAGGCAATTGCGCTTGCAACAAGTGGTGCTGTAGGTTCAGATCTTGCTAATATGATCAACGAGGCAGCGATCACTGCAGTAAAAAGAGGAAGTCAGGTGGTATCTCAGAAGGATCTTCTTGAGGCTGTCGAGGTTGTTCTTGTCGGTAAGGAAAAGAAGGACCGCGTCATGAATCAGAAAGAAAGACGTATCGTTTCCTATCATGAGGTTGGCCATGCACTTATCAGTGCACTTCAAAAGGATTCAGAACCTGTACAGAAAATCACAATTGTACCAAGAACAATGGGTGCGCTCGGCTATGTAATGCAGACACCGGCGGAGGAAAAATTCCTAAACTCCAAGGAAGAAATCTTAAATATGGTTGTCATGGCGCTCGGAGGACGTGCCGCAGAGGAACTTGTCTTTAACAGCGTGACAACTGGTGCATCAAATGATATTGAGCAGGCAACTGCCTATGTCAGAAATATGATCACAATGTATGGTATGTCAGATGAATTTGGTCTGATGGCACTTGAGACAGTAGAAAACCAGTACTTGGACGGACGCAGAATGCTAAATTGCGCTGATGCAACGGCTGCTCAGATTGATCAGGTAGTAAAGGAAACGCTTAAGAAATGCTATGAGCAGGCAAAGCAGATGCTTTCTGAGAACAGAGAGGTCATGGATCATCTGGCAGAGTTCTTAATTAAAGAAGAGACAATTACTGGAAAAGAGTTCATGGAAATCTTCCATAAATATCGTCTGGAGCAGATGGAACGCCAGGTTGGTATGGACGTATCAGATAACACAAACGAATAAAGAACAAAACATATTGATTTAATCTATTATGGACGCTCATTTATAAAAGAAGCACAATTTTTTTATGTTGATTTGCTTTGCTTATGAATGGGCGTTTTTTAAAGGAGCACGTATGGAGCAAGATGATTTTTTAGCACGAAAAGAGCAGATATTAAATCGCAATTCTGCGAAGAATTTCAAAGAATTTAATATTGAAAATGAATTAAAAAAGTTGCCTGCAAAGCCGGGCGTCTATCTTATGCATGATGCCTCGGACGAGATTATTTATGTCGGAAAGGCGATTAAGCTTTGTAATCGTGTACGCCAGTATTTTCAGCGCAGTAAAAAGCCGTCTGCCAAAATCGAGCAGATGGTTTCTCATGTTTCATATTTCGAATATATTGTAACAGACTCTGAAATGGAAGCACTGATTTTAGAGTGTAATCTGATAAAGAAACATCGTCCGCGCTATAATACGATGCTTATGGACGACAAGGCATACCCGTATATTAGAATTACAGTCGATGAAGATTTTCCAAGAGTTATGCTTGCGCATAAGCAGGTGCGTGATAAGAGCCGTTATTTTGGACCATATCCGAGCGGACTGGCTGTTAAGGACACACTAGAACTAGTGCATAAGCTCTTTGGCATTCGCACCTGTAATCGTGTTTTGCCGCGCGATCAGGGAAAGGAACGTCCTTGCTTGAATTATCATATCGGTCAGTGTATGGGACCATGCCAGGGGTATGTCACAAAAGAGGAATATGGGAAACAGATTGACCGCGTGATTTCGCTGCTTAATGGAAATTATGTGCAGCTGAGAAAAGAACTCGAGGAAAAAATGAAAGCTGCAGCGGCAGAACTTGAGTTTGAAACGGCTGCAAAATACAGAGATCTTGCAGAAAGCATTACCAAAATTGCCCAACAGCAAAAGATTACAGACAGCAGTTCATTAAATGACCGTGATGTGATTGCCAGTGCAATAGAAGGCGCTGATGCAGTTGTACAGGTCTTTTTTGTCCGTGAAGGCAAGTTGATTGGCCGTGATCACTATCATGTTAGCGTAGCCGGCGGCGATACCGAGGCAGATGTTTTAAGCAGCTTTGTAAAACAATATTATGCAGGAACACCATTTCTTCCCGGTGAAATTTATATTCCATGCGAGTTAGAGGATATGGAAGTGATTGGCAGCTGGCTAACGAAAAAGCGTGGCAAAAAGGTTGAAATTCTAGTGCCAAAGCGAGGTCGCAAGGAAAAAATGCTTGAACTTGCTGCGCAGAATGCAAAAATTGTTCTGCGCCAGGATAAGGATCGCATAAAGCGCGAAGAGGAACGTACAACAGGTGCGCTAAAGGAAATTGAAGGATGGCTAAACTTGACGCATATTGACCGCATAGAAGCATATGATATTTCTAATACAAGCGGTATGGAATCAGTTGGATCTATGGTTGTTTTTGAAGGAGGAAAGCCAAAAAGAAACGATTATAGAAAGTTCAGGATCAAAAGTGTGCAGGGTCCAAATGACTATGCTTCAATGTATGAGGTGCTGACAAGACGTTTCGAGCGTGCGAAAGCAGTTAGTGAAAACACATCCGACAGTTTCCTGCGCCTGCCAGATGTCATCATGATGGACGGCGGCAGAGGTCAGGTCAATATGGCGCTTGAAGTGTTGGAAAAATTGGAAATGTCCATTCCTGTATGCGGTATGGTAAAGGACGATCATCATCACACAAGAGGCTTGTATTATAATAATGTAGAGCTTCCAATCGACACACATTCAGAAGGATTTCATTTAATTACACGCGTGCAGGACGAGGCACATCGTTTCGCCATTGAATATCATAAAAGTCTGCGCGGCAAAAAAGAAATTCATTCTATTTTAGACGATATTTCAGGCATAGGACCAAAGCGCAGACTGGCATTAATGCGTCAGTTTGGAGATATTAATGCGATACGCGAGGCCACAGTCGCACAATTAGCAGATGTCGAAGGGATGAACGAGCGCGCCGCCGAGTCGGTCTATGAGTTTTTCCATTCAGTGGTTTACAAAACGGACACAAATTGATACAATGAAGAAAAAAAGGAGATATATTTATGAGCGGAGTTACGATTTCAGCATTAATTAAAAAAATGAATTTGGAACTTTTGACAAAAGAGATTAATACAGATAAGATCAAACTGTATCATCCGGATGTTAATCGTCCGGCATTGCAGCTAGCGGGCTATTACGAGCATTTTGATCGTGAGCGCGTTCAGCTGATTGGTGTTGTTGAGTATACCTATATGCAGCGCATGACAGAAGAACAGCGTATGGAAAATTATGAGAAGCTGCTTTCAAGCGAGATTCCATGCATCATCTTTTCCACAAATAATAAGCCAGGTGAGACATTCTTAAAGATTGCAAGCAAATACAAAGTTCCTGTTATGCTTTCTGAGAAAAAGACTTCCCCTTTGATGGCAGAGATAATTCGTTGGTTAAATGTTGAGCTGGCACCGACAATATCAATTCATGGTGTGTTAGTCGATGTTTATGGTGAAGGTGTGCTTATTACTGGAGAGAGCGGCATTGGAAAGAGCGAGGCAGCGCTGGAGCTTATAAAGCGAGGCCATCGTCTTGTATCTGATGATGTTGTAGAGATACGTAAGGTAAGTGATGAGACATTAGTTGGAAGTGCACCAGATATCACAAGACATTTTATCGAGCTTCGAGGCATAGGAATTATCGATGTTAAGACATTGTTTGGTGTCGAGGCAGTTAAAAACACGCAGGCAATCGATATGGTTATTAACTTGGAGGATTGGGATAAGGATAAGGAATATGATCGTCTTGGTCTGGAGGATCATTATACAGAGTTTCTTGGAAACAAGATCGTCTGCCACAACATTCCAATTCGTCCGGGCAGAAACCTTGCGATTATTGTAGAGTCAGCGGCTGTCAACTACCGTCAGAAGAAGATGGGCTATAATGCAGCCAGAGAGCTGTATAATCGTGTACAGCAAAATCTTGCCAGGAGAGATGACGATTGATGGAATTTATGGAAATGGAAAGACAATTACAGGATAATGTTACAAAGAGGCTTCAGGCTATTTTAGAGCCAGAGGATCTTCTTTTTGATGAGCCGATGAAGGACTACACGACTTTTCGAGTTGGAGGACCGGCAAAATGGATGGCAGCTCCGCAGGATGAGCAGCAGCTTCGCGTAATTTTAAAAATTTGCAGTGAATTGCAGGTTCCATGCTTTATTCTTGGACGCGGCAGCAATCTGCTTGTAAGCGATAATGGTTTTGAAGGCGTGATCGTGAACTTACGAAAATATTTCAATAAAATTGAAGTGGATCGCGAAAATAAAACAATCACAGCAGAGGCAGGAGCATCACTTCCAGCTGTATCACAGGCGGCACTATCAGCAGGGCTTACAGGTCTTGAATTTGCTGCTGGTATTCCAGGAACGATGGGTGGTGGTCTGTTTATGAATGCAGGCGCGTATGGCGGAGAGCTAAAACAGGTCGTAACAGAAGCAACTGTAATGACAAAAGACGGCATGATTTTACATGTGCCGGCAGAGCAGATGGCACTTGGCCATCGTATAAGCAACTTTATGCAGACAGGTGAAATTATTCTTTCTGTTAAGATGCAGTTAACACAGGGAAATCCTGATGTAATTAAAGAAACAATGAATGATTTTAACAGTAGACGAAGAGATAAGCAGCCGCTTGAATATCCAAGTGCAGGAAGCACCTTTAAGCGTCCAGCAGGTTATTTTGCCGGAAAGCTGATCGAGGATGCAGGACTTAAGGGATTTTCAGTCGGCGGAGCACAGGTTTCAAAAAAGCATGCTGGCTTCGTAATCAATACTGGTTCTGCAACAGCAGCTGATATTTGGAATCTTTGCAATGAGATACAAAACAGAATTCAAAATGAGTTTGGTGTAACATTGGAAATGGAAATTCAGAAGCTAGGTTCATTTGACCAGCAAAAAACAAAGGGTTAAAAAATGAGAATTGTAATTGTAACAGGAATGAGCGGTGCAGGAAAAACAACTGCGCTTAAGATGCTTGAGGATATGGGCTTTTACTGCGTTGACAATTTGCCAATTCGTCTGATTGAAAAGTTTGTTGAGCTGATTCAGGCTGGCGGCACTGAGGCAAAGGATGTTGCGCTGGGTATTGATATTCGTAATCCTGAATTTATTGGACTTATGAGCGAGGTCATTACACAGCTAAAGCAGGAAGAAATTGACTGCAAGGTTTTGTTTCTTGAGGCATCAGATGAATGTCTGATTAAGCGCTATAAGGAAACACGCCGCAGCCACCCACTGTCACAGGGACAGCGAGTAGAAGTTGGAATTGCAAAAGAGCGAAAGTTAATGGCAGAATTGCTTTCTAAGTCTGATTATGTCATAAACACTTCACAGCTTTTGACAAGAGAACTTAAGGCACAGCTAGAAGATATACTTTTAAAAGGCTTTGATTATAAAAACCTTTTTGTGACAGTGCTTTCATTCGGCTTTAAGTATGGAATACCTACAGATGCTGATCTTGTCTTTGATGTGAGATTTTTGCCAAATCCGTACTATTTTGAAAACATGAGACCGCTGACAGGAAATGATGCACCTGTTCGCGACTATGTTATGAGTTCAGACACGGCAAAAGTATTTTTAGAAAAGCTCACCGATATGGTGACATTTCTGATTCCCCATTATATTGATGAGGGAAAATCCCAGCTAGTTATAGCAATCGGCTGTACAGGCGGCAAGCACCGCTCTGTGACGATTGCCAATGCACTTTATGAAAAATTAAAGGGCAAAGAGGGCTATGGGCTGAGACTTGACCACAAGGATATTGAGAAAGATGGAAGAAGAAAATAAGAAAGAAAAAGAAGGAGCCTCCTTTTCCATGCAGGTAAAGGAGGAGCTTTCTAATGTAGAGGGAGCATCACGCCATTGTCAGTTAGCGGAGTTAGCAGCGCTAGTTCTTTGTTGTGGACGACTAGTTAATAAGAAAATGGATGATGATGACAAAGATGGTTGCATTAATAAAACGTTACTTTTTGAGTCAGAAAATGAAACAGTTTTAAGAAAGTACTTTACTTTTGTACAAAAAACATTTAATATAGAGTTAATGCGTGTACACAAGGGAAACGGATATGCTTTAGAGCTGAATGAACAAGACACGAAAACGGTTTTGAATGCGATAGAGCTTTCTGAAGGGGAACCCCTGGAGAATTGCGTTGCAGACAGCAGACTTTTGCTTAGAAATTGCTGCCGCAGGGCCTTTGTCCGGGGTTGTTTTCTGGCATCCGGCTCGATCAGTGCGCCGCAGAAAGGGTATCATTTTGAAATCGTTACCGTTTCAGAAAAGCGAGCGCAGCAACTACAGCAGATCATACGCACTTGTGGGATTGATGCAAAGACAGTGGTACGAAAGAAGTATCATGTAGTTTATGCAAAAGAAGGAGAGCAAATCGGAGATCTGTTAAGTTTGATGGAGGCACCAAAAGCCAGAATGAATTTTGAAAACATTCGCATTCTAAAGGATGTCCGCAACAGTGTGAACCGCAAAGTAAATTGTGAGGCTGCCAATCTGAATAAGACGGCAAATGCCTCATTGGAACAAGTTAGAGATATTGAATATATCAGTGAATATTACGGCCTGGAAAGCTTACCTGAAAATTTAAGACAGGCCGCACGTCTGCGTCTTGAAAAACCAGACGCCTCTCTGACAGAACTGGGAAAAATGATGGATCCGCCAGTAAGTAAATCTGGTGTTAACCATCGTTTTAAGAAACTTAAGGCATTAGCGGATCAGATGAGAGAAAAAGGAGGAAGATTATGATAACAAAGACAATTACAGTGGAGATTCCAGCGGGACTAGAGGTACGCCCGGTGGCAGTGCTCGTTCAGGTAGCGAACCAGTATAGCAGCAGCATTTACGTAGAGAGCGGAAACAAGAAGGTAAATGCAAAGAGTATTATGGGACTGATGACATTAGGACTTCGTGCAGGTGAGTCTGTTACTGTACATGCAGATGGTTCTGATGAGGAAGACGCTGTAGATAAGATCGAGGCATATCTGACAGGAAGATCAGTTATTAATGCAAGAGCGTAAATAAAGGATGATTCTTATAAAATAAAAAGAAAACCGTGTGAGCATCGCTGCCCACACGGTTTTCTTATTCATAATCAGCAGTATTTGTCAGGAGTTTAAAGCCACCCCAATAGCGAAAGATTGCTTTTGCCAGAATTTTGTCACGTGCAACATAAGTATTATTCCAGTATCGCGAGTCTTTTGAGTTATTTCTGTTATCACCCATCATAAAATAGCAGCCCTCAGGAACCTGAAACTGCATTCCATCGTTTGCGATAACCCATTCCTCCTTCAAATAATCTTCTTTTAATGGAGTAGCGGAGTTATTTATATATACCTTGCTGTCTTTTATTGTGACTGTCTCACCTGGAAGTCCAATAATTCGCTTGATGTAGTTTATAGATTCGTTGTCAGGATACTTAAAGATTACTATATCACCACGCTTTGGATCCTCCATAAGATAAGAAAGACGAAAACCGAACAATCGATCACCAGTCATGATTGTGTTTTCCATTGAGCCAGATGGTACCTTTGCATTTAACAGAATAAAATTGTTAATCAAAAGTGCGGCAACAATGGCAATGCCTATGCTGATCACATATTCAAGAATAGTTTTGGCTGTTGATTCTTTTTCATCCGTTTTCTTACTGCCTTTTTTTTCATTCATTTGCAGGTCATTTTCCTGCTCAGAAATATTGTTTTGCTCCATCTGAGTACCTGTACCTTTCTATTTGCTGTAACACTGCTGCAGCTGAAAATTTGCGTAAACGCTTTTGTACGAGTATAGCATAAACGAAAGGAAAAGTCTATTGTCAATTAGCGCTTTGCAACTAATGTTTGCTTTTCGCACGGAAAAATGATAAAATGTATTACAGTTCGTGCGATCTTTAAAAGGAGAATCTCGCGAGCAGGAATTGTGATGAGAATTGACCACAAAAGAAGGAGGCTTCTATGGCATTTACACATCTTCATGTGCATACAGAGTATAGTCTGCTCGACGGCTCATGTAAGATAAAGGAATTAATTGACAGAGCAAAAGAGCTGGGGATGCAGTCCCTGGCGATTACAGATCACGGCGTCATGTACGGCGTGATTGATTTTTATAAAGCAGCAGTTAATGCAGGTATAAAGCCCATTATAGGCTGTGAGGTTTATGTGGCACCGGAATCAAGATTTGACAGAGAAGCAGGCGGACAGGGAGATGATCGTTATTATCATCTGGTGTTGTTAGCAGAAAATGATACAGGCTATCATAACCTGATGAAGATTGTTTCAAGAGGTTTTACGGAAGGCTATTATTATAAGCCGCGTGTAGATAAAGAACTTCTTGAAAAATATCATGAGGGCATAATTGCACTAAGTGCATGTCTGGCAGGTGAGGTGGCAAGAAATGTCACAAGAGGTCTTTATGAGGACGCAAAAAAAGCAGCGCTTTCCTATGAGAAAATTTTTGGAAAGGGAAATTTCTTTTTAGAACTGCAGGATCATGGAATCAGTGCACAGGCAACTGTTAATCAGGCACTTCTTCGTATGAGTGAGGAGACAGGGATTGAGCTTGTAGCAACAAATGATATTCATTATATAAATGCAGAAGACGCAGAGCCTCATGATGTACTTTTATGTATACAGACCGGAAAAAAGGTAAACGATGAGAACCGCATGCGCTACACGGGAGGCCAATATTATTTAAAATCTGAGCAGGAAATGCGTGATCTGTTTCGTTATGCACAGCAGGCGATTGACAATACAGCAAAAATTGCAGACAGATGTAATGTTGAGATTGAGTTTGGAAAGACAAAGCTTCCAAAGTTTTCTGTGCCGGATGGCTACACATCAGAACAGTATCTTGAGAAGCTTTGCCGTGAAGGATTGGTGCGCCGTTATGGTGAGGAGGCATCACAGGTAGAAAAACGTCTTGACTATGAGCTTGGTGTTATAAAAAAGATGGGCTATGTTGACTACTTTTTGATTGTGTGGGATTTTATTCATTTCGCAAAATCAAAAGATATAATGGTTGGTCCGGGACGAGGTTCAGCAGCAGGAAGTGTAGTTGCCTACAGTCTGGAGATAACAGATATTGAGCCGCTTCGCTATCAGCTTCTGTTTGAGCGTTTTTTAAATCCAGAGCGTGTATCTATGCCAGATATTGATGTAGACTTTTGCTTCGAGCGCCGTCAGGAAGTAATTGACTACGTTGTAGAAAAGTATGGCAAAGATCAGGTCGTTCAGATTGTTACATTTGGTACGCTTGCTGCAAAAAACTGTATCCGCGATGTTGGACGTGCACTTGATTTGCCATACTCGCTTTGCGATATGATTGCTAAGCTTATTCCAGCTGAATTAAATATGACAATTGACCGTGCATTAAATGTCAACCCAGAGCTTCGGTCTCATTATGACAGCGATCCGCAGGTTAAAAAACTTATTGATCTCTCAAAGAGGCTTGAAGGTCTTCCACGTCATACATCAATGCATGCGGCTGGAGTTGTCATAAGCCAGCGTGCCGTAGACGAATATGTGCCGCTCTCAAGAGGAAGCGATGGTGCAGTTGTCACACAGTACACTATGACAGCCTTAGAAGAGCTAGGTCTTTTAAAAATGGATTTTCTGGGACTTAGGACGCTTACAGTTATACAAAATGCAGTAAATAATGTGAAGCGAAGTCAGGGCATTGCATTAGATATCAGTAACATTGATATGAATGATTCACAGGTACTTGCCTCAATTGGAACAGGTCATTGTGAAGGTATTTTCCAGCTTGAGAGTGCAGGAATGAAAAACTTCATGAAGGAGTTAAAGCCAGACAGTCTTGAGGATATTATCGCTGGAATTTCTCTATATCGCCCAGGTCCTATGGATTTTATTCCGAGATATTTAGAGGGAAAAAATAATCCGGAAAAAATCACATACGAATGCCCACAGTTAAAGCCGATTCTTGAACCTACGTATGGATGTATAGTGTATCAGGAGCAGGTTATGCAGATTGTTCGTGATCTTGCAGGCTATACGCTTGGACGAAGCGATCTTGTGCGCCGTGCAATGGCTAAAAAGAAGGCAGCTGTGATGGAGAAAGAGCGTCAGAATTTTGTGTACGGCAATGAAGAAGAAGGTGTTCCGGGATGTATTTCACGCGGAATTGATGAGAAAACGGCAAATCATATATATGATGAGATGATTGATTTTGCAAGATATGCGTTTAATAAGTCACATGCTGCAGCATATGCGGTTGTAGCATATCAGACGGCTTATTTAAAATATTATTATCCTGTTGAATATATGGCTGCACTTATGACGTCTGTAATTGAAAATTCTGGAAAAGTTTCTGATTATATTCAGGTTTGCCGTAAGATGGGAATTTCAATCGTTCCGCCTGATATAAATGCCGGTGAGTGGGATTTTTCTGTGCGCGATGGAAAAATCTGTTATGCATTATCTGCCATAAAAAGCATTGGAAGAAATGTTATTTTGGCTATGGTGCGTGAGAGAAAAGAAAATGGAGCATACACAGATCTTCAAAATTTCTTAGAGCGCATGTATGGCGGTGAGTTAAATAAACGAGCCGTTGAAAATCTGATAAAGTCAGGTGCGATGGACTGTATTGAAGGCAACAGAAGACAAAAAATGGAAGTTTATTCCTCTATTATGGATGAATTAGCCAGAGAACAGAAACACTCTATGACAGGACAGTACAGCCTGATGGATTTTTTGGAGGGACCGCAGAAGGATGACTTTAAGATTTCATTCCCCAAGGTGCCAGAATATGAGCCAGGTGCACTTCTCGCAATGGAAAAAGAGGTGCTTGGAATTTATATCAGTGGTCATCCGCTAGAGGCTGACAGAAGTCTCATAGAGAAAAATATCACAGCAGTCAGCAGTGATTTTATTCAGGATGAGGAGACTGGAATGGCAAGGGTGCGAGATCAGGCCATTGTTACGGTAGCAGGAATGATTGCAGCAAAAACAGTTAAGACAACAAAGACAAACCAAATGATGGCATTTCTGACGCTTGAGGATTTACGAGGAACTCTTGAGGTGATTGTTTTTCCAAAAGATTACGAAAAATATCGCGCAATTCTCAGTCCAGATCAGAAAATTTTTGTTAAGGGCCGCGTGTCACTTGGAGATGAGGTGCAGGGAAAGCTGATCTGTGAAAAGATAGTGGCATTTTCTGAGATTCCGGGTGAGCTGTGGATTCAGTTTCAAGATCTTGAAAGCTACCAGATGAATGAAAAGAAGCTTCTGTCTATGTTGGCACCGTGGGATGGAAAAGATACAGTAGTGGTCTATCTTTCCAACACAAGACAGTACCAAAAGCTGCCGCCAAGCCGAAGTGTCGGTATTTGTCCACAGCTTATTGACCAGCTTGACCAAGTATTTGGAAAAGAAAATATAAAAACATTGAAAAAAATCAAGGAAAAGCTCTAAATTGTATTGAAAAACTTTGCAAAATCAATTAGAATAAGTATTGGTAAATTTTTAACACACTTTACCAGACAGCAAGAAAAACACAAAATGCAAAGCAAAAAGATAAGAAACATGTCAAGACAGCAAGGAGGAAACGTCATGGCAAATAAAGTAAAGACAATTGGTGTATTAACAAGTGGAGGAGATGCTCCAGGCATGAACGCCGCAATCCGCGCCGTTGTTCGTACCGGTATTGCGAAGGGGCTGAACGTAAAGGGTATTATGAGAGGTTACGCCGGACTGCTGAAAGAGGAGATCGTTGATATGGATTCTCGCAGCGTATCTGATATTATCCAGAGAGGTGGTACTATCCTTTACACAGCAAGATGTGCAGAGTTCCGTACAGAAGAGGGTCAGAAGCTTGGTGCAGAAATCTGCAGAAAGCACGGAATTGATGGTATCGTTGTAATTGGCGGTGACGGTTCCTTTAATGGAGCATGTAAGCTGGCAAATCTGGGAATCAATACAATTGGTCTGCCGGGAACTATTGATCAGGATATTGCTTGTACAGATTATACCATCGGCTTTGATACTGCAATCAATACCGCAATGGAAGCAATTGATAAGGTAAGAGATACTTCTACATCTCATGAGCGCTGCAGTATCATTGAGGTTATGGGAAGAAGCGCAGGTTACATCGCTTTATGGTGTGGTGTTGCAAATGGTGCAGAGAATATTCTTCTTCCAGAGTATTATGATGGCGATGAGCAGGCACTGATCAATCAGATCATTGAGAATCGTAAGAAGGGCAAGAAGCATCATCTGATTATTAACGCAGAGGGTGTTGGTCATTCCGCAAGCATGGCAAAGAGAATCGAGGCTGCAACTGGTATTGAGACCAGAGCAACCATTCTTGGACATATGCAGCGTGGTGGAAGCCCGACCTGTCTGGATCGTTACTATGCTTCCATGATGGGTGCTCGTGCCGTAGAGCTTCTGTGTGATGGCGCAAGCAACCGTGTTGTTGCACTGCGCGATGGTAAGTTTGTTGATTATGATATCAACGAGGCACTTGCAATGAAGAAGACTATCTCTCCATACGAGTACGAAGTAAGCAAGATGCTTTCCAGATGATATAAATGAAATACAAATAAACAATAAAGTGGTCCACGGTCTTGACTGTGGACCATTTTTATAGGAAAATAACTTAAAAAAATAAGAAAAGAGGGCGATTTATGAATCAGCAGCAAAAATATATTTTGAATTTACAGAGAAAATCCAGGGAGAGAAAGCGTGAGCAGGCATTTGTAATCGAGGGAAGAAAGATGTTTGAAGAGGCACCGGCAGATCGTGTAAAAATGATTGTGGCATCAGAGTCTTTTTGCAAGAGTAAGGAAGGTGCTGCGCTTCTAAAGGGAAAAAAATTTGACGTAGTAAGTGATTCGATTTTTGAGACGCTTTCAGATACAAAGACACCGCAGGGCATTCTTGCAGTAGTAAAGCAGCAGCCATATTCATTTGAAGAGCTGTTGGGAAAAGAAAGGGCATCCTTTTTGCTTATCTTAGATCATTTACAGGATCCGGGAAATTTAGGAACAATCATGCGTGCAGCTGAGGCAGCAGGAGTGACTGGTATTTTAATGAGCAGTGACTGTGTTGATATCTACAATCCAAAGACAATACGAAGCACTATGGGTGCTCTTTACCGCGTGCCGTTTGTCGTATCAGAAGATTTTGCAGGCGATATAGAGCGCTTAAAAAAGGCAGGTGTAAGCACATACGCCGCTCACCTAGGCGCAACAATCAGCTACGAAGGAGCAGACTATAAAAAGCCGTGCGCATTTATGATTGGAAACGAGGCGAACGGTCTGTCAGATGAGGTAGCAGCGCTTGCAGACTGTAAGATTCTGATTCCAATGGCAGGACAGGTAGAATCATTAAATGCAGCAATGGCGGCAACTGTTTTGATGTTTGAGGCAGCAAGACAGAGAAGAAATTAAGTTACAGTTTTGCGAATGGGTGTCCAGTGAGCTGTAACGAAACTAAGCTGTCTGTCGATATGCGCGACGGCTCTCCTAAGAAAGCAGTTGACAATATTTATTAAAAATGTTACAATGCGTCTGTAACAAAGTTGTAATAAGTTTAATAAAATTGAAACAGTTATTACATAATTATGATATTTTTCATGTCTAGGGCAGTAAAAAAATACTGTTTGCGAAAAGTAAATGTTTCACAGACATGAAAATAAAAATGGGAGAGGTCAAATATTCAATGAAAGCTAGAGTAAAAATTCTTGTGAATGGAGCGGCAGCAACGCTTTTAACTGGTGCAGTTGCAGCTGGACTTATTATTTCTTCAACAGGTGCACTCCAGACAAAGAATAATGATGTTCTCGCCGCGCGTGAGCTTGATGAGACACAGGAAGAGATGACAAGAGAGCAGGAGCCTCAGACAGAAGCAAATGCAGAATTAGTCAGCGCTGAACGTTATCAGCTTGGCATGCTGTGGGAACATGAGCTAACGGCGAAAAAGACAACAGAAAAGTCAACTGAGTCTGACGAAAAGCGTACAGAAAATGAGAAACGTTCATCAAGTGCATCATCTGCAAGCAGTCCATTGGCAAGCTATTTTTCAGATCAGGCACTTGTAAATCCAAATACAGTAGGCAATTACTTAAATGTGCGTGCACAGGCAGATGAGAATGCAGATGTAGTCAATACCATTCAGGCAGAGGAGCTTGTATCTGTTCTTGGTGAAGATGGTGATTGGACAAAGATCGGAATAGACGATATGGAGGGCTGGGTAAAAAACGAGTACCTTCTGACAGGAGAAGAAGCTGCAGCATATATGCAGGAGAACGGAACGCTTTATGCTAGAGTAACTGTTCCGAATATGAATATTCGTCTTCGTCCTACAACATCTGCAGATATTTTGGATGTAGCATACGAATACGATGCTTATGAAGTCAGCTTGCTGGAGTCTGGCTGGGCATACTGTGTATATGACGGACCTATGAAGGGGTATCTTTCAGCAGATTGTCTTGCTGTTTCATACTCACTTGGAGAGACATGGATCAATACCGATATTGCTTTAACAGAGGATAATGCAAAGCAGCTAGGTGTTGCAGTAAGCGAGAGCAGCGCAGAAAATATCGTACTGGCATCTGCAAATAAAGTTAATGTCAATGCTGATATATCAACTAAGGAGACAGCTGCAGGCAATCAGGAAGTATTAACAGTTCTGTCACCAGATCAGGTAATGGCAATGGCATCTCAGGCAGAAACGGTAAGTTCCCAGCAAGAGGAATCTAAAGTACAGCAGGATACTGTGCCATCATCTAGTGCAGCAACGAACGAAAATGGTACAGCAAACAGTGAGGTAGCAGCACCGTCTGAGCCGGCACAGCAGCCATCATCTGATACTGTACAGCCAACAGTACCAGAAACGCAGCCATCTTCTGAGACTATACAGCCAACAGTACCAGAAACACAGCCATCTACTGAAGCTGTGACAGTAACAGGTATCGAAGCTTTCTATGTCGGCGGTACTAAGAGTGAAGGCGATGTAGTTTGCAGCAATGAGGTATATGTCGTAGCAGCATACAGTGATGGAAATTATGCAACGATCACAGAAGGCTGGTCAAGCAATGATATAGGAATGATGCTTCACGCTGGTGAAAACGTAATTACATTGTCTTATGGCGGCTTTTCATCTAATATCGTTCTTACAGTGGCAGCAGCATCGTCTGCGGCACCGACAACACCAGAGACACAGCCGGCGGCACCGGAGACACAGCCGGTAGCACCAGAGACACAGCCAGCGGCACCGGAGACACAGCCAGCAGCGCCAGAGACACAGCCAGCAGCGCCAGAGACACAGCCAGCGGCACCAGAAACGCAGCCAACAGTACCGGAGACACAGCCGTCACAGCCAACTGGAAGCATCCGTGTCACTAATGTTGCACTCAGCAGTGATTTGACACAGTATACATTAAATCTTTGCAGTCAGTATGGTGTGGACAGTTCAGTAATATTCTCTGTTATGTATCATGAGAGCCACTTTAACGCAGGTGCTACAAGCGGAAGCGGTGCACAGGGATTGATGCAGATCATTCCAAGATATAGTGCATCTCGTATGGCGAAGCTTGGTGTTACTAATCTGTATGATCCGGCATCCAACATCTTAGTTGGAATTGATTTGCTAGCAGAGTATTATCATACATATGGCAGTTGGAATCAGGCACTGACAGCATACCGTACAGGAAACGCAGGAAATGATTCTGCTTATGCAGCAACGATCCTTGGAAGTGTAGGAATGTTCCAGACTGTTTACTACGAATAATTATGAATAATAAAAAAGAGGTCATGTCGTTTTGGACATGACCTCTTTGCAGTTTGTGATGATGTAAATCAAATCACTTGGTAATCAATGTACCGGTCTTTCCTGCAAGTGCTTCCTTTACCTTATCGAGGGATGTGATGATTGCCTTGCGGTTTTCGCCTGCAGCTACAAAGCTTACAGCTGAAGCAAGCTTAGGCAGCTTTGTTTCCTTTGCCATAGTCTGGCTGTCGATAAGCTCCATTGCCTCTGCAACAGATAAATGATCTGGAGAGAACTCCTGCGGTGTATCTGCATGAATGACAAAACGTTCAGTAGCAGATAAGAATAAAAGAACATCTGCGTCTAATTCGTGTGCCATCTTAGCAGCTGTGGCATCCTTCTCAATAACAGCACTGGCACCCTTTAAAACAGGACCCTGCTCTAATACAGCAATACCGCCGCCGCCGGCTGCGATTACGACCTGTCCAGCATCAGCAAGTGCACGAATAGCATCAATCTCATAGATCTCAATCGGGGCAGGAGATGCAACGATACGGCGGAAGCCGCCTTCCTCTTCACGAACAAAATTACCCTTGTCACGTTCTGCCTGTGCCTGCTCAGCTGTCATGATACGGCCGATAGATTTCAGCGGATGACTAAATGCATGATCAAATGGGTCAACCTTAACCTGTGTAATAATGGTGGATACTGTGTTAAAGATACCTCTGCGAAGCAGCTCAGTACGGATCTCATTCTGAAGGTCGTATCCAATGTAGCCCTGGCTCATAGCACTGCAGACTGCCATAGGTGCAACTGTAAAATCCTGATGTGCATTGCCAAATTCGGTCATAGCCATGTGAATCATACCAACCTGAGGACCATTGCTGTGTGTGATAACAATCTGATATTTTAATTCTGCAAGGTCAGCAATAGCTTTTGCTGCCTCCTTAACAGCAGTCTTTTGCTCTGGAAGCGTCTTTCCAAATGCATTGCGGCCAAGCGCAACGACGATTCTTTTTTTCGGCATAATGAAAACCTCCCTGTTATTTAGCCACGTGAATTGTAACTATTATTTTCCCTATCATCATACCATTGCAGAGAAAACAAATCAACGAAAAATCCAAAATACACGTAAAAAGTTTTTAAGTTGATACAGTTCTTGTATTTGCGAAAAAATTATGATATGCTACATGAGTATTAGAGGGCTTTTTTATATTTGGAGGCAATTAATAATGGAAACTATGGAAACAAAAGTAAATACAACAAATGAGACAGAATCTGCAGCACATCAAACAGGTATGATGGATATAAATGATTTTGATTATGATCTGCCAGAGGAGCTGATTGCACAGGATCCGATTGAGGACCGTAGCAGTTCAAGATTGCTTTTACTGGATAAAAAGACAGGCAAGACTCAGGATAAGATTTTCAGAGATATTATCGATGAATTAAATCCAGGTGACTGTCTTGTTATAAATAATACAAAGGTTATTCCAGCGCGTCTGATGGGTGTTAAGGAAGATACTGGTGCTCACATTGAGGTGCTTTTGCTAAAGAGAGAGCAGGATGATGTCTGGGAGGTACTTGTAAAGCCAGGAAAGAAGGCAAAGCCGGGAACAATCATTACATTTGGTGATGGACGTTTAAAGGCAGAGGTGCTTGAAGTTGTAGAGGATGGAAACAGAAAGATTCGTTTTTCTTATCAGGGAATTTTTGAAGAGATTCTTGATGAGCTTGGACAGATGCCGCTGCCGCCTTACATCACACACCAGCTTAAGGATAAGAATCGTTATCAGACTGTTTATGCAAAGTATGAAGGCTCAGCAGCAGCACCGACAGCAGGACTTCATTTCACAAAGGATCTGTTGAAGAAGATTGAGGAAAAGGGTGTTGTTATCGCAAGCGTAACTCTTCATGTTGGTCTTGGCACATTCAGACCTGTAAAGGTTGAAAATGTTCTTGAGCATCATATGCACTCAGAGTTTTATCGTATCGAGCCAGAGGAAGCAGAGAAAATCAATGCAGCAAAGAAGGCTGGAAAACGTGTCATTGCAGTAGGAACGACAAGCTGCCGCACGTTAGAGTCAGCATCTACAGAGGATGGTATTTTGAAGGCGCAGAGTGGATGGACGGATATTTTCATTTATCCGGGTTATCATTTTAAAATGGTAGATGCCTTAATTACAAACTTCCATCTGCCAAAGTCTACACTCGTAATGCTTGTTTCTGCACTTGCTGGAAGAGAGCACATTTTAGCAGCCTACAAGGAAGCTGTTGAAAAGAAATATCGTTTCTTCTCATTTGGCGATGCGATGTTTATTCACTAAGAAAGGATATTTATATATGGAAGAAACAGTTCGTTTAAACAAATTTTTGAGTGAAAAAGGAATTTGCTCCCGCCGTGAGGCAGACCGTCTTGTTGATGAGGGAAAGGTCATGGTCAATGGCGTGTGTGCTGTTATGGGACAGAAGGTAAGCAGTGCAGATGAGATCGTTGTGGACGGAAAAAAGGTCAGCACAAAGCAGGTTAAGCCAGTATTGATCGCAGTCAATAAGCCGGCAGGAATCGTGTGTACGACAGCTCGTTTTGAGGGTGAGAAAAATATTGTAGATATGGTAAAATATCCTACTAGAATTTATCCGATTGGCCGTCTCGATAAGGAATCTGAGGGTCTGATTTTAATGACTAATCTTGGAGATCTGGCAAATGAAATTTCAAAGGCAAGCAATTCTCATGAAAAGGAATATGTTGTCACAGTTAATAATCAGGTAACAGAGAGCTTCTTAGATAAAATGAGAAGAGGTATGCATCTTGAGGAGCTTAATGCAGATACTATGCCATGCGTCTGCACAAAGACAGGAAACAGAGAATTTCATATTATTTTAAAGCAGGGATTAAACCGTCAGATTCGTCGTATGTGCGCAGCATGTGGCTATCGTGTAGAGACATTAAAGCGCATTCGCATCATGAACATTCATCTTGGAAATATTCCGCAGGGAAACTTCCGTAATGTGACGGACGCAGAGTTTGATAAATTGATCAAGGATTTGTAAATGCCAGGGTCGAAAAGTCACAAGCTGATCATGCTTGCATGAATAGGCTTGTGACCTTGAGACCCGTTAAAACATGAGGATGCAGCGATTTTCGAAGAAAATCAGCGAATCCGAATGTTTTTAGAATTTCGAGAGTTACGAAGTAACGGAGAAATTCGTAGGCATTTAATTACAATAGTGATAGGAAAAGGCAGGTTTATTATGTCCGATTTGGAGCGTATGAAGGAGCTGGTAGAGCAGCTTGATGCGGCGGCGAGAGCATATTATCAGGAAAGCAAAGAGCTGATGAGCAATAAGGAATATGATGAGCTTTATGATGAGCTTGCCGCACTTGAAAAAAAGACTGGAACAGTGCTTGCAAAAAGCCCGACTGCACATGCTGGATATGAGGTATTAAGTGCACTTCCAAAAGAAAATCATCCATCACCAATGCTGTCTCTTGATAAGACGAAGGAAGTGTCGCAGCTTCAGGAATTTTTAAAAGATCAGACAGGTATACTTTCCTGGAAGCTTGATGGTCTTACTATTGTATTAACATATGAGAATGGTACATTGACAAAGGCTGTGACACGTGGAAATGGAATCACAGGAGAGGTTGTCACACAAAATGCCAGACAGTTTGAAAATCTTCCAGCTAAGATTCCATTTAAGGGACGTCTGGTGCTGCGTGGTGAGGCAGTTATTTCCTATAAGGATTTTGAGCGAATCAACGAGGAAAATCCTGATGCGGATGCAAAGTATAAAAATCCGAGAAACTTGTGTGCAGGTTCTGTGCGCCAGTTAAATAGTCAGGTAACAGCAGGCCGTCATGTTCAGTTTATCGCATTTGCGCTCGTCTCGGCAGAGGATATGACCTTTAATAATTCAAGACGCTGCCAGTTTGAATGGCTTGCTGCGCAGGGGTTTGATGTTGTGACATACCGCATGGTAACTTCGACAGATCTTCCTGATTCTGTGAAGTGGTTTGCAAATCATATTGAATCGAATGAACTGCCATCAGATGGACTAGTTCTTTTGATGGATGATATCGCCTATGGTGAAAGTCTTGGAAACACAGCTAAATTTCCACGAAATGCCATGGCATTTAAGTGGAAGGACGAGACGGCAGAGACTACACTTAGAGAGATTCACTGGAGTCCATCACGCACGGGACTTATAAATCCTGTTGCTGTGTTTGACCCTGTTGAGTTAGAGGGAACAACAATAACGCGTGCGAGCGTCCATAATGTTTCAATTGTGGAAAGCTTAAAACTTGGAATTGGTGATACAATCACTGTTTACAAGGCAAATATGATCATTCCTCAGATTGCAGAGAATCTGACACAAAGCAGTAACTTAACAATTCCGTCTGTCTGTCCAGTCTGCGGCGGACCAACAAAGCTTGTTACTAATGACGAGGTAACATGTCTGTACTGTGAAAATCCTGCATGTACGGCAAAGCAGACAAAAGCCTTTGAACTTTTTGTGAGCAGAAATGCCATGAATATGGAAGGTTTGTCAGAAGCGACCATTGAAAAGTTTATCGACTCTGGCTTTATTCACAGCTTTGCTGATATTTTCCATTTAAAGGAACATGCAGATGAAATTTGCAAGATGGATGGCTTTGGTGAAAAGTCATGTTCCAATTTGATTGCCTCAATTGATAAGGCAAGAAAGGTTAAGCTTCCAGCATTAATCTATGCACTTGGTATTCCAGGGATTGGTGTGGCAAATGCAAAGGTGCTTGCGCGTGCTTTCCACCAAGATCTTGATAAGCTTAGGGCAGCCACAGCAGAAGAACTCACTGTGGTTGATGGTATTGGCGATGTTATGGCACAGGCTGTCTGCGATTATTTTAACGATTCAGAAAAAATGGAACAGTTAGATTCGCTCCTTAAGGAACTGGAACTTGTTTTGGAAGAAAATAATGAAAAACAGTATCTTGAAAACCTTACATTTGTGATTACTGGATCTGTCCATCATTTTGCAAACAGAAATGAGCTGAAAAACTATATTGAAAAGCATGGCGGCAAGGCGGCAGGGAGTGTATCAGCTAAGACAAGTTATCTTATTAATAACGACAAAGAATCAACTTCTTCCAAAAACAAAAAGGCAAAGGAGCTTGGTGTTTCTATCCTTTCAGAAGAGGATTTTCTTGATCTGTGCAAAAAAATGGAAGCTGGCGAGTAACGTAAAAAATGTATTCAATAAATATGAAAAGAGAATAACTTATGCCAATACGTGTAGATAATGACCTGCCTGCAAGGGAGGTACTCGAGTCTGAAAATATTTTTATGATGGGAGAGGAGCGTGCAGATACGCAGCAGATCCGTCCACTCGAGATAGTAATATTGAATTTGATGCCGCTAAAGCAGGATTATGAGATCCAACTTCTTAGGGCACTGTCAAATACGCCGCTGCAGGTCAATGTTACCTGTATGAATGTGAGCAGTCATGTGTCAAAGCACACATCTGCCAGCCATATCAATAAATTTTATACTACCTTTGAAGCCGTACGAAATATGTACTTTGACGGACTGATCATAACTGGTGCCCCAGTCGAGACAATGGAGTTTGAGGAAGTTTCTTACTGGGAGGAATTAGCGAGCATTATGGAATGGTCAAAGACAAACGTTACGAGCACGTTTCATATTTGCTGGGGAGCACTTGCCGGTCTTTATTATCATTATGGTATTCAAAAGACACCGACAGGAAAGAAGCTTTCAGGTGTGTATAGCCACCGTCTTCTTGACCGCTGCGAGCCTATTGTGCGAAGCTTTGATGATGTGTTTTACGCACCGCATTCGCGTTACTTTGGCGTAAAAAGAGATGATGTGTTAGCAAATGAACATCTTATGCTGCTTGCAGAATCAGATGAGGCAGGCTGCTATCTGATTAAAGACGATCAGGGAAATATTTATCTGCTTGGTCATCCAGAATATGACCGCATGTCACTCGACGCAGAATATAAGCGTGATCTGGCAAAAGGCATGGATGCAGAGGTTCCGGTTCATTATTATGAGAACGATGATCCATCCACAACGCCGCTTCTAACATGGAGAGGACATGCTAACACGCTGTATACGAACTGGTTGAATTTTTATGTTTATCAGGCGACGCCATATAAATGGTAATATGTACAAAACACTTGCGTGATTCTGCAAAATGAATTATAATGAATACGATTTTCGCATGTGTATCGGTGTTTTTTACAGAAAAATAAAAAACTATATTCATATACTTGATATTTGACGCAAGATTTGTTATATTTATAACAAGTTCGTTAATGAAATATCAATCTCGCGAAATACGAAAGGAGTTTATAATGGGAAGTAAGATTACTATTATTGGAGCAGGCAGCGTTGGTTCTACAATTGCTCATATTTTATCACTGAAGCCATATGTATCAGAACTCGTCATGATCGATATCCTTAAGGATAAGGCAGACGGTGAGATTATGGATATGGCACAGGGAACTGGTTTTAGAGATCCGATTTCTATGATTTCTGGTGATTACGAGGATGCAGCAGGTTCTGATATTGTGATTGTTACCTCTGGTGTAGCAAGAAAGCCTGGCCAGACCCGTATTGAGTTAGCAAAGACCAATGTTGCAATCATGAAGAGCATTGCACCTCAGGTAGCAAAGCATGCACCGAATGCACTGTGCATCATAGTAGCAAATCCGGTAGATGTACTGACTTATGCATTCTTAAAATATTCAGGTATGAAGGAGAGCCAGGTAATTGGTTCTGGTACACTGCTTGATACAGTACGTCTTACCTACAAGCTTTCTCAGGAGCTTGGAATTGCACAAAGAAGCATCAAGGGCTACGTTTTCGGCGAGCACGGAGATACTTCCTTTATTCCATGGAGCATGGTAACGGTTGAAGGTATCAAGCTTGATGAGTACACAAAGGGTGCAAGAAGACTTGGCATTGATGCAAATGATTTTGATCCAGATGAAGTAATCACCTATGTACGCAAGTCCGGCGGCGAAATCATCAAGAGAAAGGGTGCTACCTTCTATGGCGTAGCAAATTCTGTTGTTGATGTCTGTGAGGCATTGATGGGTGCTCAGGATCTTGTAACAGTTGTATCTTCCATGATGCATGGTGAGTATGGCGTAGATGATGTCTGTACCAGCTGCTTAACTGTAATTGGACCAAACGGTGTAAAGGGCAAGATCGAGGCAACGCTGACAGATGAAGAGGTTGCAAAGTTTAAGGCAAGTGCAGAAGCACTTAAGGCTGTTATTAAGGAAATGGATATTGAGTAATTAAAAAGCAGCAGACAACCTTTGGCGGGGCCTTGTGGGGCGTCGCCAAAGAATTATGTCTGTTTATGTTTTTTTTCTACATTTAGCAGAATTTACAAATTTAAGGAGGACTACTTACTATGGAGTATCGTATTGAAAGAGATTCCATGGGCGAGATGCAGGTTCCGGCAGATCGCTACTGGGCTGCTCAGACTCAGAGAAGTTATCAGAATTTCAAGATTGGTATTGAGAAGATGCCAACTGAAATTGTACATGCATTTGGTATCTTAAAGAAGGGTGCTGCAATTGCAAATTTCAATCTTGGTAAACTGGATGAGGAAAGAAAGAACGTCATCTGCCAGGCGGCAGACGATGTAATTAGCGGCAAGCTGATGGACCATTTTCCACTTGCTGTATGGCAGACCGGAAGCGGTACACAGTCTAATATGAACAGCAATGAGGTTATCGCAAACCGCGGAAATGAGATCGCAGGAAAGAAGATTCTTCATCCAAACGATCACATTAATATGTCACAGAGCTCCAATGATACATTCCCGACTGCACTTCATATCGCAGCAGCTATGAGTATCGAGGATAATCTGTTCCCGGCTATGGATAAGCTGACTGAGACCTTAAAGCGTCTTGAGTCTGAGAATGAGGATGTTGTTAAGAGTGGTCGTACTCATCTTCAGGATGCAGTTCCGATTCGTTTCTCTCAGGAGATCAGTGGCTGGAGAAATATGCTTGAGAAGACAAAGAAGATGTTAGAGGCATCTCTTCCGGGCTTAAAGGAGCTGGCACTTGGCGGTACTGCTGTTGGAACAGGACTGAATGCACCAAAGAACTTCGGACCAGAAGTTGCAAAGGTAATCAGCGAGCTGACAGGAAAAGAGTTTGTTACAGCTGAGAATAAGTTCCATGCACTTACAGCAAAGGATGATATTACATTTGCACACGGCGCATTAAAGGCACTTGCTGCTGATCTTATGAAGATCGCAAATGATGTTCGTTGGCTTGCAAGCGGTCCAAGATGTGGTCTTGGCGAAATTTCAATTCCGGAGAATGAGCCGGGAAGTTCTATTATGCCAGGTAAGGTAAATCCGACTCAGTGCGAGGCAATGACTATGGTTGCTGTTCAGGTAATGGGCAACGATGCTGCTATCGGATTCGCTGCAAGCCAGGGTAATTTCGAGCTGAATGTATTCATGCCGGTTATCGCATACAATTTCCTGCAGTCTGTAAGACTTCTGTCTGATGTCATCGTTTCCTTCAATAACAACTGTGCAGTTGGAATTAAGGCAAACAGAGAGAAGATGAAGCACAACCTGCACAACTCTTTAATGCTTGTAACTGCTTTGAATCCATACATCGGATACGACAACGCAGCAAAGACCTCTAAGAAGGCATACAAGGAGAATATTTCCTTGAAGGAAGCCTGTGTACAGTTAGGATTTTTGACAGCAGAGAAGTTTGATGAGGTATTCCATCCGGAAGAGATGGCATAAGCCGCAGGTAACGCCGCAGCTGTCTTGGCTGCGGCACAAAAACATAGCCACTATGTGGCAGAATGGAAGGAACTATGAAGTATAGCTACTACCCAGGGTGTACCCTGAAGACAAAGGCAAAAGAGCTCAATGACTATGCCATTGCTTCTGCAAAGGCACTGGGCATTGAGATGGAGGAGATTGAGGATTGGCAGTGCTGCGGCGGTGTATATTCTACCGCTACAGATGAGATTGCTAATAAGCTTTCTTCCGTCAGAGCTCTGGCTCAGGCAAGAGATAAGGGACAGGATCTTCTGACTCTGTGCTCCGCTTGTCATAATGTAATTAAGCGTGTCAATAATGACATGAGAAACAACGAGGATTTCCGTACAAGAGCTAACAATTACATGGCACCTGATATGGAATACAATGGTGAGGCCAATGTAATTCATTACCTCGAGATGCTGCGCGATGTAGTAGGCTTTGACAACTTAAAGAAGGCAGTTGTAAATCCGTTAAAGGGAAAGAAAATTGCTGCTTATTATGGCTGTCTGTTACTTCGTCCAGGCAAAGTGATGGAGTTTGATGATCCAGAGAATCCAAAGATCATGGAAGATTTCATCAAGGCTATTGGTGCAACTCCAGTTATCTTCTCACAGCGCAATGAGTGCTGCGGCGGATACATGACCTTAAATGATAAGGAACTGGCACAAAAGAGAAGCAATGCGGTTGTAGCATCTGCTTTAGAGCAGCAGGCAGACTGCATGATCACAGCCTGTCCTCTTTGCCGTTACAACCTCGTAGCCAATGCAACTGAAAACCAGATTCCAGTTTACTATTTCACTGAGCTGTTAGCAGAGGCGCTTGGCGTAAAAGAGGAGGTGCAGGCATGAATATCAATAAAGAAATGATTACTGATATCAGTGGTGTGAACCCGCGCAAGTGTATGAAGTGCGGAAAATGTTCTGCAACCTGTCCGGCATTTGATGCAATGGATTATCATCCACATCAGTTTGTTGATATGGTAGAAAACGGAAGAATCGAGGCACTGATGCAGTCTAAGTCCATTTGGAACTGCTTAAGCTGCATGGCATGTGTACAGAGATGTCCAAGAAGCGTTGAACCTGGAAAATTAGTAGAAGCAATTCGTCTGGCTGTCATTCGTCAGCAGGGCATGAATCATTTAAGCGAGGAAGCAATTCCAGAGCTGCTTGATCCAGAGCTTCCACAGCAGGCAATTGTCAGCGCATTCCGCAAGTATAAGAGATAAAGAAAGGCTGGTTTACATATGCAGAAAATAGGAGTATTTGTATGTTGGTGCGGAAGCAATATCGCAGCAACTGTCGATGTTGCGGCTGTGGTTGAAGCCTTAAAGGTTCAGCCGGGCGTAGTATACGCAACCGACTATCAGTATATGTGTTCTGCCAGCGGACAGAACATCATTAAGGATGCCATCAAGGAATACGGACTGACCGGCGTAGTAATCTGTTCCTGTTCTCCTCGTATGCATGAGGCAACCTTCCGCAAGACCGTACAGGCAGCGGGATTAAATCCATACATGCTTGAGATTGCAAACATTCGTGAGCAGTGTTCATGGATTCATAAGGATATCAAGGAAGCAACTGAGAAGGCAATCATTTTAGGCCGTTCCGCAATCGCAAAAGTTCAGTTAAATGCACCTCTTACCTCTCAGACAAGCCCAGTTGTAAAGCGTGCGCTTGTAATCGGAGGCGGTATCGCTGGTATCCAGACTGCACTGGATATTGCAGATGCTGGTTTTGAGGTTGATATCGTAGAGAAGAAGCCAACAATCGGTGGTAAGATGTCTCAGCTTGATAAGACATTCCCAACACTTGACTGTGCGGCATGTATTTTGACACCAAAGATGGTAGATGCAGGTGCAAACGATAAGATTCATCTGTATACCTACTGTGAAGTAGATAAGGTTTCAGGTTTCGTAGGAAACTTTAGCGTAACCATAAAGCAGAAGCCACGTTACGTTGATCCGGTAAAATGTACAGGATGTGGTGCTTGTACCGAGAAATGTCCGTCTAAGAAGACACCAAACGAGTTTAACATGGGTCTGGACAACAGACCGGCAATCTACATCCCATTTGCACAGGCAGTTCCGAAGTTAGCAGTTATCGATCGCGATGCATGTATTCACTTCAAGACTGGCAAGTGCGGACTTTGTGTGAGAACTTGTGGTGCAGGAGCGATCAATTATGATCAGAAGGAAGAGTTTATCACCAAGGAGTACGGTGCAATTGTAGTTGCAACAGGTTACAATCAGATTAAGCCTGTTAAGTTTGATGAGTATCTGTATTCACAGAGCAAGGATGTTGTTACTTCCTTAGAGTTTGAGCGTATCATGAACGCAGCAGGCCCGACAAAGGGACAGCTTGTATGTCCGTCTGACGGAAGACATCCAAAGAAGATCGTATTTGTACAGTGTGTAGGCTCTAGAGGAGATTCCTGCAGAGACAAGTCTTACTGTTCAAAGATCTGCTGTATGTACACAGCAAAGCATGCAATGCTTGTAAAGGATCATCATCCGGATATCGACGTTACTGTATTTTATATTGATGTTCGTACACCAGGTAAGAACTTTGATGAGTTCTATCGTCGTGCTGTAGAGCAGTATGGTGTACATTATATTAAGGGTATGGTCGGAAAGGTAGAGCAGGGTCAGGGCTGTCTTAAGGTTCAGGCTTCTGATCTGTTGAACAACGAGCAGATCCATATGGATGCAGATATGGTTGTTCTTGCATCTGCAATTGAGCCAGATGAGAGCGCAAGAAATCTTGCAACGATGCTGACTGCAAGTATGGATACAAACGACTTCTTTACAGAGGCTCATGCAAAGCTTCGTCCTGTAGAGAGCCCGACAGCTGGTATCTTCTTATCAGGTGTTTGTCAGGGACCAAAGGATATTCCGGAGACTGTTGCACAGGCAAGTGCTGCTGCAGCAAAGGTAATCGGCCTTCTTGCAAAGGATTCCCTGCTTTGCAACGCATGTGTAGCTCATTCTGATGAGACATTGTGTAACGGATGTTCACAGTGTGCAAATGTCTGCGCATATGGTGCTATCACCTATGAAGAGAGACTTGTTATGGACAAGGGTGTTCGTGAGACAAGAAGAGTTGCAGTTGTTAATGAAGCAATCTGCCAGGGCTGCGGTGCTTGTACGGTTACATGTCCGTCCGGCGCTATGGACCTGAAGGGCTTTGCAAATAATCAGATTATGGCGGAGGTAGACGCAATATGCAAGTAAATGAGACAAATGAAAACAAAGAGTTTACTCCTCTGATCGTGGCATTCTGCTGTAACTGGTGTTCCTATGCGGGAGCAGACTTAGCTGGAAGCAGCCGTCTGAATTATCCGGCAAATGTCAAGATTATTCGTGTACCATGCTCCTGCCGTGTAAATCCGCTGTTCATTTTGCGTGCGTTTGAGAGAGGTGCTGATGGTGTTATCCTGTGTGGATGTCATCCGGGCGACTGCCATTACACAACTGGTAACTACTACGCAAGAAGAAGAATGACACTTCTGTTCTCTATGCTTGATTATCTGGGCATTGAGAAGGAGAGAGCAAGAGTGGAGTGGGTTTCTGCAGCAGAGGGTGCAAGATTTGCATCTGTTATGAATGATTTTGTGGACACCATTACAAAGCTTGGTGAAAACAGAAAGTTGAGGGATCTGCGATGCGAGAAATAAAAGAATTACTGGTGTCAAAAATCAATGAGCTTATTGATAACGGCACTGTAGACCGCGTGATCGGCTGGAAGGCCGGTGAATTCTGCTACGACGTATCTCCGGCTATCTTCACAAAGGAGAATCTGGACGAACTCGTTTATAATAGCTTCTGCGGCGCAAACCAGAGTAAATTTTTAGTAGGCGCTGCAACAATGGATGTGCCGTTCCGTGCACCGAATGCACCGGAACCGCCGCAGCCAAAGAAGATCCTTGCACTGCTTAAGCCGTGTGACTGCTACAGCTACAATCAGCTGCAGACAGAGCACAGACTGGACGCAGAGAAGGTTTATGCACTGGGAATCCCATGTACCGGAATGATCGATGTTAATAAGATCAAGGCAAAGGGAATCACAGGTATCCTTGGCATAGAGGAAGAGGGCGATACCATTAAGGTAAAGACTCTTTACGGTGATGAGGAGTGCAAGAAGAGTGAAGTGCTGTTAGAGCGCTGTATGGTATGCAAGGGCAAAAATCATGTAGCCGGCGATGAACTTTTAATTCCGGATGAGGAAGCACCAGAAGTTCCAGTAAGTGCAGATCGTATGGCTGAGGTTGCAAAGCTTGAGGCAATGACAGAGCAGGAGCGTTTTGATTTCTGGAGAAGCCAGCTGTCAAAGTGTATCCGCTGCAATGCATGTCGTAATGCATGTCCAGCATGTACATGCCGTACCTGCGTATTCGATAACCCGAAGTCCGGCGTTGCTGCCAAGGTAAACAATACTGATTTCGAGGAGAATATGTTCCACATTATTCGTGCATTCCATGTAGCTGGTCGTTGTACCGACTGTGGTGAGTGTAGCAGAGTATGTCCGCAGAACATTCCTCTTCATCTGTTAAACCGTAAGTTCATCAAGGATATTGATACATTCTACGGTGATTTCCAGGCAGGAACTGAGGTTGGCGTAAGAGGACCGTTGATTTCTTATACTAAGGAAGACTGTGAGCCGAGTATCGTTATGGAGAGGGGGAATTAATCATGTTAAAGATTGCTATGAGTGAGATTTCCCGCCTGTTTGATGCGATTCAGGCTGTGGATGAACTGTATTTGCCGGTAGAGAAGGGCAATGAGGTAGAATTTGGTCCTTATTCTGCAGATGCAAAGGTGCGTCTTGATGCACTTCAGACTGTAAAGTCTGCAAAGGATATGTTCTTCCCGTTCCAGGAAGATCTGATGAAATTCCATATGGACGGAAAGAAGATTTCTGTAGAGGCAGCTGCAAAGAAGGATAAGGATTTTGTTGTATTTGGTGTCAGAGCATGTGATGCAAGAAGCTTTTCAATTTTGGATAAGGTTTTCCTTGCTGATCCGGTTGATACTTATTATCAGGCAAGAAGAGAGCATGGCATTGTCGTATCTATGGCATGTCACAGACCAGAGGAAACTTGTTTTTGCAGTACCTTTGGAATTGATGCAACTAAGCCAGAGGGTGATGTTGTAACATGGATCGCAGAGGATACCCTTTACTGGGAAGCACAGACAGAGAAGGGCGAGAGCTTAACTAAAAAGGTTGAGGCTGTTTTAGCAGAGAGCGATTCTAAGGCAGTAGAGGCACAGCAGGCTGCTGTTAAGGAAATCTTAAAGAAGTTGCCTCTTGCTGATCTTGATCTTTCCTATTTCACTTCTCATCCAGAGTTAGAGATCTTCAAGAGAGAAGAATGGAAGGAACTGTCAAGCCACTGCTTAGGCTGCGGAACATGTACATTTGTATGTCCGACATGTCAGTGCTACGATGTGCGTGACTATAATACAGGACATGGCATTGAGCGTTATCGCTGCTGGGATTCCTGTATGTACCGTGACTTCACAATGATGGCTCACGGAACAAACCGTAAGAGTCAGGTAGAGCGTTTCCGCCAGAGATTCATGCACAAGCTGGTTTATAATCCTCTTAGAAATGATGGCGAGTTCTCCTGCGTAGGCTGCGGCCGCTGCTTAAAGAAGTGCCCGAATTCCCTGAATATCGTTAAGGTAGCAAAAACATTGGGAGGTACACAGGCATGAGTGAGAGAAGAGAAGAATTAATTCCTGCTCTTGGCGTTGTTACTGAGATCCGTAAGGATACACCGGATGTAAAGACATTCCGTGTTGTAACGCCAGACGGCAAGAAAGCATTTGAACATAAGCCTGGCCAGTGTGCCATGCTTTCCGTTCCAGGTGTAGGAGAGGGTATGTTTTCCATTACCTCTTCTCCGACACAGGAAGAATATATGGAGTTTTCCATTAAGAAGTGCGGATGTCTGACTAGCTGGCTTCATGCAATTGAACCAGGTCAGATGATCACAATCCGTGGACCATATGGAAATGGATTCCCGGTAGATACTGAGTTAAAGGGCAAAAATTTGCTGTTTATCGCAGGTGGTATCGGACTGGCTCCGCTTCATTCTGTAATCAACTACTGTCGTCACTATCGTGATCAGTACGGTGATATTGATATTATTTACGGTTCCCGTTCTATGGATGATCTTGTAGACATCAAGGAAATTCAGGACGAGTGGTGCAACGAGGAAGGAATTAACGTTCATCTGACTATCGACCGCCCGCAGGAGGGTTGGGATGGCCATGTTGGATTTGTTCCAAGCTACGTAAATGAGCTGAATCTTTCCTTAGACAAGACAATCCTGATCTGTGGACCGCCGATCATGATCAAGTTTACTCTGCAGAATCTGCAGGCACTGGGCTTCTCAAAGAGCCAGGTATATACAACAATGGAGCTTCGCATGAAGTGCGGTATCGGAAAGTGCGGCCGCTGCAATATCGGTTCCAAGTATGTCTGCAAGGACGGTCCGGTATTCCGCTTCGACCAGCTGGATGAGCTGCCAGACGAGTACTAATCGCGAAGACAATGAGCCGTGCGCAGTCAAAGAAAAGTGAATGCATCATGTTTACATGAATGCAGACACTTTTCTGAGACTGCATAGGGCGAAGCCCGCGTGCGAGCGTGCGCGAAGCGCATGCGAGAGAGCACGGCGAAAAAAAGATTTGAATATGGAGGAAATATAATAATGGACGAAATGATTACAGTTTATTTATATGGTAAGAAATATACTGTTCCCTCCAGCCTGACAATTATGGAAGCTTTTGAGTATTCCGGTTATCAGCTGGTTCGTGGCTGCGGCTGCCGTAACGGTTTCTGTGGTGCTTGTGCTACTATTTACCGTATTAAGGGTGAGACAACTCTTCATGGCTGCCTGGCATGTTCCACAAAGGTTGAGGACAACATGTGTGTAGCATCTCTGCCGTTCTTCCCGTTAGAGAAGGAAATCTATAACATTGAGGAGATCCGTCCAACTCAGGAGATCATGATGCAGCTGTATCCGGAGATCTATTCCTGTATCGGATGTAATGCCTGTACAAAGGCTTGTACACAGCAGTTAAACACCATGCAGTACATTGCATATGCACAGCGCGGTGAGTACGAGAAGTGTGCAGAGGAGTCCTTTGACTGTGTAATGTGTGGTGTCTGCTCATCCAGATGTCCGGCTGGAATTTCTCATCCGCAGGTTGCATTACTTGCAAGAAGATTGACCGGTAAGTACTTAAAGCCAGAAGCAAAGCACCTGACAAAGCGTGTTGAGGAGATTGCAGAAGGAGATTTCGATGAGGCGATGAAGGAAATCATGAGCAAGTCTGTAGACGAGCTGAAGGATATGTACAACAATCGTGTAATCGAAAAATAAAGGAGGACGAATAAGATGAGCTTTCCATATACAGAGGAAATGATGGAGTCTGTCAAGAAAGTTGAAGCCACTAGAGCAGCCCGTATGGCAGCAGAGCCGAGACGTATGACAGCAGAAGAAAAGGATGCACTGCTTGAGCAGTATCATCCAGACTATAATCTTTCTAGCTTTGCAGAGATTATAGTAGGACCGAACAAAGGCGAGAAGGCTCCGAAGGAGTTAGTAGAGCTTTTACAGGCAAAGAGCCGTGTTCAGGGAATGACCTTAGATCTGGCTCATCCGGATTATGACGTTGACGTTCTTGTTATCGGCGGCGGCGGTTCCGGTGCATCTGCAGCAATTGAGGCACACGAGGCAGGCGCAAACGTAATGATCGTTACCAAGCTTCGTATCGGTGATGCCAACACCATGATGGCAGAGGGTGGTATCCAGGCAGCAGATAAGGAAAATGATTCTCCAGCACAGCATTACTTAGATGTAATGGGCGGCGGACATTTCGCAAACGTTCCAGAGCTTGTTGAGAAGCTTGTTATGGACGGACCAGATTGTATCAAGTGGTTAAATGACCTTGGTGTTCTGTTTGATAAGGATAAGGACGGCAACATGATTACCACACACGGCGGCGGAACTTCCAGAAAGAGAATGCATGCAGCAGCAGACTACTCTGGTGCTGAGATCATGAGAGTTCTTCGTGATGAGGTTCAGAACCGTAAGATCCCGGTTGTTGATTTCACATCAGCAATCGAAATCATTAAGGATACTGAAGGTAAGGCAGCAGGTGCTGTTTTACAGAACATGGAGACAGGTGAGATCTTAATCGCACGTGCAAAGTGCGTTATCATCGCAACTGGTGGTGCAGGAAGACTTCATTATCAGGGATTCCCGACATCCAATCACTACGGTGCAACTGCAGACGGTCTGGTACTTGCTTATCGTGCAGGCGCAAGACTTCTGTATCAGGATACATTACAGTATCATCCAACTGGTGTTGCATTCCCATCTCAGATCTATGGTGCGCTTGTAACAGAGAAGGTTCGTTCTATGGGTGCACAGTTCGTTAATGTAGACGGTGAAGCATTTATGCATCCGCTGGAGACAAGAGACGTTGCAGCATCTGGCGTAATTCGTGAGGTAGCAAGAGGAAACGGAATCCACACACCGCTTCGCGATGGTATCTGGCTGGATAGCCCGATGATCGATGCAATCCACGGAGAAGGAACACTGGAGAAGAGACTTCCAGGTATGCTTCGTATGTACTTAAGATATGACATCGATATGAGAAAGGTGCCGATCGTAATTTACCCAACACTGCATTACCAGAATGGTGGTGTTCGTGTCAGCGTAAACGGTATGTCTGATGTTGAGAATCTGTATGTTGCAGGTGAGGCAGCAGGTGGTGTTCATGGAAGAAACCGTCTGATGGGTAACTCACTTCTGGATGTTATTGTATTCGGTCGTAACGCAGGTCAGGAAGCAGGTAAGCAGTTTAAGAACGTTACACTGTCTGATCTGACACTGGAGCATGTTGACAGCTTCGAGAAGGAGTGTGAGGCAGCAGGCATTCATACCGATGAGGTATCTCCGAAGATCTTACCAGATTACAGAAGAAAAAAGTAATTCAATAAAATAAAAGCAAAAAAGCCGGGGAAACCCTCCGGCTTTTTTGAGCACAATGAAAAAAATATCAAATAGTAATAAAAATGGGGGAAGGCTATGGGATATATAAACAGTGTCCTCTCAAATCCGGCATTTCAAGTTTTTTTAATTGCAATGATCGGATATATCATAGGACGTATTAAAATTAAAGGAATTGAGGTAGGAGATGCCGGTATTCTGATTGTATCACTGATTGCCGGACACTTTGGAGTAACCTGTCCGTCATTTGCAAAGAGCATCGGTATCGTATTGTTTGTAGCATCGGTTGGTTTGATTGCTGGACCAAAGTTTTTTCATAATTTCATGCACAACTTCAAGTCTTACGTTATACTTGGCTTTTGCATTATTATTGCCGGCGGACTTTGTACAGCAGCTATCTGTCTGATTGGAAATGTAAATGGTGCCCTGGCAGCTGGATTGCTTTCAGGTGCCCTGACAAGTACACCAGGATTTGCAGCAGCACAGGAGGCAGCTGGCAGCGCAAAGGATATTGTATCAGTAGGCTATGGAATTGCCTACCCATTTGGTGTTATTGGAGTCGTACTGTTTGTGCAGCTGATGCCAAAAATCTTAAAGGTTGATATGGCAAAGGAACGCGCAAAGCTTGCAGAGGATGCAGGAAATGCACCAAAGAGTTTTAAGACAAAGGGTTTAATCGCTGTTGATTCGCTTGGCATGATGCCGCTTTGCCTGACAATCGTACTTGGCTTAATCATTGGTCTTATAAAGATTCCGCTTCCAGGCGGTGCTTTCTTTTCACTTGGAACATCTGGCGGTCCGTTAATTGCTGGTCTGTTAATTGGTCATATTGTGCACATTGGACCGATTGATTTAAAGCCGAAAAAGAGCGTCATGGAATGTATGCGTGAATTTGGTCTGATTCTTTTCCTGATAGGAGCAGGCTGCGAGGGCGGAGCTGGTTTTGTCGATACACTTATAGAACAAGGTCCGATTCTTTTCGTGTACGGAATGATAATGACACTTGTTCCGATGATTGTCGGTTACTTATTTGCAAAGAAGGTATTAAAGCTTCCGATCCTCAACAACATGGGTGCTTTGTGCGGTGGTATGACAAGTACACCAGCACTTGGCTCACTGATTCAGGTAGCAGGAACGGATGATGTGGCATCTGCCTATGCATCAACCTACCCAATTGCACTTGTAACAGTTGTTCTTGTGGAGCAGATGATAGTGCTGTTGTTCTAAAAAAATGCCAGGCATGTTTTTTCATGCCTGGCAAAATTGTTTTAAATGGAGTTATCAGGAATCAAATATTTCTCTAACAATGTAAATGGCATACTGCCCATTTTAAGATAAGCAGCATACATATTTTTGTCAGATGAATATCCGTCAGCCATCTGTTCAAAAAGATCTTCAGTTTTATAGTAGCCAACGCTGTATGGCAGATAGACGCCAGGATCGTTAGCGCAGGTATCTATAAAATTCTGGCAAGTGTTTTTATCTAATTCGCCATAATAGGTTGTTAAAAAATTAGAGGTTTCTTCTATGCCCCAGCCCTCGTAATTGACGCCAATGTCAACAACGGAGAGTGCAGCCATTCCAAGGATCATGTTAGTAAAGTAGGCATCAGCAGTTGCTTCGTCAAGTCCAGCCCATTCAAGAGAAAGCTTTTCAACGTAATAAGCCCATCCCTCTGAGGTACCAAGAGAACCAATGAGAGTCTCAATATTGTATTCAAAAGAATTTTGCATAAAATACTGGTGCTGATAAAGATGACCAGGATAGCCCTCATGTGCCATTGTAGTCCAAAGAACCATCGAATCATCGCCAACTTCGCTGGGGTTAATTCGGATAATGTTTCGACTTTCGTTATCAAGCGGGCTTGACAGATAGTAGGCCAGATTGTTCGGAACCTGAAGTGCTTCTGGAAGGTAGCTTAGTGTATATGTGGTATCACCGATATCCGGCATACATTCGGCTGCCTTTTGATTTAATGTCTGAAGAATAGCATCAGCGTCTGTTTTTGGTGCTGTCAGGGAATCAAGATCATTTAACAAATTAGGATTGTAAGAGTAAGACTGCGACAGGTTCATAAGCCCCTGTGTCAGCTTATCTGTTAGATAATCCTTAAGCTCAAGCGGTGTCATATCAGTTCCTGTATTGTCTCTTACTAAAAGTTCATAATATTCCTTACCCTGATCATAAAAAGCAAGACCTTTGCTCTCACCGGCAGAGGCTTTTTTATTTTCTAATGTTTCATAGAAAGAAGAAAAAGCAGGAAGAACTTCATCGGTCAACACTGTCTTTACCTGTTTTGTATAGTTATTAACTACATCATCAGATAATCCGGTTTCACTCACATTTGACTCAAACGCCTCAAGGTAGGGATGATTTTCTAATGTTGTCATCGCATCCTTATTTTCCAGTGCCTGCTCAAAGGCATAGAGGCTAGGCACATAGCCAATGCTTTCCTGATGTTCAATTTCCTTCACAACGTCATTTAAAAAACGTGGGATGTCTCTTAATACATCCAAATAGTTAATTATGTCCTGTTCAGACAAAAGATAATATTCAGTAATAGTTGTGTTTAAAGTGGATAAAATGCCGCTCATAGGTCCTAAGGTACTCGTATAGTCAGGAAGAGTGCAATATTCCAGATTAATGTCAATATAGTGATTCATTAGCTGGTATACCTGCTTTTGCTTTGCTGTCAGTGAATTGTATTCTACTGCTGAGAGATTCTCTTTTGCACGATTTAATATTTCAGCAGTCTCGGTGAAAGTTTCACTAAAGGAGCCAAGTGGTGGATTATCAGACGGTTTATAATCCTCTGGAAAAGAAAAGGAATAGTGCAAATTAATAGGCGAAGAATCCATGATATCCCAAAAGAAAGTGTTGGCAGCATTGTCAAAAGCATCCTCTGTATTAGACGCGGCGTGTACTTTAACAGTGGTTGTTAGTGCCAGAGAGGGAATCAAAGCAGTACTTAAAAGAAATTGTTTTGCATGTAATTTAAAAAAAAACATAAAATCTCCTTTCATCATAAAAATAGTGTTTCAAATATAGAGAAAAATATGCTATGATACAGAGAGTGCTTTTAATGGCACAATTAGCATCGTGATACTCCCACGCGCGTTCTTGCGAACGGGCGGGGCTTCTTGAGACATGGTAGAACGCCTCAAAGGGCCATCACAAGCCCTCTACACC